>Ga0315336_1007069_pt1 | contig 11033 bp, 6 predicted proteins | sample ASW5metaG_FD_204512 | JGI IMG/M metagenome (GOLD analysis project Ga0315336, IMG submission 204512) | Ammonia-oxidizing marine archaeal communities from Monterey Bay, California, United States - ASW #5 | ecosystem: Environmental > Aquatic > Marine > Intertidal zone | place: USA: California... | reverse complement strand
ATTTGGTGGTTTCCAAGGTGGTGGTGGCGGAATCACCGCAGCCGACACGAACAGTACGGTTTTGGCCGCTGTGTTAACCTTGGGATCAGGCTATAATGACGCAGTTGGTGTTTTCGATATCACTTTCACTTCCAATCCCGAACCGGGCACGATGATCCTGGGGGGGGTGGGACTGTTGATCGGCGGCGTTGGCGGGTACCGACGGCGACGCAAGGCCAAAGCCCAAACCGAACAGGCCGCCTGACGGACGATCAGACCCAACAGAAGCTGACCCAACAGAGAATAAACAACGGTCCCGCGTGATCAGCGCGGGTCCGTTTTTTTTATGTGCATGGTCCGGGGTGAGCGGTTAGGCTATAGCGTCTCAGACGCAATGTCTCAGACGCCATGAACACAGAATCCAGAGCGAAACTCATGTCCGAATTGAGCGGACCGGGATCGATGGGGGAATTGGCGATGCGACGGACGGCCACGAACGGAGTGCCGATCGTAACGTTGCTGGCCATCTCACTGATCGCCGGGTGCGACGAGCCGGAAGCCCGCGCATTTCGAACCGGGAATTACGCCCCCACCCCGCAAACGATCGAGGATGAGGACCTCGAGGCCGAGAGCATCATCGACGAATCGCCGGTGGCACCCGGATACATGACCGGCGATGGCCAGGTTCCGGAGCTCTCGACCCTGGATCTGATGATCAACCGATCGTTCCGCAAAGATGAGGGGAACGATGTTGCCGATCTCAATCGGGCTATTCAGAAAAAAGAATGGCCGGTGGCCATTACGATCTTGGAACGCGAGACATTGAATCAGCCAAACAACGCGCGGTTGCAGTACTTGCTCGCCTTTTGTAACAGCGAATTTGGACGGCTGCCACAGGCCTGGGCCCGTTGCAAACAGGCTCGACATCTGGACAAAAACAGTTCGCCAGAGATCGCGATGCTGTCCGGAGTCGTCGCGTTGAAAAAGCAGGAATTCGCCATCTCCATCCGGGAATTGGAAACTGCGGAAAAGTTCGGTGCCAAATTTGTGGATGTGGCCCCGATGCGAGCGGAATGCCTGATGGGAATGCGGCGCTATGATCAGGCCCAAGCGCTCTGTAACGAGATCATTGAACAGGTGCCCGATTCCGGCCGTTGTTATTACATGCGCTCGGTGACCCATTTGTTCGCCAACGCACTGGAACAATCCGAACGCGATGTCGCCAAGGCCGCCGAGTTCGGCGTCGATTCCAAGCTGCTCAATCCGATCACCGAACGCATCGCGCAGCTACGACAGCGGCAGAAGTCGAAGTGACATTCAGCCTGATGTGCATGTCGTTTGCGGTGGCACAGTTCCAGGCGGTTGTGTAAGTGCCCCTCCGGGTTGGGTCATCGTGATGCTGTGCGGGGACACGGCTGGGTCGGTCAGGCTGTGCCTGACGTTTCTGGTGCAACGCTCCATTCCTGATTGCGTGAAGATTGCACGGTTGGTGCTGCGGAGCATTGATGATTACCGTCCCCGGGATCGGACACGTGGTGACACAGTGCACCTTCGAGTGGTTTTTCAGGCACAGCCTGACCTACGGCGTTTCTGGTGTTGGTACGGTTCCAGGCGGTTGTGCAGGTGCCCCTCCGGGTTGGGTCATCGTGATGCTGTGCGGGGACACGGCTGGGTCGGTCAGGCTGTGCCTGACAGATTGGGTATTGGTCACATCCTGCGTTCCGCGGGTATCCACTGTTGAACGGCGTGTCGCTTACGGCTGCACGCAACTTGCATTGCCCGCCGACCGCTCCGCTCACTTCGCCTTCTTGGCAGAGGCCGGTCGCGGAAAGCGTTTCTGCAGTTCCGACTGATTGTTGACCCAGCGTGTCAGAATTTGATAACCGGGATCATCCGGTTGGTAGCGGCGGCCTCCCTGGTGTCCGTCTTCACCGACGACCTGCACGTTGAGCGGTTTCCGCAGCAGTTTGCTGCGAGCGACATCCTGCAGATTGACTCGGTGCTGCAGGATGCGGTAGTTGGCCAGCAGTTTATCGACCGGCAGGTAGCCGACCCGGTCGGGCGCGTGCAGTTCCATCGACGGTACTCGTCCCGGTTGTCCATGACAGATCATGCAGCTGCGTTCATCACCGCGGAGCACGCGGGTCATTTCCGGAACGACATAGTCGCGGAAATAGGTGACGTCGGTCACAAAGTCCTCGGGAAGCTGCACCTGACCTTCAGGCCCCGTGGGGAGATTGTGCTCGGGTTCCTTGGTTACCGCCGCGGCCAGTTGTTTGGTGAATGTGCCACGTTGCTGAGACAGCACCTTCTTGGCGCCTTCCAGCACGGGCTTGTCTTTCTCGAATTTGGGTAACTCGCTCAAGGCGGTCAGCACTTCCGGGTTGCGTTTCAGCGATGTCCGATTGGCCAGATCGACGGCCAGCTTGCGATTGGCGGCCAGGGCCTGGGATCCCAATTGATCCAGAAACAGCCGCAGCGCCCGACTGCGGAGCTCTTCGTAGGGGTCGATCGGCGGCAGTTTCTTGGGGTCGACCTTGACCACGGGCACCGCGCGTTTGAACGTGAGAATCCAGGGCACGCTGCGGATCCAGAACCGAGCTTCGGCGGCGTTGTTCAGTTTCTGCGGCAAGGCTTCGGCCATCTGGGCATAGTGCAAGTCAGGATTCTTGGCGACACTGGCCCCCAGCCCTTCGGCCAGGTACCAGCTGGCCTGCGAATCTCGCTCGGCCCGTTGCTTCTGAGCCGCGTCGGTCAACGACTTGAGAGCGTCCTGGGTCTGCCAGGTCGAGGTGTTGGGAATCAGATACTGCAGGATTTCCGTGCGTTGTTCCGGGCTCTGCGGCAGGATCCATTTGACCCCACCGATCATCTTCAAGATGGGGTCGGACAGATTCTTGCGGCGTGGTGGTTCGTTGGCCCCTCGTAACAGTTGCCGATACATGGGCTCCAGCTGTTCGGCTACGGCGATCAGGCTCACCAGACGTGGATCGGAGATGCTGGCCGCGGCCAGTCCACGAAACTCCTCGGGACCCTCCAGCGAATACTGGACCAGCTTCTGCTGCAGATCTTCGTGAGGGATGTTGTTGGCGCCTTCCAGGGCCAGCTGCAACCGGGTCCGCTGCTGTTCGCTTTCGGGCAGCGCTTCGGCGACGGCCAATTGTGTCAGGACGGCTGAGCCGAACAGGCTGCCGGCTCCGGCGGTCGAATAACCCATTTGCCCCGGGCCACCGTCGCCACCGCGCTGGTTGTAGTAGGTTGCCGCGACGGCGACCAACCGCCGGCTCAATCGTCGCCGCTGTTCCTCGTTGTCTTTTGTCTCATCGGCCAACGCTTTGGAGAGTCGTTCAAACAGCGTGGCCAACTGTTTGTATTGGTGATTCTTGCTGGCGTTGGCGATGTGTCCGTTGGCGATGAACAACGCATGTGTTTGATAGCGCATCGCGTTTTCCACCAGGGTTTCTGGTTCTTCACGTTCCAGTAATCGCAGCCAGGCGTCATTGATCGCCGCTCGTACCGGCGGGTTCCAGATCCACCACTGCCAGGCCGCGCGGGTGGCCCAGGCGCGCACGGCCGGATGCCGGTCATCGTTCAATGCGTGATCAAACACTCCGGTCAGCTTGCTCCAGTCCGTGCCGATTCCGGGCAAAACGCCGTCCACTTTCATCACCAGGGCCCGCATCGCGGAGGCCCGCGTGTAATCGGTGCCGTTGGCCGCGGCGGTCAGAACGGCTGGCCAGCCCTGGTCGTTGATCAACATTTGTCGCAATCCCCAATGAGCCGCCTCGCGCACCAGTTTGGTCTGATCGCCCAGACCCGCAATCACTGTGGGGATCGCCGCATCGTCACGGGTGGTCCCCAAACCGATCATGGCCCAATAGCGAACCAGCGGGCTGGCGTGCTGGCCGGCCTGGATCAACAATCCCGTCATTTGAGCGTCCTCAGTCATCGACAGCCGACGCACTCGCTGAATCGTGGCTTCCAGCGTCTCGCTTGCCGCGGGCTGGAATTGTTCCGGAGTGAATTTGGGTGGCTGGGTCGGATAGTAGCGCGACAGCGCGTGCAGTGCGTAGCTGGTCGAGACAAAGCCGGTTTGCGAGGCGGCGTTCCAGTAGCCGGTGGAATGTTGCATTTTCAGCAGGGCGGCAATGCCGCGAGCGACCGTCGGATCTTCTCGAGACACACCGGCGGCCTCGAAGGCCAACAGCGCCACGGCGGTGGGCGAAGGATCGGGTTTCTTGTCTTTCACGGTCCAGGCGGGTATGCCTTTGGCCGGCTGGCCCGGATCGAAACTCCAGCCGCCGGACTCCAGCTGAATCGCCCGCAGACGCGTCAGATCGGTCGTGACCTGGTTCTCGATTTCGCTGGCGAGTTGTTTGGCTTGCTGCAGGAGTTCGGCTTTTTTCGGAGCGGGAATCTGTTCGGCGTCCGCCACTTTGGCCGCGGCGGTCTCATAATCGGCGGGAAAGAACCTGCGGAAAAACTCGACACGATGCCCTAGGTCGTCGGCGTATTTGACGTTGATCTTCAGCATCCGGCGGGCTTTGTCTTCCAGGGAGTGGAAGTAGCGCGGCTCGGCGGTTTCTTTCCAGGCGGAGGCCACGATTTCGCCTGCGTAACTGAACACCACCCCCTGCCCCACGTTGGCGCCCGGCCCCGCGGCATTGATGCCACCGGGGTCGCCGGACTGCAATACGAAGTTCGCCGCGCGGATCGCCTGTTTGCTTTGCAGTTTTCGTGGGGTCAGGAATCGCTCCAACGCCACAACCGCGTGACCGGCCACCCGAGTACCGGCGGGACCGTCCCCCAGATCGAGTGGCTGCAGACTCGTGTTGTTGGCCGCGTCCACCAACTTATTCGTGGGCCGCATCGACTGGTAACACGTGTTGATCAGGTGTCTCCAGGCCTGCACGTTGCGGGGGCGATAGCCCTGGGCGAACGGCACGGCCGGTCCCCAGACACCGGACTGGGTATGGCAGCTCATGCAGTTGGTCCCCAGCAGATTGCCGCTGTCGCGGATCCGCCGCTCCACGCTGGCTCCGCGGGGCCGGTTGGTCAGCCAGGCATCGACCTGGCCGATATGGTCGTACAGCCCGTGGCGAATCGCCTGTGCCGGCCGATCGTAGGGCGCCGGACGCACGATCCGCAACTCCAGCTCGTAGCCAGGTGCGTTGGCTTCCACCCGCAAAAAGTAGACGCCCGCCGGTTTCAGTGTGCGGTTGATGGCTGTGCGATATTGCTCGGTCTGCTGATGCGCACGTTCGTTGGGATTCTTGCCGTCCTGGTACTCGGCCAGCGGCAACAATTGTCCGGGCACGAGTTTGCCGAGTCCGGCCGTGACGTGTTTGGGATCGATGCGGTAAGCCCGGATCCGGGCCGCGACCTGCTGGTCTGGAATCGACAAACAGGCCGTCAACAAGCGTGGTTCGGGTCCCGGGAACTCCAAACGGAACCAGTCGTCTCCGCTGGTACCGAATTGCCCGTTGTCGAAATATTCGATGTCGTCGCTGCCGCCGACGATGTTGATCGTGTCGTCCGCGGTGCCGCTTTTGATCACGATCGGTTGCGCCTGTTCGGGAGTATCGTTGGGTTCGGCCTCGACAATCAGCCCCGAAGGATCCCGCTCGGAGATCACAATCGTTTGGACCGAGACATCGACGTCCACCTGGGTACCGGACGGCCAGTTGCGGGTGGGCCCGGACGGGCGGATGCGGGGCGCTGCGCCACCATCTCGCCAGCGTGTTCCGGAAAAGACCGTCACGTCTTGTTCGGCGGGCGTCACGCTCAGTCGATACGTGCCGGCCACCGGGGCGCGGTAGACCAAGTACACATCGGGGTCCAGTGCGTGCAGGATCTTGGACCAGTTTGCGGTGGGAGCGGCGGGGATTCCCAGATCGTTGATTTGTCGCGCGGGCGGTTGCGACTGCTCTGGTCCGCGCGGGACACGTTGCGGATCGTCGGCTTTGGTCAATTCCCAATGGACCAGCAGGCGTCCATCGACGGGAAGCTTGGCCGGTTCTTGGATGTGCACACTGATGGCAACTGTCGAACCCTCGGCCAACTGCAGCATGTGCGGAGGTGTCGCGGGAACGGTAATGGCGGCCGATACGGTCGAGGGGAGTTTTGCTTTTGCCTGATCGTCTGCGGCCTGGACGGCTGCGGGCATCACAACAGCGACAAACACACCGTACAGTCGCCTTGACGCAAACAGTCGGCTCCACTTTGCACTCACGGCGGACTCCTCAACACAGATGTCGTAAGGTTTGGCGAATCCCACAGCGACTCCAATACTACGATAGACCACAGGCCGGGTTCAATCGAAGCGCGACGTCATGCAACGCGATCGTTTGCGTCATGTGCCGGTTGTGGTTTTTGCCGGCGGTCGAACGCGATCCGGATTGTTCAACGGTTGTCTTGGACCAGGTATTGCACGACCATGGGCGCACGTCGGCCATGAATCGTGAGGTGTCCCGGTCGTACGAAGTGACGCGCTAAACTCCGGTTGCGATCGCGACAGCGGCTCACTGTCGCCCCCAGGAGATGTGCGTGTCCCTGTTCTGGAAATCGTGGTCTTGAAGTCGGTTGTTTTCAGCTGGAGATTCCGTGATGCGCATCGAAGCGGTGGAAACAATCAATTTACGATTTGCTTATGATGACGGATTTGAATACGCGGGCGGCCGGTGCACGGCGCGGGTCACCACTCTGGTTCTGGTGCACACAGATTCGGGCCACACCGGAATCGGGACCGTGTATTCGCATCCCCTGCTGTTGCGCTTGATCATCGAACACCAGTTGCAGCCGCTGCTGATTGGTGAGGACCCCTGTGACACCGAAGCCCTCTGGAATAAGATGTACCGCATCACGCGCTGGTACGGCCGCAAAGGTGTTGCCATGTCGGCCATCGGTGGTGTGGACACCGCTTTGTGGGATGTACGCGGTAAAGCACTGGGTGCGCCGGTGTGGAAACTGTTGGGGGCCAATCACGGTCGTTGTCCGGCCTATGCCAGTGCGCTGTTATGGCAGGATGTGGACGGCCTGGCCCGGGAAGCGGTCCACCTGCGGGAGCGTGGTTTTCGCCGCGTCAAGATGCGTCTGGGGCGCAACTGGGACTACGATTGCGCAGCGGTTCAAGCCGTACGCACCGCCGTGGGGTCCGATGGCGACGTGGTGGTTGACGGTTCGATGCGCTATGACGTCCCGACCGCCCAGCGACTCGCTCAGGTTCTCGAGGAACACGGTGTGTTCTGGTTCGAAGAACCGTTTGAACCTGAGGACATCGACTCTTTTGTCGAGTTGCGCAACAGTGTCTCGGTGCCGCTGGCGGCCGGTGAGAACGAGTTTGGTTTTCAAGGTTTTCGCGAGTTGATTCGCGCCGGTGCGGTCGACATTGTGCAACCGGATGCCAGCCGCTGCGGCGGAATCACCGAGGTGCACCGCGTGGCCCAGGCTGCGGCCACCGCCGGGCTGCGGGTGGGAACCCACAGCTGGAGCGACGCTGTGGCCATTGTGGCCAATGCGCATGTCGTGGCCGCCAGCCCCAACGGGCTCACGGTCGAAGTCGATCGCACGGGCAATCCGTTCGTGGATGATCTGCTGAGCGATCCTTTGGATATCCGTGACGGACATTTGGAATTGTCCGAACGACCCGGATTGGGTGTGGAGTTGAATCCGGAGACCCTTGAGCGGTACCGATGGGCTTCAGGGGATGACCTTCCGGACGGCGCTTACTCGGATATGGTTTTCGGCGCCGAACACGACAACCCGGCCGGCCCGTACATGGCAGAATGATCACTCGCGGCAGAATGATCGTCCGCGATTCACGAGTCAGATTCCAGATTGGATGCGGACAGCCGGTCTTTGCCGGGCCTGATCGATCGACGATCGGAATGCTTGCCGTCAGTGATGTCGACCACTGGTGGAGTGCGGTTGCGGAACTTGGGGACCAGGACGCAGTAGCCGACGCCCACGACGATGCCAGTTGTCCATCCCGTCCAACTCAGAACGGCACTGGGCACGGATTGAACCAGCAGCAGGCCGCCGGCGCCCAGGAGCAGGCCGAGTACGGCCAGACACCGCGCCCGTGGCTGCCATTCCAAGTGGCTGGCCAGCAGTAGCGTGAGAATCGAAGCGACCGCCCCGGCGATTCCCGCGACACCTGCGGGATGTGTGTCGATCGCCAGGATGCACAAGACATGGGCGGGCACGGCGAGCAATACCAGGCCCACCAGAATCGCGAGTTGAAAAACATGTTTGCGGGGGCTGTATCTGTATGTCGGAGGCGGAGGCGGTGGATCGATCCGATCGGGATGTTGCTTGTGCAACCGGGTCTGCATCATGTTGAGCAAGGCCAGGGTTTCTCCGACATTCAGAGCCAGACGCTCGCCACAGTACTTCATCGCTGCATCTTCCTGGTTGGCAAGCAACGCATCGCTGATGGCTTGCTGTTGTTCGTCACCCAGATTCGCCAACAGAGCATCGGGATCAACGGCGGACTGGTCTTGGTCGCCGCGAACACCGAATACGCGTTTCTCGAATTCCTGTGCGACCATCCAGATCAGGACGTAACTGAAGTAGCACCCAAAATAGAACCACAGTGGGTCCCAGACACGAAAAGAGGATTCCCAGACCCAGGCGTCGATGATACACGTCAAGAACACCACACTCAGCCCGAAACCGGCCAGCCCACAACCTGCCGTGAAAAACAGAAGCCCCCGCGAATAGACTCGGGCTGTCCGTTGATCTTGTCGCGGGTCGCCTTGGCCGATCAAAGCCATGGTGCTGATCGCAAGAAAAACAAAGATCACGTTGTCACGCCACGTCTCGAGTCGCTCGGTTCGAGGGCCGGGTTGCCGGACGGAGTCTGGGTGAGTGAATTGCCAGTTCAGGAATCGACTGTGTTGCCACAGACCATAGGTCACCGCCAGCAAGAGCGAGCAACACAGGATGGTTAGCGTGGTAATCAGCCAGGGCCGGTTCTTGGCGACACTCCAGGCTCGAATCGGCCAGCTGGCTGTCCGGGCGCTGATCGGTTGCCGATTGGCGAATCGCTGTAAGTCATCGGCCAGTTCGGCGGCCGACGCATAGCGCCCCGCGGAATGTTTTTCCAGACATTTCAGGCAGATGGTCTCCAGGTCGACGGGGATCTGTGGATTCAGCGATCGCGGCGCGATCGGCGGCTGGTGAACGACTTGATTGATCGTATTTGCCAGACTGGGTCCCTGAAAGGGGGCTCGTCCGGTCAACAACTCGTACAGAATCGCTCCCAGGGCGTAGACGTCGCTGGCCGGACCGACCGCGTGCAGGCGGCCTTCGGCTTGTTCGGGCGCCATATAGGACGGGCTTCCCATCACCGCCCCCGTGTGGGTCAGGCCGGAGTCTTGACCGATGATCTTCGCGAGTCCGAAGTCGGTGATCCGCGGTTGATCGGACTGGTCGATCATGATGTTGGCCGGCTTCAGGTCACGGTGCAGTACTCCTTGCTCGTGGGCGGATTGCAGCGCCACCGCGATGGCCGTCACATATTCGGTGGCCTTGAGCGGCGCCAGGGGACCATCCAACATCTTCTTCTTCAGGTTCTGACCAGCGACATAGTCCATACAAAAATAGTGATGCCCGGCATATTCACCGACTTCGTGGACCGAGACGATATGCGGATGGTGCAATCGCGCGGCCGCTTCCGCCTCGGCTCGGAATCGTTGAATGGACTCCGCATCGGCCAGTTCCCCGGCCAGGATCATCTTGATGGCGACGATGCGGTCGAGAGACGTTTGACGGGCCTTGTAGACCACCCCCATCGCCCCCCGGGCAATTTCTTCCAGGATTTCGTAATCACCCAGGTAACGCAGAGCTGTGCCCGGTGCGGGCAGCTCGGTTCCCGCGGCCGCGGGCCTGGGTTCTGTCGGTTGGGAATCGTGTACCGGAAGTTCAGAGATGTTGGTTCCGACCATCGCTTCCTGAACCAGGCAACGCGGGCAGAGTCCGGAAGGTGCCGTTGCCGGCAGCATCACTCCGCACGACGGGCATCGGGTCTGGTGCTGTTTTTCAGTCATGAGGCACTCCGCATCGATCCGGTTTCCAAGTCAGCTACAGTGCCCTGACGGAAGCAGGAAGCCAGGTAACGCAGATTAGTCGGAGAATATTCGAAAAAGTCGATTCAGCTCGTCGTCCACGTCCTCGGGACATTCGACGGTTCGAGCGATTTCGTTGCGGAGCAGCTGTCGGTAACGGGTTCGCAGGCGGTGGGCGGCCATTTTCGCGGCGTCTGGCGACAAACCCAGTGCCTGGCCGGCGTTGGCGTACGAAGTCTGATCGCTGTGGCCGCTAAGAAAATCCTTGAGGTGGCTGAAGTGATCGCGTTTGCCCTGCCCCGCGCACTCCTGCTCTAACTGCTTGAGTACGCGATCCAGAACAGACAGCAGCCACCGCCGCTCGTAAATGGTCTCGGCGGTCAATTCGTGATGTGGCTCCAAGTCGTATTCGGCATTGGCGTCCGGGAAATGCAGCGCGAAATGCAGACGGTTTCCGCCCCGCTTCTGGGCCCGGGCTTTGTCCCACTCCTTTGACAAGAAGTGCTTGAAGGCGGTCAGCAAGAATGCGCGAAACCGTCCCCGGTCGGGATCGGCTGAGGCCAGGTAGCGTTTTTCCAGCAGGCGCTCGAAGAACGCCTGGGTCAGGTCCTGGGCCTCGGCCACATCGGTCACGCGGCGCCGGACGTAGAAGTACAGAGGAGACCAGTAATCGCGGCACAGGCGATCCAGTGCCGCCGTCGAACGGCTGTCGGTCGACTGTCCGGCAGCCAGGACAACCGACCAGCACGTGGTGGCGAAATCCCGGTTGTATGCCGCTAGAGCCGTTTGATCTGATTCGAATTCGGGCATATCGTCAATCTTAGCTCACGGTCACCATATGTGATGGCACGGAACAGGGCCACACGTGCGGGTTCCCGCCGTGTGGAACGGAACACTCGCGAGTTCACTCCCGGCGGTTCGCCGCAGAAGCAGCGGGCAGCAAGAACAGCCTGCCGGCACCGGAATCGAGTGACAGTTGCAGCCCGT
>Ga0315336_1007068_pt1 | contig 11036 bp, 9 predicted proteins | sample ASW5metaG_FD_204512 | JGI IMG/M metagenome (GOLD analysis project Ga0315336, IMG submission 204512) | Ammonia-oxidizing marine archaeal communities from Monterey Bay, California, United States - ASW #5 | ecosystem: Environmental > Aquatic > Marine > Intertidal zone | place: USA: California... | reverse complement strand
CGCGGATATCAATGCCGGTCGGGCACACCGCCACACATTGATTGCAGTCGATGCAGTCGCCGAAGCTGCCCGGCTGGGCTTCCGCTTTTTTCACGCTGCCACGCGGTTCGCCGCGCCAGTTCTTATAGGTAACGGTCAGCGATTTCTCATCCATCATCGCGGTCTGGATGCGCGGCCAGGGACACATATAGATGCACACCTGCTCGCGCATGAAACCACCGAAAATGAAGGTCGTCAGGGTCAGCACAGCGACCGTGGCATAAGCGACAAACGGGGCCTCGCCGGACCAGAAGTCGACAACCAGAGTGGGCGCATCGGCAAAATACATGATCCAGGCGCCACCGGTCCAGAAGCCGATGAACAGCCAGATCGACCATTTCAGCAGGCGCTTGCCAATCTTCTTTGGTCCCCAGGGTGCGTCCTGCAGCCGGAACTGGGCGTTGCGGTCGCCGTCAATGGCGCGTTCGACATGCTGGAACAGGTCGGTCCAGACGGTTTGCGGGCAGGAATAGCCGCACCATGCCCGGCCGACAGCCGAGGTAACCAGGAACAGCCCGATCCCCGCCATGACCAGCATGCCGGCGACATAATAAAATTCATGCGGCCAGATTTCGATGCCGAACATGTAAAAGCGCCGGTTGGCAAGATCGACCAATACGGCCTGGTTCGGAGCATAAGGCCCGCGATCCCAGCGGATCCACGGCGTCACATAATAGATGGCGAGGGTGATCGCCATGATCACCCATTTCAGCCGCCGGAAGGTGCCTTTGACCGCTTTGGGAAAAACATTCTTGCGCGATTCATAGAGCTTCAGCTCGGGATCGAGTATTTCCTTAGGATTGCTCATTGCTTGTGACCTGTTCGATCGTATCCTGCTGGATGCTTTCCAGCGCGGGCAGCGTCTCGCCACCGCCCAGAGAATGGACATAGGCGGCGAGCATGCGGATCGTTGCCGGATCAAGCCTCTGGCCCCAGCGCGGCATCACGCCATAGCGGGCATTGGTGATCGTGTCGGTCAGCGAAGCACGGTCGAGCCCGTAGAGGCTGATCGCATCGGTGAGATTGGGCGCGCCCTGAACGCGGTCGCCGGTGCCATCGGCGCCGTGGCAGACTGCGCAATTGGTTTCGAACAACGCCGCTCCGCGCGTCGCCGCCTTGCTCGGTTTCTCGCGACCGGACAACAGCCGGACATAAGAGACGAGATCCTGGATTTCATTCGACTGCAATATGCCGTCCCGCCCAAAAGCAGGCATTTGCGAGAAGCGGGTCTGGTCATGATCCGGATTACGGATACCGTGGATCAAGGTATATTCGATCGTTTCGAGATCTCCGCCCCAGAGCCAGTCATCGTCATTGAGATTGGGATAGCCCTTTGAACCCGCAGCACCGGAGCCGTGGCATTGCACGCAATGGACCTTGAACGCCGACCGGCCGCCTTCAATCGCCTGTTGCATCAGTTCGGGGCTACCATTCAGCTTGCGGATATCGGTGGAAACCAGAGCCTGCCTGACCGGTTCGAGCTGCTTTTGCCGCTCGGCGACCTGCATTTCATAATCGCCGCGGCTGCTCCAGCCGAGCAGGCCTTCGCTGGCCGAGTTGAGCATCGGTATCGCAGGATAGAGAATGACATAGCCGATTGCCCAGACGATCGTGGCGTAGAGCGTCAGCAGCCACCAGCGTGGCATCGGCGTGTCGAGTTCCTCGATGCCGTCCCATTCATGGCCTACGGTTTCGGTTCCGGTCGGTTGATCGACGCGTCTTTTATCCGACATCATTCTTGTCCTCGTCAAAAATCATATGGGCGGCTTCTTCGTGATTGCGTCCGGCGCCGGGACGAAAGGTCCATCCGACCAAGGTCAGAAAAACCAGTGTCATGAACAAAAGCCCCCAGCTATCGGCGAAATGGCGCAGCGCTTCGTAGTTCATCGCGGCAGCTCCTGCGCTTCACCCGCCTCGAAATCGACCAATGTGCCGATCATCTGCAAATAGGCGACCAGAGCATCCATTTCGGTGAGCTTGTCCGGATTGCCGTCAAAGTCGCGGACCTGTACCTTGGGATAGCGTTTCTCGAGTTCGGTCGAACTGGCCATTGGGTCGGCCTGAGTTTGCAGGTCTTCGTCCGCTTTCTCGATTGCTTCCTCGGTATAAGGGACGCCAACCCGCTTCATGGCGCGCAAATGGTCGGTCATGTCGCCGGTTTTCAGCTTCTTTTCGGCCAGAAAAGCATAAGGCGGCATGATCGATTCCGGTACAACGGCGCGCGGGTCGGTCAGATGCTGGACATGCCATTCATCCGAATAGCGACCGCCCACCCGGGCGAGATCCGGCCCGGTGCGTTTGGAACCCCATTGGAACGGATGGTCATACATCGATTCCGCCGCCAGCGAATAATGGCCGTAGCGCTCGACTTCGTCGCGGAACGGCCGGATCATCTGGCTGTGGCAGGAATAGCATCCTTCGCGGACATAGATATTGCGTCCGGCCAGTTCCAGCGGGGTGTAAGGTCGGACCCCGTCGACTTCCTCGACCGTATTGTCGATCCAGAAAAGCGGGGCGATTTCCACGATCCCGCCGATCGCCACGGTGACCAGAGAGAGTACCGCCAGCAAGGTAATGCTGCGCTCGATTTTCTTATGCTTTTGCGTGAGTGTGGTCATGTTCCTGTCTCCCTCACTCTGCCGGGGCCGCGACGAGCGGCTTGTCAGCGGATTGGTCATAAGGCGTTTCGGTCATCGACTTTTCATCGCGGACCCTGCCGGCAATGGTCATCCAGACATTGTAGACCATGACCGCAGCACCTGCGAGATAGAGAACGCCGCCCGCTGCGCGGATCAGATACATCGGGAACATGGCCGAGACGACTTCGCTGAACGCGTAGACGAGATAGCCATCGTCACCATATTCGCGCCACATCAGGCCCTGCATGATACCGGCGACCCACATCGAAGCGACGTAGAGTACGATACCGATAGTCGCGAGCCAGAAGTGCCAGTTCACCATCCGCAGGCTGTACAGTCTTGGCTTGCCCCAGAGGCGCGGCACCATGAAGTAGAGTGCGGCAAAAGTGATCATGCCGTTCCAGCCGAGCGCGCCGCTGTGCACATGGCCGATGGTCCAGTCGGTATAATGCGACAGGCTGTTGACCGACTTGATCGACATCATCGGACCTTCAAAGGTGCTCATGCCGTAAAAGGCGAGAGCGAGCACCATCATCCGGATGATCGGATCGGTGCGGATCTTGTCCCAGGCGCCGTTCAGCGTCATCAGGCCGTTGATCATGCCGCCCCAGCTTGGCATCCACAGGACGATCGAGAAGACCATGCCCAGCGTCTGCGCCCAGTCGGGCAGCGCGGTATAATGAAGGTGATGGGGACCGGCCCAGATATAGAGGAAGATCAGCGACCAGAAGTGGATGATCGACAGGCGATAGCTGTAGACCGGCCGTTCTGCCTGTTTCGGCACGAAATAATACATCATGCCGAGGAAGCCCGCGGTCAGGAAAAAGCCGACTGCGTTATGGCCATACCACCATTGCGTCAGAGCATCCTGTACACCGGCAAAGGCGCTGTAGCTTTTTCCGCCGAGCAGGCTGACCGGCATGGCCAGGTTATTGACCAGATGCAGCATCGCTATGGTTAGAATGAACGCCAGGAAAAACCAGTTGGCGACGTAAATATGGGGCTCGGAGCGTTTGACGATCGTGCCGATAAATACGGCTGCATAGCTGACCCAGACGATGGTGAGCCAGATATCGACATACCATTCGGGCTCGGCATATTCTCTCGACTGGGTGACTCCCATCAGATAGCCGGTGGCGGCCAGCACGATGAACAGCTGGTAGCCCCAGAAAACAAAACGGGCGAGGCGGGGGAAGGCCAACCTCGCCCTGCACGTGCGTTGAACGACGTAGAAACTCGTCGCGATCAGCGCATTGCCTCCGAAAGCGAAAATAACGGCAGATGTGTGAAGCGGGCGGAGGCGCCCGAATGTGGTATATTCCAGACCCAGATTGAGCACCGGAAAGGCAAGCTGCAGAGCGATGAACAGCCCGACGGCAAAACCGGCCATGCCCCAGAATAATGTGGCGATAACCCCCCAGCGGATCGGATCGTCGTCATATTTGCCGGGATCGGCGGGCGCTTTCAATATCCCGCGTCCGATGGCGGCATAATCCGCCTTGCTGACCGTAACCCAAAGCGCAATCAGGCAGGCGATCATGATGATCGCCATATGCACGGCAAACCCTCCATCTACCGCCAGTACCATCGCAACGAATGCCAAAAATACGAGCAGTAACCACCCGCCGGCTTTCACCAATAACTTGTCCATAACGACCTTCCCCGTTTAGTCGGAATGCCGCTACCAGCCCACTGTAGAACGCGACATAGGTAGAGTTACGTATACGGTTCGGCGAAAAGGAACAAGATGTCAGTCGACCGCGATTTTTGCCCAGACCGGTAAATGGTCTGATGCCTTGCGCGCCGAAGGGCTGTCGTGGACCCCCGCCTCGAAGGACCGGATGCCATCCGAGTGCATGATCCGGTCGAGTGTCGCAATCGGGCCGCGGGAATGAAAACTCCGGCCGCATTCCACCATCTCGAACGCCTTGCCAAAATCCTTCAGGCAGCCGCCAGCGGCGCTCCATTCGTTGAGATCACCCATCAGCAGTACCGGCGCATCTTTCTGCTTTTCCTGCGCCAGCTTGATGATCGCAGCAGCCTGTCGCCGGCGCCACAGGCCGGACAGGTCGAGATGCATGCCGAACACCGCCAGCTGCTGCCCCGCCAGTTCGAAATGCGCCATGATCGCACCGCGCGGTTCGAGGCAGGGGATATGCATGATATCATGGGCGATCACCGTCGCGGACTTGCGCACCAATATCGCATTGCCGTGCCAGCCCATGGAATCGGTCTGGACGTCGAGCGGAATGGCGCGAAAATCGCTGTGCATTTCCAGCAGGTTCGTCGGAATGGCTGCTGCCCGCGCGCCAAAGCGGCGATCAGCCTCTTGCAGCGCGATGATATCGGCATCGATTTCGTTCAGAACATCGATGATCCGGCCCGGGTTGCGCCGCCGATCCGTACCTATGCCCTTGTGAATATTGTAGCTTGCGACCTTCAACATTACGCGTTTTTTCGCCAGTTCAGAACGGGTTGACGGTAAAGCCCTGCTGTTGCAGCAAGGCGTGAGCGGTCATCGCGGAGAGGGACATTTTGACGCCCGGCAGCAGGTCGGCATTGGTGATGCCATGGGCCGCTGCGCTCTGGCCGCAGAGATGAAATTCAACGCCATGTTCCTGCAACTGGGCGATGGCGGCAGCACTGGCATTTTCCTTGCCGTCTTTGTGCGCCGCGAAAAATTCCTGATTTGTCAGATCTAACGATGCGCCGCCATGAACGACGATCGCCAGATGGATATTCTCTTCCGGAACTCCGGCGGCGACATGCATGTTGATGAAACGCGCAGCGCTTTCGATCGTGCGATTGATCTTGTCCGGATCAGCCCCCTTGGCCACATCGAAGCTGATCTTGAACATTGCGTCTTTCGCCAGTGGCTCGCTTTGCTGGACCGGAGCCGTCGGGCCGAAATCTTCAAAAACCGGACCGGGCTTGAAATTTTCCATCTGAGCCGATGCGGGCTGTGAGAAAGCCAGTAGCGGCAGCAGCATGAAGAAACCTGCTTTTTGCATTTTCATTCCAGTTCTATTTATCGTTCGGGAGAATCCCGGGTTAGTAGCCAATCGCCTGACCATCTTTGCGCATTTCGGTTGCGCCCGTGTAGACGCCGGTTTCGGCGTCACGGGTGATGGCCTGATAGCCGCCAAACATGATGCCGTCGTCAACGATTTTGACGACATGACCCATGGACTCGAGACGCTCGACGGTTTCGGTTGATATGCCCGGCTCGACATAGAGTATACCCAGAAGATCGGCGTCGGTTCCCGCCAGATCGTCGGTTGGCTGGCGGCCGCCGTCATGGTTCAGGCGCGCGGCGTCGCCGGCTTCCTGCAGATTCATCTCATAATCGACCAGATTGACCATCACCTGGACATGACCCTGCGGCTGCATGCCGCCACCCATCAGACCAAAGGACATGAAAGGTTTGCCGTCTTTCTTCATGAAGGCCGGGATGATCGTCTGGAACGGGCGTTTGCCTGGCGCATAGGCGTTGGGGTGTTTGGCATCGAGCGAATAGAGTTCGCCGCGATCCTGAAACATGAAGCCTAGACCGTCGGCGACCAGCCCGCTGCCCATGCCGCGATAGTTGGACTGGATCAGCGAAACCATCATCCCGTCCTTGTCGGCAACGGTAAGATAGGTCGTGTCGCCTTCGCCTTCGAGCTTGTGCTGGCCAGGGCCGAAGCCGGGCGTGGCTTTCGCCGGATCGATCAGCGCGAAACGCTCCTTGCCATAGGCATCCGAGAGCAGCCAATCCAGCGGGGCAGGGGAGACATTAGGATCGGCGTAGAAGCGCGCGACATCCTCAAAGGCGAGGCGTTTGGATTCGGTGATATAGTGCAGCACCTCGGCGCTGCCGCGCGGCCATTGGGTCAGGTCGACATTCTTGAGGATATTGGCCATTTGCAGCGCCGCGAACCCTTGCGAGTTAGGTGGCAGTTCGCACAGTTCATAGCCTTTGCGATAGGTAACGCAGCCGGGTTCGACCCACAGGCTGCTGTGCGCGGCGAAATCCTCGTAACGCAAATTGCCGCCAATCCGTTTGAAATAGCTGTCGATCGTCTTGGCAATGTCGCCCTTGTAGAAGGCATCGCGGCCGCCGGTGGCGATTTTGCTCAGCGTATTGGCGAGATCCGGGTTTTTGAAAATCTCTCCCGCTTTCGGGGCGCCATTATTGAAATAGGTGTTCCGCGCATTGTCGAAATCACCGATCATATCGAGGCTCTGTTCAAACCGATCGAGATTTCTTTCGAGATAATGACCGATCACGGGCGCGACTGGATGGCCTTCCTCGGCATAGGAAATGGTCGGCGCAAGGATATCGGCCATGCTCAGCTTGCCGAACTTGCCGTGCATTTCGAACCAGGCGTCGACCGTCCCGGGGACGGTGATCGGCATCGGGCCGAATGGCGGAATCGTTTTGCTGCCCTCGAGCTGCTTGATGAACTGCTTGTAGCTGGTTCCCATCGGGCTTTTGCCCGACCCGTTCAGGCCATATAATTTCTGCGTTTTCGGATCCCAGATGATGGCAAACAGATCGCCGCCAATGCCGTTGCCGGTCGGCTCCATCAGGCCCAGCGCCGCATTGGCGGCAATCGCCGCATCGACCGCAGAGCCGCCTTTTTTAAGAATATCGATAGCGATCTGGCTGGCCAGCGGATGGGCGGTCGCCGCCATACCATGCTGGGCATAGACCGGACTGCGCGACCAGGCCTCGCCAACCGGCCTTCCGCCTGCGCCGATATCAAGCGTCGGCTTTTCCGGAGCCGCTGTTTCCTGCGCGGCGGCAGGACTGACCGTGAAAGCAGCCAGGGCAATGGTCGAAAGAAACAGGTTGCGCATATTATCATCCGTCTTGAAGGGGCATGTGCCTTGCGCGGTGCGAGGCCAATGAGATACCTACTCTAACCAGTCTGCTTCCCGCATCAAGTAGGAACGATCGCCAGTGCCTCGATTTGAATATCCACTTCTGGATAGTGGCGGCAATTTAGCCTGACTGAATCCAATGCTCGACCAGGAGCGCAAAAAGGCGCGCATTGGAAAGGTAAAGCAGCCAATCAGCTTCCGCCGCCGTAACGTCATATTAACCATATTCCGATAGCCCTTACACTCAGGGCGCGAGGCCTTTTGCCAAAGCGCGTGCGGGGGGCATCATAATGCAGCCATTGAATCGCTTGCTTCATCATGAAGGAAAGCAAAGCGCCGACTCAAACCCATGGACAGGCGGTTATGTCGCTGACGGCTTTGAACCGGTGGCCGATGCTTTTCAGGCATCGATCTTGTCGGGGGAGGCGCTCGGCGCCGCGTGCACCATCATGCATGGAGGCGAAACCATTGTAGATCTGCATGGTGGCTGGAAAGATCGGTCGCAAAAGCAGGTCTGGAGCAGCGATGATATCGCGATGGTCTATTCGCTGACCAAGGGCCTGACCGGGATGGCCGCAGCCGTTGCCGTCTCGCGGGGGCTTTTCGCTTACGACGAACTGGTCGCTGATATCTGGCCCGAGTTTGCCGCCGAGGGCAAAGAGGCGGTCACGGTGGGCGAAGCGCTGTCCGAGCAGGCGGGTCTTGCCGCGATCGATTACAAACTCAGCCTCGAGAATATTGGTGATGAAGCGGCGATCTGCGCCGCCATCGCACGCCAGAAACCCAATTGGACGCCGGGCGACTATTCCGGGAACCACGCCTATACACTTGGCTGGATCGCCAGCGAGCTGATCCACCGCCGCGATCCTGAAGGCCGGCGCCTACCCCGGTTCTTCGCCGAGGAAATTGCCGGACCGCTCGGTGAGGACGTCTTCGTCGGCTTGCCCGACAGCTTCGACCGCAATCGCATTGCACGGATTGAGGGATTCGGCATGCAGGATCTATTTATCCATCACACCACCATGCCCTGGCCGCTCACCTTCAAGATGTGCGTGCCGGGTATGCTGGCATTCCGCACCCTGAATAATCCTCTGATTCTTGAAGGTCCGGGGGCGCTCGATTGTGAAGCGTTCTGGGGCGTGGGACAGGGGGCTGCAGGCGGCATGGCTTCGGCTCGCGGATTGGCCGCGCTGTACAACGCCTTTGCCGAAGGCGGCGAAAAACTGGGCATCACGCCCGAGGTGATGGATAGCCTTGCCGAGGGCCATCGCCAGCCAGGCAAAGGGCTGAAGGACCAGGTGCTGACCGCCGACATGTATTATTCCTATGGCTTCGAAAAACCTTTCAAGCAGTGGGAATATGCGCGCACTCGAAGCGCTTTCGGTAGCTTCGCGGTGGGCGGATCGCTTGCCTTCTGCGATCCCGACGACGGGGTTGCCTACGCCTGGATAACCAACAAGCTCGGCACCGGGAAATGGGACGATCCCCGCGAGAAGATGGTCCGGGATGCATTTTACGCCTGTTTGGAGAACCGCTCATGAGCATTCGACACGTCGTTTTATCCGATCTTCACCTTGGCGCGCGCGACAGCTTGCTGACGCACGTCGATAGCAGCGGCGCAATTGCCGAAGGCCCATCGGACGTTCTGGCTGCCTTTGCCAATGGTCTGGGCGAAACGCTGGGTGATCAGGAAAAGCCCCAGCTCGTCCTGCTAGGCGATGCCCTTGACCTCGGCCTGTCGCCTTTTGGCGACGTTTCAAAGAGCTTTCTGCAGCTTTTGGATGCTTTTTACCCTGCGGACGGACCCGATCTGTTTGATCGCGAGATCATTTATGTCGCAGGCAATCATGACCATCACCTGTGGCGCATTGCGCAGGACAATAGCTTTATTTCCGCGCTGGAGAACGGGGAAATGCCCGGCGATCTGGAAGCCGTGACCAAAATCTTTGGCACACCATCGCATCATTGCCGTTTGATGGAATCCCTGATCATGCACCGCCCGCATTTGCATGATGCGTCGGTCAAAATAGCCTATCCGAATTGGGGGCTCTGGGACAACGGAACCAAGCGTGCGGTAGTCATGCATCATGGGCATTATCTCGACGGGATGTATCGTGCGCTTTCGAATATGCGCGCGTTTCTTGGAGACGGTGAGGCGCGCCCCGCCACCATGCGTCAGCTGGAGCAGGAGAATGGTCCATGGATTGACTTTCTGTGGTCCGACCTCGGCAGTGCCGGCGAAATCGGCAGCGACGTGGGCTCACTTTACGAGGTGATGCTGAGCGCAGGCGCGAGCCATGATTTTGCCGAATCTATTGCGCGGCGGATCACGGGCGGTTTGCACGCAAAGCTCGGTCTCAACCCGAAAATGCCGCTTAAATACGGAGTCACGCTGGATAATTTGATCCGGGCCGGCGTCGACCTGACCGCAGGTCGCGCGGCTGAGCGGCAACGCTACGGCTACGGGAATGTGCTGGGCGAAGCCGCGATCGAGGATCTGGGCTGGTATCTCGGCACGCCGCTGGTGAACGAAATGCAGCAGGAACTGCCGGACATGCCGCACGAACTTTCGTTCATATTCGGGCACACGCACAAGCCGTTTCAGGACGAGTTGCTGGTCGATGGCTATAAAGTGCCGGTCGGCATCTTCAACACCGGTGGCTGGGTGTTGGACGAGCCGACCCTTATGCCCGTGCAAGGCTGTGCCGCGATGCTCGTATCCGATGAGCTGGAAGTTGCTTCGCTGCGGCTGTTCAACGATCCAACCGACGGTGAAATGGCGCCGGTGCGTGTTGAAGGCAACGGCCGCTTGAATCAACTGGTCGACTATGCCGCCGAACGGGTGGAGCGTGCTTCCGCACACTGGGAAGGCTTTTCCCGCATCGTCCATGCCCGCATTGTGGAAGAGGCTGATAATCGGGCCCGCCAATTGCTGGAGCGATCCAGTGAACAGTTGCTGGAGGCAGCAGAATGACCATGCAAAACCGTATCGCACGCAGCCTGGATCAGGCGAAATCGCACTATACCGTCCTCGTCGTCGGCTCGGGTTATGGTGCCGGTGTCGCCGCCTCGCGGCTGGCGCGGGCAGGGCAGGACGTGTGCATTCTGGAACGCGGCAAGGAAATGCTTCCGGGTGAATATCCGGACAAGTTATCGGATGCTCAGGGCGCTATGCAATTTAACGTCAAAGGCGGGCGGATCGGGTCGCCGGACGCGCTGTTCGAAGTGCATGTAAACGACGATCAATATGCGCTCGTCGGATGCGGCCTCGGTGGCACATCGCTTATCAACGCAAACGTATCACTCGAGTTGGACAAGCGCCTGCTCGATCAGGAGCATTGGCCGGCCGTCTTCCGGGAAAATCCCCACGCAATCGATCCCTATTACGAGCGCGCGCGCGAGATGCTCTCGCCAAATGTCTATCCTGACACGCACCCGACACTGGGCAAGCTGGAAGCGCTTGAACATTCGGCAAGCAGCATGGACAAGCGC
>Ga0315336_1007067_pt1 | contig 11037 bp, 8 predicted proteins | sample ASW5metaG_FD_204512 | JGI IMG/M metagenome (GOLD analysis project Ga0315336, IMG submission 204512) | Ammonia-oxidizing marine archaeal communities from Monterey Bay, California, United States - ASW #5 | ecosystem: Environmental > Aquatic > Marine > Intertidal zone | place: USA: California... | reverse complement strand
ACCGTTCGGGGCGCTACTCCTAGGAAAGGGCCGCCGATGCAAGGGCGTTCCAACCCCTCCATCAAACCAAGAATGAAAACCGAGCTGGCCATCGACGCGCCGGTGGATCCCATGGATACCAGAAGGTCGGCATCGTCGGTTTTCATCAGCTTGGTTGCAACCAATATGGAAGATTTTGGTTTCCGACGTAGGCCTTCGATGGGGTGTTCGTCATCCCCAATCTTTCCTTCCGAGGCGACAACCTGTACGGATTTACCCTTGATGTCATATAGGGCCAACTCGGCTTCCACAACCTCTCGGTCGCCCACCAGAAGTAACTCTATATTGTGGGCTTCCATGGCCTGGAGAGCCCCTTTAACCGTTTCCGGAGGCCCAAAGTCTCCACCCATGGTGTCGACTGCCACCCTGACCGGTGCCCCTCCCCTTCCCGGATCTTTGAACATATTTCCCCTTCTAAGCCGTGTGGCTTCGGATATGCCCCTTAGAGATTCTTGATCGAATCATCGCAGGGGTGATTGAGTGTCTATCTTCAGGCAAGAATCGGGAGCGCCGTTGCGCTCCCGATAAGTTGCGCTCCCGATAATAAGTTCTTGGCCGCTGGCCGGGTTCCAAACACCAACGCAGTACTCCGCTGATGGACTCTCTGTTCCAGACCGCTTATCAGCCACCCGTCCCCATGCGGTGACTTGGTCTCCCAGGTAGGCGGCGCCCTTGAACCTGGCTTTGATCGAGCCGCTTTCCAGCCAGAATCTTCCCAGTTCGGCGGTCATCATCTCTCCAATCAAAGCTAGAGTCAGCATTCCGTGAGCGATGATGCCTCCAAAAGGAGTGTCTGCTGCGAAGCCGGCGTCCAGATGCAAAGGATTGTCATCACCGGACGCGAGGGAATAGGCGTTCAAGCGGTCCTGGGTAATCGTCCTTGATACCGCCGGGAAAGAACCGGTTGAACTCTCTCCGGCCTCGGTCTCGCTCCTCTTTGTTGAGGGAAGTTGGGGCGATATCGTCTCCCCAACCGAGTCGACCACCAAGACTGTGGTCTTGCCACCCTGTACCTGTTGTCCCGAACTGTCAGTCAGAACCAATCCGACCGACAGAAACTTCATGTTGCCGCGTTGACGGGGTTTAGCAACCTGGGCGGTGGCGTGAATCTTTTCGCCGAAGCTGACCCCTCGGAATGTTTCCACATCCTGAAGACTGTGGATGGCTCCCGGTGGCAAGGCTAGTTGCTTTAGGAGAGTTCCCAGGGACCAGGCTGACAATGCCAGTGGAGGGGCTAAGGCCAGTTCGAAGTAGGCCGGTTGTTCGTCTCCCACCGCATCCAGGTATTGGCGGACCGTTTCATCGGTGACTGCCAATACCCCCAGATCCATTTCGGTTTCGGCTGAAACCACCAATCCGCCCTCCCCTTGGAATCCCGCCGAGTCCCCCCATGAACTTCTAGTGGTCGATTATACGCAGGGTACACCGTAGCAGCAACACTAACACTTTAACGCTACGACTTCTTTCGCGACCCTGCCGGTTTGGACTCTGACCCAAGATTCACAACAGTGTGCAGGGCCCGCGAATCAAGCACCCGGTTCTACTCTCCGAAGGCTTCTGCAGCCAACTCCACGATGTGCGCTCCGATGGCCAAGGACGACGTCGCGCCGGGTGATGGGGCGTTCAAAACGTGTACCGCCTCCCGGCCCCTTATGATGCTGAAATCGTCAAGCAATGCGCCGTTGCGAGCAACTGCCTGGGCCCGCACGCCCGCGCCGCCGGGCGCTAGGTCGCTGGCCTGAATCTCTGGAACTAAGCCCTGTAGGTCTTTGACAAAAACACTCTTACTGTAGGAACGGTGAATCTCGCCGAAAGCCGTTTTCCAGTGTTTCGCGGCCATTTTCCAGAAACCGGGATAGGTGAAGGTCTGAAAAGACTCCCCGATGCTCACGTCAGACTTACGATACCCCTCACGTTTCAGAGCCAACACGGCGTTGGGCCCGGCTTCCACGTAGCCATGTATGTTGCGGGTGAAGTGGACGCCCAAGAAGGGGAAGCGAGGGTCTGGAACTGGGTATATCAAGCCGTTGACTAGGTGGTGGCTTTCCGGGCGCAGAGTGTAGTACTCGCCCCGGAAGGGAACGATCTGGATATCCACATCCTCGCCCATCATCTCGGCCACCCGGTCGGCGTACAGTCCGGCGCAGTTAATTATGCGCTTGGCGTGGACCGCTCCGTCGGGAGTTTCCAGCACTAACTCGTCTTGAGTGCGGATTATCCGACTCACCGGGGCGTTGGTGAAAACGTCACCTCCGGCCTGCTGGAACTTCTCGGCGTAGGCGGCGGAGACCTTGCGATAGTCGACGATGCCGGTGGTGGGTGCCCACAGTGCCTGGACACCAGTGACGTGGGGCTCCAACTCTTTCAGCCGTTCCGGGCCGATTATCTCCAGGCCATCCACTCCGTTAGCTATGCCCCGCTCGTGAAGGGTTTGCAGGCGCCCTATTTCGGCATCGTTGGTAGCCACAATCACTTTGCCGCATTGATTGTACTCGATCTCATTCTCGTCGCAGAATTGGCGCAATGATTTGGCGCCGCCCACACAAAAACGGGCTTTGTGGGAGTCTGGGCGGTAATAGATACCTGAGTGAATCACTCCACTATTGTGGCCGGTCTGGTGGTTAGCAATCTCCGAGTCCTTCTCCACTACGGCAACCCGCCAATCGGGGTACTTGTCCAGTTTGATTTGCATGGCGGTGGAGAGGCCGATTATCCCTCCACCAATGACCACTACATCGTATGCCTTTGATTCCATTGTCAACCTTTCTTACGCGGCCGTGGTGCTGTGAAACACGGTTGCCGTAGCTACGGTTAGAAACTGCGGATAATATTAGCACCGGGTTGCGGGAGTGTAAATGCGACCTGGTAGCATCGGCGGGGAGATACCTGTTCATCATCCCGGAGTAGGCCGGAATCCATGAAGCTTCTGCACCATAGGCGCGCCTGGATACTAGCTTTCGTTGCCTTGACGATGCTGACTGGTTATACCTTTGAGTTGGCGCCAATGTTCGTAGGTTCATCCTACTAGAACTAGGACTACGACTGCATCAACGTTACCCGAAGCAGGTCCAGCGCGTGGAGGGAGGCCCTGGTCCGGTCCGGCAAACCGGGGCCGGCGAAGTTGTAGACTCTTTGATTGATGCCTTGGGGGGAAGCAACTGCGATATGGGTATTGCCGGCTCTAAGGTTTTCCGAGCTAGAGTTGGAGGATCTTCCGGTTGGAGAGGGCTCGTCCGGTAACGAAAGAACCGCTAGTCCCAGGTCGGACCCTGCGACAGCCCGGAGCGCTGAGGCCAGTTGCCTGGTCAGCGTCTCGGGTTCCGAGGGCGCGATGGCGTTGACTCCGTTGGCACTCAGAATAGCTTGCAGCGTGGTTTCCTGCTGGCCGATGGTCCCCTGCAAGAACCGAGGTCCATCGGCCTCTTGAAGTTGCTGGGCTACCAGTCCACCGGTTAGTCCCTCGAATGATGCGACGGTCAGTTCTTTGGAGCGCAGCAAGTCGCCGACGATGTCCTGCATAGTTTGCTCCCCGGTGGCGAACACGTGGTCCCCCAATAATGACCTAACCTCTTTCTCCAATGGAGCGATCAGAACGTCGGCTTCACCTTGGCTGGCCGCTTTGGCGGTTATGCGGACGTCCACCTGTCCTGGGTGGGCCAGTACGCCCACGGTGGGATTGCTGGAGTTGGCGATGAGGTACCCTACAAGATCGTCCACTCCGCTCTCCCCCATGTCGGTGACCTTCAACACACGGGAGTAGATGGCCTCGGAGAGATCGAACTTTCCCTGCAAGTAAGGAATCACTTCGTTATCGAAAAGCCACTTCATCTCGAAGGGGACGCCCGGCAGACAGATAACCACGGCTCTCGGGTCCTCTACTATGAACGAAGGAGCGGTTCCATTGGGGTTTTCTACCGGTATGGCGCCTTCGGGAATGTAGGCTTGCCGGTTGTTGTTCTCCGTCATGATGAAACCCCGGCTGCGGAACCTGGCTTCTATCTGGGCGAGCAATTCCGGTTCGAGGACCAGCTCTCTGGAGGACGCCTTCGCCACGATCTCCCGGGTCAGATCGTCCTGTGTTGGGCCGATGCCGCCGGAGGTTATCACCACTTCGGACCGATTCATGGCGGCGTTGATTGCCTCCAGCATCCGGCCCGGATTGTCTCCGACTATCGTTTTATAGAAGAGATTCACACCTACACCGGCTAGGCGCTGCGCCATCCATGCCGAATTGGTGTCCACGATCTGTCCTAAAAGCAGTTCCGAGCCGATCGCCACTATCTCAGCGTTCATCCCAATCTTCTCCTGAGCGGTTCCGCCAAGAGTAGACCGCCGCGCATTGACGGTCAAGAGCGGCCTAACGATATAACCGAACCCACGATGGCATGATTGCATCGGAGAACACGGGTTCGGCAAGCGGATACCGGGGGGCTAGGCTGGCCCTGTGATACAATGTTGCTAGTGAATCGACCCTCCCACACGAGTGAATCTGCCAGCTAGGAGACGAATTCCGTGACCAAATCACGGCTCGTCAGGGCTTCGTTAATCACCATTCTCTGCATCCTCGGCTTGTCCTTTGCCGTCGCTTGTGGCGTTCAGCAGGCCAGCGTATCGGGGGACGTTGATGCGACGATTGAAGGATTGCCGCCTGAGTTCGAGCGTTTGCTGGAAGTTTGGGAACTTCTGGAAGGCGAACACATCAACGGAACGGACCTGGACCCCCAGGAAATCAGCGATGGGGCGATCCGGGGCATGCTGGAGGCATTGGGCGACCCATATTCCGCCTTCTATAACACAGAGCAGAACAAGATTGCGACCCAAGACTTGAAAGGATTTTTCGAAGGTATCGGCGCCGAAGTGGGCATCAGGAATGGGATGGTCACGATTCTAGCTCCTATGCCTGATACCCCTGCCGAGAAAGCAGGCATCAAACCAGGCGACATCATTATGGAGATCGAAGACGAGAGCGCCGAAGGAATCAGCTTGATGGAGGCGGTCAACCGGATCCGCGGCAAGAAAGGGACCGTCGTCAAGCTCCTGATTCTGCATAAAGGCGATACCGAGCCCGTGGTTATCAATGTCGAAAGGGGGGTAATCTCCCTAACCTCGGTACGCCTTCTGACGGTAGACGACGAGATTAGCCATCTGAGAATATTCAACTTTGCCGATACTACCAATAAGGACTTGCTGGCCGCTCTGGAGCGGTTCGAAGACTCCGGCGCCAGTGGGTTTGTGCTGGACCTGCGAAATAATCCCGGGGGGTTGCTAACCTCGGTGGTGAACGTTACCAGCCAGTTCCTTGACGACGGCCTAGTGCTTTACCAGGTTAATGCTCAGGGAGACCGGACGGATTGGAAAGTGAAGTCCGGTGGTAAGGCCAAGGATATTCCCTTCGTGATTCTGGTCAACGAGTTCAGCGCCAGCGCCAGCGAAGTGTTCACCGGCGCGATGATAGACCATGAGCGAGCTACCGTTATTGGGACTACAACATTTGGCAAAGGTAGTGTCAGTAATCTTTGGTCACTGCAGGACGGCTCCGGCGTCAATTTCACGATCGCCCATTGGTTCACCCCCAAGGGTACGTTGATCGAGGGTGAAGGAATCACGCCTGACATCGTCATGGAAAAACCTGAGGATGATTCTGAAGACGTCCATCTTGAGCAGGCCATAGACCTTTTACGGAAGAAGATTGCCCAAGGCAATTAGCTCATGACCACCAAAAAAACCGACCGGCCACAAAAAGCCACTAAGACGATAGCCACCAACCGTAAGGCTTTCTTCGATTATGAGATTCTGGATCGGTTCGAAGCGGGACTGGTTCTCACCGGGACTGAGATTAAATCGGTCAGGGCAGGAAAGGTAGACCTTCGGGATGCCTACGCCCGGGTTCAGAATGGTGAGCTTTGGCTGACAAACGCCCATATTGCCCTCTATGATGCTGGCAGCCTCTACAATCATGACCCAAAGCGTCCCCGTAAACTGCTCATGCATCGCGAAGAGATAGACAAGTTGCGGAGCATCATCGCCGAGCGGGGAGTCACACTAGTGGCTCTCAGCATCTTCATCAAAGGCCACGTCGCTAAAGTAGGCCTGGGCCTCGCCAGGGGCAAACGGCAATACGATAAGCGGCGCGCGCTCATGGACAAGGATATGGACCGGGAGGCTCGCCGGGCGATGGGTACCGTGCGTTAGCGTAGCCGGAACCTATATGCTTCGGTGTTTTGTTTTTTTGTTACCCTGACTCTTCCTACCCCAACCGCTCCGCCACCGGTAGTACTCGGTCCGCCAAGTGTTCCATGACTTGGATGGATTCCTGAACTCCTTCAACCCGGAAGTCGTAGGTTAGTTGGTCTATTCCCAGTTCCTTGCAGTAGTAAACGTCGTCTATCACCTCTTGAGTTGTTCCGACGACGGTTCCGCCGCTACGTACCGTCGACTTCTCCTCGACCAGCTCCATGTCGGTGAAGTGCAGGCTGCGTTTGAGGGAAATGGAGATACTGGCCGGGTCGCGGTCCGCTTGCTCGATCTGCTGACGAAGGTATGGCAGGTTTTGAGCCACGAAGTCCGGTGTTTGCCGCGTTGTGTGCCAGCAGTCGCCGTACTTTGCGGTACGCCGCAATGCCCGCCGGCTGTGTCCACCCACCCATATGGGAATGTGGGGTTGCTGGATGGGCTTGGGATAGAACTGGATACCATCTATGTTATAAAAGCGGCCGTGGAACTCCGGCTCTGCCTGGGTCCACAGGGCGATGAAAATCTCCAGGAATTCGTCGGTCATGAGGCCTCTTTCCGCATAGGGAACTCCCAGAATCTCGAACTCTTTTTCTAACCAGCCTACGCCAACGCCGCAAATCATCCTGCCATTGGTCAGAACGTCCAGCGACGCGAACATCTTGGCTTGGACCACAGGATTGCGGTAGGGGAGAATGATGACGGTGCTGCCCAATTTAACTGTGTCGGAACAGGCCGCCAAGTACCCCAATAATGTCATGGTTTCCAAGAATGGCTCGTCGACCGGGCGGGAGAAGGAGCCGTCGGACGTGTAGGGATATTGGCTCGTGCCCTGGGTGGGCAATACGATGTGGTCGCCCGCCAGCACTGCGTCGAACCCCAATGACTCTGCTCGTTGCACGAAAGTTCTTAGGCCGGGACCGTCGGGTAACCTGGGAATGCTGATACCAACCTTCATAGTAGATCCACTCCTTCACCGATTGCACGGAAAACAAGGTTATGTAATGTAAAACCTTCTACCCGTCACGGTCGTTGGCCCATGCCGGGGCGCTTTTGTCACAGAACGATTGAGAGTATATCACCCAGGAGATGGCGTTCAACGGACCTGGGCTATGGCATCACTCACAGCCCGGTGGATATGTATGTGTTGATACCTGGAACCCTTGCGCGTCAAACAACCCGGCGGTGTCCGGGCTTGAGTTGTTCCAGATAGAGCTTCGCCGCTTAAAGGAGAATCCTCCCGATTCCGGGTGCACCCCATTCGTATAAACCGGAACCTTTTCTCTGGAGGCTATCTAATAGGCAGGGAACGTGAGGGTGGGTGACCCGACGTAAACATCTCGGAGTGATCAGTTAGCGAGCGGTACGGGGTTGGACGCCACATTGGCTAATTGAACGTACTCGTCAGCTTCGCTTCGCGAAATCAGTCCGTCGTAAAAGATGCATTCGATTACTCCATCCGGTGGCGGCGGTGGCCGTGTTAGTGTCGGTGTTGACGTGGCACGAGGAACAGGGGTCGCCGTGGAATCAGGGATGGGCGTTGTTGTTGGTGTTGGAGCGGGCATGGGAGTTGGGAAAAGTACCGGTGTAGGTGAAATGGTAGGAACAAGTGTTGACGTGGCTGCCGGTGTCGTTGCTGAGGGTGTTGGCGTTGGGTAAACCGGAGGCGTAGCCGTAGACTGAGTCTTGACCGTTCCTGTTGGGGCAGACTCGGGGGGATGCGTGGTTTGTGGAGTGGCGGTGGTAGGCCGTACTAGAGTCGCGTTTGTTGGGGAGTCAGAAGTTATTAAGGATCCTGTCGTGGATAAGGCAGGTGGCATTGGTGCGGTGACTGCCTCAGGAACCGGTGTCAGCGTGGTTGCTGGTAATGGACCAGGCGCGGATGCTACCTGCGCGGTTTGTTCAGTTGATAGTGGAGATGGGGTAGGAATGACCACGGGCGTGTAAGTAGGGTATAGCGTATAGGTTGGCAACGGGCGTATATGTAGGAAGGGGGGCCGGAGTATGTGGCGGCATCGGAATAAAAACCTGTTTGGCTGTGACGGTCCGATCGATGGTAGGCAGGATATAAACTCTCGGCGTGGTTGTGACCTGAGGCGCCTTTGTTCCAGTTTCCGGTAGTATTGCAGTGAGCCGTATTAAATCATCAGGAAACCTGCGATCAAAGCCCCAAAGAACCTGTGGCCGCTCGTAGTTGGGGAAACCAGCGTGAATCTTCAAGGGTTGCCGATTCCCGGTTGAACATCACCGCGGCCAGAGATTCGATCCAACTGGGATGTCCGGGTAACGGTACGCTGCCAAGAATGTAACTCATAGCAGAAGTTCCGGCAATAGCACAATATTTCGGTTGAACAAGTTATGTCTACGAAATGTTTGCCAGACTCGAATATCGTGCTATAATTCCCCTCAACATCTGCCTCGGTATGAAGTGCTAGGAGGGGTTTAGCCAGCCTTTCCACAAAACTGCATCCGGCAGTGGAACCGGGTACTTCGGGACTTGGGAGTCCGATTCCCGGAAGGAGAATCGGGAATCCAGTAACGGCCCAGGCACTCACAATAGGATAAGGAGGACAATCATGGATAAAGGAACAACTGTAGTTAACGCGGGCGCTGTAGATATCGCGATGGAGTACCGGACCGACCTTATGGACGACCAGGGGTTGTGCGTTCAGGTTTATGGAATGATTGAGGGCAAAGACACTGAGATTCTTCGCTTCGACTGCTTCGACCAGAACCCTCATTTCCATTACGGGCCGGAGAACCACAACATCCGGCTATTCTTGGACAAGACCACGTCCGGAAACCCCTTGGGCTGGACCATGGATAATATCCGGCACAAGTTGCCGGCGATGATTCGACGTTCCGGTTATGAGGCGCTAGCTACCGCCGTTGAAGCCAGTCCCATATCGTCCGCGACGCTGGATGACGCTGAATCCAAAGGCAGGGACTTGTCCCGGAGCGGACGCCGGACCGTCCATCACATGATGCCTGAAATGGTTGATGGCGATAAGATTGAGGTCGGCAACCTCAAATTCGGTCTGGAGTACCGGCACCTCCCCCAGATCAACGACGAAGGAATGGCGATTCATGTCTTGTCCGACGTTGCTGGTCAGGAAGTAGAATTGCTGGCGTTTGACTGCTTCCAGAATGGTCCCCATTACCACTACGGTCCCCGGAACCAGGACATCCGGGTCTATTGGGACGTCACAACCTCCGGTGAGACCCTCCGTTGGACACTGGACCAGTTTAAGGCCGGCAACATACGGTCAATGATTCAAAAAGCCGGATATCCCTCCATTGCCGCCGAGGTTGATGAGAGCCGGGTGCAAGAAGCCCTACCTCAGATCGAGGCTAGGTCCTGGGAGTTGGTTGCACTGAACAATCCGAGCGCAAACGGCCAGTCCGACACCAAGAAGACGAAGGCCCAGCTCATCCAAGAGTTGGAGTCCCTTAGGGAACAGGTAGCCGCCCTCTAGGACGACTACTGGCCATGGCGGGAACTTCCCGCTAGCAACTAGGTTAGATTCAAACGGCCCCGATTATATCGGGGCCGTTTGCTTTTCCGGGCCATCGTATGAAACTGCTAGATATCTGGCTACATCATTGTATAGCCGGCGCTAACGCTAAGAGTCTGTCCAGTGATGAAACTGGCGGCGTCCGAGGATAGGAAGACCACGGCATTGGCAATCTCACTGCCCTTGGCCAATCTGCGGAAGAGGTATCCCCGCTTTACCCGTTCCAGCACGTCTTCGGTGAAAATGTCCCGCATTTCGTTCCACATGCTCTCGCCGCTGATGGACTCGTTTTCTGGAGGCACCACCAGGCCGGGACAAACCATGTTCAGCCGAAGCCCGTAACGTCCCGTTTCCCGTGCTATCGACTTACTTAGTGCAATCACACCTGCTTTGCAGGCGGAGTAGACTGATTCACGGTATTCGCCCATCCGTCCGGCGTCGGAGCTTATGCTGACGATGGAGCCTATCTGGCGCTCTATCATGGATGGCAGTACGGCGTGGATGCAGTTGATTGGTCCCCATAGATTTACGTTGACTTCCTTCTCCCACTCCGCACGAGGTTTCTCCATGAACAACCGGTCCACTGTCCATCCCACGTTGTTCACCAGAACATCGACGCTACCGAATTCTGATATGGACTCCGCGACCATCTGCTTAACCTGCTCTGGGTCGGTGATGTTGCAGGCAATCACTTTCACTCGGCTACCGGTGTTCATCGCATTTACCTCTTCGGCAACTACCTCTCCCTGGGATGGCGCAAGTTCAGCGATGGTGATGTTGCTACCTTCAGTAGCGAAGGCGTGGACGATGGATCGCCCGATGTTCGACCCGCCTCCGGTAATAATGATGTTCTTTTCTTTCAAGCCTAGTTCCATGGGTTGAAAACCTCCGTGAGAATTTGAAGCAATCGCAGTGAGATTAGAGGATGGGACTGGATTGGAGACAGATCGGATAGCCTACTACATTGCCCCGGGGCCGGAGGCTATTCCCACTGACAGACGCCTATCGACTGCGTAGAGGGGCCGGCGCCGAAACCTTGGGGACGCCGCCAAAGCGGAGCCGTAGGAGCCCCTTAATGTCTTCAGTGGCGGTACCGGTTATGTTAACCGAGCTACTCGGGTCGTCGTCCCACTTGACTGGTTGCGAATTGATCAGAAACCCGTTCTTAGCGGCAATTATCAGTAACTCGGTGTCAAAGAACCAGTTGTTGTTCTTGATCTGGGGAATCAGGGTATTGGCCGATTCCCGGGTC
>Ga0315336_1007066_pt1 | contig 11039 bp, 11 predicted proteins | sample ASW5metaG_FD_204512 | JGI IMG/M metagenome (GOLD analysis project Ga0315336, IMG submission 204512) | Ammonia-oxidizing marine archaeal communities from Monterey Bay, California, United States - ASW #5 | ecosystem: Environmental > Aquatic > Marine > Intertidal zone | place: USA: California... | reverse complement strand
AGGATTAACTGTCAAACCATGGGTTAAAACTTCTTTAGCACCAGGTTCGCAGGTAGTAACTGACTATCTAGAAAAAGCAAATTTGAACAAATATCTGGATCAGTTAGGATTTAACCTGGTCGGTTATGGTTGTACTACTTGTATAGGAAACTCTGGCCCACTTAAGCAAAATATATCTAATGCGATAAAAAAAGGAGAGCTCTATGCGGTGTCAGTATTATCGGGAAATAGAAATTTTGAAGGCAGAATTAATCCAGATGTAAAAGCAAGCTATCTTGCTTCACCACCGCTGGTAGTAGCATACGCAATAGCTGGTTCAATGACATTTGATTTATACAAAGATCCATTAGGAAAAGATCATAAAGGCAAAGATATTTTTTTAAAAGATATTTGGCCTACGAATAAGGAAATTGGGGATTTAATTAATTCTTCTATAAATGCAGATATGTTTATTAAAAGATATTCAAAAATTTCAGTTGGGCCAAAAGAGTGGAGTGATATTAAAACCAACGATAGCAGTCTCTATAAATGGAGAGATGAATCAACCTATGTAAAGAAACCACCTTTTTTTGAAAATATGTCAGACAAACCTGAGGGATTTATAGAAATTAAAAATGCAAGGCCGTTACTAATGCTTGGTGATACTGTAACAACTGATCATATTTCTCCAGCAGGTACCATTCAAAAAGAAAGTCCTACGGGTGAGTATTTTATGAAACATCAAATTCAACAAAAAGATTTTAACTCTTATGGAGCAAGAAGGGGGAACCATGAAGTGATGATGAGAGGTGCTTTTGGAAATATAAGAATAAGAAATGAAATGGTTAAGGATAAAGAAGGAGGTTACACCAAAATTTATCCAGAAGGAGAAATTACCAGTGTTTATGATGCAGCGATGGAATATAAAAAAAGAAAAGAAAATTTAGTTGTAATCGCAGGCAAAGAATATGGAACTGGTTCCTCACGAGACTGGGCAGCCAAAGGAACTAAATTATTAGGAATAAAGGCAGTTATCGCTGAAAGTTTTGAAAGAATCCATAGATCAAATTTAGTGGGTATGGGAATTCTACCTTTACAATTTAAAGAAGGTTTTGATCGGAAAAAATTAAACCTCCTTGGTTCTGAGTTAATAAGCATTCTTGATATTGAAAAAGGTATTAAACCTAGAGATCAAGTGGATTGTGAAATTAAATTTGCTAATGGATCAATAAAAAAAATTCAATTACTATCAAGAATAGATACAGCCAATGAAATAGAATATTATAAAAATGGTGGCATATTACAGTTTGTATTAAGAAATATGATTTAATTATATTTTAAAAAAAATGTTTAAAAGCCTCATTAATTGATAAAATATTCATATCAATTAATCCTCCAATAATTAATTGGACAGCAACCAATAAAATAACCACTAAACCAATGTATCCTACCCACTGATGTTCCTTAATATATTTTGCAAAATATGAAGCTGCCGCACCTATAAGGACAACTGATAAAAATAAACCAAAAAATAATAAAAGGTAGTGATCTTTAGCAGCGCCTGCTACACCAAGAACATTATCAAAACTCAAAGTAATGTCAGCAATCAAAACTCTATATACTCCACTCATAAATGAAGGCTCTTTAGACTGTTTTGTTGGTGATTTTATTTTTTTGGTTGTAAATAAATCTTGTCTAAGATCATTTACGACCCATAAAAGAAGTGCCCCTCCTATTAATTTGATAAAAGAAAATTGAAATAGGTAAGTTGCAGAAAATGCAAAGATAATTCTAAAAATAAAGGCAGCGAATACACCCCACATAATTATTTGTCTTCTATTTTTTGGAGCAAAATTTGCCGCAACCATTCCGATAATGATTGCATTGTCTGCAGCCATTACAATGTCGATAAATATAATCTGAATAAATATTACGGTCTCTTCAATCACTTTACAGTTTTATTATACTAATATTATGACGGTAATGTGAATGAATTTAATAAAAATTACATATTTTTATATTGCAATTTACATTTCAACATTGTGAAATAGAGTTATTAAAACATTAAGGAGGGGAAATGAGATTATTAAAAAATATTTTTCTGACATTGGGGGCTTTACTATTGAGTATAAGTTTGTCTAATGCAGAAGAAAAATGGGATATGGCGCTTGCTTACGGCGCTGGCAATTTCCATTCAGCAAATGCTACAGAATTTGCAAAAAATGTTACTGATAAAAGTGGCGGAAAACTAACAATTGTGACTCACCCTGGTGGATCGCTATTTAAAGGCGGAGAAATTTTTAGAGCGGTAAGAACAGGTCAAGCTCCAATTGGGGAACGATTTATGTCTGCTTTAGGTAAAGAAGATCCTTTATTAGAAGTAGACTCACAACCGTTCTTAGCAACCAGTTATGGCGATGCAAAGAAACTTTATAAAGCTTCAAAAGATGAAATTGTAAAAGGGCTTGATAGTAAAGGTCTTGTATTTTTATATGCTGTACCATGGCCCGCTCAAGGACTTTATAGTAAAAAAGAAATTAATAGTGTTGCTGATTTAAAAGGTTTGAAGTTTAGAGCTTATAATTCTGCAACAATTAGAATCGCTGAATTGACTGGAATGGCACCTACAAAAATTGAGGCAGCCGAAATAAGTCAAGCTTTTTCAACAGGTGCTGTTGAAAGTATGATTACATCTCCAACAACAGGAAAAAATAAAAAAATTTGGGAAAATGGAGTTGGATATTTTTATGATATCGCAGCTTGGTTTCCAAAAAACATGGTGATTGTAAATAAGGAAGCTTGGAACAAACTAGATTCTGATACACAAGCACTTGTTATGAAAGAGGCAGCTAAGGCTGAGAAAAAAGGTTGGTCTTTATCAAAAAAGGGAAATAAAGATGATAAAAAAGCTTTAGCAGATGCTGGCATGAAAGTCGGCAAAGTTAATGCTAAACTAAAAAAGCACTTTGAAGAAGTAGGTGCTACAATGTCGAAAGAATGGGCTGATAGAGCGGGAGCTCGAGGACAAGCTGTTCTTGCTGCTTACAAATAATAAATTTAATTCTGAAAAAAGGCCGTATAGTTAAACGGCCTTTTTTATGTTTTGCAAAATTGATCATTACTTAAAAATTCTTTACAGGCTATCGGGCTACATAGCTGCAATATTTCTTATACTTGTTGCAACATTTATTCTCACGGGAATTGCTTCCAGAATATTTGGTTTTTATATTCGTGGTTTAGCAGAGTATTCAGGTTACTGTATGGCTGCTTCCTCTTTTCTCGCTTTGGCTTATACTTTTGGAGAAAAGGGACATATTAGAATCACATTATTTTTGGAAAGAGCTAACAAAGAAGTTAGAAGATTTTTGGATTTATGGTGCTTGTCTATAGCAACTTTTTTTTCAGGTTTTTTATCTTATTATTTTGTCAAAATGCTTATCATTTCGATTCAGTTTGGAGAACGAAGCGAAGGAGCAGATGAAATTTATATTTGGATACCACAAGTTACAGTAGCTTTGGGTTCAACAATATTTTTTGTTTGTGTATTACACAATTTCATTTTGCTAATTTTAAAAAGAAAAAACAACTTGTAATGCCTGAATTATTTCTAATAATTTTTTTTATCTCCATTTTATTAATTTTTTTGGGTACGGGAATATGGGTAGCTCTCAGTATGGTTGGAGTATCCGCTATTGGAATGTTGCTTTTTACATCCAGACCAGTAGGAGATGCAATGGCCACAACAATTTGGGGTACCAGCTCATCTTGGACTTTAACTGCCTTACCATTATTTGTTTGGATGGGAGAAATTTTATTTAGAACCAAGTTATCTGAAAATTTATTTAAGGGTTTAGCTCCATGGATGTCACGTCTACCCGGAGGTTTAATTCATGTTAATGTTGTGGGTTGTGCTTTATTTGCAGCGATCTCTGGCTCTTCAGCTGCAACCGTTGCTACCGTTGGTAAAATGTCTATACCTGAGTTGAGAAAAAGAAATTATCCAGAAAAACTATTACTTGGAAGTTTAGCTGGATCTGGAACTTTAGGATTATTAATACCACCTTCGATTATATTGATTATCTATGGGGTAACAGTTCAAGAATCCATTGCTAAACTTTTTATAGCTGGAATTATTCCAGGAATCATGATTGCCATATTTTTCATGCTTTATGTAATTGGATGGTCAATGCTAAATAAAAATAGCATGCCTAAAATGGATGAAACTTTTTCTTTTTCTCAAAAAATTAAACAATCGGGTCAATTGATACCTATCATAGTTTTAATATTGGCTGTTATAGGATCTATATATGTAGGAATTGCAACTGCTACAGAAGCAGCATCACTAGGTGTAGTAGGTGCATTGATATTATCTTTCTTTCAAAAAAGCCTGAGTAGAGAAACTTTTAAATTGTCTTTACTGGGGGCTACAAAAACTTCATGTATGATTGCATTTATTTTAGCAGGTTCTTCATTTTTATCTTTGGCAATGGGTTTTACAGGACTTCCAAGAAATCTTGCAATTTGGATTAATGAAATGGGATTATCTCCCTACGTTTTAATTATGGTTTTAACACTTTTTTATATTATTCTTGGAATGTTTTTAGATGGAATTTCAGCAGTCGTATTAACGATGGCAATAATAGAACCAATGATTAGACAAGCTGGTTTTGATATGATTTGGTTTGGTGTTTTTCTTGTTATTGTTGTTGAAATGGCTCAAATAACTCCTCCAGTTGGTTTTAATTTATTTGTACTTCAAGGAATGGCCAATAAAGATATGGGCTTTATAGCAAAAAGTGCTTTTCCACTTTTTCTATTAATGATATTAGCGGTAATTGTAATAATTATTTTTCCTGAAATTGCACTTTGGCTTCCACAGCAAATGATACAACCACTTAAATAAAAGGATTGTAAGCCCATTGTAAAACAGCTTGTCTTTGTTTTCTTCTACAATAAATATCACCTGGTTCACAATTTTTCTTTATTGCAGCCACATGCCTGGCACCAAAAGCTTTCCATCTCTTAATTTGAATTTCGTCAATATGTGGGATACGTCTCCCATTTTTAAATCTACAATACCATTGAAACCAGCCCAAGGGATCTTCTTTATAAATCCATCCTTTATCTAACCATTCTTTTCTAGATAAACCCGCTGCCACTTTAAATCGATTTTGATTTACATCAAATATTTTATTTAATTTTGCATTTTTAAACCACGATTTGGGATATTCTTTTATTTTTCCTCTAAAATAAGAGCCACCAAAAACACCAAGTTGCAACATTTTTTTTGGAGTCAACTGAGGTTTAAATAATTTATAAAAATCTTTAGATTTGAATTTTTTTTTTATTATTGTCTTCAAGATTAAATAAATTTTTTTAATTTATTTAAAGGTTTTAAAGTTATTCCAGATTTTATCAAGCCTTCTTTTATTTCTTTAGCTGTACTCACGGCACTTTTGCCATCTCCATGCACACAAATAGAATCAATTTCACAAGGAATTTGTTTTCCTGAATAACAGTTTAGCGCCTGATTTTTCACCATCTTAATTACATGCTTCTTGGCAATTTTTGGATCAGTAATCATTGCATTATTTTTTGATCTCGAAACTAAATTTCCATCATCTTCATAATTTCTGTCAGCAAATATTTCTGCTGCAATTTTCATTCTTAGCTTTTTTCCCGCTTTTTCCATTTGTGATCCCGTTGGAACTAAAAAGATTAAATCTTTGTTAACTTGAATAATAGATTCCGAAATTATTTTTGCTAATTCATAATCTTCACAGGCCATATTATTTAATGCTCCGTGAGGTTTTACGTGTGTTACTTTAATTCCTGAGCTACTTGCTATATTTGATAAAATATTTATTTGATCAATAATTAACTTTGATATTTCTCTGGAAGGCAAATTGAGTCTTTTCCTTCCAAAGTTTTCTGGATCATTAAAAGAAGGGTGAGCTCCAATGCTAACACTATTTTCTTTTGAAATTTTGATTGTTTTTTTCATTGTTTGTTTATCTCCCGCGTGATAACCGCATGCTATATTGGCTGAGTTAACGATTTTAAGTAATAGAGGGTCATTTTCGGTTGAACAAAATTTTGAGCTTTCCCCTAAATCGCAGTTAATGTTAATTTCCATATTTTAAAACCTTTATTTGTTTAATAAGGAATTATATTTATTATATCAATTTATGTTCAAAAAATTAAGTAATATTGGTGACTGTGGTATTGTTTGTGATTTTGGTGAAGAAGTAAATAGAAGTATAAACACAGAAGTAATCAAATTATTCCATCATGTTAAAAAAAAGAGTTCAGATGGCAATTTATCAGGAATATTGAATTGTACACCCTCTTACAACAAATTGATTATTAATTTTGATCTTAATAAAACAAACACCAACAAAATTTTCAATTTTTTAAAATCTGTTGATTTTTCCAAATTAAATTTATCTGAAGACAAGAAAGAATGGACTATTCCCATTTGTTATGATTTTGGGATGGATTTAGAAAATATGAGTAAAATTTTAAAAATTGATAAAGAAGAAATTATTAATATTCATTTAAATACCGTTTTTTTTATATATATGATTGGATTTGTTCCTGGCCATCCTTTTATGGGGGATTTAGACGTTAAACTTTTTTTAAACCGATTGATAACGCCTAGAGTTAAAATTCCAGCGGGTTCAGTCGGTATAGTTGAAAAGTTTTGTAATATTTATCCCTATGAAAGTCCTGGCGGCTGGAATATTTTAGGAAAAACTCCAAAAAAAATTTTTAATAGCAAAGATAGTGCTAGTCCTTGCCTCCTGTCTCCTGGTGATACGGTTAAATTTAAATCAATTTCAAAAAAAGAATTTAAAAAACTAAACAATGAGCAATAATTTTTTCGAAGTTTTAAGACCTGGAATAAACACTACTTTTCAAGATCATGGTAGATTTAATCTCCAACATTTTGGAGTAGCTCCAAGTGGATGCATGGATTATGAGTCTTTTGCGGTTGCAAATGCTTTGGTTGCAAACGATAAAACTGAAGGCGTTTTGGAATTTGCTTACCAAGGTCCTTTATTAAAATTAATTAAAGGGCAAACTAAATTTGCAATAGCGGGCAAAGCCCATTTTCAAATTATAAATTCAAAAAATGAAATAATTAATGGAGAATGCAATAGAACCTATGATCTAGAGGAAGGTGAACAAGTTGATATTCTTGCTACAAATAAAACGGTCTATGGATATTTTGCGATAGAGGGAGGGTTTTTGACAAGTCCATTTTGTAATAGCGTGTCAACTTTAACTAGAGCCAATATTGGTCCAAACGAAGGAAAAAGAATTAATTTAACAAATAAAATATTTTTTAAAAAAAATAGGAAAGAAAAAAACAATTATGTTGTGCGTGTTCCATATAAAAATAATAATCTGATAAGGGTTTTGAGGGGCCCACAACACGACTATTTTTCAGATTCAAGCAAAAAGGATTTTTGTTCTAAAAATTATAAAATTTCTAATCTTACAGATCGCATGGGAATGAGATTGGAAGGTGAAGTTTTAAAAAATGTTGTTAGTACAAATATTAGATCTGAAGGAATTATCAAAGGATCTATACAAGTACCTGCGGACGGTCAACCTATTGTACTTTTGAACGATCATCCAACTATTGGCGGTTATCCTAAGATAGCTAATGTGATTTCGGCGGATTATGATTTGCTGATACAAAACGTCTCAGGTACAAATCTATCGTTTAAATATATGGAAATAGAAGAAGCAGAAAAGGCATTTGAAATTTATTCTAAAAATATTAAAAAAACTTTAGAAACCAAATCTATTATAAAATGAAATTTCTATACAAAATACCAGGACCAATATTGGTTGCAATGGGAGCATTTTTTCTAAGCTATGGAGGACTGCTTATTAAATCTTTTGAAGGATCAGACTTGTGGCAAATACTTTTATACAGATCAATTTTTTGTTTTTTGACAGTTGGAGTTTTTTTATTTTTTACATACAAAAAACAAACTTTTAGTAAATTCAGAGTATCTGGTTTTCCAGGATTTTTCGCAGGCTTTTGTATATCGTTGGGTTTTACAGCCTATGTTTTTGCTATGTATAATACTACAGTTGCAAATGTAAATTTTACCATAACAACACAAACAATTTTTTTAGCTATGTTTGGATATCTTTTTTTAAAAGAAAAAATTTCAGTTTACACTTTAATTTCAATTATCCTTGCGATGTCAGGCGTTTTATTAATGATTGGAAATTCATTATCAACCGGAGGCTTTTTGGGAAATGTTGTTGCTTTAACTATGCCAATTTCTTTTGCGGTGTTGGTAATTATTGTCAGAAAATATCCCAATGTTGATATGGTACCAGCGATGTTCGTGGCAGCTTTCTTAAGTACAATTTATGCATCGTTTTTAGTTAATAGTTTTTATATCTCTCCAAAAGATCTTTTTCTTTCATTTTTACTTGGAACTTTCCAAATTGGTTTTGGTTTTATTTGTATTACCATTGGCTCTAAAAATACACCCGCGGCGATAGTGGGAATATTAATGCTACTCGAGGCAATTCTTGGTCCAATATGGGCATGGATATTTATTAATGAAACACCGCCATTTATCGTAATAATTGGAGGAGCGATCATTATATTTTCCATACTATTTCAGTCTTTTTTTGCAAAAAAAACTGCTTAATAATTTAATCATTTGACATTTCATTTTGATACCATAAGCAAGAAACTAGAAAAAAAAATTTGAATTTGAAAGAATTTATTTTATATAGTTTTGTATATGTTCCAATGCCAACCATATGGCTTTTTGTATTATATTTTATTGTGAAGTCTAGTTATTGGAAAAAATTTATTATTTATCTAGGTTTTATCTTTTTGATTATCACTTCTTTGCCAATCGTATCAACTTTTGTTGGAAAATTTTTTTACAGTGATAATTACAAAATGTCTAATCATAATAAAAAACCAGTGTACGTTTTGGTTCCTGGAGCAGGAATCTATATGGACGGATATGGGAAAAAGCATCCAACTCCTGAAACTATTAAACGAGCACGGTACGGAAAAGAATTGTCAAAAAAGGTCTCAATTCCTTTAATTTTTGCCGGAGGCGGAGATGCATTTTTATCATCAGCATATTTTGTTGATGGAGCAAGACAAGTTTATGTAGTTGAGGTTGAAAGTGCAAATACTTTTGAAATGGCTAAAAATTTAAAAAAATTTATTAATATTTCTGACGGCCCAATTTTATTGGCGACTAATCCAGTGCATCATAAACGAACAATTTTGGCTTTAAAAAAACAAAATTTTGATGTCTTGATACCTGACAATTACCTAAAAAATATCGTACCCAATTATTCGGTCATCCCGTCAATCCAGGGGATTGGAAGTTTTAACGAAATTATCCACGAATCTTTAGGAATAGTTTGGTATTATTTTACGGGAAAGATTTAATAATGCAGAAGAAACTCTTCGTAATGTAAAAGCGAAATAACACCTCTTGTTCTAAACCATAAAAAACTATCACATGAAAAAGGCTAATATTTAATTTTTTTAATTGCTTTTCCTACTATCAAAAAAAATAGCCAATTAGGTATAATCTTTAATAATTTCATTATCATTGTAAGTGTTTTAGGAAAGTGTATTTCAAATACGTTTTGTTTTGTTAAACCAACAAACATTTTTTCAGCAGCATATTCGGCAGATTTAATCATAGGCATTGGAAACTTATTTTTGTCGGTCATGGGAGTTTTAATAAATCCTGGGCTTATTAATGAAACTCTTACGTTGTATCTTTTAAAATCAAAATAAAGGCTTTCCGCTAAGCTTGTCAGAGCGGCTTTTGAAGCACAATAACCAGAAGCAGCTGGAAACCCTCTATATCCTGCAATAGATGATACTATTGAAATATGACCGCTTTGTTTTTCTCTAAAATAAATGTTAACTGCCATAATACAATTTAAAGTTCCAAAAAAATTAACTTCCATTATTTCTCTTATTTTTTCTTCACTTATTTTTTTTTCTGACTGAGGATCGTGTATTCCTGTACAAAAAACACAAATATCTATTGCTTGGAACTTCTCGACTATATTGTTAAAGATTTTTTTACATAGAGGGCCATCGGTTACATCTAAAGGAAACGAAAGTATATTAGGATTTTCTTTATTTAATTCTTGAAGTAAATTTTCTCTTCTAGCGGAAGCAGCGACACGCCAACCTTCACTAGCAAATTTTATAGCCAAAGCTTTGCCAATCCCGCTGCTCGCACCTGTGATCCATACATTTTTTGTCATTAACTAAGTTTAATTCTATTTTAAAAGAAATCTAACAAAAAATATGTAGTGTGATATATTTCCTAAAGCTTAAAAGATTCATGGATGATATTGCAATAGTAGGTGGTGGGATAATTGGAGCTTCCGCAGCTTATTTTCTTTCAAAAGCAGGACGAAAGATAAAAGTTTTTGAACGAGATCCAACGTACAAGAATGCTTCTTTTCCACTCTCTTTAGGAGGGTTTAGGCGTCAATTTTTTCAGAAAGAAAACATATTACTGGGGAAATTTGCAAAAGAATTTATTTTTCAATTGCCAGATTTATTAGAAACAAAAAAAAATGGAAAACCTACAGTAAGTGTAGTACCAAATGGATATCTTTTGTTATTTGATAAAGAGCAAGCAGACGAACAATATGAAGCGCTCAAAAACCATAGTTCCTGTGATGCCGAAACGAAAAATATTAAAGCAGAAGAGCTGCCAAAAGTTTTTCCCTGGATTAGTTCAGAAGGTCTAGAAACTGCTACCTATACTGATAGCAAGGTTGAGGGATGGGTTGATCCACATATGTTTCACGCTGCATTAAAAAATAAAGCAATAGAACTAGGTGCAATATTTGAAAAAAAAGAAATTAAAAATATTAATGAAATTGAGGCAGAAACAATAATATCAGCAGCAGGTTGTTGGACTAATAAATTACTTTCAGATATTCCCGTTGCTCCGCAAAAACATACTGTCTTTAGAGTAAAATGTCCAAAACATATACCTGAAATGCCGTTGACTGGAGATTTA
>Ga0315336_1007065_pt1 | contig 11043 bp, 9 predicted proteins | sample ASW5metaG_FD_204512 | JGI IMG/M metagenome (GOLD analysis project Ga0315336, IMG submission 204512) | Ammonia-oxidizing marine archaeal communities from Monterey Bay, California, United States - ASW #5 | ecosystem: Environmental > Aquatic > Marine > Intertidal zone | place: USA: California... | reverse complement strand
CAAGAAGCCGCATCAAGGCTTTTTGAAAAGAGATTAAACCCGGTAGAGGTCGCCACCATTACAGGGCATAAAGATACAAGGATGCTGATGCGCTATACGCATTTAAGGGCTGAGGATTTGGTCAGAAGATTGGGCTAGGTATCAGCATGAAGAAGGTACACGCAGTAGCACAGAGGTAGATACCTTAGGTACTGGTTGCATCTGTACATCCCCAAACCGGGTCAAACTCGGAAAGACTACTATTGTAGTGTTTTAGCGAGGTGGAAAACTTTGCTCAATAGGTGCGCTTTAGCCTATAAACATAGGTGTTTTTGAAACTTGTCTTCTAAAGTGGGCGATTCTCGTGGCCTGCTTTTGGGTTTTGGGGGTATTGCCCCTGTTGATGCGCCACAGTGGCCTAAATGGGTAAACAGGTATAAGTGCTGGCAAACGAGTCGATCTATCCGTATGTACAGTAGAGAGGCGATCTATGTACCGTGTGGTTAGGGATTAGTCACTCGCAAAGGAGGTATCAACCGCTACTACATCTACATCCTGAGGCGACTCGGTATTCCCTGACTCCCCTGCCAACCGGTTGATGACCGGTCAGCAGGAGATCAGGAATCAGATGGTCTGAGTCAAGTTTTTTTGAACCTGACCTACGTCGGGCGAGCATTGTTGTGCTTATTCACCTACACGTGTTCTCGGTCCGCCTCCACGCCCCCACGACGCCCCCTTCCTTGCCTCCAAATCCCCCCTCTGACCACCACTTGTCGGCATATTCCCTGATCGTCCCTTGCGAAATCGGGGGATCTCTGCGGCCGTTCCGTCCCACCGCCCAACCTTCCTCAACACAATACTCTGCGGGTGCACCTGGTCCTTCACACCAACAAGCGCTATCGCCAACGAGGATAGTGCTTCCGTCGCGCCACGGCGTTCCCGGTTTAGACAAATAAACCGCTAAACTTGGCTCCCACCCGTCCGTCTTGCCACCCTCCCAGATTCCTCTATATTTGTTTCCAAGCCTACCTGCTTGTTCATTACCCGAGTCCTTTGACTTGTCTCCAACCCCACCAATGACCTTCACCTTATAGGTGATAGTGGCTTTACCGTTCTTGGGAATGGTGAGTGGGGTGGCCCCATCTGGGTCTGTGACATGCCATGACTTCAACCACCGCGCGTTTTCGCTGCGCCTACTAATAAACGCATTCATTTCGGCTGTTAACGGTGTGTTGTTGATTGTGTAACTGCCGGAGACAAACTTCACAAAGGGCGAGAGGGTTTCCTTGAGTATGATGTCGGTCTGATCTTTCTGGTTGCCAGCATTCATCACGATCAGAATTTCCACCTCGTCGCCTTGTTTGGCCGAGACACCTGTCTTGAAGAACCATTGGCTATCGCCACCTGAGTCATATTCAGTACTCTCGACCTCCGTGTCCGTCGGGTTGCTGGTGGGGTCAGTGAGATTGCGAGCATAACGCTCAGAAGAAGGTAGTATCTCGACGCCGTCGATGTCATAAGTGAGCGTCACGGTGTGTGTGAGGTCAGCATTGTCGGGCTGCGTAGCGTTGCCAGCGATGACGTTTAAAGTGAAGGTCACGTTTTCTGCTGGATTTAGCAACGCATCACCACTCACAACCACTTTAAACTTCTCGCGCTCTGCAATCGGGGTGCCGAGCGAGAGCAGCACGCCCGGGTCTTGGTTTAGTGTGAGGGTAGAGGTTTTGGCGGTATCCGTGAGATCGATTACCTCGTATGGCTTGTTATTGATCACCACGATGGCTTTCGGGTGTATCCCATTGATGACGCCGTCTTCGGCGCCGTCGTAGGGGACCGTTACCGTCGGCCCGTCGTTACTGATGGCTGCCGTGGCACCGAGATTTATGGGCCATGTTATTAACCGATCACCTGCGTCCAGAATATTCGTAGTCAGTGCTGCGCCAACAACTGCTTCACTGTCAATGCCTACAAGTTGTGTAGTTGGGGGTACAGCAAGCGTGTAATCATCGGGTCCGTTGGCCCTAGAGGTTATGGTGTAGGTGACAGTGACTGAATTATCTATTTGTTCATCCGTTATCTCTTCAATAGCCGGCTTAGCGGGATCCAAGGCGATCGTTAAAGTCGATGAATGCTTCGTCTCTTCCACACCGGTAAAGGTCACCGAAGTTGTACCCATCAGATTACCGGCCGGCACTATCGCCTGAGCGGTAGATGACACCCCCAGCAGCATGATAAGGGTGGCACTGATAAAGGTATTGCGCAGCATGGGTCTCTCCTCAGGGTATCGTGCCTCTTTGGGCTAGCGAATAAGCATAACCCTCACTTGGGTGTGAGGCAAACAAGCTAGCGTTGACCAATTGCTTCAAGGAAACCGTCACGATCCTTGGGCGATACCATGATGATTTTAGATTCTCCGTAGGTTATCTCGAGTCTGCGCAAAGACAAGGCCGGACTAGAGCGGGGATTGGTTGTTTCGACGACTTGGCTGATTGAGGTAATCGGTATCGTCCACTTAAAAGGCCCGCTTTGTATCTTCAGTATTTCATCTTCGACCAAATACTGCGTTGAATAGAAAAACCAAAAAGGTAACCCAATCCCAACCGCCAGCATCCCGATGACACGTAGATAACCTGCTGGGGAACGTTGCAGGACAAGGCGAACTGAAACACCCAAAGAAATAATCACGACCAAAGCCACTATGACCAACAACCAAAGATCTACTGCGGACTTGAAGGTCATCTCTGGAATATTTTGGAACCCATCTGGCTATACGCGTTTAAGAGCAGAGGATTTAGTGCGGACGTTGTATTCGCGGAACCCAGAACCTAGGAAACTGATCTAGCAATGCTCTTCTGCAATTACAGGCCCGCCCATCAAAATTGCACCAGCGACACCCCAGACAAACGGGCGGTCTGCCCCACTCAGGCTAACCACTTATACGAGCATTTGGACGTGTGTCGCCAAGAAACGCAATTACGGTAAAGTGTATTTGGGACAGGAACTAGTTAGTCATCAACGTATACTTGGGATCAAGCCAATGTATAAACGTCGATAGCGCCCAACAACAAAGAAAGTAGACGATTGCCATTATCGTGTAGAGCGCGTACGGGGCTAGATCACGGGTATTGACGATTGTCACCGCGCTAAAGAAGTCGATCATTCCAAGGACGTGAACGAACGTTGTAATTTTGAAGATCATAACGAAAGTAGCGACCAGTGCCGGCACCATATTTCGCAGCGCCTGCGGCAGCACGATATAGGTAAAGATCGTAAGCGGCCCTAATCCAGTCGCATAGCCGCTTTCCAGCTGCAAACGATCAACCGAATCGAGGCCAGCACGTATAACCTCGGCAAGATAGGCGGAGGCGATAACGCTAAGGGAGACAACCGAAGCTGCACCCGGGCTGATCCACTCGCCGGTAACCTCCGGATACACGAAGTAGACCCACAGGAAGATCATGAGGTGGGGTGTCGCTCGTACAATTTCGATGTAGGCTATTGCTATCCACCGGATCGGGCCCAACTGATACTTGCGCGCAACAGCAAAGGCGATACCAAACACCATCCCGATCAGGATCCCGGCGATGGCAATCAGCCAAGAGACCCCAAGGCCGCGCGCGAGGAATAGACGGCTGTCCCACACGACCTTCCAGTCGAAGTCCCGAGTCGCATAGGCCGCTGCGACAACGGCAAGCGTGAGCAAGCTATACCATATGACCGGCTTCAGACCGTTCTGGGTAATGGGGGGGCGGCTAGTAGTGGTTGTGGTCATCGCTGCTCCATCAGACGGCGGAGACCGTTCATGAGCGCGACTATAGAGAACATGATTAGGATATAGAAAGCGGTCACCACGATAAAAGCTTCAAGATAACGATATGTCTCTATATTAATATTTTGGCTAGCAAAAGTTAGATCCTGCATGCCTATCAACATTACAACCGACGTATTCTTCGTGAGTTCAATAAACTGGCTTGACAAAGGCGGGATGACGATTCGGACCGCCTGTGGTAGCAACACATAACCGAAAGTCTGAATTTTGTGCAGACCCGTAGCAAACGCCGCCTCCAATTGTTCGCGAGCTATACTACGCAACCCCGCTGCCACGACGTCGGCGATGAAACCGCTTTGATGAAGGATGAGTGAAACGAGGGCTGCGGGGTAAGCATCCATTCCGAACACAAAGTATAGAAAAAAAATCTTCACCAATATTGGTATATTCCGCATGATCTCGATGTATAGATCAGACAATTTTTTGGCGAAATAATTTGGCGAAGTTTGCAAGCACCCAAAAAGAACGCCAACCAAGAAGCTGCCGGCAATACCCAGGACAGAGAGCCCAAGTGTCAGAGCGAGACCATCTATAACGATCTCGCGATTATCCCATATTATCTGAAAATCCATGTGGCACCTTCACTTCGTGAAGTCCGTTACATGGTATCTAATATCTGAAATCTCGATTCACGCACGGACGACAGCGGTTGAACATTTGTCGTCCGTGCGAGTCGAGTAGGTTACTACTTCTTTATCACACCGGGTTGCAGTCGCCTCATAGACCAGATGCTATCCCATTTTGGGGGATACCCAAAGTTCTTTGCATAGAGCCGTTGGAACTCGCCTTCATGCCACATCTCTTGCAGCGTAAAATTGAGGTGGTCACGCCAATTGGAATCATTCTCTCGGACAATGATTGCCTGTGGATCTTCGAAGAAGGGTTCGCCGACTTCGAGCTTGCCTTCATACTTGTTTGCCCAACTCTTAGCTGCGAAGCGAGCTAGGAGGACGGCGTCAACCTTCTCGTTCAACAGCGCAACGACGGCTTCGGGAAACTCCTGGAACCTTACGACTTCACCATTGGGCACATCCTGCAGAAACAATGGAATCGTGAAGTTACCCTGAGTGGATGCCACTTTCTTCGGCGGGCCGTAGTCGGTATGTTTTTTGCTATCACCTTTGCGCACCAGAGGCACGACAGTGTCCCAAATGTAAACAATCGTAAAGTCGACGACCTCATCGCGTGACCGGCTCGGTGTTGTGGAACCAAATTCTGCGTCGACTCGCCCATTTTTGACTAGCGGCACACGGGTCTTCCCGTTTGTCGGCACGTACTCGATATCCACCTCAAGCCGTTCGGCGACAGCATTTGCGATATCGACTGCAAAACCAGCGAGCTTGCCCCCCTCGTCATAATAGCCGACGGGCGGATTGTCGGAACGGATGCCAGCAATGAGCTTGCCCCGTTCCTTGATCGCTTCTAGCGTGTCGGCAGCGACGCCGGGCGTGGCGACAACTGTTAAAGCGCCTACAAGCGCACACACGACGAACGCGCGAATTTTGAGTAGTACTCTCATTTTCGTTCTCATCTCTATCTCCTTTGGTTTAGGTGGTAAAACTCCTTTGGTTTAGGTGGTAAAACGGTTCAGTGATAGAAAATTCGGTTCAGAAACTGCTGAGCACGTTCGGTACGTGCAGAGCGGAAGAAGTCTTCAGTCTGGCCGATCTCGACAATGGTGCCATCGTCCATGAACACAATTTCGTCAGCAGCCTCCCGGGCGAAGCCCATCTCGTGGGTTACCACGAGCATGGTCATACCCTCGCTGGCGAGCTTGCGCATGACGTCGAGCACTTCCGAAATGATCTCCGGATCCAAAGCTGAAGTCGGCTCGTCGAAAAGCATGATCTTTGGCTCCATGACGAGCGCTCTAGCAATTGCGACCCGTTGCTGCTGGCCACCCGAAAGCTCTGCCGGCCGCGCATTGGCCTTTTCTGGCAAACCAACTAACTCAAGCATCGCCGTGGCCCGGTCTTCGGCCTCCGCTTTCTTGAGCTTCACGACCTTGCGCAGCGCGAGGGTTAAGTTCCGGATGACAGTCATATGTGGGTAAAGGCTGAACCGCTGAAACACCATGCCGATATGGGCGCGGAAATTGCCTTCCGAGATGGTGCGTTGGTCAATCAAACGCCCCATCACTTGGATTGTGCCCGCCTGGTAGGGTTCGAGACCGTTGATGCATCTGAGCAATGTGCTCTTTCCAGATCCACTGGGGCCACAGATAACGACCGTACTCCCCGAAGCAACTGAGAGGTCTATGTTCTTGAGTGCCTGGAAATCGTTGAACTCTTTACTGACATTGGCTATTTGAATGATTGGATCGGCCGAGGCAATGACTGGTCTAGATTGTCGCTCGCCGCTAAGGGGACTTTGCGACGGACTGGTTGACTTGGCAATAGTGATTGCGTTGTGTGTCATTCAAGGGCTCCTGCTCGGCTCTCACTCCCCACGAAGCGTTGCTGCGTTACGGAGTGGAGTACTTGCCTATTTACTTGTTACTTGCGGCCAGTACCCAGCCTCGATGATCAGGCTGTCGAGTGCTTCGATGACCCAAAGGCCACCGGATAACGAAATTCTATGGACGGCGGACTCAGCGATCGTTGGGGGTTTGTCTCGCTAATCTTCCGCTTTATCATGACGGTTTCCCACGGAGCTCATACGGCGCCGGTGATGTGCTCACGCTGGGTGGTATAAGCCTCTAGCACTGAGCGGTTAATGGACGGGCGATAGCCCGGCCGCAAAATCACGTCTCCATTCTCAAATGGTAGCGGATCGTCGAGCAGGGGCTCCTTCACCTTCAGAAAACCGTGGAATTCGCAGGGCACGTCCACGGTGAGCCGCGCGACACTTGCCTCTAGCCAGCTCGTAATGTCGGTTGCGCCGCCGTTGCCAAGGACGGGTTGCATCCCGCACAGACGAATATGATCAAGTGCCGCCTTCAACATGTCGAGCCCGGAGTACTTCTCCAAGACGTGCTTGATGTACGCGACCCCTTCAAGTCCAGCGGCATGCTGGATATCCTCGAAGCTGTAGATCGATTCGTCGAGCATGACCGGCACTGCCGAATCCTTGGCAACCGCAGCGTTGGACTCCCAGTCGAACCGGTCGCAAGGTTGTTCCAACCACTCCACGAGCCCCGGATCAAGTCGCTCGCCGATCCAGCGGCCTTCCTCGCGGCTATATCCTTGGTTGGCATCCACCCGCAACAGCGCGAACCCGCCCACTAGCTGGGAAATAAACCTGATTCGCTTGAGATCCTTTTCGGCATCGAAGCCAATCTTGATCTTAAGGCGCTTGTGCCCCCTTTCGAGCAACTGCGGAACCTCGGCTTCTATTCCTGCGTCGTCCATCGCACGCACTGGCGCCAAGACAGGCACCCGAACTTCGGTGTCGTATTCGAGGATAGGATTCCCCTCGAGCATCTCGATCGCTGTCATGATTGGGCTCGCGGCGTGTGGCTGCTCCCCGACGTATGCGATAAGGTGCCGCTTGGCACTAGTGAGATCACGCCCGACGAGTTGCTCGGCGTGACCACAGTTAAAGCGCCATCCGCTATCCACTGTCTCATGGGTATAGCCTGGCAGGATGGTAACCTCCCCCCATCCCGTACGTTCGTCCGAAGTGGTCACTTCTACAACAATCGCGTCGAAGTAAGCCATGTCCACTGCGTTGAATGACAACGGATATGTCCGGTCGAGAGGCATATTGACACGGTAGACGCTAATGTCCTGGATATCCAAATTTCTGTCCTCAAGCAGCTGCGACGAGATTCGTCAATGGTCTGACGATACCGGTGGGTAAATGGTTAGTCAATAGAAGTATTAACATTTAAATTGACCAAATTTAACTCAACCCCGCACCAATCCGTCAAGCGGGTTCACTGGGGAACATGAAGAAGAATTTTACCCGTGGTCTCACGCGCTTCGAGCGAACGATGGGCCTCGGCGGCCTGACCTAGCTCCAGCGATCGCGGGTCGAGGGCTACCGTCAAGCTACCTTGGCGGCACCACTCGAACAGTTCACTACTCGCGGTCGCCAGTTTATCTGCGTCGGTCATGTAGTGCGCGAGATGGGATCGGGTCACGAAAATTGATCCATTCTCTGCCAAGTCGTCCATCGGTCTTACGCAGTCCGGAATGCCGGATGCCGCACCGTACAGTGAACACGTACCCCGCAGGCGTAGGCATTGCATACTGCGCCGGTAGGTTTCCTTTCCGACCGAGTCGTAAACTACGTCGACGCCACAGCCGTCGGTCAAGTCGCGCACCCGTTGCACGAAGTCCTCCTCCCGGTAGTACACAACATCGTCTGCTCCGAGTCGTCGGACGATCTCACCCTTCTCCTCTGTGCCTACGGTCGTAATGACGTTTGCACCCTTCATCTTCGCCAGCTGCAGTACCAACTGACCCACGGAGCCCGCCCCAGCGTGCAGAAGAACGCAGTTGCCTTCCTTGAGAGGAAAAAGCATCTGTGTCAGGTAGTATGCAGTCAGTCCATTGATCATCAGTGCGCAGGCAAACTCCGGCCCGATATCGCTAGGGATGGGCACGAGCTTCCAGGCGGGCACAACAACGTACTGCGCATAACTGTGGTGCCCTAGGCAGTATGTTACGTGGTCACCGACACTCCAACCCTCGACAGCTTCCCCCAATTCCACAATGCGACCCGCACCGTCCAAGCCAGGCGTATACGGCAGATGGGTCGGATACGTGTGCGGCGGAGCGTAGTAGCCCCGACGCATATACGTATCGCCAAAGCTCACGCCGGCTAGATCGAGCTTGACCAACACCTCGCCAGTCTTCGGTGTCGGACGGTCGACCTCGGCGAGCATCAGCACTTCCGGCCTGCCATACTCAGGAATTTGAATTGCTAGCATTTTTTTCATGGCATTGCACGCTCCCGATGCCTCAGGTAATTGCCGCAACCTGCTATTATGACTATAAACTTATGCCGGAGAAACTGGAGCACACCGGAGAAACTGGAGCACAATCGCGCCATGCAAGTCGGTGGCGACGAGCCGCTTGCTGGCTACCGTGTCCTTGAGCTTGGTTCCACGGTTGCCGGGCTGTTCTGTGGGTGACTTCTGGCGGAATTCAGTGCTGAGGTAGAGCCTTCTGAAGGCGACCCGGTCCGGACCATGGGTAACCACTGCGCTGCACAATTGCTGTATCCTGCCAGCATCTTTTGCAATAAGAAACTTCTAGCTCCGTGATCCGGGAGGGAACAGTTCAATGTCATTTGAAGTCAAGGCCGGCTCGCCGGCACTCGGCGGTGAGATTCGCAATCTCGATCTGAGGCAACCTTTGGACGACGCGACGGTTGCGCGACTGCGGGATGCTTGGTCCGCCTATCTGGTGCTCGTCTTCCGCGACCAGCGCCTCACCGACCAGGACCTAATTCGATTCAGTAGCCACTTTGGCGTCTGTGATCGAGCGCCGACGAACGAGGCATCGTTGAAGGGACCGGGGCACGTTCCCTCGCTCCCGAAGGTGACAGCGATCTCCAATGTCGTCGAGGACGGCGAGCTGATCGGCGCACTAGGTAACGACGAGTTGGTATGGCATACCGACATGTCGAATCTCGACGAGCCATCCAACGCCAGCGCTCTCTACGCCATCGAGCTGCCCAAGCATGGTGGCGGCGATACCAGCTTTCTCAACATGTATACGGCCTACGAGACTTTGCCGCCGAGTCTCGAGGCGAGAATCAAAGATAGGCACGCCATTCACGATGCCATCTACACGAGCGCGGGTACGCGGAGGAAAGGACTCGACGAGATCGATGATGTGCGCGACAACCCCGGCGCACGCCACCCGATGCTGCGTACTCACCCGGTCACCGGACGCACCGCATTGTTCCTGGGGCGCCGCGCGAACAGCTACATCGTCGGCCTGCCGGTAGAGGAGAGCGAGGCGCTCCTCAACGAGGTCTGGGCCCATACCATCCAGGACGAGTTTGTCTACACGCACCGTTGGCTGCCTGGCGATCTCGTCCTCTGGGACAACCGCTGCGTGATGCATCGGCGCGGATCGTTCGACTCGAAAGATCGGCGTATCATGCATCGGACCCAGCTCAAAGGAGAGGTGCCGTACTACGCGGGTTGAGACTGCTGGCGAGATAACCCCGTATCTTTAGCCTTTTCGGCGGACGGGCAGTTCAGAGTCGAGCACCAGGTTCCGGAGCCAAAGTTCACGCTGGAGCGGTTTCGGAAGGATCCTGACGCGCACCCGTTGCTTACACCGTCCGGCAGGATCAAGCTGTATTCCGACACGGGAGTCCATCCTGACGCAAGGTGTCTACGCCTCGTCTTCAGAACGGTAATGCTTTATCTGGTGCCCGGGCCCGGAGTCGAAGCGGGAGAGCACTGCCTTCACACGGCAGGGGTCACTGGTTCAATCCCAGTCGCGCCCACCATTTCCTTCCTAAAACACTGAAGAAATAGCAGTCCATGAAAATCACTCGGGAGCCAACTCCACGCAAGTGGCCCTGAAGGGACTGGAAAGGACTCAGTTACAGCACACTGACAGCACAGTCAGAATTTGAAGGTCAATTCTTTGATAGGGGTCTCATCCCCTATTCCAGATTAATCCCGCTTTTTGCTGGATCGATTCCTACCCTTTAAGGCATTGAAATAAAAACACACACAGACAACCTCACTGATGCGGTGTACGCATCTAAGGACAGAGGATTTGGTTAAGAGGCTAGGTTAAGGAGGAGTAAGACGCTATTACATTTACGTCCTAAAGCGCTTGGGGATACCTTAAAGCAAACACCCCCAGTTGATGACAGTGGATCTGAATCCTTTGATCGGGTTCAATCAAAAACAGTCGACGGGGATCCATATAAACCCAGTATATTCCACCCTACACGACCCATCATGCACCCGTACATCCCTTTGTTCAGGGGAGTCGGTGAGGGCGTTCATCACCATGTTGGGGTCGGCTTCCTTTTCCTCTTCATCCCCTTTGTTGAGATTGGCAAATGACCAATTGATGGTCGCCATCACACGGGTTTCAAAAGCATCGTCGTAAGAGACTTTGAGCCCTGCGGTGAGGTTGTCATTGATGTCGTAGGAAAGTCCGGCTGAGACACCTGAGCCACTGGCCTCCCCGACATCGCCATTTTGGTGGTAATAACCGACGGTGGCTTTAGTTTTGTCGTTGATCTGGTAGCCTACGTCTGCGCCTACCGTATCCAGCGCACCGCCTTGATAATGGCTGTTAAGTTGTTTCTCC
>Ga0315336_1007064_pt1 | contig 11044 bp, 9 predicted proteins | sample ASW5metaG_FD_204512 | JGI IMG/M metagenome (GOLD analysis project Ga0315336, IMG submission 204512) | Ammonia-oxidizing marine archaeal communities from Monterey Bay, California, United States - ASW #5 | ecosystem: Environmental > Aquatic > Marine > Intertidal zone | place: USA: California... | reverse complement strand
TGAGTTTCAGGAAGATCTGATTTATTCAAAAGTATTTAAAAAGTTTTTAAAAAGAAACAAAACATTTCCAGGATTAACTGGCTGGGCACAGATACATGGTTATAGAGGAAATAATCCGACAAATGAACTTATGAAAAAGAGAATGGAGTACGACTTGTGGTATATGAATAATTGGAATATTTGGTTGGACTTTTATATAATTTTTAAAACGTTCTACGTAATGTTTGCCAAACCTAAGAGTTAGAAAAAATTTAATTATAAATTTGATAGCAACAAAGAGTCAAAATGACTCACTTTTAATCACATATTTGTAAAAATATTAACTTTAAAAAAAAGGAACTTGATTGATGTATCTTGTTTATCTAATATGGATTTGAAGCATAGAACATATATCGAAGATGGACTTAAAGAAACTTACAGATGATATTTAAATAAATTATGTTTAAAATTATAATAAGATTTTTCTCATTGCTCACACCTAGCCAACGTAAACGGTTTTATGTGTTACAAGTCATGATTGTCATTATGACTTTTGTAGAAATTGTTAGTATAATCTCAATAGCTCCATTTATGGCACTAGTTGGAGACCTATCTATTCTTGAGAGAGATAATTTGTTGTCAATGTTATATCTAAAATCTAACCTTGGTACATTTGAATTTATTTTTTATCTAGGTCTTATTGTTTTGATTACTTTAGTGATAGCAGCCATTGTTTCGATGTATATCACGTGGCGTATATCAATGTTTGCACCTAAAATTGGTGCAGAAATATCACACAGACTTTATTCGTATTATCTAGACAAAGATTTACTATTTCACACAATGACGAGTAGCTCTGACCTGACTAAGAAAATTGCAAAAGAAACAGAGAGAGTAACACAACATATTTTGGCACCTCTGATGTACATGAATGCCCGTATTGTTTTAGTTTTTTTTATTATATTCACAATGCTTTTATATGATCCAATTGTCATAATTATAGCTTTAACAGTTTTTGGTGGGGGGTATGTTATTTTATTTAAATTTGTTCGAACGAGACTTGAAAGGAATGGCAAACATATTTCTGATATGCTTGCAGAACGTTTTAAATTAATGAGAGATGCCTTTGGGGGTATCAGAGACATTTTGTTGCTAGGGCGTAGTAGTCATTTCAAAAAACAATTCTTTAAAACAGGCAATAAGCTCTCATACAGTGAAGGAAACAATATAGTGATAGGACTAGTACCCAGGTATTTTATGGAATTATTAGCCTTTGGCTCAATGATTGCCTTGGTTTTATATCTGATAAAAAACTCTGAAGGAAATCTAGGTATAATATTACCCATTATATCTGTGTACGCTTTAGCAGGGATGAAACTACTTCCAGCTATTCTAGTAATTTATAGCAGTGCTACTACAGTAAAAGGAAATTTAGCAGCTTACGAATCTATTCGAGAAGATTTAGCAAATATCAAAGTTGACAATGAATCAGAGTTCAAGAATAGTCACCATGCGTGGTCGAAACATAATGAAATTAGTTTAAAAGAGGTAACATTTACTTACCCGGGCAAAGAAAATCCCGCTCTTGAGAACATATCGCTAAAGATAAAACCAAATACCATAGTAGGATTTGTAGGAACTTCTGGCTCAGGTAAGTCGACACTTGCTGATGTCATTATTGGCCTAATTAAACCCCAACAAGGTGAAGTTACAATTGATGGAACACCTCTCATTAAACAAAACTTAAGAGTGTGGCAAAATAAAATTGGTTTTGTTCCTCAAACAATATTTCTTACAGAAGGTACTATTGCAGAAAACGTTGCGTTTGGAATACCGCAAGACCTAATTAATTATAGGCAAGTTGAAAAAGCATTAAAACTAGCACACTTGGAAGAGTATGTGTCAAAGCTGGAGAACGGAGTTCACTCCAAAGTGGGTGAGCGGGGTGTACAACTTTCAGGTGGTCAAAGGCAGCGTGTAGGGATCGCTCGTACACTCTATTACGAAGCAGAGGTTCTAGTATTTGATGAAGCCACCAGTGCATTAGATGGGATCACTGAAAAAACTATTATGAATGCTATTCATGATTTTACAGGTCAAAAAACATTAATCATAATTGCTCATAGATTGCAGACAGTGCAAAAGTGTGATGAAATATTTATGATGGAAAAAGCCCGCATTGTTGATAGAGGCACTTATCAATACCTCTTAGAGAACAATGAACAATTTAAAAAAATGTCAGATCATGCATAATGATATTTAAAACTAATAAGCAGAGTTTGTGTCTAATAATTAAACTATTATAATATAAAATTTGAAAAATATAATTTATGCAATTTATACCTATTAATAGACCATTAATTATTGGGAATGAAAAAAAATATCTACTTGATTGTATAAACAGTGGATATATTTCATCTGTAGGAAAATATGTAAAAAAGTTTGAAGATAAGTTTGCTAAATATATAGGTAAAAAATATGCAGTATCTGTTTCAAATGGTACTACGGCACTTCAAATAGCCATGGATGCGTTAGAGTTAAAAAAAAATTCAGAAGTTATAATGCCTGCTTTTACTATTATTTCATGTATTTATCCGGCAATAAGAAATAAACTAAAACCAATTTTGGTAGATTCTGACATTAAAAATTGGAATTTAGATATCGATTTACTCAAAAAAAAAATAACACCAAAAACAAAATGTATAATAGCGCCGCATATTTATGGATTGCCAGTTGATATGAGTCCATTAATGAAAATTGCCAAAGAAAAAAAAATTTATGTAATAGAAGATACAGCTGAAGCAATTGGATTAGATTACAATGGAAAAAAATGTGGAAGTTTTGGCGATTTATCAACTTTTAGTTTTTATGCAAATAAACATATTACAACAGGCGAAGGTGGAATGATACTAACTGATAATTTGAAGCTAGCAGAAAAATGTAAATCTTTAAGAAATATATATTTTAATGATGTAAGAAGGTTTAAACATTTTGAACTAGGTTGGAACTCTAGGTTTACCAATTTGCAAGCCGCAGTGGGACTTGCACAACTAGAAAAAATTAAATATTTCGTCAGTATAAAGAGAAAAATTGGAGCACTTTATCAAAAAAATATAGTCAGTAATAAAAATTTCAATAAACCTCAAACAATTTTTAAAAATTCTAAAAATATTTATTGGGTATATGGAATTGTTTTAAAAAATAAATTTAAAAATAAACTACAATTTATCAAAAAAAAATTACATAAAAACAATATTGATACTAGAGATTTTTTTTACCCACTACATAAACAGCCGATTTTAAATAAGCTTGGATTATTTAAAAATGAAAGATATCCAAACGCAGAATATATATCTAAGAATGGTTTTTATATTCCATCGGGCTTAGGAATGACAAAAAAAGAGCAATTGAACGTTATTAAAGTTATAAATAAAGTTTTAGAAAATTAAAAAAAAATATGAAATGTAGACTGTGTAAATCAAATAAGTTAACAGAATTTTTAGATTTAGGTCACCATCCTCCTTCTGACCAATTTATAAAAAAAAAAGATATAAACAGTCAATTTTATTATTACCCCCTAAAAGTAGTAATGTGTGACAAATGTAAATTTCATCAATTAAATCACGTAGTTGATAAAGAAGTTTTGTATAGCGACGATTATCCTTACGAGTCTTCTAAAACAAAATTAGGGCATGATCACTTTAATGATTTTGCTTTATCAGTTATTAAAAATTATAACTTAAATTCTAAAGATCTTGTTATTGATATAGGTAGCAATGTTGGAGTGCTTCTAGCGGGATTTAAAAAAAATGGAATAAAAGTACTTGGTATAGAACCTGCAAAAAATATTTCTAAAATTGCTAATAAAATAAAAATCAAAACAATAAATTCTTTTTTTGACAAAAAGGTTTTAAAAAAAATTAAACCTCAATTTGGCACGGCAAGAGTTATTACAGCAACAAATGTATTCGCGCATATAGACGACCTTCATTTATTCATGAAAAATATTTGTTTTATTCTAAAAAAAAATGGAGTCTTTATCATAGAGGCCCCTCAATTCTTACAGCTACTTAAAAAAGTTGAATTTGATACTATATATCATGAACACTTATCATATATTTCAATCAAACCTCTTTCCAGTTTCTTTAAAAAATTTAATCTTGAAATTATAAATATTGAAAAAAAAGATATACACGGAGGCTCAATAAGAATTCATGTTTCTTTTAAAAAACAATTCAACATTAATCCAAATGTAAAAAGAGCTATTTCTGAAGAAAACAAATATAAAATAGACAATAAAGGTGTACTTAAAAATTTTGCAAACAAAGTATTTATGAACAGAATGAAATTAACTCGTTTATTAATCAATTTAAAATTAAATAATAAAAAAATAGCTGCTCTGAGTGCACCCGCAAAAGGTATGACTTTATTAAATTATTGTAAAATTGATAAAGATTTTATTGACTTTGCTACAGAAAAATCATCTTTAAAAAGAAAGCTATTTACGCCTGGAACACTCATTCCCGTTACTTCTGATTCACAAATTATTAAATCAAAAGTTGATTATGCACTATTATTAGCCTGGAATTTTTCAAAAGAGATTATTAATAATAATATTAAATTTTTGAAAAAAGGTGGAAAAATTATAATACCTGTTCCAAAAGTTAAAATTATTGATATAAAAAATTATAAGTCATGACAACTTTTAAAAAAATAAAGAAAGCTTTTTCTGATAGAAGAGGGAATATTATAGATGTTTTTCAAAACTCACCAAAAGATCATTGTGCAATTGTAACTTTTAATAAAGGTGCTGTAAGAGGAAATCATTATCATAAAAAAAGTACACAATATTCTTATATTCTGTCAGGTGGATTAACTCTTAAACATGCTAAAGTTGATAAAAAAGGCAAAATTAAAGGAAAGATTAATAAAAAAATTGTAGGACCTAATATTTTAATAACTCATAAACCGTATGAAGTACATACATTTATTGCGAACAAAAAATCATTAATGATAGCATTCGCAGATGGATTACGGGGAGGAAAAGATTACGAGAAAGATACCTATAGACTTAAATATAAACTTACAAAATAAAAGATTGAAATTATGAAACGATTTGGGAATATATATTCACAATATTATGACTTACTTTATAGAGATAAAAATTATTCAGGTGAAATTTACTATATAATTAAGTTAATAAAAGAAAATAGCAATGAAGCTAAAACATTACTAGATATGGGCTCTGGGACAGGTAAGCATGCTGAGTTATTTTGTAATAATGGCTACATAGTGCACGGTATAGACTTAAGTGAAGATATGCTGAAAATTGCAAAAAATAGAATAAAAGATAAAGAGGATAAACTTTCATTCAGTCATTCTAAAATACAAGAATTAGATCTTAATAAAAAATTTGATGTAGTGGTTTCACTTTTTCACGTCATGTGTTACCAAAATAGTAATAACGAATTAATCAAAGCATTTGAAGCGGCTAAAAATCATTTAAAAAAGGATGGTATTTTTATATTTGATTTTTGGTATGGCCCAGCTGTTTTAACAGACCTGCCAGTTAAAAGGATAAAAAGATTTGAAAATGAAAAAATTAAAGTAACCAGAATTGCTGAACCAGTAATGCATCCAGATGAAAATGTAGTAGATGTCAATTATGATATATCTATAAAAGACATTGATTCAAAAAAGATTATAAAAAAAAAAGAACTCCATAAAGTCCGATACTTTTTTGATACTGAATTAGATATGATATGCAAACAAGTTGGATTTGTGATTAAACAAAAATATGAATGGATGAGTGATAAAAATCCAGATTTTAATAGTTGGAATGTGGTGTGGATAGTAAAAAAATAAATATAGCTATTTTTATTGGTTCAGAATTGGAGACTGGTGGCAGATATCAATACGAATATAAGATTTTAGATATATTAAAAAAATATCACAAAGATCAAGATATAAAAGTCAAGTTTTACGGATTACAGAAAAATATTAAAAAAGAATATATTGATTTAAATTTAGATATTAAAATTATAAATGAAAATATTTTCCAAAAAATCCACAGATACAGTCTTTCAAATCTTTTTTTTTTAAAAATATTTTCTAAAATTAAAATGGGTTTTTCCTCTATTGAAAAACAACTTTCAAAAGAGCAAATTGATTTAGTTTATTTTTTGGGGCCAAATTTAGTTTCTCAGGGATTAAATAATATTCCATACATATTTACTCTCTTGGATTTGGGACATTTAGATATTTTAGAATTTTCAGAAGTAAGTCACGATGTACAGTTTGATACCAGAGAGTTTACTAACAATAAAAGTCTAAAAAAAGCTTATAAAGTGATAGTGGACTTAGAATGGGGCAAGAAAAATGCTATAAAAAGATACAACTTAGATGAAAAAAGAATAGAAGTCCTTAAACTTTTACCAAATATTAAAATAAATAAGACTGAAACACCTGTAAGAATAAAAGAAAAATATAAACTTAAAAATGATTATATATTTTATCCTGCTAATTTTTGGGCACATAAAAATCACATGTACATATTGAAGGCTATTAAAATACTAAGAGAGAAAAAACACATAGATATTGATGTAATATTTTCTGGCTCTGATCAAGGTAACTTGGAATATATTTTAAATAAAGCAAAAGAGTTTAAAATTAATGACTTAATTCACTATATTGGTTTTGTTCCAAATGAAGAGATGCCAAGCCTCTATAAGCAATCACTATCTCTAGTGATGCCAACATATTTAGGACCCACAAACATCCCACCCCTTGAAGCTTTTGCTTATGAAACACCAGTTTGTTATTCAGATATGCCATTTTTTAGGGAGCAAGTCGGAGAGTCTGTTTTTTTTATGGATTTAAGAGATCCTTCTTCTTTGGTTAAAAATATATTAACAATACAAAATGACAAGCAGATTGTAGAGGAAAAGAAAGAGAAAGGACTTCAGGTACTTAAAAACTGGAATGAAGAAGATTTTTATAAGAAACTATTAAATATTTTTAATGAATATAAATATATTAGAGAATTATGGAAATGATAGAACATGTCCATGAGTCCGTTGAAACTTTTATTATGAGCAAAGTTTAAATGTGTGGACTGATTGGCACAATAGGATTTAAAGATGATTCTAAACTAAATCTGAAAACTCTTGGCCATCGCGGCCCAGACTCAATGGGTAAATGGAATTCTTTGGATAATGAGTTTCCAGTAGCACTTGGGCATACACGGCTAGCTATTTTTGACCTCACAGCAGCTGGTAATCAGCCATTGCTGACTGAGGATAATCGATTTGTATTTGTTTATAATGGTGAAATCTATAATTTTATAGAGTTACGCTCTGAGCTTGAGTCCTTGGGACATGTTTTTAAGACTAAAACTGATACAGAGGTTTTTTTGAAAGGCTTAATATTAGAAGGGCCTTCATTTCAATTGCGTTGTAATGGAATGTGGTCTTTTTGTCTTTGGGACAGAAAAAAAAAAACAGCCTTATTTGGCCGTGACCGATTTGGTAAAAAGCCTCTTTTTTATTCGTTGATTGGAAATAATAAATTAGTTTTTGCATCTGAAATGAAAGGGATATATCCATTTCTCAACTCAATTCAGCCTAATGAGAAAATTAATATTTATCTTCAAAAAAATTTTTGTTATGAAAGTTCAGAAGATTGTGTAATTGCAGGAATAAAACGACTCCGACCAGGACACTATGCAATTTATAAAAATGGAAAATTTGAGTCCCAACGTTGGTGGAACACATTGGATCACTTGGAAGATGTTTCCAATAATTATCAAGAACAGGTAGAAAGATGGCGTGAGATCTTCTTGGACGCTGTGAAAATTCGCATGCGTTCTGATGTGCGTATTGGCACAGCATTAAGTGGTGGTTTAGACTCCAGCGCTATATTGTCTGCGATGAATTATTTGTCAAATCAGAAGGATAGTCAAACTCGAGAGACTCAGGACTGGCAGTATAGTTTTTGTGCTCATTACCCTGGAAGCAGTTTAGATGAAACCAAATGGGCTAGAATTGTGGCTAATGCCATGAATGTTCCACTTCAGGAAGTTACTATAGACCCCCTAAAATCTGGTTGGTCAATTAATGAAGCGTTTTATCAAGTTGAAGACCCTAACCTCACTTTACCTTTACCTATGCTTGCAACTTATCGTGCGATCTCAAACTCAGGTATTAAGGTAACCCTGGATGGACATGGGGCTGATGAATTATTCAGTGGTTATGGTGAGGAGATATTAACTGCATTTAAATCATCAAATGCAGAAGAGACGGCAGAGCTAGCTTCAATAATTAAAAGTCTTGAGAGTGGACAGTATAGACATAATACTAGAAATTTAAAAATAAATTTTTTTAAAAAAAGATTTATTGCTTTTTTAAAGCCTCACTTAAGAAGACCAAAAGGATATCTAATGGCTCTTCTAGGAAAAAGAGATTGGGATTTTGTTCGATACAAACTAAAATATGCTGATCAGTCTCATCCTCAGTTTAAAAAACTTGATCCGTTATCGCAATCTCTCTATGAGTGTTTTCACATAACAAATTTACCAACATTGGTTCGTAATTATGATCGCTACTCAATGGCAAGTGGAGTAGAGATCCGAATGCCCTTTATGGATCATCGCCTGGTGACTTATACATTCTCTCTTCCATGGACCAGCAAGATTGGAGGTACTTATACCAAGAGAATAATGCGAGATGCGCTCAAAGGAATTTTGCCAGAACCAATTCGAACACGACGTGATAAAATTGGATGGAATGCACCTTTTCATGAATGGTCTCGGGGATCACTAAAAAGTGAGATCGAGGAACTTATTGCAACAGATATGATACCACAAAAAGTAAAAACGGCTTGGCAACAATTTCAGAAAAAAACAAATCCAAATTTTGAGGATGGGCAAATAATTTGGACTTTGTTGATGCCTGAATTTTGGAAAAAAGCCCTGTTAGTGGGTAAACATAAATGATACATCGCGCTACGTAATAACAATGTGAAATTTTCACAAACTAATATAAAAATATATCAAAATGATTCATAAAAATAATTTGTGGAATAAAGTATTTGGAGTTCGCGATTTCGGAATATGCTGAAAATAATTAATTTTTATTTTAATTTGCTATAATCAGTCAATTGAATATCTAAATTCATATTTTTCCAAAATCTACTTTCTAAAAGTGATGTATCGTCTCTAAAGTCAGCATTCAAATGCCCAGGGTGGCACATCAGCTCAACAATAGAATTTTTCATAAAACTGCAATCGCTTATGCGGCTTAAATTGTAAAAATCCTTAACGCTTCCAAAATAGTTTGCTGTTTTGTTAAATGGTGGAAAATATTTCAATGCTGCACTCCAAATTAATTTGGTTAAATACCCAATTGAAATAAACCTCTTTGATTTTCTTTGGATTAAGTGAATATTGGGAAAGTTTCGGATCCATCTTATTCCCGTTTGAGCTGCAAACATTTTTAATGCCAAAAAATTATGTGGTAGTGTATGAACAAAGTGATGAGAATCGACATGCGATATACTAACTCCTCTTTTTAATACGGCTTCATACTGAGATGTCCATTCCTCTAAGATAGATTTGTAATCAAAAATGCTTAATGAACCTGGAATACAATTTGCTGATCGGAGAATACCGTCATTATCGCAATATTTAAGATTTAAACTAATTTTTTTTGAATGCGCCAAATATTCTGTAAAATTAAGATGCAATCCAAAACCTCCTTTTTCTAAGTTACTTGATGCAAACTCAAGCGCTTCTTCGATTGAAGGTGCATTTGCAATTAATGTGGTAGATGATATTTTTTTTTCACTCATTAATCTTATTATTTCACGATTAATATTCGTTGACATGCCAAAATCATCAGCATTTATTATTAGACGCATAACCATATCTCCTTAGATAGATATTTTGTATATTTGATTAACATATTTTATATACATTGGGATTTACATCAATGGCTTCAATATTACTAGAGAACGCTTCAAAATTTTTTTCCAAAGCGGAAAGATCTTTAACAAAATATCCTTGTAAGACTGCTCATAAACTAGATAATCAATGATTAACTTAAATGTCCCAGACCCATTGATAACTCAGAATCTGCTGGTAAAATGAAAGCTTCACGGCTTGAGTTTTTTATCAACCAAACGTTACTACTTGAATCATTATCGTGTTTAATAAAATAATTTACTCTTACAACTCTAAATTTAATTATCATCATCAAAAGCCAGATAAATGGAAGTTTTGCGTTATGTTTAGGAGAATAGAGGGACAAATCTGAAAGCATGATACCAAATTTTTTTATCTTATCGATTTTGTAAAGCCAATCAGCCTGTTCGCTTACCACTTTATTCTCTTCAATATTTTGAGGTTTTTCGAATCTATTCTGAATGGTCAGAACATTCACATGTGCACTTAAGCGTATAAAAGGAAATGTTTTGCGTAAGCCAATGAATTCCTGTCTAACACTCATGTCTTTATATTTGATTGCTTTTAGTATCTTACATACTGCTGGGCTTGGCGTGTAGTTGGTAATTATATGTTTATCCAAAGCCAGTGTGAGATTTTTGGCAAACAATATTACCTCTATTCCGCGATGACTGTGATTAGCATACCAAGATGAGAGATTAATGATATTTTTCTTTTCAGCCTTGCTCCATCCTTGATGAAAAAGCAAAATACCAATAACTATATTTCCATTATCCACGTAGATCGCAGCTCGTGGTAACTCGGGTTTTTGGCTTGTTAACCGTCGGAACACCTGAGCGCTTTTTTTGGAGTACCATTTAAAAAAACCCACTTTCAAAAACTCAATAACCTGTTTCAGCAAGTCTGGATCATAGATCAAACTAAACCCATTTGGCAGTTCTTTGGGCATTCAAGATTTACCTTTGTTTATAATTGACTTAATGACAGCGATCTTATCGACATTTTTTAGAATAGAACTAAAAAATAAAACTTCATCATCTGGATGAGCCACTATTAGAATTTTTTTTTTTGTCATACTATATCCTCTTGTATCTATGACCAACTGTT
>Ga0315336_1007063_pt1 | contig 11045 bp, 6 predicted proteins | sample ASW5metaG_FD_204512 | JGI IMG/M metagenome (GOLD analysis project Ga0315336, IMG submission 204512) | Ammonia-oxidizing marine archaeal communities from Monterey Bay, California, United States - ASW #5 | ecosystem: Environmental > Aquatic > Marine > Intertidal zone | place: USA: California... | reverse complement strand
CACGCAACGCTATCTTGCCAACATTGCGCCCGCACGGGACCACTTAGGCCCTGAACCCGGACGAGATTTGCGGTCCATCGAGGGGAACCATGATTGGTCGTCGTCAACGGTTCGACTCAGCCGTCACGCCGCTCTCTCTGCCAACACAGGCCCACCAGGCCTGTCGTAAACAACAGGCCAGCTGTCGGTTCGGGAACCGCAGCCCGGCTGCCGGTGCCGACCACGTTCCCAAACCGGTCGTTCCAGAAAACGTAGTCGGCCTCGTCGACTGTGCCGTCGCCAGTGCCATCGGCGCGCAGGTCCAGTTGCGAGCCGAGCGTGTCGCGCCAGAGGGTGTAATCGGCGGCATCGACAACGCCGTTGCCGTTGTAGTCGCCAGTGCCCGGTATGATACACGCACCTGCACAAAGGGTGCCGTCGACTGAAAGTTGCGACGTGTCCCACACCAGTCCGCCGCCCAAACCCGGAAGATTCATCGCCGCAAAATTGCCCGACAGGGTGGCGAAATCCAAAATGTCGAACAGGTCACCAGCTTCGGGCACGAATCCATCAAGGAGATCAACCTGCAGCTGGCCACCCACCTGGAGGTTGCCCGCGATGAGCAGCTGGTCGTATTGACCCTCGGCAGTTCCGGCCAGTTCGATCCAGGTTTTGGAATTGGCCCCCAGGACCACGTCGCCGCCAAAAGTGAGCTTGCCGGGACTGTTGCCAGGTGACAGGTCGCCTTCAACCAGCTTTATCCCGTCACCCGGAAACACACCCCCTCCGCTGATATTGCCAAAATAGACGGCTGTTGAGCCTTCACTCACTTTCATGGTGCCATTGTTGAGGAGGTCGTCATAGAACGTGACGTTACTGGCTCCAGAGACAATAATCGTGCCCCCGTCGTTATTGATATCACCAAACACGTTTGACGTACCAAACGAAATTCCAACTTCCCCGTAATTGGTCAGGCCACCATTGAATCGCAAGGTGGCATTCGTGGCAGTGATGTTTCCCGTGATCTTGACGTTGGTCAGTCTGCCGTCAAATTCAATTTCAGCCACCTGAGCAGCATTACCAACAACGTCAATGCGACCTGCGTTGGATTGCTCGAGGGTATCGGTCAGGTGCATCTGCCGTCCGGCGTCCACACGGACTTCGCCGTCGGTGTAGTTGACCAGTGGGTTGTCAATCGTGCCACCGCCGCGGAGCAGGCCCGTATTGATCAGCTTGCCACCGGCCAGGTTCAATCCCTGGCTGCCCAGGTCGATCTCACCCTGGTTGGTAATTTTGCCCATCGCGGTCACCGTACCGCTGCCGGCGAGTCTGCCGTCGGCTTCTATGGTTAATGTTTGATCGATCAACAAGGCACCCGCCGGATCGACCACGAGGTTCGCCGTTCCCGCTTGTTGGGCACCCAGGGTGAGCGAATCCATTTGAGTTGCCGAGGTCGGACCGCTCGCGGTCAATCCGTGGGTCGGCTGGATGAATGCATCATCCCCGGCCACAGGCCGTTGGAAGCCAAGCCAGTTGAGGTTGTCGTCCCAAGCGTCGTTGCCCGGATCGATCCATGTTACGCGACTCTCGCGCCGACCGTAGACGAGGTAGGTTTGGCCCTGGTTGCTGCCACCCCCATCAGAACCCATTATCGCAATCAACAAATCATCCAGCCCATCGCCGTTGACATCGCCGGCCGTGGAGACCGACCAACCAGACCAGTCACCCTCTACGCTGCCGTGGAAAGTGGCTCCCGCCACAGTCGTTCCTATGTCGACTACGTCCAGTGAGCCAGAGAGTAGGTTTTCGCTCGGTTGGCCATAGATCAGGTAGGTCTGACCCCGTTCCCAAATCCCGGGAGATACATAGGGGGACCCGATCAAGAGATCATCCAGACCGTCGCCGTTGACATCACCCGCGCTAGAGACAATGTGTGAAATTCCGGACATCTGGATCGAGTCATCATCCCCAATCCAGTTGAAAGTGGCTCCCGCAATCGCACCTCCCAAGTCGGCGAGGTTCAGCGAGCCAGAGAGTGGTGCGTTATCTGGTTGGCCGTAGACCAGGTAGCTCTGGCCCCGGTCGTGGCCATCCGCGTCCGGCCGCTTTGCCCCAATCAAGAAATCGTCCAGGCCGTCACCGTTGACATCCCCTGCACCGGAGACAGACCAGCCGGATTGGTGATTGTTGCCGATCCCGTTGAAAACAGCTCCCGCAATGGTCTCTCCCACGTTGGCCAAATCGAGCGGACCCGAGAGTGGGCTACCGCCGGGCCGGCCGTAAACCAGGTAACTGTGGCCACGGTCGTCCCCACCGGCATTTGCACCGGTTGCTCCAATCAACAGATCACCCAGCCCATCACCGTTGACATCCCCTGCACCAGACACCGACCAACCCGATCGGTCAAAGTTTTCGATTCCGCTGAAGATGGCCCCGGGCAGGGTACCTCCCACGTCGGCCAGGTTCAGCGAACCTGAGAGCGGACTGCCCGTGGGTTGACCGTAAATCAAGTAGCTCTGGCCTCGATAGGTGCCAACCCCATTGGCATATTTTGCCCCGATCACAAGATCGTCGATTCCGTCACCGTTAATGTCGCCCGCCTTGGAGACCGACCAACCGGAATAGTCAAAATCTGCAATCCCGTTGAAAGTAGCCCCTGCCAGCGCGCCACCCACGTTGGCCAGGTTCAACGAACCGGCAAGCGGGCTTTCAACTGGCCGACCGTAAATCAGGTAACTCTGGCCCCGGTTGGTGCCACCCGCGTTGGCAGCGTGTGCCCCAATCACAAGATCGTCCAATCCGTCGCCGTTGACATCCCCCGCACCTGAAACAGACCGGCCGCTCTGGTCTGAATTCATAATCCCGTCAAGGGAAGCTCCCGACATCCTGACTCCCAAGTCGGCCAGGTTCAGCACACCCGCAAGCGGGCTGCCACCTGGTTGGCCATAGACCAAATAACTCCGGCCTCGAAGGGCGCCACCTGCAGCGACCTCGGGTGCGCCGATCAAGAGGTCATGCAGACCGTCGCCATTGATGTCACCCGCTGTAGAAACCGACCAGCCAGCTCTGCCGCCATCGACAGCGCCGTCGAGAATAGCTCCCGCCACCGTGCTCCCCACGTCAGCCAGGCTGACCGGGCCCGAGAGGGGTGCCGCCAGCGCCGGTGGAGCAGCCATTTGGACCCCCAGGCCCAGCACCCCGGCAGCCAGCAAAGAGACTCCACCGACCCGCCAAAATCGCAGTGCACGTGCGCGGCGAAACGTGTGTCGATAAACAGCAAGGGACCGACCGAGCCGGGAATTGGTGACTCGAGTTTGCTTTTCCCGCCTGCGCATCTCGGTTGCCCTTCTGGGTTGAACGATCTATCTCATGTGCTTGTCGTGTTACCCAACTGAGTGTGTAATCCTTCTCAAGCGGCGATCCTCCAAGGGAACGCCGGTCACGGTACACCCACCCCCTTAAGTATGTTGCGGCTTGCGACAAATATCAACTTTTCAGGGGGTATTTTGAGAATGTCGTTTCCGGAGCCAACGATCCGGTGGATCAGCGGTGTGACTCGCCCACCGAGAGGGTTCGTCGGATTTCGTCGGTTTTGAAACCGAGCGCCATCGGCCGTACGACACCGGGCAGGACCACCACGTCGTACAACTCCGAGCAAATCCCTTCGATATCTAACCGATGCACGACGTCGCCGCTGCGCAAATCAATCACGTAGAGACCACACCGCGCCTCGGCATCCCGCGCTTTGAGGTTGTCGTCCAGTGCAAGCCCCGTAAAGGTTTTGTTGTCGCGCGGCCTGGAGAGTCCCACAATCGCAAAGTCGCCCACCAGTGCCATCCCGCGCAAGTAACCGGCACAAAACGTCACGGGCTGAAACTTCCCGCTGTCCAGATCGACCGTGCCGAAGAAACCGGTCCCTGAATTCAACAGCCAAAGTCGACCCTGGTGCATCCGTGGCGAGTGTGGCATCGACAGCTCCGCACACACCACCTCGCCCGTGGTCACATCGATCACGCAACCGCCATCGTGACGCCGGTCGCGCCAGCCGTCGGTAACGTCCGACTGGCTGACAGTCGTCACAAATTTTGGCTGACCGGTGGCCGGATCGGTCGCCATCCCATTCAGATGACAGCGGTCTTCGGCCGCGAGTTTACTGATGAATTTTGGTTTCCAAACCGGCACAAAGCTGTGCGTTTCGCTGAGCGTAGCCAAACAGCTGAAGAGTGTATTGACGAACATGACCCGGCCCTGGCCGTCGACCGCCACATCGTGGATATCGATGTCTCCGGTCGTATAACCGACCTGGGGTACGTAGAGCCGGTCGTAACCGTTGGCCAATTGTCCTGGGTCGAGCACGTTCTCGAATCGCCACAACTGGAAGATAGAACTCATCCACATGGTCTGGCCATTACCCCACAGCCCCATGCAGCGGTTAAACGTCCTCTCGAAGATCGACAGCCGACCATTGGGTTGCAAGCCGATCAAAAACAGCTTGCCTGTCTGGTAGGTTGTCATGGCGAGGCTGACACGTTGCTCGGCCAGCCACGACGTGAACTGGCGCGACGCGGTGAGTTCGAACTGGGGCTCACCGGCATCGGCAGGAGGCTGTGTCGCGTGGGAATCGGTCATGAGAGCTGTTCCCGGGGGAAAACCATAAGACCTGTGATCTTAAACCGCTGCGACGTGGCAAGCGAGTCGTCAACCCGTTTTTTTTCGCGTCCGCCTGAGCCCAACTGGGCAGAGTCACTCGTGGCCGGCCGCCGGTGTTGGGGCCCATAATCGACGATCGGGTTGAGGCGATCCGGTTTCGCCAAAAATCCACACCGGCCTGACTCGGCCACGAAAAGCAGGGATCGCTGCGGGTGCTTTGGGGAAATATTTCAGTAGGCCTGGCTAACGATGTCATCACCGGCCCGGGTAAAGAGCGCGATGAAAGTTTCCACGTCGAGGTTTTCGGTCAGAAAAGTGGCGCTGCCATCTCCAAACAAGAAGTTCGCGCCTCCGACATGAAAGCTGTAGATTTCGTCCCGGTTTACGCAATTCATGACCGTGGTAAATCCGCATTCGTCATGATGACCCCACACAAACCAGGCGGCCGGATCGGCCCAACGCGAACCGCGGACGACAACCGCGTCCTCCCCTGGACATTGGTTACTGGGACATTGCTCACCCAGGACGTAATTCAATGGCCGACCGCCATCCTCAAAGAACATCAACGTGTGAGACAACCCGTCGGTTGCCATTCGCGCAGGTAAGGGAAACACCTGCAACAATCCCAGCAAATGTTCCAGATTTCGCGGTCGGACGGAACCAGCATCCTGTAAAGCACAGAAGGAGTTATCCAGGATATCAATGCAAGATGCGTAGTCAGACGCCTGTTGATTGGGCCGGGCCGGGACCGATGGGCAAAGGAACTCTTCAATTTCCTGCCCCGTTCCTCCTCCCTCACCCTTGGTGATCCGCCGATTCGTAAAGCCATCCCAATTCTGCTGCAAATCAATGGCATCGTATACCGACTGCCGCTCGATAAACGGGAGGATAAACGTAAGAATACTGTGATTGAACTTTCCATACCTTTTCGGGTAAGGGCCGCGCGTTCGCGAACTACAGGTCCCCGTGTCGGCAGCGTAGGGATTTGAGTTGGTAACCACCGGAGGCAAAAGCTGATGTTGCGACTCGTAGTTAAGAATCGCCAGGCCAATTTGCTTCATCTGGTTCAAACACTGCGCTCGCCGGGCCGATGCACGAGCGGCCTGTACGGCAGGCAGCAACATCGCAATCAAGATTCCGATGATCGCAATCACGACCAACAGTTCAACAAGTGTAAAACCTACTTTACGTGGTGGATCGCTCATCATGACATATTGCGGTTGGGTCCTGGGTGACGGGAGTCCAAATTTGTTGAGGTCTCACTCAAGACGTGATCCTTGTTCAGCAGGGCCCTGTTCATTGGGGCGAATCTAATTTAAGTGGAGGCAACTCGTTCCTGCCTGGTTTGATGACCGCTGTCAAACCGGACTTGTCGGGGCGGGCATACCGGCCTTTTAGCACGTCGCGCAGGACCGGCCCATCCCGCTCATCTTCAGGTTCGGCTGCTGGCGGCCTGCCTTGGCGGCGGATTTCCTTCGGCCATCGTACGGTGACTCGATAGGTCCCTTCGGGCGCGCCGTCGCCCCGCACAAAGGTCGCCAGCTGAAAGGATCCGGTCGAGTCGGTCTTGCCCCAGGGCCGCAGGCGCTCGATCTCACCCGAGTCGGGAGCGGGGCAAAAAACGACCATTGCCCCGTCGGCCGGCTCTCCACCCACCAAAACCTGGCCAGCTGCCGGATAGGTCTTCACACGTCCATCACCGCAGCCGGCGCTACTGGCCAGCAAGCAGCAACCAATCGTCAATATCATCGCAAATCGACGTGGGTGACCGTCGTCGCACATTGTCGTCCACATCCTGGTCCCTAACCGCCTGGTTAACTCTAAAGTCACTGTCGTTGCAGCTTGTACCAGGTCTACGAATTCCAGGTCTACCAAACTCCGCTCGTTATCCTAGCAAAAAATACATTGCCATGCCCGATCCCGAAGCAGGTGTCCACCGAATCTCCATGCACGCGCTGACATACCTGCCATGTGCGCGACCCATCCGGGGGGAAGTCCATGACGGCTGACTAGCCTATCCTGCGGTAGAAAGCACACAGGCACGAGAGGGCCGCCAGGAAAGAGAGCAACCCTGTTGTTGGCTCGGGAACCGCAGCTGAAAAACCACTTCCGGCGGTAGCACCAAATTGCGTCTTCCAGAAGAGGTAATCTTCCTGGGTGACCACGCCGGGGGTTGTGCTGGGATCTTCGTTCGGTAGTGCGATGTTACTGCCGAGATTATCTCGCCAGCTGGTGTAATCAGCCGCATCGACTTTATCGTCCTCGTTGTAGTCACCGGGGACTCCCGCGATCTGGGCGCCAAAAGTTCCGGGACTTCCCACGTCGCCCCCCGGATGGATATCGATGAATCCACCAATCGCACTCGCATTGGCACTGATCCCTGAACCATCGCCTGCCGCTGCCAGAAACCAGCTGTCGGCTTGATTGGGATCAAGTGCCAAATCGGTGAGCCAGATCGACCCACTTCCGTCATCTTTTGGCCATGCGGGGCTGGCAGTGTCGTCATCGTCATACGTGACCGAAGCGATTGCCGACGCCACCGTACGGCCGTCGCCCGCATCCGCATCGGCATTGTAATCGGCCTGACTCGCCCAAAGCCCAAACGTATCGCCGCTGTTGTTCAAAGCGCTCCACCCCGAAACCGGAATGAAATTGGTGGCTGCCCCCCAAATGTCTTGCATGTTCTGGACCGTCACAACGTTATCGTTGAACAGAACGGCCGTGGCCCCGTCCGCCACCGAACCTGAAGTGATGTTGCCACCGCCGAGGCTGCTGTCGGACTTGTCGTCGAGGAAATGGTTGTTGGCTGCAAAATCGATTGGGCTGCCTGTGTTGTTGTAAAGCTCGACCCATTCGAAATCATTGTCATTGCTGCTGCGCGGGTTATACATGATTTCGGTAATCAAAAGGCCGGCAGCGGCAGTACTACTAAAGGGTGACTGCGACCCGGGATTACCCACATCGTCGGTACTGTTGATCGAGTCTTGAATCTGGACCGCGCTGCTGGTCGTTGCACCACCGGCGCCAGTTTGCGACTGAACCCAATTGGAACCGTCGGCAATGTCGCCACTGCCACTGTAGGTCACCGAAATGCCATTAGAACTCGCCGGCCAGGGTGCCGACACGTTGTAATTCACACTCACCAGCGCATTGGCAAACGAGGCAACCTGGCCATCGCCGGGAGTCCCCGCGATGTCCAGATCATAGGTGGCGCGGTCCACCCAAATGCCCATAGACATGTTGTCAGGGTCCGACGAACTATTCGACAAACCTGGCCAATAATCGACAGAAATCAAGGGAACCGACCCGCCCAGACCCCACGCATCGCGAAACATTTGGTCGTTATGGGTTGCCGGGGAGCTACTCCCCTGAAAGCCGTCATACAATACGGCAACTCCACCAGCGGGGATGATCGTGTTGGTGGCAATCGTGTTGCTGATGTTGGCCGATACGCCTGCCGGCGGATCGTAGTCGTTAAGCCCGTCAAGGAACGCCCCGTTCAGATCGACGTCGGTCACCCCCAAGTTGCGGATTTCCAGCCATTCCCAGGTATCTTCATTGATCGTGTTGTAAGCAAGCTCGGTGATCTCCAGTTGGGCCAACCCTTCGCTCGGTGTGAAACCGAGCATGAAGCCACAAATGGTCAACACCCCCAAAACCCATCCACCGCGACCGGTCTGTTTCTGCATGATTCGTCACTCCTGAGATCCGTAATCCGTTGAGAATGGTCCCACCCGGTGATCAACGGCAAATAACAACCCTATAGTAATTGGTGATAACTGAGTGACGCCCGATTGTCAATCTTTTAAGCCCATTTTTGAAGGAATTTTCCCGAATTCTTGCGGCAATCCGCCGCTGGCCCATTCCGTACCGTGAAGCCCCAGTTCGGTTGGGAAATTCAAAAAACCCTGCCCGGCTTCCTTGTGTTTCGACACCCGCTTCGGAGCCACCCTTTTAGTGCTGTGAGTGAACGGTCTGGTAAAATACGGGTTCCCCCTTGCTGCGGATGGTCACCTCACCCTGCCCCGTTTTCGAAACGTCCGGGGGCCTGACCAGAAGCGAAGACACCACGCCCATTCACCCACAAAGGCAACCAACACGTGTTGCAGACGACAACTTCGGACCAACCTCTGGGGGCCTTTTTCCTGAGGTGTCGGGCCCTGTTCTCGAGGTGCCGTGCTTTTTTCTTGAGGTGCGGTGTGGTGGTGTTTTTTGTCCTCTGCTGCGGCTGGGTCCCGGTTTCGGGTCAATTGCGGGTCGTGAGCTACAACACCCAAGGGGGCCCTAACGCGAGACTCGAGAACGTCCTTCAGGCAATCGGTGAAGAAAATGTGGCCGGCATCGCCAAACCAATCGATCTGTTGCTACTCCAGGAGCAGGCAGCCCCAGTTACGACCACCCAGGCAATCGTCAACCTGCTCGACTCGATTTATGGCACTGGCGCGTATGCCCGCAGCCAGGTGTCGGGAGGTCCAAGTTACTCTTCGATGCGACAATCACTCATCTACAACACGCAAACGGTATCGCTTTTGGAAGACTTGGCGCTTTTCAGTGCCGGTGGATCAACCCAACAACCTCGCCAAACGATGCGGTACAAAGTACGCCCAGCCGGTTACGACACGGCGGCCGATTTTTATATTTACAACAGCCACTACAAGGCCTTCGGCAGCCAGCAAGATATCGATCGCCGAACTGTCGAAGCTGTCCATATTCGAAACGATTCCGACGCCTTGGGAGAGGGAACCTCTATTGTCTACGGTGGCGACCTCAACATGGGGACCAGTACCGAGCCAGGTTTCGTCGAACTCACCTCGGTCGGGGCGGGCCAGGCATGGGACCCCGTCGACCAACCTGGCTACTGGAACGGAAACAGCAACTTTGCCCAATGGCACACCTATGCCACAGACGATGTCGACGGTCGGTACGATTTTCAGCTGGTGACCGATGAACTGCTCGATGGGGAAGGACTTTCCTACATCCCGGGAACGTACCGCACCTTTGGAAATGACGGTTCTATTTTTAATCGTGCAGTTACTTCGGTATCGAACGCGTATCCGTTTACGGGTGTGTCGTCATTTTCACCCGCCGAGGTGAGTTACGCCTTATACACTGCCAGTGACCATCTACCGGTCGTGGCCGATTATCAAGTCCCAGCCATTTTAGACGTTGCCACCAGCAGCATTCCGCTAACACTCGAGGTAGGACAGTCCTTTGAACTCGGCTTGCTGATCCGCAACGCTGCCGACGTGGTTGCTGCCGTGGGAGCCGACTCGCTGGCATACTCTTTCACCACCGTCGGGGCGGTGAGCGGTTCAGGCGCCGGGAGCGAATTGGCGCTGGGAACCGGTACCACGCATGCCCTGGCGCTCGACACCAGCAGTACGGGGCTTAAAACGGGAGAAATTACGGTAACCACCACAAGTCAGGGGGCTGCCAACGGTCTGGTGACCATTCCGGTCAACTACCAGGTTGGCGGGGGATCGGGTGGTATTGGGTTGTCGGTGACCGAATCGTTTGAAAACCCGCCTGGCACGACCTACACGCTAACCACACCGTTTGATGACGGCAGCTTCGATTTCTTCGACCGCTATGCCGTACCCGATCTTGGGAACACAACACGCGACGATTTTTCCGGATTCGACGGCAACTTCGCGATCTTGGGACAAGACCATGACGGGGATGGCGGTCCGAGCACCGTTTCGATCGAGATCTTCGATATCGACATCTCCGGTCAAACCGATCTGGCGCTAACCGGCTTGTTTGGAGCTCTCGATGCGGAGCCGACTTACAACAATTACGAAGTCAGCCAGGGTGACGGAATCGAAGTCCTAGTCGCGGTTGATGGCGGCCCGCCAAGTACCATCGGGGCCTTCCGCACCAACGCGACCGGAAGCGGTGATTTGTATCTCGATACCAACCTCGACGGCATAGGGGATGACACCCGGCTCACTACCAGCCTGGCTGAATTCACCTTCCCGTTCTCGGTGAGCGGCACTTTGCTAGACGTGGTCGTTGAACTCACCAGCACCGCCAACTATGAGCCGCTGGCCGTTGACTTTCTCCGGATCGAAAGCCACACGAACCAACTGGCCGGGGACTACAACGGAGACGGCCTGGTCGACGCGGCCGATTACACGGTTTGGGCTGACAATCTCGGTTCCCAAATCACGTTACCTGGTGATACCACCGCGGGTTCGGTTGACCTGGTTGACTATGAAGTCTGGAAGGCAAATTTTGGCAGTTCCTCCACAGGCGTGGGCATCGCTGTAACAGAACCTGCCAGTCTGGTCCTGGGGGTGTGGATTTTGTGCGGTTTCGGATCAGCCCGGCGGTGGCCAACCTTGAACCTTCTTGGCTGAGCTGAAAACAACCTGATTTATGGGGCTGGAGGGCGGCTGAAAACAGTGGCAGCCCCC
>Ga0315336_1007062_pt1 | contig 11046 bp, 13 predicted proteins | sample ASW5metaG_FD_204512 | JGI IMG/M metagenome (GOLD analysis project Ga0315336, IMG submission 204512) | Ammonia-oxidizing marine archaeal communities from Monterey Bay, California, United States - ASW #5 | ecosystem: Environmental > Aquatic > Marine > Intertidal zone | place: USA: California... | reverse complement strand
GGGGTGATGAATTCGTCATCCTGCTGGATGGGATCGATGGAGTTAAAGGCGCGATCGCGACCGCGGAACGATTGCTCGACAAGTTCACACAACCACACAACCTTAAAGGCCATGAAGTCACATCTACGGCCAGCATCGGGATCGTTTCAAGCAGCGACAAGTTCAGCAGGCCCGAAGAGATGATCCGTGACGCCGACACGGCGATGTATCAGGCCAAGGCCTCGGGCAAAGCATGTTATGTCCTGTTCGATGAGCAGATGCACGCCAAGGTGTTAGAGCGCCTTAATCTTGAAAAAGACCTCCGCCGCGCCATCGCCTTGGGGCAGATGTGGGTCGCCTACCAACCGATCGTGGCGTTGGAGAACGGACAGTTGCTGGGTTTTGAGGCGCTGCTGCGGTGGGATCATCCGGAGCTTGGCCCGATCGATCCCGAGTATTTCATCAGCATCGCCGAAGAAACGGGCACCATCGTGCAGATCGGTCACTGGGTGCTTACCCAGGCTTGCCAACAGATCGTCCAATGGAAACAACGATACGTCCACGCCGACGACCTGTTCATGAATATCAACATCTCCAAACGGCAGCTCGCCCAGCCGGATATTGTGAAGCACCTGTCTGAGGTATTCGCGGAAACCGGTGCCGATCCGACACACATAAAGCTGGAGATCACCGAGAGCGTCATCATGGACGACCGCCAGGGGATCACGCCCGTATTAAGTGAGATCCGTGAGCTGGGTGTCCAGCTGGCGATGGATGACTTCGGCACGGGGCACTCGTCGCTGAGCTGCCTGCATAGGTTCCCGATCGATGTCCTCAAGATCGATCGTGAATTTATCAAGAATATGGAACAGCGGTTTGAGTACACCGCTGTCATCCAGGCGATCATCACGCTGGCGCACACGCTGAATATCAGCGTCGTCGCGGAAGGGTTGGAGACTGCGGATCAAGTCGCTCAGCTTCAGACGCTGGAGTGTAATCATGCTCAGGGGTATTACTTCTCCAAGCCACTGAACGCCATCGACGCGGATAAATACCTCCGTGATCTCAGCCCACAGCGCATGTCCGCCTGACAACATGACCATGTTGTCGTGACTCAAGACCTATACCCAAACGGCGCAGAATGAAATCGACACGTGACACCGTCAAGGCGTTCGGGCCTGGCGATCTTGTGTACACTGCCTGCCATGGAACGCATCTTCTGGATCGATACGGATACCGCGTCCGACGACGCCGTGGCACTGGTCATGGCGTTGCGCACGCCCGGGGTCCATGTGGCGGGTATCAGCACTGTCAGCGGGAACATGCCGCTGACCCAGGGCACGCGCAATGCGCTCTATACCGCCGAGCTTTGCGGTAGTGACGTACCGGTCTATGTCGGTGAGGACCAGCCCCTGCTACGCGCGCCGGCTCATGCACAGTGGTTCCACGGCGAGGACGGCATGGGTGATCAGAACTACCCGGAACCTGAACGCACACCGGAAACTACCCATGCGGTCGATGCTTTCATCAAGGCCACGCATGACCACCCGGGGCTTACGCTGGTCACACTCGGGCCGTTAACCAATATCGCCAAGGCGGTCCAGCGTGACCCCCCGCTGGCTGATCGGGTCGGGCGTTGTGTGGTCATGGGAGGCAACCCCTGTTGCGTGGGCAACGTCACGCCCGCAGCCGAGTACAACATCTGGTGTGACCCCGAAGCGGCGAGCATCGTCTTCGGGTCCGGCATGAAAATAGAATTGGTCGGATGGCAACTGAGCACCGGGGTGGCCAACCTGTCCGAAGCCGACATCGCCCACGTCCGCGCGATCGACACCCCGCTGGCGCACTTCACGATCGACTGCAACGCGCATGTCATGGTCGCCAACAAGACGCAGACCGGGGACATCGGCATCAGCCTGCCGGACCCGACCGCGATGGCGGTCGCGCTGGACCCGGCTGTGGCAGCGGATGTCAGTGAGCACGCGGTACAGATCGCCTGCGCGGATGAGTTGACCCGTGGGTTGACCGTGGTAGACCGGCTGAATATCCGTGACGACGACCGCAACAAGGATACCTGGGACGCGATCCGGCAACACCCCCCCTGCAAGATCATCTGGGCGCTGGATATCCCAAGGTGGAAGCGGCTGCTTTACGATGCCCTGAAGCCGTGATTAACCGGGCATCGCGCTCGACACACCAAGCAACAAACCCGACAATCCCACGATGGACGAACCGACCCCCGACAACCGATGCCCGATCGCGCCGGGGGTGGCTCTGCCTGAGTCGGCGTTGCGATTTACGTTTTCACGCAGCGGCGGGCCAGGCGGGCAGAACGTCAACAAGCTCAGCACCAAGGCGACGCTGACCGTCCAGATCGAAGATTTAGGACAAGCGATACCCCTCTGGACCCTCAAACGTCTGCTGATCCACGCCGGCAGCCGTCTGGCGGGGGACGGGGACCGGATCATCATCACCGACTCTTCAAGCCGAAGCCAGCAGGCAAACAAGCAGGCCTGCCTGGCGAAGCTGCGCATGATGGTGGTCGAGGCGATGAATAGACCCAAGCGCCGCCGAGCGACGAAGCCAAGCCGTGCGTCGATCCAACGTAGGCTGGACGCCAAGCGACACAGGTCGAGGCGTCTTTCCGAACGACGAGACCCAAGTGATAATTAAATCTAACCGTCTTGAAAGGTTTAGAGATGACGACTGGTAATACAAAACTCATTACGCTGCTCATGTCTGTCATATTGATGACCCTGGGTATCACTTCTACTCATGCGGCCGCCAAACCGAAGGTCGTCACGGGTCTGGATGTCATGCAGCGCGACGACTTCGCCGCCTTGAAGGGCAAAAAAGTCGGGTTGGTCACCAACCATTCGGGGATCAATATCCAAGGCGAACACATCCTGGACCTGATGCACGCATCGGAGAACGTCCAACTCGTCGGTATCTTCACGCCCGAACACGGGATCCGTGGCACGGCGGATCGCCATGTAGATTCAGACGTCGATGAAGCAACCGGGCTGCCTATCCACAGCCTCTACGGTAAGACCCGCAAACCCACCGCCGAGATGCTCGACGGTGTTGATACACTGGTTTTCGATATCCAGGACATCGGTGCACGGTTCTACACTTATATCGCCACCCTCGGCATGTGTATGGAAGCGGCGAAAGAAAATGGCATCAAGGTTTACGTCCTGGACCGCCCGAACCCGCTGGGCGGGACGGATTTTGACGGCCCGATTCAGGACGAAGAACTCGTGGGGAACTTCACAGCCTACGTCCCGATGCCCACCACCCACGGGATGACCGTTGGCGAGATCGCTGTGCTATTCAAGCAAACCCATGGCATCGACTGCGAACTTGAAGTCGTCCAATGCGAGGGCTGGACACGCGGGATGCTCTTTGATGAGACCGGGCTGCCCTGGGTGAACCCATCGCCGAACATGAGGTCGGTTAATGAAGAGATCATTTACACGATGGTCGCGCTCACCGAGGGGAACAAGGATATCTCGGTCGGTCGTGGGACGGATAGGCCGTTTGAGTATCTGGGTGCGCCGTGGGTGGATGGGGATGCGCTCACCGCGGAGCTTCGATCGCGCAACCTCCCGGGCATATGGGTGATGCGTACGACGTTTATCCCGTCGGGCACGGACATCACCGGGCGGAAGAACTACCCGTACCAATTTATCGATGAGGTATGCCAAGGCGTGCGTTTCGTGGTGACAGATCGTCGTGCGGTGCGCCCGGTTGAGGCGGGGACACACATGCTCGATGCGTTATTGAAAATACACCCCGAGCGTTACAGCACCGAGAAGCTGCACAAGCTGGTGGGTGCCAAGTGGGTGTTGGATTCGCTGAATGCCCGCGAGCCGGTGGCAGATATTGTCAAACGATGGCGCGAAGACCCGAAGTTCAAGGCCTTCACCGAGGCACGGCAAAACGTGCTTTTTTATGAATGAATTGTAGATGCTCATCGGATTAACTCCGTGGCGCGGGCGGCGCGCCTCGGCGTAACGGAGGCAGCTGCTCGTCCTCCTGCTGCTCTTGTGGCTCAAGTCCACCCGGGGCGAACAGCATGTCCGTGCTCGCATAGGTGGTCCCGAAGTTATCTGCCAACCGGATGACCTGTTCGAGCCCGTCGTCGAACTGGGCGTGGCTGAGGCTGCCCATCGGGTGGATGAAGGCAGACCAGAGGATGCCTTCGTTGATGGCGTAGCGCGCGTCCAGGGCCCGGTCATAATTTGCAAGAAGCAACTTGTGAAACTCAACTTCCTCGAAGTCAGCAACGCTGGCGACCGGGGTCATTAACCGCATCCGATCGGCGGCCTGGTCGGCCAAAACGATCAAGGGTACGTCCGCGATCTCAAACGCCCATCGGCCGTTGCCGCCCTCCACCTCGTCGGTATATTCGCGTATAAAACGGTCTAACGCCGTGTAGTCAGTCGCCTCAGCCGCGGGGCCGTCCTGTGCTTGTTGGGCAAGCACAACGCCTACAAAGAGAGTCAGACACGCCACAGAGGTATACACGATGGTTCGCATGTGATGCTCCACGAATAAAGGACGACCGGCAACAAGACGGTGCCATGAATATATTAGGCCAACCCGTGAAACCCGGGATTTAATCCCCGTGTTTTTCACGGAGCCGGCCGCTGAGTCGAAGCAGCAGGTGGACCCGCTCAAACTCCTGGAGAACCTCGGCAAGCACCTCACGAACAGGATCGGCTGGCGGCGGGGCATGCGTCGGCTCGACCTCGGGACCGATCGCTTTGAGGGCCATGGCTCGGTATCGGCTCAGCGTCCGGTCGCCGAAGAAGCTCACCGGCTCGAAGTCTTCTGCCAGGAACCACGTCACCGGGACACGGAACCCCGCGTTGACCTGGCTCTTCACGACCAGCTCGGCATGTTCCTCACTACGCAGAAGAAAACGCAGGTCAATCACGTCCGGATTCGCCTCCGCGATCCGCTGCATCGCTGAGCCTTGCAGCGCACAGTCCCCGCACCACGTCCCGGTGAGGCATAGCACGTGGATCTTCCGTGTGAACCCCCCTACCAGAGACGTCTGCTCCGGATCGAGCGTAAGCTGGCCGTACCGCTGCTCCCAGGGCAACTGCTGGCCTTCAGCTTCAGCCAGCCTCACGAAGCCCGCGTAGTCCAGGCCCTGCTCGAACTTGGTCTTTAGGAAGTCGGTTTGGTTCATCAGCATAAAATTCTTGCCAGTTGGGATCGTTGATTGTTGCTCGATCCCCCGGCAGAGCCGAGGGTTGAGGATAAACATCCACATGCATCGATCATTGAAGATCAGTCCGTGATTATCGCCTTGTTAAGGCTATCCAGCCTTGGGAATTCGGCTTCGAGGTAGGGGTTGCCTTCGTGCTGGACACGGCCTTGCTCGGGGCCGCTGCCTCGTGGGGCGCCTTCGCCGTAGCCTGCGTAGAGGGCGTCGATGATTTCCATGCCTTCGATGACTTCGCCGAAAGGCGAGAACCCCTGGTTGTCCAAGAAGCTGTTGTCACCGAAGCTGATAAAGAGCTGGCTGGTGCGCGAGTCTTTACCGGACATGGCAAAGGTGACTCGGCCGCGCGAGTTCTGCTGGGCGTTGGGGTCATCGTTGATCGGTTGTTCACGCCAGACGGCGGAGACTTCGGGGTTCCCGTTGATGCCGAACTGTGCCATGAATCCCTCGATGACGCGGAAGAACTTCACGCCGTCGTAGAAGCCGTTGTCAACGAGGTTGTAGAAGCGGTCTGCGCCCAGCGGTGCCCATGCGCGGGTGACCTGGATGGTGACATCACCCTGGCTGGTGGTGAATTTCACCTTGAACGTGTCGGGGGCCTGGCGTGACCAGGACTCGTGGGTCGGGTCGAGCAGCGCTGCCATGTTCGGGCCTTTGTCTTTGGCTTCTTCAACGCTTTCATCATCCTCGGGCTGGGCTTCGGCGGGCTGAGTCTCTGCCGGTTGTGTTTCGGCGGCATCTTCATCTGCACGAACCGTCGCCGTCATCGATAGAACAGTGACAAACATCGCAACCAGGCCAACAGTAAGCGTATTCTTGAATGCAGTCATAGCGAGTCTCCTAATCGAGTGTTGTTCCGTATTTCATATGTACAGATTTACTTCTGTGTGTGTTCGAGGGCAGACAGGCGTTTTTCGATCTGGATGAGTTTATGCAGGATCAGGACGTGGGTCTTCTTGGCATCGATGCCTACGGGGCTGGCGTCGCTGGCGATCAGCTGCTCAATCTGGCGGTAGTCCTCGTCGGAGATCTTGATGTCCATTAGTTGGCCTCCGGCTGGGTCGCGGGTTGAATGGTGGCCTCGCCCTCAAAGCCAAGCGTGGCCCAGTCGTCGATACTGCGTGCCATCTGGATCAGGTAGTCGGCGCCTTTTTCGTGGTGGGTCAGCGACACGAGGATGTAGTGTCTGCCTTCCCCGGTAACGATCACGGTGTCGGCGTGCCAGGCGTTCCATGTCCCGCTCTTTCGGATCACCTGAACGTCACGGCCTGCCAACCCGAGTATGAACTTGGACTGGAGGTGATCAAGCCCGGGGCTCTCGAATATCTCGCGCATCATCTCGGAGGCTTCGGGGTTGATGAGCGTTTTCTGTTCGAGCATCAGGTAATAGCGGAGCAGCTGACGGACAGTGGCGGCGTGAGACTCGCCTGCCAGCGGGTCGCGGTTGCGTTCGGCGCTCTTGCCGTAGTGCTTACCGACCCAGAGGCCCCCGCCGTGCATGGGGTCGTAGAGCTTGTAGTCCGGCAACGTGAGGATTTCGGCGATCGTCTTGAGCCCAAGCAGCTTGCTGTACTTCGCGGCGAGCGCGTTGTCCGACCGCTTAATCATCAGACCCAGTTCGTGGCGTGTATCGGCATCGATTGATGCCGGTGCATCACGGTGCTCGTGCAGGAACGCCAACAGGATAGCGATCTTGGGGACGCTTGCGGCGTAGTACTGCGTATCCGCACGGAGCATGGCAAATCGGCCGGTGTTCATATCAACAAGACCGACAGCGGTCTGGTCGCCTTCGATACCCAGGCTGACGCGCAGCGCGGTGTCCAGGCGCGCCAACGCCATAGTCAGATCGACATCGCCAACGGTTTGGGTATCAATCTCGATCATGTCCTGGGGGAAATCATCCGATGGTTCTGGTTCTTGCGCCAAAGCCATCGGATTGCCCACGACAATAAGGGCGATCCACGCAAACAGGCACGCCGTCAAGCAACGCTTCATGGCTCATCTCCTGATGTCGATCCAGCTACAGCCGATCAGCCCTGGGCGGCATCGCCCTCGCCTTGACCTTCACCCGCGGCGGCCTGCTGGGCCTGCATCTGCTGGGCCATGTTGTGCTGAATAAGCTGGACAGCAAAGATGTGCGTCGCAACTTCCATGGTCACGGGGTAGGCGCCGAAGGCGTCCTGGTACTTGTCGGCGGCTTCGCCCGCGGTCTGGCCACCGGATTCAGCGGTAAATTTCTCACGGACAAGGTTCAGAGCGTCGTTGACTTGCATGGGGTGCCCCTTTGGGTTCTCTAGGCAATGAAATAAAGTCGTGTCAGCCCGGCAGTGCCCCGTAGGACTGCCGGGCGTACGGGCGATAAGCATATCAGATGCGGCGGTTGCGTGGTGTGAGTCCTTGCGGATACAGCAGGAAACTGGCCCGAACGCCGTGATTAGGCGTATCATGGCTGGCCACAAACTACTGGAAAGGGCCGAAATGCTGATTGATGAGGTTAAAAAACAGGTGACTCAGGCGATGCGGGACAAGGACGCCGAGCGTCGCGACCTGCTGAAAGTTGTGCTGGGCGAGTTGCAGACCGCCGGGGCACGGCTAAGCGAAGCCCTGCCGGACGCCGAGGCCGAACGGCTGATCCGCAAGATGGTCAAGTCGAACCAGGAGATGGCGGAACTAAGCCCTAAGCCCGAGGTCGTCGAGAAGATGAAGTCCGAAATCGTTGTACTCGAGACGCTGCTGCCCAAGACATTGAGCATCGATGAGATCGTCGAGGCGTTGGGACCGGTAACGGATGCGGTGAAAGCCGCGGGCAATGACGGGCAGGCGATGGGGGCGGCGATGAAACACCTGAAATCAACCGGCGCCAGCGTCGATGGCAAGGACGTCGGGCAGGCGGTCAAGAAGTTACGCGCTTGACTCCGAGTTCTTTACACGGGCGCGCGGCTGCGGAGGCGCGGGGGTATCGAATTCAATCCGCCCTCGACGACGACCGGACCAGACTTCCAGGCGGTAGCGCGAGCCGAACTCGAGTCGGGTCCGCCGCCCCCCTTCTTCGGCGGGACGCATGCCGTCGATCGAAGCGCCGTATACAAAGGTGGAAATCGGGGCAGACCTTGAAGCCCCCACGACGTGCCACACGGTTTCAGTTACGTCACCGCTTGGTGACAGGCGATCAACCCGGACCTCGCTGAGTCGGCATCGATGGTCGATCGCGAAGATCGGGATCGGGATGCTGCTTGGGCGTTCACCGGCCATGACATGCAGCTGTTCGACCTCGATGCCCAGTGTCGGCGGGAAGATCAGGTCGGTGAAAAAAACCACGTAGACCAGCGCCAAAACACCGAACACGCCGACGAATTTCCATACACGTTTATTCGAGTCATCCATCCGGGGCCTCAAAGAAAAAGATGCGACGCGTTGTGATTAGCGGTACACGGTGGGCACGATGAAACGCCAGCCCGAGTGGCCGTGCTGACGGACTTCGGCTGCGGTCTGTGGGTCCTGAGCGTCCTGTTCATTGTCCTCGCCGTTGTGCCATCGGCAGTCCGGGTCGCCCGTATCAAGCAGCCCCAGAACCTCGGCATGCCCGTCACCGAATGCGTACGCCCCCCCGCTGCCGGGATGCCAGTACCCGTACCACCCGCCGACGCCGTCGCCCTGCGCGAGGATCGGATCGGTCACACGCAGGTCGGGGAACATGGTCCGCGTCTCGGTCAGGATCAGCGTGTGTGCCGGGCGGCGTATGGTGATCAGGTCGCGCTCGGCTTCGACCGCCTCGGGGCGGCCTTTCCAGGTCAGATGCCCGTTGTAAGCGTAGTTCGCGACGATATCCCCGACACATTCACTGCCGCGGTCCACGAACCCGATCTCCGACATCGGATCGCTTGGAGCCAGCGGGCAGGTCCAGACTTCCCCTTCGATCAGGTAATCCTTTTCAACCAGGAAATGCCTCCAGGTGATGTGCGTGTTCGGGCTGGTCGCGATCCTGTTCTCGGGCAGCTGATCACGGCTGTCGGCGGCAAAAGCATTCGCAGCGCTGATGACCTGCCGGATCTGACTCACGCACACGATGCTCTTCGCGGCATTGCGTGAAGCAGCCAGTGATGGGAGCAGCATCGCAATCAGTAACGAGATGATCGAGATCACAACCAATAGCTCTATCAGAGTGAACGCGCGGGATAGCAGCCGTCTTTTCATGTCGGCATGCGCGGTGTTGGGATATGTCATGGCGTTTTCTTCTCCCATTCCCCGACAATCAACCCCTTGCCTGGTCCACCGGTGAATCCCGTGGGCCAACTCCCGTAGCCCGGAGATTCATCAAAATAAGTCGCCATCCGTAGCCGGCCTTTGGGCAGTCGTTCGTAGATCATCCGCACGTGCTGACCAAGCTTCTCCAACTCGGGATGCTTGATCATCACGGCGTCGATCCGCGCGGGGTTCGATTTTGTATCCCACATCAAGACCTCCATCTCGATGATTATTGGTCCATCCATGCCCGCGGTGAGGATCAGCGTGTCCGGGTAATGAATCATGACCAACTCATCGACGTAGACCCATTCGCCCAGCAGGTCGGCGTCGAGTGTTACGGAATCACCCCGTGTAACCATGAGATCCGAATCTGAATGACCCGAGTCGGATGAGCCTTCGCGGAGCATCTCCAGATACATCCATGTATTGCGGCCAGGCTGGATGCTGCCGGGTCGGCCGTCGGCCTCGGGGCCGTGGGTTATCAAGAGCAGCCGATCCCCTTGAACTTCATATCCAAAACTCATGGTCTGCCCGACATAACTCTGCCAGAAACTTTCGCGCGGGCTTGAAGAATCAACCTCGAGGTCCATCCACTTGGGTTCCGCGTCAGCATCCGCGGCAATGATCCGAAATGTGGTCTCAATGATCTGCGCCAGGGTTTCGCCGGGGTGGGTCAGTGTGAAGGTCTCTGCATCGATAAATGCTCCCGCCACGGGCTTGCCGTCCACCGATTGCGTAGATTGAACCCACAGCCCGGACATCGCCGGGTCTGGCAGAACCCCGGGGGGCGCGGCCAACCAGGACTTTGCAGAAACATCCGGAAAGAACGACGCGTTAATGAAATAAATCGTGCTTAACGCTAATACTGCGCCAGCGCCAATACATATGCCGGTTATTTTTAGTCGACGGGAAACACCCATCCGATATGCTTTCGATTCTGATGCTGTCGGTGAATTCGTGCGTTAGCTTAATACGAACAGCCTGCATTGCAAGCCCGTATCTAAATATCTCATTTTGACATGCGCCGAAATAGCCGCTCGCTGGCTTCGTGACAAGCTACTGTTGCAAAGTGTTTTGCACAGCCATACGCGCCTTAAATTCCTCAAAATCGCGTGATTCAACGGGTGACCAGACAACCTCGCTAAACGCAAGCAGCCTTGGCATGATCTGGTGGTAGAGCTGCGCCTCGTCGGGGACGTACTCCGTCCAGAGGTTGGCTTCGCTGCCGAGGATGTGTTTGTGTTGCAGGGGGTCCAGACCATCGGGGATAGGATCGAAGGCGTATACTTTTTCTATAGGGAGCGTGCCCATCCAGTCCGGGTAGCTGGCGGCGTGTTCTTCGGGGGTATGCGGATAATCCAGGTAGACCCATTGATTCGTGGAGTTGATGGTGTCGATACCTTGGCCGGCAGCCTTGCCTGCCTGCCCTTCGACCCAGCCCTGGACGATGATGTCGTCGCTGCCGCCCGATTCGATGTTGTCGCCCCAAGAGACGGAGCGGCGGCCGTGTGCCTGGCGGATGTGTGCGGCCACTTTATCCATGAACCATTTCTGCAACGCGGGCTCGTCTGCAAGCCCTAGGTCCT
>Ga0315336_1007061_pt1 | contig 11047 bp, 8 predicted proteins | sample ASW5metaG_FD_204512 | JGI IMG/M metagenome (GOLD analysis project Ga0315336, IMG submission 204512) | Ammonia-oxidizing marine archaeal communities from Monterey Bay, California, United States - ASW #5 | ecosystem: Environmental > Aquatic > Marine > Intertidal zone | place: USA: California... | reverse complement strand
CCAGCCGCATCGCGATACCGACCAGCAGCAATGCCAGCACGCCGCGCACGATCCAGCGGATCGCCGCCTTCCACGCGCTCGCCTTGGCGTCGCGCCAGGCGCGGAGCAGTTCGCGCAATTCGTCGATATCGTCCTGCGCGGTCGGATCGGCGAGCCCCAGCCGGTCGAGTACCCGCACCGCGCCGCTGTCCGTCGCTTCCTCGACAATCGCGCGCAGTGTCACAAGATCAGCCCCATCGCCTTCCGCCTGCGCCATCAGGCGGGCGAGCATTTCGTCGTTATTCATGAAGAATCCTTTTTTTTTTGACCTCAAGCGCCGGGCGGGCGCATCCGCGCCCTTGGCTATCCTCGCTGACGCTGCGGGCGCGCAGTCGCGCTTGCCTCCGCTTCGCGTCGGTTCGGCGCTCCCTCTGGTGGTAAGTTTCTAACCGAGCGCAGCGAGGCAAGGCCGACCGGCCGCCGCGCCTTATGGCGCGCTAGCCAAGGGCGCGGATGCGCCCGCCCGGCGCCTGAAGTTAAAATAAAACTCCTCACACCCCCAGCATCGCCCGCTTCTCTTCCGGCGACAGAAAATCCGCCTCGCAAACCTGCTTCCACAGCCGCTCGCGATCTTCCGACAGGGCCGGGATCTGGTCCCGGTCCACCGCCAGCTTCGCATCCGGCCACCAGGCCCGCAGAGCCCCCGACAGGCCATCGAGTATCTTCCCCGCCAGCGGCAATATCGTCAGCCGCCACAAAGCCCGGTTGGCCTCGCGATAATTGGCGTAACTATTGTCACCGGGCAGCCCGAGCAGCATCGGTGGCACGCCGAAGGCCAAAGCGATCTCGCGCGCCGCCGCTTCTTTCAGCGCGACAAAATCCATGTCCGCCGGAGTCAGGCTCATCGCTTGCCATTTCAAGCCGCCCTCGAGCAACATTGGCCGCCCGGCATTGCCCGAACCGGCAAAGCTCGCCTCCATCTCGGCCTTCAGCCGGTCAAACTGCTCCCCGGTCAGCGCCGATCCATCCGAGCCCGGATCATAGACCAGAGCACCGGATGGCCGCGCCGCATTGTCGAGGATCGCCTTGTTCCATTTCGCCGCCGCATTATGGACCGCCACCGCTTTAGCCGCAGCGCCTAGGCAGCCAAGCCCATAATGATCATCGGTCGGGTGGAAGCCCTTGAGATGCACAATCGCCGGCCGACCCATCGCATCCTGCGCCGCAAAGTGGGTCACATGTTCTCCGGCCCGGTAATTATAGGCGACCGGCCAGCCCCTAGCATCGGGTTCGACGGTGATCCGGTCCGGGCGGAGTGCGTATAGTTCGGCCGGCTGATCATCCTCGCCACGGATGATCTGCACATAGCCATTGCCATGCATCAGCAGATGGGCCGCAATCGTCTCCAGCAGCGACTGACCGGCGCTAGGCGCGTTGACCAGACAGGCGACCTTGTCGTCCACCGGCAGAAGCGGAGCACCGCCCACCGACTCTGCCACAATCCGAACCGCCCGCTGGGCAATCGCATTCTCGACATAAGCCTCCCGCACCCGGCCCTCATATGAAAATGGCGCGTCCCCCGAAATAGCCGCGCCACCATAAGTTGCCCCAAAAGAAGAGGCGTAGCTGCGCCCCAAAGGCGGCCGCAATGATCCGCTCCCGCCCTTGAAGGCGAGGGATAAATTGTGTAGAAAGGACATTATATTAGCTCACTTGAGTAATGTTGGAGATGGATGATGGGTGATAGCAAAGACAAGAACGACATTTGGTCAGACCCACTATTTAAAACAGCAAACCCAAAAACCGATGACGACGATCGTGAAGGCTTCTCAGCGAATCCTATTACTGTGCCCGAAAAAGACGACAGAAATACAGATAATGCTGGTGAAGACTAATTCAGTTAATGCTTCCGCCGTATTAATACTCGTTTGATTTGCTCCTTCGGTACATAAGTTATCTTGGCACCCTTGTCGAATTCACTTATCACACTCGATTGTGGTCTAGATGGCCCGTATTTTGGCTTTATGTCCGTTACATACAATGCCAAGTCTCCATTCGGGCCAAAACTGCATGGACCGTCAGGCATATCGGAAAATCTAGACATTGAATTGCACATCAGAGTCGAATCATCGGCGAGTACGACCGACAATTGTGTGAACTTCAGATCTTTTGCATGAGTCAAAGCATACCAAGCTGATGGTGTGTCGTCGGACGTTGTAATCTGAAGAGCTCTAAGTATATTTAGAAATATTTGAATACCTATCCGGCGCCATAACAGCGCAGCTATCAATGGGACAATCACAGCTAGAAGAGTGTTGTGAATTGCAGGATGACGAACGGGAACACATTTCAAATTACCACTCACACAACTATCGCCCCAATAAAACATCAGCGTGGCAATCAATGTGAAAAAAGCTGTTTTGAATATGACGTCGGTAGCTCTATGAAATTCCCTAACACCGGTATATGCGATAACGTAAGAACCATATCCCACGGCCAGTGTAAGCTGGATTTTCCACGGTAGGTCAATAAGATCAATATCCATTTTCAGCCTCTTTTCAGCAAGAGTTGTGATCGGTTTCACTATAATGAACTTCACTGTCAATATATTCTAGGCACCCGCTCTGTCCCCAACATCAACTCCGTCAACGCCCAGACCAGCGCATCCGCCCGATCCGGCGACCGGCCCGGCCCTTCATAGCCGCCGCCGACCAGCAACCCGCACATCTCGTCTTCCAGCTGCGGGAACACGCCGACATGGTGCACCCGGTCATTTTCATAAAGAGCCGCCACCGGTTCCGCCCGCGCGACCTTGCCGCGCGCGGCGTGGACCAGTTTTACCGGGAGCGAAATTTTCGCTGCGTGCAGCACTGATTTCACCATCGCGCCGCCCTGATTGGCTTCGGCAATGACGCGGTCGGCATCGAAGCGATCTGCTGCGTCGGCCACCTTGCGCGCCCAGGTTTCGGGACTGGCCTTTTCCACGCTGCAGTCGGCCAGCACATAGGCTTTGCCGTCTGCGCCCAGACCAGCGACGATGATCCCGCAGGCGTCTCCGTTTTTGGAGGCCGGCGGATCAACGCCGATGACGACGCGGGCAAAACCAATCTCCCGTTCGTCTCGAGCGCAGTCGAGAGACCGGTTGGCGCTATCCCCAGTGTCTCGACTCCGCTCGACACGAACGGCGTCAAGGCCAACCCGGCACCCCTCGATCATCGCCCTTGTCCACAACGCGCCTTCGACATCCTCGATCAGCTCTCCGTCCAGTTCCTGCCGCCCCAGTCGCGTGCCACGATAATCCGCATTCATCGCGGTCAGAAAAGCAACCGGCAGATGCAGATCATTGTCCAGCGTCCGGCCTTTACTGACAGCAATGTCGCCACTGACCAGCGCCCGCACCAGCGGCACCGGGCGCGGCGTTGTTGTCGCTACCAGTTGTGGCCGAAACCCGAGACGCAAACCCATTTTCAGATTGTCCCAGGCCGCTTCCGCTTGCCCGGCATTGTTCATCCATTTGGCGATCTCGTCGCACCAGCCGTGGCTATGTTGCGGCCCGCGCAATCCCTCTGGTTCAGCGGCGGAATAGAGATGCGCCTGCGCGCCATTGTCCCAGGTCAGCCGCTTCAGCGACGGTTCCCATTCGGGGCGCTGATCAGGCGGCGCGATCGACAACAGCCCGCTTTCGCCTTCGACCATAACCGTGCGGGTCTCGGCATAATTGGCGCCGACCAGAGCAAAGCGGGCGCTGCCATCGCCTTCGGCAATACTCCGCACCCATTCTGCTCCGGCCCGGGTCTTGCCAAAGCCGCGGCCCGCCATGATCAGCCAGATCGACCAGTCACCGGCGGGCGGTCTTTGTCCGGGCCGCGCCCAGAAATTCCAGCGGTACAGAAATTCCTGCTGCTCACGGGGGCTTAACGAGGAGAAAAACGCATTGCGTTCCCGCGCCGTCCATTCGGCAAAAAGCTCCGCCTCGGAGATATCATTCATCATTGTCGGACGTCGGCTGCTTTCCCTCTCCTTCGGCCAGCGCCCGGCGGCGGAGCAGCTTCATGCGCATGTCTCCCAGTTTGCGGTCGAGATCGATACGCACCTGTTCGGGGCTGATATCCTCCTCGATCGCGCGGGTCAGCGCCACCATCTCTTTGTGCGCCAGCAGTAATTTGACGCCGATGCCGTCATTATATTGCGTGACCGTCGCGATCTGCTCCCCTTCATGGAATACGGGTTTCTCGACCCCGTTGCGTGCGCGGTCGAGCAAATCCATTTCGAGCAGCTCGTAACCGGCGGCTAGCGAGCGCATCCATTGCCGGAAAAACTCCGGATCGCGCTCCCGCCAGCTATAAACAGTCGACACCGCAACACCGGCGGCCTTCGCCGAGTTCGCCACGTGCGAGCTTATCGCAAGCTCTTTCAGGAACTTCAGCTTGCGCCTGTTGTCATAACATCCCCTGACTTCTGATTTTGGCATAATATACTCCGTGCCGGATCGGCGCGAACCGTCCGGACATAAAAAAGGGCCTCCCGGTCGGAACGGCCCCGCTTGTCCGGCGTGGTCATTCAGAGGCGGTTGGCCCGAATCACAATTTCGCGATGTTCCTTATATGTACCCAAACAGCGTGACGGTGTCAAGATATTTTTACCTATTTGGTAAATTATCTTCCGAGATCGATCGTCGGAATGACCTTTTCGCTGATATATTCCGCGGCCATATCCGCCAGTTCCCGGCCGAGATGCCAATCCAGAATCTGCATATTGGGAATGATCGGAGGACTCACCAATATATCCTGCTCGCCGAGCATTTCCTTCGACGCCATCCGGCTGGCCACCACCATCGACCGTGACATGATCTCGACAATCGAGGGAAACTCGGTCGCTCGCTTGCGCCGCAGGATCACGTCCCGCAGCAGGCTCCAGCGTCCACGGATATCATTATAATGAGCATCGGTGCGCCAGACCTCGTTCGGGTCGCCCAGCGACACCACGATATTCGGCCCGGCCTTCAACCCGTGCATCACCTTGACCGGCACATTGTCGAGCACGCCGCCATCCACCAGAATATGACCATCACTGTCAATAAATGGCGGCAATATCGTCGGCAGCGATCCCGAGGCGCGGACGCATTCCCACAACGGTCCGCGCCGGTGAATATGCAGGCCGTTGGTCGACAGATTGGTCGAGACGCCGAAAAAATTGATCGGCTGATCGGCAATATCCCTTGTACCGTAGCGGGTTCTGAGCTCGCTATCGAACACGGTCGGATCGAGCAGCGAGTAAATCGGCAGGGTCAGCCGCCGCATCGCCTTGGCGTGGATGAACATCGCCTCCATCTGGTCGAGCGTTTCATCCACCGACATGCCGCGCGCGATCGCGCCGCCCATGGCTGCGCCAGCGCTCGCCCCGCCGATGAAGTCGATCGGTATATCGGCCTGTTGCAATGCCTTGATAACGCCGAGATGGGCACAACCCAAGGCGCCACCACCGGCCAGCACCACGCCCACTGCCCGGCCGGTCAGGAAACGGGCGACCTTGATAAAATCCGCACCAGTGTCGAGCGCAACATGGTGATGCAACTTGGGAGCGCGCGGATCGATCCAGTCACCGCTGTGGCTGATCGTCTTGCCGGCGTTTGACCGGAGCAACAGCAGCGTGCGCTGCGGTTCCGCAATCCAGCCCATCGCCGCTGTTTCCATCGCATTGGCTTCGGGATCCGCCTGGCCGGGTCGTCCGACCATCACCAGCGCATCGGCATTGCGGCAGACCATCTGCCCCCAGTCATCCGATCCGCTGCCGTCGATCAGGACATAAGCGCTTTTGGCTTCCTGCTCCGCAAGCCAGGACTGATATTCGTGCGCATCCGCTGCCTCGCTCGTCGCCCGGTCGATCGGTATCACCGGCGTATCCGGCCGGACCACCGCCTCGAAGGCCTCTGCCATCCGCGCCAGAAATCCATCCGGCATCTGGCTGTTCCCGGCGGGCAGCATGGCAATCACCCGCGGATTTTTTGATGTTACCGAAGACGTCCGGGCCGTCGCTATGGCCAGTCGTTCGGAAACCAGCTTCAGCATCGCGGCATATAATTCGGGATGCTGACGGGCAATGTCGTCAAAGGCCCGGCGCGAGACTTCCAGCACTCTGGAATCGCGGGTGGCGATGACATCGGCAGTACGCTTGCCTCCGGCAAAAAAGGCCAGTTCGCCGATCGCCTCGCCGGTTTCGATATGGGCGACGATCCGGGTCTTGTTGACCACCACCCGGAAACGGCCGGATTCAACAAAATAGAGCGCGTCGGCGTCATCTCCCTGAATAACCAGCGCCTCGCCGCCGACAACCCGTTTCATCACCGAAGCCGATTGCAGCGCGTCCAGCGCCTCCGGTGCTACGTCCCTGAAAAGAACATGGGTCCCCAGGTCCGGCAGTTCTGTAGGTTCAGCCACGCTGTTTCCCCCATCGGTGCGACCCGAACTGATCCGTTATCCTGCCATATCGACCGACAATCAAGTCATACTGTCTATGCCAGATGACATATCAGGCCGCGGCTGGGCTCTACCTCGTTTGCCAGCATCGACAGATAAGCGGATTGCAGCGCATCGCGTCCTTCCAGATCCTCGATCTTGAGATAGGCGCTGGCACCGGTCACGAATGCGGAAAATTGTTCGTCGACCCGCGCGCGGAACGCCGCCGGGCCGATTTCCTTGATCAGGACTTCAGCGGCGGTCGGCGCAAAGAAAAGCTCCGGCTTGGGCCCAGGCAGATCGTCCGCTCCGCCACGCTCCGCAATATGGGTCACGCCGACCAGCGAACTGAATTTCAGATTGTCGCCCCAATGATCATGGATAGCACCCAGCAACTGGCCGCTCCCGGCGAAGTCGACCGAGATTGTGGGCCTGACTGCGTCGGTTGCCGACAGATTGTCGTAGGTCACGACCTCGTCATAAAGCCCCGACTTCTCGACAAACGCCTTGTTGCCCGCCGATGTCAGGCCAATGCGCCGGATCGAAGGGCTCAGGCTTTTGGCAACCATCGCCAGACCCAGCGAGGTTTTTGATGACGCGCTTGTCATCAGCAGCGCCTCGGCGCCGAACCAGTCATTCGAGCGCATGAAATGTTCGATCAGGAAGCTGGTGGTGAACAAAGGCTGGAAAATGGCCCGCTCCGCTTCCAGCGCAGCCTCGTCGGTACCGAGCCGGTTATATTGATTGTAGATGATCGCCAGCCCCTGCCGGTGCGCGGCTCCGTCGACGAATCCGCCGTCCTGCACATTGGTCGGCGTGACCAGCAAATGGCTGGCCATCGGCAAATAGCCATAGACCCGCTCGCCGACTGCAATACCGGCATTTTCCGACGCAACGACTTTGGCAAAGCCCCAGACCGGAACAATGCCCCATTCATCATCGCCGGTCGGAAAGAAATTCCAGTAGCCAAAGCCGTCACCAACCACAGCATAGGTGATGTTGTTGGCCGTCAGGGCATATTTCTCGACGGCCAGCAATATCTGGCCATCGGACAGAGACGGTGTCTCGCTCTCCCGCCATTCCGACTGCTCGAGGTCATCTTTCTTCACCCAAAGGCTGTGCATCATATGGTCTCCATGCTGTTGTCCGCTTTTCTTTCAGCATAGGCTATGTCGTCAGGATGGCAAAAGCATTTGCCAAAAACCATGCGCCTGCTAATCCTGCTGCACGGGATAGAATATGCGCCCATGCGCGCCATCGGGGAGAAGTTTTGTGAGTACAGCACCTGTTTCAGGTCTCGAAGCGGCGATCGAGCCGATCACCAATGTGTCGGATTTCATCTGGGGCGGCAGTTGGGCCGGCGTCGAAATTCTGCCGATCCCGCCAATGGTGGTGATCCTGCTGGGTGCCGGCATATATTTCATGATCGGCCTGCGCGGCTACCCGCTGCGCCGTCTTTTCCCCGCACTGGCCGGTCTGTTCAAGAAATCGGAAAAAAAAGGCGCAGGCGAAATCTCGCCCTTCGCGGCGCTCTCGACCGCGCTGTCCGGCCAGGTCGGCACCGGCAATCTTGCCGGCGTCGCCACCGCGATCACGCTCGGCGGCCCCGGCGCGATCTTCTGGATGTGGGTGACGGCCCTGTTCGGCATGGCGCTCGCCTTTGCCGAAGGGTCGCTGGCCGTGCGCTTTCGGTCGCAGGCCGCTGACGGCACCTACCGCGGTGGTCCGATGACCTATATCGCCATCGGCCTCGGCCCGAAATGGAAATGGCTCGCGATTCTCTTCTGCCTCGGCACCCTGTTTTCCGCGCTGGTCACCGGCAACGGCATCCAGGCCAACAGCCTCGGCGACAGCGCCAACGAACTGTTCGGCGTGCCGGAATGGATCGGCGGCGCGGTGGCGGCGGTGGCTGTCTTTGCCGTGATCATCGGCGGCATCAAGTCGATCGGCAAGGTTGCAGAAACCATCGTGCCGTGGATGGCCGGCGCCTATCTGATCATGGCGCTGATCGCTCTCGGCATCAACCTGCCCTATCTGCCGGAAACCTTCGGCCGGATCTTCGACGGCGCCTTCAATACCCAGTCGGCAACCGGCGGCTTCCTCGGCGCGGCGATCATCATGGCGATCCGCGCCGGTGTCGCGCGCGGCCTGTTCTCGAACGAGGCCGGACAGGGTTCGACCCCGATTGCCCACGCAGTCGCCCAGACCAACGATCCCGCAGCACAGGGCCGTTTCGCGATGATGGGCACGTTCATCGACACGGTGGTCATCTGTACGATGACCGCGCTGGTCATGCTGACCGTTGCCGGGGACTTTACCTATACCGATGCCGATGGCGTCAAACAGGCCGTCGAACATGCCTGGCAGTCGGATCTCAACGGCTTTGCCATGACCTCCGGCGCTTATGCCGCGGCCTTCCCGCTGCTCGTGTTCGGCATTCCGATCGGCACCTTGGTCGTGTCGGTCGCGCTGATCCTGTTCGTTTTCACCACCTTGCTCACCTGGAGCTATTATGGCGAACGGGCGATCACCTTTCTTTATGACCAGTTGCCGGGTGCCAGCCTCAAGGGCGAGAAAACCCTGCACATCATCTGGCGCATATTGTGGTGCGTGGTCATTCTCATCGGCTCTTTCGCACCGCTGCAGCTGGTCTGGCGTCTCGGCGACATTTCCAACGCCGCCATGACCCTGCCGAACATCATCGGCCTGCTGGCCCTGTCCGGCGTCGTCTTCGCCCTCGCCAAGGGCGATCGCACCGCCGGCACCGACCATGGCCGCGAGACACCGAAGGAATTGCTCGAGGATATTTCCGGCACGCCGGGACACTAAGGTGGAATTGTCTTTGGACCTCAGGCGCCGAGCGGGCGCATCCGCGCCCTTGGCTTTCGCGCCAATAAGGCGCGACGGACGCCATCCATTTTATATGGCGGCCTTGCCTCGCTTCGCTCGGTTGGTTGGGGCCAATTCCGAGCGAAGCGAGGCAAGCGCGACCGCGCGCCCGAGCTTTTGCGAGGAAAGCCAAGGGCGCGGATGCGCCCGCCCGGCGCTTGAGGTCTAGAAAAATGCTGAAAAGACTCTATGAATGGATGCTCGACAAGGCCGCGCATCGACAGGCCCCGAAATGGCTCGCCGGGATCAGCTTTGCCGAGTCCAGCTTCTTTCCAATCCCGCCCGACGTCATGCTGGCACCCATGTGCCTGGCAAGGCCGGAGCGTGCCTATTGGTACGCCCTGATCTGCACCATCGCATCCGTGCTGGGCTCGCTGCTCGGCTATGCGATCGGCTATTTCGTCTTTGAAACGATCGGCCTGCCAATCCTCGAATTTTACGGCGTCACTGAGAAGTTTGACATTTTTGCGCAGAATTTCAACGAACAGGGATGGGTCGTGGTGCTGCTGGCCGGTTTCACGCCGCTGCCATTCAAGGTGATCACCATCGCCGCCGGCAGCACCGCGATGCCGCTGCATATCCTGGTCGGCGCAGCGATTGTCGCCCGATCCGCGCGCTTCTTTCTGGTCGCTGCCCTGCTCCGCTATTTCGGTCCGCCGATGAAGGACTGGATCGACAAGAATTTTGCCCTCGCCACCACCGCCGTCGGCATTCTCTTCGTCGGCGGCTTTGCCGCCGTGAGCTGGTTCCTGTGACAAGGAACAAATGCTTTCAGCGGAACAGCTTTTTTTCAGTAGCCCAGCCGCTGATCATTTTCTAAGGCTGGATGATGAGCACAAGACAGGTTTCCAGCAGCGACGATCCTGTGATCGAGAATATCGACCAGTTGATCGAACCCATGGCCCAGGGCGAGAAGCCCAAGGACCGCTGGCGGATCGGCACCGAGCACGAGAAATTTGTCTATTCGACCACCGACCATCACGCCCCCAGCTATGACGAGCCCGGCGGCATCAAGGACCTGCTGCTCGCCATGCAGGAATTCGGCTGGAAGCCGGTAGAAGAGGGCGGCAAGGTTATTGCCATGTCGGGCAGTGATGGCGCGATCAGCCTCGAGCCAGCCGGCCAGCTGGAACTCTCCGGCGCGCCGCTGGAAAATCTGCACGAGACCTGCAACGAAACCGGCCGCCATCTGCAGCAGGTGAAGGCGATTGGCGAGAAAACCGGCACCGGTTTCCTCGGCATGGGCATGTGGCCGGACAAGACCCGCGCCGAATTGCCGATCATGCCCAAGGGCCGCTACCAGATCATGATCGACCATATGCCGCGCGTCGGCAATCTCGGCCTCGACATGATGCTGCGCACCTGCACCATCCAGGTCAATCTCGACTATGCCAGCGAAGCCGACATGGCGCAGAAATTCCGCGTCGGCCTGGCGCTGCAACCGCTCGCCACCGCCCTGTTTGCCAATTCGCCCTTCACCGAGGGCAAGCCCAATGGCTACCAGAGCTTCCGCAGCCATATCTGGTCGGATACCGACCCGCACCGGACTGGCATGCTGCCGTTCGTGTTCGAGGAAGGCTTCGGCTACGAACGCTACGCCGAATATATGCTCGATGTGCCGATGTATTTCGTCTTCCGCGACGGCAAATATATCGACGCCGCCGGCCTCAGCTTCCGCGATTTCCTGAAGGGCGAGCTCTCGGTACTGCCCGGCGAGAAACCGA
>Ga0315336_1007060_pt1 | contig 11048 bp, 7 predicted proteins | sample ASW5metaG_FD_204512 | JGI IMG/M metagenome (GOLD analysis project Ga0315336, IMG submission 204512) | Ammonia-oxidizing marine archaeal communities from Monterey Bay, California, United States - ASW #5 | ecosystem: Environmental > Aquatic > Marine > Intertidal zone | place: USA: California... | reverse complement strand
GGATGAAGCGGAAGCACAGCCCTCGGTAGGGAAAGCGGAACTTGGCCAAGCCGTAACCCGCCAGGCTGCAGAAAAAGAGGTTCCCAGCCATGACCGCCAAGGCGACTATGGTGCTGTTGAAGAAATAGAGCCCAAAAGCCCCTCTGGAAAGGGCATTGGGGTAGTTCTTCCACTGGGCTTCCTGCGGTATCCAATGAATGGGGAGTTCGAAGACCTCGGGTCCCGTCTTTAGGGAGGAGGAAACCATCCAGAAATAGGGAAGGAGCACAACCCCGACTCCCAGAACGGTGAGCAGGGTTATGAACCACCCCCCCCATCGAATCAGCGTCTTTTGTCTCATTCAACCTCTCCCCGGCGCAAAAGCCGCAGTTGTAAAAGGGTCAGGCCAAATACAAAGATAAAGAGCACCACCGAAGCTGCGGCGGCCTCTCCCATTCGGAGGTAGGCGAATCCCGTTTCGTAGATGAAGTACGGAAGTACCCGAGTTGTTCCATTGGGACCGCCTTCAGTCATGACCATAGGGTTGAGGAACACCTTTACGGACGAGAGCAGAGAAAACACCATAACGAAGAGGATCGTGGGAAGGAGCAGGGGGAATGTCACGTAAATGAAGCGCTGAAACGGTCCCGCGCCATCAATTGTGGCTGCATCGTAGTATTCCCTCGGGATGGCCTGGAGGCCTGCCAGGTAAATCACGCCGAAGAGCGGGATGCCCCGCCAGATGCCGATAGCGATGAGGGCAGGAAGCGCCGACTCTTCCATCGAGAGCCAGTTGATGCGGCCGACCCCGAGGAACTCTAGGAATGTGTTAACCAGGCCGTACGGGTGGTACAGGAACTTCCACACCATGGCCACTACGATCTGCGACATTGCGATTGGGAAGAAGTATCCCAAACGGATGAGCGACCGCCCCCGCATCTGTCGGTTTAGGAGGAGGGCCAAAGCCAGAGCGAGGAACCATTCCGGGATGGAGACTCCGAACATGTACTTGACCGAGACCCAGAAGGACTGATGAAAGAGCGGGTTCTCCCAGAGAAGGTTGTAGTTCTTCAGCCCGGTGAATACGGGGGGGCGCATGAGGTCGTAATGGTAGAAGCTCAGCCGAAAGGCTTGGAACATGGGATAGAACTTGAAGGTTATGAGATGAATAAGCGCTGGAAGAACGAAAAGGAACCCCGCCCAGCGGAGGCGGCCCTGGAGGGAGAATTTCCCCCCCCAAGCCCCCCCTCGCCGCAGCAGGGAAGCAGACCCCCCGATAATCAAAGGCAGTGTCCGCCCAACTCCAACTTACGATTCATCGGTTCTCCGCCTAGCGCTTGGCCAACGCCGTGTCAATCTCCTTACACGCCTTGTCAAGCGACTTCTTGGGGTCGTCCCCCCTCAAGACCACGCGCTCCATTGCTCGGTGAATGGCCTGGTTGATTTCAAGGATCTTGGGAGAGCGCTGAATAAATTGCCCGTTCGAGACGTCCTTGATGAACACGTCTAAGTAGCGTGTCTTGCGTGCCTCTTCCATCCCAGGAAGGCTAAGAAAATTCTTATCGGGATGGGGATAGGACGTCCTCTCATACCACGTCTTGGGGTCCTTGATGACGTGCTTTAACACATCGTGTACCAGCCGTTGCTTTTCCTTGGAAATATGTGGATTCACTGCGAAGGCGAAGCCATAAATCGGTGTCACGGGATTTTTTGGATCTATTTGCGGGAAGGACACCACCTTCGTGTACTGCATCACCTTGGGGCCGAATTGCGCCACACTCCCCGCGTGGGTGATGAACATGGAGACGCGCCCCTTGGGCAAATCGTCTGCCGGGAGGGCGTTGGTGCCCAGGCTTACAGTGGGGTCCGAAATCTTGTAGTCGTGCACAAACATGGCTCGGACCTTCATGGTCTTGACGCCTGCCTCACTGTTGGCTGTGCATTTTTTTCCGGAGGAGTCGAGGACTTCTCCCCCGTATTGCCGGATGATTGTGTTGAAGTACCACATAGTCCAGGTGGAGGAGTGCATGGCAAAATCAAAGGCCTCGCGCACCATCCTGCTACCCTTCATTTTCACCAGCTTCTTTCCGATGCGGCCAACGTCCTCCCAGGTACGCGGGTAATCCTTGTCTGGGTCCAAGCCCGCCTCCCGGAAGTGCTTCTTATTGAGGAAGAGGCTGAAGACAGAAGCGATGGGAGGGACAGCGTAGAGCTTCCCCTTATGGATATAGCCGTCCAGCGCACCCGGCAGGTAGGCCTTCTTCATGTCCTCGAGGTCCTTGTAGCCTAGCCATTCGGGTCGAATAGGCGCGAGGACGTTCTTCGCGGTGAAGCTGGGCAGCAAGAAGTCGATAAGCGTGAACATGTCGGCAGCCGAGCGAGTGGAAAGCGCGGCTGTGAGTTTCTGAAAGTAGGGGGTCATCGCAAAAAAATCATACTGCAGGGGACTGTTGGGGTGCTTTTTGTTCCAATCCGCCACCAATTCTTTGGAATATTTATTGTGCGGCGGGTTGCTGTGTTCCCACCAAGTGAGCCTTGTTTTCTGGGCGAAAGCTGGGCTCCAGAGAAGCACCGTCACCAAACCCACTAGAAGATGAGTCATGAAGAACCGTTGCATGGTTTTTCCTCCTCTCTCGTTCCGCCTGTTATAAGTAGCGGACCATTTCAGGAATTCCGGGAACACCTTACATTTCCGGGTACACCTCAAAAATTAAAGGTGCCGGAACCATACTAGTGCCCCGGCAACACGTCGTAGAACCACCCAACACCTGACATTTCCCATTTGATTTATTGAGCAGAGAAATTATACCATTGTGTGATTGTTCCAAGTCAAGGTTCTTTGCCGAGCAAACTGTCCATGGTGAGCTTCTAATTTTGTAGAATGGAAGGCAACCAGCGTTTCAATTTTCCTGCTAATTTCCTGAATTCTCTACATATGCCGGGTGAAGCAATTTTGACCTCGAACCGAACGGCCGCGAACGAATCTAAGTTCATCGTTTTGTTCTGTGAGCGAAAATGAAACTGGGACGCCGTAATCTAATTTATGGAGAGGAATCGTAATGAGCAACGGAAAGCCAGTCTCTTGGGAAGAGCAGAACTTGACCATTATCCCCAAATCCAGCGCGAGCAGCCCATGCTAATCCTCTCCGTGGGCGCTACCGAGCAACATAGGCCGCATGGAAGAGACGAACTATTGGGCTCTTTAATTTCTTGACCGACTGGACGAACTATTGGGCTCTTTAATTTCTTGACCGACTGGACGAACTATTGGGCTCTTTAATTTCTTGACCGACTGGACGAACTATTGGGCTCTTTAATTTCTTGACCGACTGATAGATAGGCTGGAGGTGGATATCGAAGCATTTAAGCGGGTAGTGTATATTTGTGATGAGGGATAGGAAATTCACGAAGAAGCTTTGGGCGATGTGTATTTTTGGGGGAAACTCATGGCTGCCTCACTTCTTGGGTCTCTTCCCATCGCGGTCATTTACGCATTTTTAAGTGAATATTTTGTGAAAGGACTGACCGAAGGGGCACTCAAACAATAATTTTTGTTTGTAAGTCGGGGATAATTGGCTCGGAATTCCGTGTGCGGAGGGATGACGTTGGGTGAGTTGGTTCTTGAGAAGCTGGGCAAGAATTTTGGGAGCGTGGTCGCAGTCAAGGACGTTGACTTGACCATTCAGGACCAGGAGTTTGTCGTCCTTCTGGGCCCCTCTGGTTGCGGCAAGTCGACAACGCTTCGTCTCATCGCTGGCCTGGAGGAGGCCACTGCCGGAGATATTTTCCTTGACGGTCGCCGCTTGAACGATGTGCTTCCCCGCGACCGGGACATTGCTATGGTGTTCCAGAACTATGCCCTCTATCCTCACAAAACTGTTTTTGACAACATGGGGTTTGCGCTCAAGCTCAGGCGGGTGCCCAAAAATGAGATCGAAAAGCGTGTGAAGGAAGCGGCTACCATCCTTGCCATCGAGGATCTGATGGAACGGCGTCCCAAAGAGCTCTCAGGCGGCCAACGTCAGCGGGTTGCTCTCGGGCGGGCGATCGTGCGAAATCCCCGGGCGTTTCTTTTCGACGAGCCTCTCTCCAACCTGGATGCGAAGCTCCGTGTCTTGATGCGGGTGGAACTCTTGAAGCTTCACAATCATCTAAAAGCGACATCAGTGTACGTGACGCACGATCAGATTGAGGCTATGACGATGGGAGACCGTATCGTCGTCATGCTGGACGCTAAAATTCAGCAAGTGGGGACACCTATGGAGGTCTATAAAAACCCCGCAAATCAGTTCGTTGCGGGGTTCATCGGAAGCCCTTCCATGAATTTTACTCCGGCCAAGGTGGGATCATCCGGCGGAAAATTCAGCATTGAAGGTCAGGGGTTCAAGGCATTTGTTTCTTCCCGAAGTGCGAATAGCCTGGAGTCGTATATTGGCCGGGAAGTTACTTTCGGGGTTCGCCCTGAAGACCTAGAGCTCTGTGGCGATGCCGGAGCGGATAATACGTTCAAAGCAAAAATAGAGCTTGTCGAGCCTGTGGGTTCAGATATTTTCCTGGAGTTGGATGTAAGTGGGACTCCCCTAACGGCCCGGGTAAATGCGAACTTGAAATTCAGTAAGGGCGAAATGGTTCGGTTTACGTTCAATCCCGATCGGGTTCACGCCTTCGATGTGGACACTGAAGAGGCCATTCTGTAGAGCCATTTACCTAGGCAGTTCGGACACTGGAGAAGAAGCCCTATCTGGGTGAGTGAGAAACAGAAACCCTCCCCGACGGATGCCGAGGAGGGATGTTTGTTTCTAGGGGACGTTATTTCACCGTTATCGTATGTGAATGTCTATTGGCCCCTTTTCTAGCAGTGGCCGAGGAGGCGGTATGCTTATGCGACGTAGGACTATAGCTATGCGTATGCGTCTGAGGCGTCAGCATGGCTCGGTGCGGGTGTGTGGTAAGGGGGGAAGGTTGTCCGTCTCCCCTACTCCGCTACGCTTTGGGATTAGTGAAGGCAGAGGAAGTGATAGAATTTTTGGCTGAAAATGATTTCTGGTGCTGACATAGTGCTGACACAGAAAAAAAGAACGGGCCCGGAATTACCCGTAACCTGTTGATTTTATTGGTGGAGATGAAGGGGATCGAACCCTCGACCTCATGACTGCCAGTCATCGCCAAGGAGAATCGGAAAGATAAATAAATCAACGACTTCCCATTGTTAACAAGGAGTTACAAAGATAGGGCTTATATATGATTGTATATCATTATATCCCTATATGTACTGCTAACAGGCACGAAAACAGGCACCGTCTTTGACTGCGGTTTCACCCCCTCGTCCAGAAAGTTTTCTGGGCGGGGGGCATTAAATACCCCTACCCTCACCTATCCTAACCCCGAGATCTCCCCGCTCAGCGCCTCTATGGGAGCTGTTTTTTCTCTGATCCGCGTTGAGGGGCGCAATTTGGCCCCCTTCAAATCCCCTCGAATTTCTGCCAGTATTTTCCTATGATAAAATTTACTGCACCCATTCTGGCGGAAAAAGGGCCAAGCTGGGGGCTGTACAGATCTAATTAAGGAGCCCAATTATGCCGAGCAATGAAAATCCCACAGCGCTGGTCGTCAGCGCTCATTCGGCCGACTTTGTTTGGCGGGCGGGAGGCGCCATCGCCCTTTATGCCAAGCGAGGCTATAAAGTCATCATCGTCTGTTTGTCATATGGTGAACGCGGTGAGTCCGCGAAACTATGGAGACAAGAAGGATATACAATCGAAAAAGTGAAAATCGAGCGCCGCAAGGAAGCGGAAACGGCGGCGGAGATATTGGGCGGGGAAACCGTATTTTTTGACATCGGGGACTACCCCTTGCGCCTGACCGATGACTATCTCAATCAATTGGTCGATATCTACCGGAAGCATCATCCTGAATTTGTGCTCACCCATTCCAAAGAAGACCCGTACAATTTTGATCATCCCCTCGCCACCCACTTGGCTCAAGAGGCGCGGATTATCGCCCAGGCACACGGTCACAACCCGGGCGAAAAAGTGATAGGAGCACCGGGAGTATTTCTTTTCGAACCTCACCAATCCGAACAGTGCAACTGGAAGCCTGATGTATTGCTCGACATTTCAGAGGTTTGGGATATCAAGCGCAAGGCCATCGAGGCGATGGAGGGCCAGGAACACCTTTGGGAGTACTATACGAGGGTCGCCTTGCAACGCGGCGTTCAAGGCGGCAGGAATTCCGGGCGGGCGGGGATGACCCATGGCGAGGGCTATCAACGTATCTTCCCCCAGGTTACCGGAGCATTTTCATGAGCGGTGCTGTGGTAAGGAATATCAAGCGGCAAGTTGACAATCTTGAGGATTTGGAGACTCGATCAATTGCAAGTCGGTATAAAATCAACATTAATGCGCGGCGGAACCTCCAAAGGCGTTTACTTCCTGTCCGATAATTTGCCGGACGATGAGGAAACACGCGACCGGGTTTTATTGTCGGTCATGGGCTCTCCTGACGACCGGCAAATCGATGGCATCGGCGGGGCCAATCCCTTAACCAGCAAAGTTGCGGTAGTCAGCCGCTCGGAAAGGCCCGGCGTCGATGTGGACTACTTGTTCGCCCAGGTCTTCGTTGACAGGCCCGTGGTCGGGTATGGCCAAAATTGCGGGAATATCTTGGCCGGAATTGGTCCCTTCGCGATTGAGCAAGGCTTGGTTGAGGCCAAGGACCCAGCAACCGATGTGGTTATCCATATGGTGAATAGCGGCGACACAGCCATCGCCACCATTCAAACACCGGGCGGGGAAGTTAATTATGCTGGGGATGCGCGTGTGGACGGAGTTCCCGGAACGTCGGCTCCGGTTGTGCTCAATTTCTTGGAAACGGCGGGCTCAATGTGCGGTGCCTTGTTGCCTACGGGAAATACCGTCGACGAAATTGAAGGCGTAAAGGTGACCTGTATCGATAACGGGATGCCGATAGTTGTTCTTCCTGCGATGGAATTCGGAATAATGGGTGATGAGACTGTTGAGCAAATGGAAGCGAATACGGCCCTGAAGGAGCGGCTCGAGCGTATTCGGCTGGAACTGGGCCCAAAGATGAATTTAGGGGACGTCACGGATAAAACGGTGCCGAAAATGACTTTGATTTCGCCGCCAAAAGATAACGGGATTGTTTCAACCCGCTCTTTCATCCCGCATCGTTGCCACTCATCTATCGGGGTTTTTGCCGCCGTGACTGTAGCCACAGCCTGCCTTATTCCTGGGACTCCGGCTTCGGAAATCGCCTCTATGGATAATGCCTCCGGAGACCAAATGTCGGTTGAACACCCTAGTGGCGCGATGGACGTGGAAATAGAAGTGGAAAAAACCGGAGAGGTCGTAGTTGTAAAACGATCCGCTTATTTAAGGACCACCCGAAAAATCAGCGAGGGAGTGGTATATGTTCCGGAGGAAATCTTTGAGGCTTCAAAAAAATGACTGACTTCGTATTTATCGGGTCTGGTAAAACGGAGAAGGCAGGCGTTAATATTTCCGCGACCTACGATTTTTGGTTGACTGACCTCCATTTGTGCTCCGTAAAAAATTAGATCTCCTGAAAATTGATTTTTAATGAGGAACATAAATATTCGACTCATAACCTGGACTTGCTCTTGCCGTCCTGCTGCTGTCCCCAACAGAGGGCTGGAGTCTGCCGCCCTGTCCGGGGAGTCCTATTTACGTTGGCGAGCGCAGGAATAGGAAACCACACGGCTGTGCTCCGCGAAAAATGGATCCCACATAAATTGAATGGTTTGAGAAGTAAGGTTAGTAGGGACGAGCTATGGCGAAATCCGCAATCGAATCTAAAAATTCTAACTGAATGTGCAATTCATCAGAAACCAAAAGTCTTGAAGCGGAGCACAGCCGATAAGCGTGAATGAGTGGGTGCGCCTGGCCACGCTATTCATGAAGCCGGCCACTCTCCATGCCGGAGGGCGAGAACGACCTTATCCGGTGTGATGGGAAGCGAGGTGACACGCGCGCCGATGGCGTTCGAGACCGCGTTGGCGATGGCCCCGGCGGGGGTGTTGTTGGGTGCCTCACCCACCCCGCGAGCGCCCGCGGGTCCCGCTCCCTCGCCGGACTCGATGATGTGGGTGGCGATGGCCGGCGCGTCCATCGAGGTGGCGATGAGGTATTGGTGAAAATCATGTGCCTCGGCCCGGCCCTCCTGAACGAAACAATCTTCGGTGAGCGCAAGGCCCGCCCCGAACATTGAACCCCCCTCGAATTGACCGGTGACGGTCTGGGGGTTCACGGCGGTGCCTACGTCGTGGCAGATGCCAAGCCCCAGTAATTCCACCTCCCCCGTTTCGGTGTCCACCACCACTTCGGCGGCGGCGGAGCCGAAAACGTAGTCCAGCCATCCGGCATCGTGCGCGGTATCGGAGCCGGGGTAGGGCTCGGGGCCTACTACGAATTTTCCCAGGTTCGAGAGCGAAACGCCCGCGCCGGTGCAAGCGGCGGCAAGCTGCGCGTGGGGAATGCTTTTCTCGGGGGCCGAGCGCACATAGGCCGCGCCACCCGATAGCGCTATTTCTCCTGCAGGGGCTTCGAGAAGTTTCGCGGCCTGATCTTTGAGCGCATCGGCGATGGGTCCTGCGGCCAGCTCGATAGCCGAACCAGTGTTGAGAAACTGGCGGCTGCCCGCCGTCATCCCGACTAGCGGGGTGGTCTGCGAGTCGGCGAGGTGCATGGTCACTTTCTCGATGGGGAGCCCGAGCGCCTGGGCGGCAACCTGTCGAAATCCCCCCTCCTGCCCGGCGCCAAGGTCCGGCGCTCCGGCCGAGACGACTGCGCTACCGTCGAGCTGTAGAGCGACAAAAGCCTCGGCTACCTGGCCGTGCCGCCCATAGCCGGTCATGTTCGAGACAAAGCCGCGGCCCATGAGTTTTCCCGGCCCGATTTCAATCGAAGCAGAGGCCATTACTTTGTCCAAAATCTCGAGGGCGCGTTCGGCCGATTCGGCGAGCCGCACTTCGCGCTTAAGCGGCTGGCCGGTAGCGATGGCGCCGCCTTTTGCGAGGTAATTCTTTTTTCGGAAGGCCAACGAGTCCATCCCCAGCTTCGCAGCCAGCGTGTCCATGATGCCTTCTATGGCGAAGGTGATCTGGGGCGAGCCCACCCCGCGCATGGCGGTGGCGGTCGGGTTGTGGGTGAGTACCATTCGCATGTCGATTTTAACATTCGGGCAGAGGTAAGGCCCTGAGGCTTGAACCATCGAATATTTACATAAAATTGTGCTGAGTTCGGTATAGGCCCCGGCGTCGCCAATGATGTCGGCGACCCAAGCGCAAAGCCGACCCTCAGCGTCGGCACCGACCCGATAGTACATGGTGTAGGGATGGCGCTTGGTTGAGGAGACGATGGAGTCCTCTCGTGAGAGCATCATACGCACAGGCTGGCCGGTGGCTTTCGCCAAGAGGGCGAGGAAGGGCTCAATCGTCACCATGATTTTGCCGCCGAAGGCCCCGCCGACGTAGGGGCACTCGATGCGTACCTGGTTATGAGGCACCCCGAGTATGCGCGCGATGAAGCGGAAATTTTCGATCATCTGAGTGCCGCAGCGGATGTGGACGACACCGGCGGCGTCCTCCCAGGCAAGGCCGGACTCGGGCTCCATGTAGGCGTGCTCGACGCACTGGGTTCTATAAGTTTGCTCTACAACGGTGGCGGCTTCGCGGAAGCCCGCCTCGACGTCGCCGCGCTCGTAGCCGTAGTGGCCGACAAGATTCCCGCGCTCGTCCACCTGGAGAGCGCCTTCTTGTGCAGCCTCAACCGGGTCGAGTATCCGGGGGAGGGGCTCAAAGTCGCACTGAATGAGGGACAGTGCCCGCTCGAGCGTCTCGCGGCTTTCGGCAGCGACAAGGGCGACAGGATCGCCTGCAGCGCGCACCTCGCCGGGGGCGAGTACGGGTTGATCGTCCCGGGCGCCCAAGAGGTTGCCGCGAAGGTTGGTGCCGGGGATGTCGGCGGCGGTTAATACGGCATGTACGCCGGGGAGGCGGCGGGCTAGGGCGGTCTCGAGTTTTTTGATACGGGCGCTGGCGACGGGGCTTCTGAGGACACCGCCCCAGAGGGCGCCCGGCATGTTGATATCGTCACTAAAAGCAGTGACGCCGGCGGCTTTTTCAATAGCGTCTGTGCGCAGGGTGGATTTTCCGATGAGGGATTCGGTGGTGGCGGTATCGTTCATTATCCGCTCCATATGAAGGTGGGTGGCCGTCCCTCTAATTATGCGCCACCGGCCCGCTACGCTCCACCCCCTGGTATTAACGTTGAAATGCTGCTCGTATTCGGAACTTTCGTGGGGCTGTCCGTGAATTGTCCGTTATTGTTTCTAGAAATAAAATAATGCTGCTACAGAAGAGCACCATTACTTTCCCCACAGCGCACTTGGCTATAAACCACCGGCACCCGAGACGATAGAGCCAATGCCTCCGGGCTTCGCTCCGCTTCGCCCTTCGGTCATGGTTCCAGGACTCTCGTAGCTAGTGGTACTACTATTGGGGGGAGGTCCATTTATTAAAATTTTTTTATAAAAAATTTGCGATTACTACAATGCGTAGGTCCATGGACCTACGTGGACCTAAGGGTCTGTGCCCTTTTAGCCGTTGGGATACGGGGTTAGGTGTGTCCCTGTGGTGATGACTACGGATCAAGTCCTTGGGTATGACAGGAGGTTCCACCTACAGCAGGCGACAAACTGCCAGCAAAACCTGAGGTTCCGCAGGATGTGGAGCTCTAGGAGTCAGAGGAGTGACTCGTTAAAATCGGCCCCGAGGGGAGAGAAAATAATTTAAAACCGCCTCACCCGGATACCGACTTCGATGGTTAGGGCCGTGCGGGTGCTTGAGAAGAAACCCTACCTTTTGGATTAGCACCCCCGGTCGTTTAGGGGTGCTGTACAGTCCAAAGGCTGGGGCGCCCAAACCTACCGTTGTTGTATACCCCGGTCGTTTAGGGGTACTGTACAGTCACACAAGACAGAGATGGAAGAAATCAGGAAGTTGTATACCCCGGTCGTTTTGGGGTGGTGTA
>Ga0315336_1007059_pt1 | contig 11051 bp, 7 predicted proteins | sample ASW5metaG_FD_204512 | JGI IMG/M metagenome (GOLD analysis project Ga0315336, IMG submission 204512) | Ammonia-oxidizing marine archaeal communities from Monterey Bay, California, United States - ASW #5 | ecosystem: Environmental > Aquatic > Marine > Intertidal zone | place: USA: California... | reverse complement strand
CGGATAACCCACTGGCTTGGCAAACACGTTTAAGGCTTCGCGATGCGTGTAACACACGATAACTGCGCAGCTCATCTCAACATAAATCCGTGATTACTCTTCTTATCCCCTCAACGAGGGCCTCCATTTGTTCATCCGTTGTAATCGTGACTCGCAAATATGCCTCGGTTTTCTCACCCGGAAAATGGCGCACCAATATACCCTGTTCCCGAAGCCCTTGAAACATTTCATTTGCACCGACCATTCGAGGTTCAACCCAAAGGAAATTTGCCTGAGAAGGAAATACTTTGAAACCTAGTTCGTCCAGTTTTATACGGATACGCTCACGGGTTTCGCATATTCGCGTACAATTTTTCCGCATGTGGTCCAAATCCGACAACGCGGCCAGCGCAATGCGCTGAGTGAGCATGTTGACGTTATACGAATCCTTGAGCTTTATCATCGCACTGATCAGGGCTTCTGCTCCGAATGCATATCCAAGCCGGATTCCAGCTAACGAAAACGACTTAGAAAGGGTTCTAGACACAAGCACATTTTCCATTTCACGCGCCAGATCAAGACAGTCTTCCTCCGCAAAATCACAATACGCTTCGTCGATGACCACCACACCCTGCGATCGCTCGCAGAACGTTTTCACGGAATTTTTATCAAGAAGCATACCGGTTGGGGCGCTCGGATTAGCCAGGAAGAACAGCGCATCATCATTTTGCTCCGGTGCCTGCCAGTCAAAATTCGGCCCCAAGGGTGTCGCACGTTTACGCACGTCCCGAATTTCTGCCAACACAGGATAGAGCGAATAGGTAGTGTCACAATACCCGATCGTTTCTTCATTCTCGACGAAGGCGCGCGTCGACAATGCCAATATCTCATCTGAACCGTTTCCAACGACAACGTTTTGAGGGGCAAAACCGTACACTTCAGCAAGTCGAGATCTCAGTGCCGTGCTAAGTGGATCCGGGTATAGGCGCAGATCGTCCACGGAGATTTCGTTAAGTGTCTCCTTGACCCTGGCAGATGGCGCGTACGGATTCTCGTTTGTATTGAGCTTAATGAGCCCATCGTTTGAGGGCTGTTCGCCCGGCACGTATGCAGATAACGCCTCCACGGATTGGCGGATCAGGCTGTTCATTTCGAGTCGAAACGAATACCTGCCGATCGGGCGTGTCCGTCAAGGCCTTCAATTTTACCGAACGTCTCAATAATCGGCAGCGCGTCCACGAGATCCGCTCGCGTGTACGCAATGACGCTGGTTCGCCGCAGGAAATCATCGACTGTCAACCCCGAAAACAATGCTGCTGCTCCACCGGTGGGGAGCACGTGGCTTGGGCCGGCAACAAAATCGCCCGCGGCTTCCGGTGACCATGGGCCAACGAATACTGCGCCCGCGCACGTTACCCGCTTTGCCCATTTTCCCGCGTTTCGCACCATAAGTTCGAGGTGCTCCGGCGCGAACTGATTGCAGAGTGCGATGCCGTCGTCGAGTGTAGGAACAACAACGAGCAACATGCCTCGCCGCATCACAGCTCGAATTGCTTTTTCTCGTCCGCACGTTGACGCCTGTTTTTCCAACTCTTGTGTCACGCGCCCCGCAAGGCGCTCCGATGTTGTAATCAGCAACGCCTTCTCGTCCCCCGTTCCATGCTCAGCCTGCGAAATGAGGTCCGCCGCCACGAACCGTGCATCAGCCGATGTATCGGCCAGAATGCATATCTCACTAGGACCCGCAACAAGATCAAGTGCAACGTCCCCATACACACACCGCTTTGCCGCGGTGACGAATACATTTCCAGGTCCGATTATTTTTTGCACCTTGGCGACTGTAGCGGTGCCGTACGCCATGGCCCCGATCGCTTGAATACCTCCGAGTCGGTAAATCTCTGTGGCCCCCGCAACGGTCAACGCGTATACGAGAACTGGATTGATCCTACGCTGCCCGTCGCACGGAGTGCATGCCACAATCTCTTGAACACCCGCAACACTGGCCAGAGTCGCCGTCATGAGAGCTGTCGAGACCAGTGGCGCTTCACCACCTGGCACATAAATTCCAACGCGATCATAGGGAGTGAACTGCTCTCCCAGACGACCTCCCCTACGCGTTTTTATCGACCAGTTTCGCTTCATTCCGGACCGTGCAAATGCGACAATGTTGCGTCTTGCAATCTGAATTGCTTTTTTTTCCGACGATTCAACGAGACGAATCGGTTTTTTCGCTTCAGCGGGAGTCAGACGAAAACCGGACGGCCTGAGATCAACGCCGTCGAATTTCTTGGCGCTGGCGACAACAGCTTTGTCACCCCGTTTGCGAATGTCAGCCAGAACCTTCGTAGCCACAGTCTGGGCCTTCGGATCAACGGCCGACCGTTTGACAAACGCGTCAATCGCTGCGCTCCGCGACCCCGACTTCCATTTACAGATTCGAACGTTACTGGATTTCATGGCTCTTACTGTAGTGCTTATTCATGAGAAACAATGCTTGCCCAGTTAATTCCGAGGGAATGCGCATCCGCAATGTCGACAACCGTTGCCTGACCTCTGACAGGCTTATCGTCCTCCATACTCAATAGTGATCCAGCCTTCGCAATTGGCCTCAACATCAATGACGTCTACCTGAGATAGCGCCCTCACCAGCCATGCATTTACAGCCGCGTACTTGCTCGGGGCTAGCAGGAATACTTGATGGGGTTTGCCCTCAGCGCCGATCTTGACATGCAAAGTGGAATTCCAACCGTCTTCAACATTCGGTTTATCGTCGAATAGCTCGCTTGGCAACGAGAATCCACAGTCGCCCAGGTGACGGGACGCCGTGATGTGTAACGAGGGCTGCTGAGGCCCTGACATCAAGAAAGACTCCGTCCCCGACCAAACGGGTTCATATGTGGTTGTGGCATTAGCGGCGAGTGTCGGAAGTGATGCATGTTGAACGTCTACGGGATCAGGATAAAACACCGCTGTGCGCTCGAGAAAATGCGCGCGGCCAGACGGAAATTCTTGGACCATTGGAAAATCTTCCGGGCCCTTGATTTCACGCCCCTTGGGGCTCATCATGAAAATCAGATCGGTGTCGCGGGACGGGGGTGGTCGCTCTATGGCTCCGACATACACGAATTTTGTTCTGGCAAGACTACGGGACGGCCATTCTGTCGAGCCATTCCTCGGCCATAGAAGCCAAATGCCTAACCACGCAATTCCAATGAACAGCGCAGGAATGCTTATAAATGACTTGTAATACCGATAACTCTGATCCCTTGCCATACTTTCGCCAATCGAGCGTTGTGAATTAAACGATCTTCATGAGGGTAGCACGCAGGGCGTGCGTACGTTTAGCCGCCGAATTTCCTGGCATTTCGGCGGCCATCGGATTTCTGTCTAATGTAGCGACAGGCTGATGTGGCGAGACAGAAGTCTCTATCAAATGCCCAATCTGATCGCGTCACCGCGGGCGTCGTCCCGAGCGCGCAAGCGCCTCGGGACGGCGCCCGCTGGCTAGAAGTCTTCTGTAAGAAATCAGTCACTCAGTACACCAGGCGTTATCTCATCGCCCTGAATGAGCCGAGTGGCGTGGTTGACCTTCCGGATACCAAGATCCTTGGCGATGCCATAGATACGAGTGAGGGTTCCATGTGTTACCTCGCGATCCGCTTGTAAAATCAACGGACTGCCTGGACGCTTCTCCGTCATGCGAGCGACTGCCACTTTGAGAGCTTTCATCTTAGATGCATCATCAGGACGGTAGACGCTGTCGTCAAAAAGGACGAGTTCCTGTCGAATTCCGGGTTCCTCGGTTTCGATTGACAATACCAGAACCGTTATGCCTGGTTCGGAACCACCACTTATGGGCTCTTCTGGAAGATCAACCACAACACCAGGCTGCATCACGAAATTGCCGTGTAGCAGCGCGTAGTAGATGACGATGAAAACGATGTCTATCCACGGCGACATACTTAGCAGTCCCTGCCCGATCCTGTTTTTAGGAACATAGCGGGTACGCAAACCACTGACAAAATTTGCGGAATTACGCATCCTTGAGGCCATGGTCGCCGCTCTCCTTCTCGTTGCCCCAACCCCCTGTCAAAAAGGCAACAGTCTCCGAGGCTGATCGCTCCATATCGAGAACAATTCGATCGATCTTAATCACCAGCAGGTTGAAACCCGCGTAACATGGAATCGCAACGGTGAGCCCTGCACCGGTGGTTATCAAAGAAAGCTTCAGTCCAAGGAGCACATCCGGTGCATGAATGAGAGGCGACGCCTGCTCCATAGCCGTTAGGCCCGCGAACATACCAAGCACCGTACCGAGAAGGCCCAATAGGGGCGCAATCTGAGCGACGGTCGCAACAACCACCAGGCGTCGTTCCATTCGCGACACTTCCGCCAAGCTTGCCTCGTCAACCGCTGATCTCAGGACACCCTTTTCGTCCTGGCGGTGTAATATTGCTGTCTTCACGATGTAGGCGACCGGGCCTGGTGTTTCATCGCATATCGTGAGGGCCTCTTCAATGTTACCGCGGCCCAATACCGTGAATATGCCCTTGAGAAAGTCGTCGGATTTGATACGGGCCCGATGCAGATGAAATGACCGTTCGACATAAACGCCGAAGGCGAGCACACCTGCGCCAAGGATGACCCACATGACTGGTCCACCCTCAAAAATGAGACGAAAAAGCATGTTGCGCTTCCTTAGTGAAACGTCCACCAATAACTGGAACGTATGCTGTTTATTTGATCGCGGATCGCATCCTCGTCCGGCAACCCGACCCCCAATGAACGTTCTAAAATGTTGACGGCCTTGCGCCATTCCTGTTGATCCGCCCGAATACTTGCAGCATTCCTTGTCGCACGCCTGAACCACATTCCTGCAGTCGTAGATTGCCGTATACCGTTATCAGTTTCTTTGCGAAAGGGAATCATTACATTTGCATAGTAGCAATGAATGGCATCTTCGATCCTATTCAGTTTTTCAAAGCATCGCCCCACCTTGTATTGAGCCTCCATAATGACATCCATGCCGGCATCGGGATGTTCGCTTGCCACTTGATATGCCTGCTTTGCTAATTCATAACGATTTGTGTCTGAAGTACCTAGTTGAAACTGGCAATTCCCTATCCGTATCCATGTCTCGGGCAATCGATCGTAGTCTGGATATTTAGACACGATTTCCTGAAACACAAGAATGGCTTCTGAATATTTGGCAAGTTCAAATTTAACGCCCCCCTGCTCATAGCGCGCGTCGGCGACGTTGGAACCATCCGGATTCATGCTGAGAAGATTTCTAAAGTATTCGTTAGCCCGTCTGTAGTTTTTTTGCGCTACCGCACTTCTGCCCATCCATAGAACCGCATTCTCCACTTCTGGATCATGCGGATATGCGTTGGTGAACTGTTGAAAGTGCGTTTCTGCGGCCGCATATTCCTGCTCATTGAAGGTGTACCTTCCGAGCCAGAAATACAAACTAGCTGCATATGGTGAATTTGTGTACTGCGCCAGAAATTCCTTACTTATGCCAACCGCCTCTTCATCCATGCCCAGAGCGTATTTGCACACAGCCATTCGAAACCTGGCCTCTTCAACATGCTCGCTCTCCTCGTATTGGAAGAGAATTGTATTGAAATCCTTGATTGCCTCTTCGAATCGGGACAACCGATAAAGAACCCGCCCACGACCCACGGTGGCGTCTGGATGATACAATGTATTCGTCTCGCTCTGCATGATTCTGGTGTAGAGAGTTTTCGCTCCATCAAGCCTGCCTCTCTCTTCTTGCAATTGTGCAGACCTCAGAAGTGCTTCGGCTGCCAGGTCATCATGGACATACGCTTCGGCAAGAGCCATGAACGTGGATTCCGCACGATCATAGTCTTCAAGTCGGGCATGACTCTCTGCCAATTGAAAGAGCGCCCGTGGCCATAGGGAGGATTCAGGATGATCCTGAATCAATCGTTGATACGTTTCTCTCGCATAAACATAATGCTTATTGACAAAATACGCATCCGCAGCCTTAAACAAACATTCCGCACGTTCCGCTTCACTCGTCGTAAACCGGTAACATTTTTCAAATGCAGTCGCGGATTCTGCAAAACGTTCCAGCGCATAGAGTGACCATCCACGACCTTTGTGCGCCAACGCGATCCCCGTAGCATTTGTGAAAGTCTCCAGATAGTGCTGAAATTCATCCAACGCTGCCCCTGGCTCTTCGTAATCCAGCAGCGTCGAAGCAAGAATAAGTTGGGTGTTCCCTGCATCCGGATCATCCGGCGCTTCTGACACATATTGCTTAAGTGTGGTAACGCCGTTCGATATGCTCCCAGTCGAAAGGTACAATAGACCGAGCCGTCGCGTCCCCCCAATTACGAGCTCACTGCGGCGGGCGTTATCCAGTCCGCTTTCAAGAGCAGCTACCGCATCCGTCAGCGCGTTGGTTGATTCATGAACATCCGCGAGAGCAAACCAGCTTTCTGCAACAAGGTCAGCATCGATAACTGCTGAATCCGTCAGACGATCCAACTCGCGCGCAGCGTTTTCCGGTTGATCATCCTCAATGTATACGCGTGCCAGCCATAACCGTCCCACGGCGACCGCGCCTTCATCCGTTTCACGGTTGACAAGCTTCGCCAATACACGTGGTGCCTCCTGATAGTCTTGCACAGCAATCAATGCCTGACCCCATTCGAGAAGGTTTTGGAAAAACTCCGGGGACTCCTCGTGCCTCGCGTCAAAATCGGCAAATGCCACGATTGCGTCATTTGTTCTGCCGGCTTCAAGGTGACACCATGCGGCCAATCTGAGAACACGATCGTTATACGTGCTGTCGGGATAGTCCTCATCAAAACCGCGCATGATTTCCAAGGATTTTTCGTGATTTCCGAATTTGTACTCTGCAAGAGCCTTCCAAAACGCGGCCGTACCGGGAGCGGCCGCTTTGAGCCATCTTCGATTTTCGTTGAGGTGTTTTCCGAGCTTGTCGGTACGCCCCGTTTCAATAAGGACTCGAGCAAGTAGCACGACAGCCTCACTTGCGAGAAGTGGATCACTGTCTTCAGATGCAGCTTTGCGCAGTGCCTTTTTGAGTTCTCGTTTGGCAATTCGGTAGAGCCCATCTTCGATTGCCGAGCGGCCCACCTCGATGTGCGCTCGAATCTCTTCGTTAGCGTCGTCCTCGGCCTTGACAGGAAGAACCGCCACAGTGCTCCACGCGATTGCAAGTGTGGCCGTGAGACGGATTGACGCAAAACGCAGAATCATCCCAAAACTTCCTTCAAGTATCGGCCGGTATACGATGCCTTGCAGGTAGCCACTTTTTCAGGAGTACCTTCGACAACGATGCTGCCCCCACCATCCCCGCCTTCTGGTCCGAGATCAATGATGTGGTCCGCGGCACGAATGACGTCCAAATTGTGCTCTATGACCACGACTGTATTACCGGCGTCGCGTAGCCGATTCAAGACGGTTAGCAGACGACGAATGTCTGCAAAATGTAGCCCCGTCGTTGGTTCATCCAGCAGGTATAGAGTCTGGCCGGTCGCCTGCTTGCTTAACTCGGAAGACAACTTGATGCGCTGCGCCTCCCCTCCCGACAATGTCGTCGCTGACTGCCCGAGTTGCAGATAGCCAAGCCCGACTTCAGATAACGTGCGCAATTTGCGCTCGATCGTGGGGACATTCTTGAAGAACTCGAGCGCTTCATCGATCGTCATTTCCAAAATTTCGCAAATGTTCTTGCCGTGATAGTGAACCGCCAGGGTCTCGCTGTTATAGCGCTTCCCGGAACACGTTTCACACGGAACGTAGACGTCCGGAAGAAAATGCATTTCAAGGCGAAGAATCCCGTCACCCTTGCATACTTCGCAACGACCGCCCTTCACGTTAAAGCTGTACCGCCCAGGTCCGTAGCCACGAACTTTCGACGTCGGCGTACGCGCAAACAGATCTCGAATCGCCGAGAACGCTCCCGTGTAGGTTGCTGGATTGCTACGCGGCGTTCTCCCGATAGGAGACTGGTCAATAACAACAACTTTGTTAATTTTGTTAATTCCGCTGAGACGCCTATGCTTGCCCGGTCGTTCCTTTGAACGATGAAAATGCCTGAACAGCGCACGTCTGAGAATGTCGTCAACCAGCGTGCTCTTTCCGCTTCCTGACACTCCCGTTACGCAGATGAACAATCCCAACGGAAATGTGACGTCAATATTTTTGAGATTGTTCTCTTCTGCTCCAATCACGCGCAATGACCCCTGGCCCCGTGCGCGCCGTCGCGCTACCTTTCCACTCGACGAGTTTGCCAGATAGTGGCCGGTAAGCGAATCTTCTTCCGCGATGATGTCCTCTACATGACCTGCGCACACGATATGCCCGCCGTGTTGCCCTGCCCCCGGTCCAAGATCAATGACATAATCGGCACAACGAATCATCTGGGCATCGTGTTCAACGACGACAATCGTGTTGCCAACATCGCGAAGTTCCCCGAGCAAACGAATGAGACGTTCATTGTCACGTACATGCAGACCGACGGTGGGTTCATCAAGCACATAGAGCACGCCTGTTAGACCCGATCCAATCTGAGTCGCAAGCCGTATGCGTTGTAACTCTCCGCCCGACAGGCTCCCGCTTTCACGATCCAACGTCAGATAATCAAGACCGACATCATTCAAAAACCCCAGGCGCCTTTTAATTTCGGACAGAACTTCGCCTGCGATAGCTTCTTCCTGTTCCGTCAAGGACAAGTCATCACAGTAACCGAGCGCTTCGCGAGTGGACATTGCAGTCACGTCAACAATGGACCGACCCGACACCACGCACGCCGTGACCTCAGGCCTGAGGCGCGCACCGTTACATGTTGGGCATCGTTGAGGGTTCATGTATGCCCGCAGTCGTTGGCGCGTGTACTCGCTCTTGGTTGTGTCGAAACGACGCTCCAAATTCGGGATGACACCTTCAAATGGCTTACGGTGCCTGCGAGGAACCCCGCCATGTTTGTATCCGATTTCGATTTCTTCGTCACCCGACCCGTGCAACAGGATTTTACGAATCTGCGGATCTAGCGTGTTGTAGGCTGCATCCAGACTGAATCCGTAATGTTTGGCGAGACCTCGCATTAGCCCCCGGTAGTAGGTGATCAGCCTTCGCCCGCCGCTTTTCCACGCACGGATCGCACCATCATTAAGTGTCGAATTCGCATCCGGGATGATCAAGTCTATATCAAAGATCAACTGCGTCCCCAGTCCGGCGCATGTTGCACAAGCGCCATAGGGACTGTTGAACGAAAATGAGCGCGGGGTCAGCGGGGCGAAACTAATTCCACATTTCATACACGCGTGCTTTTCAGAGAAGACGTGGTCTTCCTCCGATTTTCCTTCCGGTTGCACAATAGCAATGAGAGTCCCGTTCCCCTTTGAAAGCGCCAACTCCACGGAATCGGTAAGACGTGACCCGACGCGGCTTGTGATGATCAATCGATCAACGATGACTTCAATCCTATGATTTTTGCGCGGTTCCAGCTCGGGAACCGATTCAATCTCATGAACTTCACCGTCTATTCTGAGACGAATAAAGCCATCCTTTCTCGCCTCGGCGATAACATCTTCATGACGTCCTTTGCGCCCGAGTACAAGTGGAGCCAGCAACGACAACCGTGTGCGTACTGGAAGGCGCATCAAGGTATCGACAACTTTTTCGGCCGTTTGTCGTTGTACCGGGCTGCCGCATTTGGGGCAGTGCGGTTTTCCGATGTGAGCAAATAAGAGCCTCAGATAGTCGTGGATCTCGGTCGTAGTGGCTACAGTCGACCTGGGATTTGACACGGCCGTTCGTTGCTCGATGGAGATCGCAGGGGACAGACCGTCGATGTGATCCACATCCGGTTTGTGCATTTGATTCAAGAACTGTCGAGCGTAGGCAGAGACACTTTCGACATACCGTCGCTGCCCTTCAGCGTATAGAGTGTCGAACGCTAGCGACGATTTTCCGGAGCCGCTCAACCCGGTAATTACCGTCAATTCGTTGCGAGGAATCTCAACTGATATATTCTTGAGATTGTGCTCGCGGGCGCCTACTACGACAATCGATTTTGAATTCTCCATCTTGGTTCGGATATCTGTAGACGGTGTGGGAATTCGAGGCACTATGCAGGAACGTAAATTAGTCCTGACAAGACAGAGCTGGAGTGCTGGAATGATGAAGTATTGGTGGATGAATTCTTACCCACTGCGAAAGGGATCCCATGGCTCCATCACCCCAATACTCCAACGCAACACCTCCTGCTTCCTATAGACGAACCTGGGCTTCCGGATCCAAGCCCTTTTTTCCGGGGACCGGTACTTACACGACACGTACGAGGTGAAAATGTTTCTTCCCCTGACGTAATACCAAAAGTCGATCATCGACGATGTCCGCAGCTTTCACCGTGGCGCCCACGTCTCCAATGCGCCTGTTATTGATGTAGAGACCTCCGTCTTTAATGAGACGCCTTGCCGCACTCTTGCTGCTGCACAACCCTGAGGATTCGGCGACATCGGTCAGCATGGCGCCTTCCACATGATTTCGGGACATTTCAGTTGAGGGTACGTCACTGAATATGTCCATCAGAACATTTGCATCGAGCCCTTCCATGGACTCTCCGTAAATAACAGAGCTTGCGCGACGCGCAGTCTCAAGACCGTCCTCGCCATGAACGGCATCCGTTACAAACTCGGCCAACGTTTTTTGAGCCTCACGCGTTTCGGGTGCTTGCAATACCTGCGCTTCGAGCGCTTCGATTTCATCGAGGGATAGGAACGTAAACACCTTGAGGTATTGGACTACGTCAGCATCCTGGCTGCGAACGAAATACTGGTAAAAGTCATAAATGCTGGTTTTTGCGGCATCAAGATAGACTGCGTTGCCCTCACTCTTCCCGAATTTGTGCCCTGCGCTGTCGCAGATTAATGGCGTAGTAATGCCGAACACTTCTGCTCCCCTCATCCGCCGAACGAGCTCCACCCCCGCAGTAATATTGCCCCACTGATCAGACCCTCCTACCTGAATGATGCAGTGTTCATCGTCAAAGAGACGCAAGAAATCAT
>Ga0315336_1007058_pt1 | contig 11052 bp, 8 predicted proteins | sample ASW5metaG_FD_204512 | JGI IMG/M metagenome (GOLD analysis project Ga0315336, IMG submission 204512) | Ammonia-oxidizing marine archaeal communities from Monterey Bay, California, United States - ASW #5 | ecosystem: Environmental > Aquatic > Marine > Intertidal zone | place: USA: California... | reverse complement strand
CCAAGCCATGCTCACAGATGTCCAGAAGGCCCTTCGCCGACTCCGAAAGGAGATCAAGATGGGTCCCAGCCCGACCCTGGATGCAGAGTTGCAGACCAAGCTGGCCGAGCGCAGCGCCCTCAACGGCTACCTCAGTCTCGGGTTCGCAAATACCGCCCTGCGGGGGTGCCCCGACGATCCAGAATTGAGGAAGACGGCGGCGACCATCGGGAAGCGTCTCACGCCACCTTTCGTACTCACGATCCAGAGACAGATCGACTTCACGGAAGAGGAGGGCGGCTCGCGCGTCGTCATCACCCTTCAAGGCTCGGTCGAGCCGGTGTGGAGCGTCATCCCGGGGGTCCTCAATGCCGCGAAGATGTCCTTCGAGCGGTTCACCTCGACCGGTACGGGCGCGACGGCTGCCGATGCCCTCGAGAGTGCCGAACAAGCACTCCGTCAAACGCAGGACGGCTGAAGCGAATCAGAGAATTGATGAGGGATTACTGTTGCCTGCCTGGCCACAGTAGAGATGGGTCATGATGATTAGCCTGATATCGGTGGCGTTGGGTGTCTGTTGGATTCTGACCTCACTCCTCTTTCAAGAGAGGATCTACACCATGTATGACAACATGGCAGGCCTCGACGACGGCAAGAGGCAGTACTTCAAGAGTGTCGCCATCAGACTGCCTGGCGTGATTTTCATTGTGATTGGTCTCGTCGAGGTGGTTTCGAGCGTCATCGACTTTGATGGGCCGTCCGAGTTCAGCAACGACCAGCTCGGAACACTTGCGCTGTTGTTCGGACTCTCGACTCTCGGGCGTCCGGGTATGGGGCAAACGGAGGCGCCATGCTCATGTCCTATTTCGATTCCGCCACCGGGTCTCGGGCTGCGCCTGGAGGGTTTCATCGAGGCCGAGATCGGATAGCCGGGTCCGTGAGGCACGCAACGCAATGACACGCGAATCAGACGACCAGGTCGAGTTCTTCGGAAAGTGGATGACCCGCGAATGGGCAGACGCATTACAGGCGTGGCAAGGCATCTCTCACTATGTTTCGGAGGGGAAACCGTTCCAACGCATTCCCTATGCGAGTGAGACATTTCGACAGCCTCTGGAGGCACGCCAGGGGCCTTGCCGACACTGCAGCACAATCCTGGGAAAGCTCCATGAACCCCGCTGCGACTACGAACAGTGCCCAGTGTGCAACGGACAAGCCATGAGCTGCGACTGCGAGTACGCCGAGGATTGAGAACCGGGCGCAATCGTCACAGGCGCGCTCATGTGTCAGTCCAGCTCGGCCCGCGCCTCTACGAACCAACCCAGCTGGAGCACAGCAATCCCGTCCGAACGAACCACGCAGAAAACGTGCATGACAGGGTTCTCGAGTTCACGCCGAATCGCTCCGCGGAGGGTCGGCACGATACCACCGCACCCGCACCCGCACGAGATACGAACCACCGATGCAAGCCCTTCAGGCCCTCCTCCTCGACCTCGACGGCGTCCTCCGGCTCTGGGACCGCGCCAACACCCAGCAAGCCGAGTCCCTCGGAGCCCTCCCTGCGGGCGCCATCCACGCCACCGCCTTCGCCCCCGACCTCCTCCAGCCGGCCATCACCGGCCAGATCGACGACCCCACCTGGCGCTCACGGGTCGCAGAACGCCTGGCCACCCGTCATCCACAGGCCGACGCAGAACTCGCGGTCTCCCAGTGGTCCAAACCCGTCGGAAGGGTCGACCACCAGGTGCTCGAAATCGTCCGCAGCGTCCGCTCCCGCGCGACCGTGGTCCTGGTCACCAACGCAACCAGTCGCCTCCCCGCCGACCTGCACGCTCTGGGCCTGGACACCGAGTTCGACCACATCGTGAACTCTGCAGACCTGGGGTACTCGAAGCCGGACCCGAGGTTCTTCGAGGCCGCCGTCCAGATGGCGTGCATCTCCCCACAACAGGGGCTGTTCGTCGACGACAACCTGGCCAACACCGAAGCAGCCGCGACCTTCGGATTCAGGACCCATGCCTACGTCGACCCGGCCGGACTCCACGCCGCGATAAGACACTGGCTGCAACGCTGAGAGGACGTCTCCAGTAGAGCCCAACGATCGCCCCTGGAGACCCGATGAAACGCAAACAACCGAGCCGATGGCTGCTGGCGGGTGCGCTCCTGCTGTCCCAGATGACAGCTTGCAAGACCGACTCCGCAGACAAACCCAAGGCCAACCTGGACGACGAATACGAGTGGGCCGAGCCCGCATTCGACCCAGTGATGGTGGACAGCTACGAGATGGACGGCGCGACATTCGAGATTTATGAAGTGCCCGGGCTGGCCTGTGTGCGGCAACAGTCCGACATCGAGGGCCTCCCAGGGAACGCCGTGCAACCCGGCAGCGTTGCGAGCTTTGTGGTTGCCGTCCCCAACGGAGTGGTCGACCCCGAGGCCGTCTTCTACCTGCCGCCCGGGGACAGCGTCGAGACCCTGGAGTCGTTCGCGGTCCTCACCTGGAACAACGACCCCAGCGACGCGTTCCTGGCCATGTTCGAACTGCAGGTCGCCCTGGGCGTCGACTGGGAAATGACCACTTCGGAGTACAGCCGAGCCGAATCCGAGCAATGGGCCACCGGAAACACGGCGGCCCTCGCTCTGGAGCGCGGCTGGCCTGTCGTCGTGCCCGGCAACTGTTGGGGGGACACCGGCCAGGGCACCGGCGACCGCATCATCCACGGAACCTACAGCGCACCTCGCTACGGAGCGCTGCTCGAAAACGGTGTTCTTGACAACGTCTTCGAGCGCTGGCCCGAGTCGCGCCGGCTGGCATGGGGCTGCTCGAACGGAGGAGCGCGCATCGCTGCCCGGCTCATCGAGGACCCGACCCGCTTCGACGCCGTCGTCCTCGACGCTCCGGCCGACAACTACGCGGCCTACAGCGACGAACCCGCGACCTTCGTCGTCGAACAACTCAATGATGTCATGGGCGCCGAGTTCGTGCAGGAAACGATCGACAACTACCTGGAGGCGTTCAACGGTGGCCGCACCGGCGCCGAGGCCTATTCCCTGGGCCTGACGCTGGGTGACGGCATCGACCTCGATCACCTGCCGATCTACCTGGGCTGGACGCCCGAGGACGAGAACCTGGGCCCGGCGGTGGTCGAGCCGCTGGTCGACGCGTTGAGCGACCCGCAGCGCTACAGCAATCCCCTCTCGGAGGTTCACGAGTTCCCGGTGAGAGATCACTGCGCCATCACCACCGACGAGACCCGCCGGGCGGAGGCGATGGACTGGCTGGAGAGCGCCGCGGATCGGTAGGTCCAGCTGGAAGCGCCGCGAGCCGGCGCCAAAAGGAACAACGCACGCAGCGCCCATCCACCCTCACCACCATGCCTCTCGCCAGCTCGATCCCCAACGCGTCGCCACGACGTCACCGGCTCTGCGAACCTTGGCGTATCTCGTGGTAAAAAGCCGCTTATCGACTCTCCATGACAATCGAAGCACGGCCGACATCGACGCTCCGGGAACAATCGAGGCCTTGTACACCACAGAGGGCCACAGAGGGCCACTGAGGTCCACGAAGGCCACGGAGCCGGGGGCGTGATGGCTGGCGTGCGGCGGGATGGAGCTGTCGAGGCGTCGTGTTTCACGCGGAGTTCGCAGAAGGTCGCGGAAGACGCTGAAGCAAGTCGCTGTGGATCGCAGCTCGTTCGTTCCACGTGGCGGTCCCGCTCCCGGCTTTGCGCACCTTTGGTACCTTTGCGGTGGGAAATGATGCGCCGCACGCCATCCGCCCTGCGTGCCTTGCGTTGGCGTCCAACTCTCCATTGATCTCGCGGATTGACGATGGAGCCGGGACCAGCGTTTCTGGGTTTTCCGCGTGCTTCTGCGCCATCCGCGTGAGGAACGCCACGCCCCAATGCCCGTCCGGCCCGAGTCGATCGGAGAGCCTGTTTCGCCTTCGTGCATCGGGGCCGGCGCCAAAAGTGGCCTCCGTGTATCTCCGTGGTGAAAACCAGCTTATCGACTCTCCATGACGCTCGATTTCCACCGCGATGACGGCCCCGTGGGCCCGCGCCCTCGTCAGCCAGATCCGCGTCAGATGAAACCGCCGTGAAACCCGATTCGCGTCCGGTCGACCCTATCGTCGACCATGCCCTACCACCTCCTATTCCTCGCCCTCTCGTTCGCCCTCATCGCGTGCCAGCCGCCCGATCCCACCCAGCCCCGCAACTCCCCACCCGAGCCCGAGCCCGAACCCGTCGAGGCCGAGCTCCGGATCAACGAAGTCCAGTGCTCGGGAGACATCGAATTCATCGAGGTCATCAACACCGGCACAACGGACGTCGACCTCCGCGACTGGACGCTCTCCGACGACGATGACCCCGACGACCCGTCGGAGATCGCCGACGTCGGCACCACCCTCCTCGGACCCGGACAGCTCACTTCCGTCGAGATCTCCACCTTCGGAATCGGATGCGATGACGAGACCGTCTTCCTCTTCGACCCCGACGGCGAGCCCGTCGATACCGCCGAGCCACCCACCCCATCCCTCGGCGCCTCCTGGGGTCGCTTCCCCGACGGCACCGGAGCCTTCGCCGAGGTGGTGCCCAGCCCGAGCGACCCCAATGCCTTGTTCGCCGTCGACCCCTGGCTCGACGACCCCTTCGCCGAGCCGGTGACGGTCGACCTGATGATCTCCGAGGCAGACCTCGCGATCCTCGACGACGGCACGTGGTCCGAAGCCGATCGGGTCTTCGTGCCCGCCACCTTCCGCATCACCGACGAATTCGGAACCGGAGACCCGATCTCCGTCGGCGTTCGCCAGAAAGGCACGACCAGCGTCCAGCTCGCGTCGACGGGCCGCCCGGGCCTGAAGATCGACTTCGACCGGTACGTGGAGGGGCAGCACTTCCGCGGCTTCACCAAGCTGAACTTCAACAACCAGTCCCAGGACCCGACCCATGTCCACGAACAGCTGACCTACGAGGTGTTCCGTCTGGTCGGGCTACCCGCGCCACGCACCCGCTCTGCCCGTCTCCTCATCAACGGCGACGACCGGGGGATCGGGGTGCTGGTGGAAGCCCCCGACACGATGCACTACCTGCGCGCGAACTTCGACTCCACCTTTGCCCTGTTCGAAGCGCCACCCTGGCTCGATCTGGACACCCCCTCCAACGCCGTGGAGTTCGATCTCGACGAGGGCGACGACGGGCCCGCCGCGCGCCAGGACCTGGCCAACCTCATGGCCGCGATTCGGGACGCACCCGCGGCGACGTTCTACGCCTCCCTCGACGATGTCCTGGACTGGGATGCCGTGCTCAAACACATCGCCGCCGAGGTCTTCGTCGGGCACTGGGACAGCTACACAAACCACACCCAGAACAACTACTTCGTGCACACCGACGACGACGGCGTCTGGCGCCTGCTGCCCTGGGGCGTGGACCAGACTTTCGCCGGACCGGTCAATCTCTACGGCGAAGGCGGACAGGGGCGGATCCCGATCGGCTGCGTCGGAGACCCCAACTGCCTCGGCGGCTACGGGTCGGTCGGCGTGCTCCTCCGCGGCTGCCTGGGCGACCTGCAGTGTGCCGAGGCCTACGAAGACGCCCTCCTGGAGATCGGCGAGACGGTCGCGGCGAGCCCCTATCTCGGGGCCGGGATGAGAGACCTCGCGGACCACCTGGCAGTGCCGAACACGGCCCACCTGATCGACGGCATCGACGTCTTCCTCGAAGGCCGCCCGGCCCAGATCGACCGGTGGACGGCCTGCCGGCGCGACCCGGCCGCCTGTGAACACTGCGAGTCCTTCACCGTGGACGCCCGCTCGTTCATCGGATGCATGGGACCGGCGAACTTCGATACCGCCAACGCCGACTGTGGCGCACGGGACATGTCATTGGCGACCTTCGACAGCCTCGACGAGGTGAAGCGCGCCCACGGCGAACTCGTCAGGCGCCAGGGACCGGTCAACTACTGGGTCGGAATCCGGAACATGACGTGGGTCGACGGTATGCCTCTGGACCTCGACTACTGGGTCACCGGCGGCGGGCCCTCCTGTGGCGTCGCCTGGGGACTGACCGGAGAGTGGGTCGACTGGCCCTGCAACCAGTCCGAGGCCTACCTCTGCGCCGAGTAGCAGCCTGCTAGAACAGCCAGGACGGGGGCAACCCGTGATCCTCAGAGACCCGCAGCGATGAAGGGCGCCCACGACCCGTGATGGGCGTCTGTGTCGCGACTGCGCTCCAGCGCTGACAGCTGGGCGCGACGCAGCGCCACCGAGCCGTCGCCTCCCCGGCGGTAGTGGCGGTAGAACTCGGTCATGAGCTCGACGGTGGACGCGTCGCCGACCGCCCACAGGCTCATGATCAACGTCCCGGCTCCCGAGGTCGCAAACGCTCTGCGGAGCCCCAACACCCCCTGGCCGGCGCGCACCTCGCCGAGCCCGGTGTCGCAGGCGGAGAGAACCACCAGCTCCACGCCGCTGAGATCCAGCCCACTCACCTCCGCCGCGGTGAGGATGCCATCGTTGGCGTCCAGGGGATCGGCGGGTCGATTCGCGCCGGCCAGGGCGAGTCCCGACAGGGTCATGGGGTCGTAGCCGATGCCGCCGGAGAGCACGGATCGGCAAGAGTCATCGGCCGCGTAGCCATGGGTCGCCAGGTGGACGACGCGGCTGTGTTCCATGGCCTCGACGACCGCCTCTTCGCTGGCCGCGGCACCCGAGAGCACGCTGCGCGACTGGCGGCGCTTCAACCGCCGCTCGATCTCGACGATCTCGGCCAGGGTTCCCGGGAGTGCGGCGAAGGGCTCGTCCACACAGGCGATGGGCGCTCCCGCTGGCTCACCGAAGGCGACGCCGCCGACGAGCAGCACTCCATTGGTCTCCGCAGTCTCGCGCAAGCGGGTCAGATCCGTGGCCACGTCCAGATACCGAATGTGTGTGCGCTCGATCTGATACTCGCCGTCTGTGGTGGGCAGCGCGCCAAAGGGGACTCCGGCCAGCGCCGCATCTGGGACTACGTAGACGGTGTCGGCCGCGACCTCGAGGGGGGCCCAGACCCGCTCGGCAAGGCGAGTGCCCCGCGCGTCTACTCTGCGGGCGGCGTCTCCCGCCCTGAGGCTGCTCCGGTAGTCCGCGACCAGCTCATCGACCTCCTCGGCCAAACCGATTTCGAAACGCCTCACCTCGCATTCGGCATTGACCACAAACGCCAGATACCGCTGCTCGCCGCGGCTGCCATATCGGAGGAAGTCCACCAGGAGGGCGCCGGGAGGCAGATGCCCACATACGGCGGACGCGGAGACCGCTTCGCCAGTGGAGGACGTCCCCAAGCTCCGCTCGAGGCGGTCCCGCTCGGTGGCCAGATCACTCAGGGCCTCGGCCGCGCCGCCTTGCAGCGTCAGCCGGGCCATCTGCGCCCGGACCAGGGCGAGTGCACTACCGGTCTCGCCACTCGCATCGTGGCTGCGGGACCGCTCCGCCAGCACGCGAGCGACGGCCCCCTTCCAATGCAGCGCACTCTCCCACGCCACTCGGGCATCGCGGTCTTCATCGAAGGAGGTCAGGAACTGGTCGAGCACCGACCGCTGATCGGCGATGAAGGCCAGGGCCTGACGCTCGCTGAGGGCCGGAAGAATCTCGGCGATGAACGCCGACGAAGCCTGGATGGTTCCCCCGTGGATCTCGCGCGCAGCCTCCCGATCACCGACAAGGAACATCGCGGCGCCCGCTCGCGATGCGGCAACGATGGCGCGCGGATGGGTCGGGCCGACAGACGCGTACCAGACCTCCATTGCGCGCCCATAGTGCCGCGCCGCCCCCGCGCGATCGCCACGCCGAGACGCGAGCGCGCCCAGGTCGGCGTAGCGGGCCGCCACGGAAGGATGAGACTCGTCGGGATGGGCCAACCTCGCGACGCGCATCGCCTCACCGAGCAACGACTCCGCCCTCTCCAGCTCTCCCAGTTTCAAGTAGAGCGCGCCCAGGTTGCCCTTCGCGATGCCGACGCGGACGTTGTCGGAACCATTGTTCTCCTCCCAGATCGCGATGGCCTCGACAAACCGAGCCTCGGCTTCCTCCATGCGCCCGCTGTTCCGGAGTGCCGCGGCGAGGTTGTTGCACAGCTCGGCGTACCGGGGGTGCGACTTTCCGAGCGTCTCCTCGATGATGGACAGCGCGTCGAGGTACAGAGGGATCGCCGCTTCCGCGTCCCCGTGCTGGGTGATGACAGCGGCCAGCAGGGCGGTCGCCGCCGCAACATCGGGGTGTCGATCACCGAGCGCCACCCGATTGATAGCGACCGCCCGCTCGTAGTGGTGCCGGGACGCCAGGGTCTCGCCGAGATCGAGGAGGATCGCCGCCACCCCCGCGTGCCCGTTGGACGTTTGCGAGTGACTGTCTCCCAGGGTCGCCGTGAAGATCTCCAGCGCCCGATCGTACAGCGGCCGCGCCGTGGCGAAAGCACCAGCGGCGCGGTGGGCGGAGGCGAGGTTGGTCAGGGCGACCGCAAAGTGGGGGTGTTCCTCGCCTACGCCGCGCGCCATCTCCTCCGCCGCCCGTCGCTGCAAGTCGATGGACCGCGCTGGATCGCTCCGCTGGGAGGCCTTCCCCAGATTGGAGAGGATGACAGCGCGGAGTATCGGCTGGTCCTGGACGGGCCGGACGGCCACCTCGGCCCGCTCCAACCACTGCATCCACTCGTCCTTTCGACCGCGCGCCTCGGCCAGCTCGGCGAGGTTCAACAGGCTCACGGTATGGGCCATCGGCATCGGGTCCTCCAACGCCTCCCTGAGCTCCAGGCCGCGGAGCAGGTACTCGCGCGCCTCATCGAAGTGGCCCATGCGCCGCTTCAGCGTGCCGATGCCGTTGAGGATCAGCGACACCTCGTAGTCGTCAGCATCCGCCGCCGCCTGGTAGATGGACAGCGCCGTCAAGTGGGCCACGAGGGCCTCCTCGCTCCTGCCCTGCTCGTCCAGAGCGGTACCGAGGAGGCCGTAGCTGTACGCCACGTGGGTGTGGGATGCCGTCAGGTTCTCCAGCCGAAGCGCCAGGGTGGCCCGTGCCGCCTCCTCCGCCTCCTCAAACCGAGCGGCGTCGAGCGCGGCGCTGAACTTCTCGTCAAGGGCGTCGGCCTCCAGCTCCCAGGCCTCCGCCGGAGCGGCAAAGGAGGTGCTGCCCACGACCATCAACCACAACCAGACCAGACCGAATCCCATCCACTCCCCAGTAGACAACCGAGGATATCAGTGCGGTGTTCACGGGTGGTCGGGATCGACGGTCACCGCTCCCACGATGTCCGCAGCGCCGATACCGGTGAGGCTGTCGAAGTCGTCCGCGAGACCGTCGTAGCCCGCATTCACATTCACCAACTCGTCGAGCGGCAGGTACACATCCAGCGCCGGATTCGTCCACTCTCCCACCGGCAACGGATTGGGCATGTAGTACAGCACGTCGAGATAGCTGCGGGCCGTATTCCAAGCGCGGAACTCGTCCATGTAGACCGACCCACCGAGCGGAACCGCTGGACCTACCTGGAATCCGCCAGCGAAGGCGCCGGGATTCAGCGAGCCCGCACAGCCGTTGATCCAGGTCTGGCGCTGGGCGTCCACGTACATGGCAATGTCCCCGACATAGGCGTCTTCGACCACGAACGCGAGGTGGTGCCAGTTGCCGTCGTCGATGGGTGTCGCCGGTATCCACGAGCCATTCACGGTGTTGCCCGCCGCGTCGCGAACCCGGAACGCCGCCGACCCGGCTTGCACGCCCAGGCTGCACCCGAAGGCCTCCCAATTCCAGCCGATCTCGAGCTCGGCGTCGGCGTAGCCGCCAGGGGTGTGCTGGACGAGGAACACCGGCGTGGCGGTCGGTGACGCGAACTTCACCGAGAACTCGATGGACAGCGTGTTCCGGGTGGCGTCACCGAAGTTTCCGAAGGAGCTGATCGCCAGGTGTCCGCCGTCGAACTTGGCCGATCCGAGGTTCAGGTCCGGCGGGGTCCCGGTGTCGGTCCCCGTATCGGTATCGGTGTCTGTGTCCGTATCGGTGTCGGTGTCGGTGTCGGCGTCGGTGTCCGCATCGGTGTCCGAGTCGGTATCGGAATCCGTGTCCGCGTCGGTATCTGCGTCGGTGTCGGCGTCGGTGTCCGTGTCGGTGTCCACCTCGGTCCCGCCGGTTGTCAGGTAGGTCGCGCAGACCTTGGAGATCTCCAGCCACTCGTCCCAGTCGTCGCCCTTCTGGGCCACCTGCTCACAGGTCATGCCCGATATTGCGGAGACGCACTCCAGGTAGATGGGATCAAAGGCGTCGCCGGGCGGGGAGGTGCAGTTCACCTCATTGATGAACCGGTCGCGAAATGCGCCCGTCTCTTTGTCGGTGAGCTTGTCGCAGGAGTCGATCTTCAGCGCGACGGCCTTGGCGGTCTCCTCGCAGACCTGGTCGCTCTCGAACTTGCTGTGAACCGGGCACGCGGCCAGGAGAATAGATAGGGTTGGAAGTAGAATACGCATTAGAATGCCGGGGTCGCGCTGATGCGGAAGAGGATGCTGTTTCGCGCATAGGGGAAGTTGGTGAGCACCTCGTCGTCGTTGAGGGAGACGGCGGCGGTGACCAGGAAGGCCTCGTCGACGGGAATGATGTAGCGGACGCCGATCTGCAGAAGTGGCGCCGCCTCGAGGCCGTACTCGGGTTGCGCTTGGCCCCGCGTGACGCCCAGGAAGCCACCCGTCAGCTGTTGGGTCGTGAGCTTTCGCTCCTCGAGGTCTTCGGCGGTGATGGCCTGATGGATACGGATCCGGGCGTCGTAGAAGGCCGGTTGGGGGAACACGGCCACACCGCCGGTAACGTCGATAATGCCGGCGATGGCGTCCTGGGCCAGGTGGGCCGAAGTGAGGGATGGACGCTGCAACAGTGGGATGTTGTCGGGCGCGTTTCCGGTCTCGATGCGGCGCAGGAACGCGCTGCTGAGCATGTCCTTGAAGGGCAACCGGTCGAGTCCGGCCTGGGCCAAGGGCAGGCGGCCGACCTTGTCCGAGGCCACGGCTCTGGCGAAGAGCCTCGTCGGGCGGGACAATCCCGTCACGTAGAAT
>Ga0315336_1007057_pt1 | contig 11052 bp, 9 predicted proteins | sample ASW5metaG_FD_204512 | JGI IMG/M metagenome (GOLD analysis project Ga0315336, IMG submission 204512) | Ammonia-oxidizing marine archaeal communities from Monterey Bay, California, United States - ASW #5 | ecosystem: Environmental > Aquatic > Marine > Intertidal zone | place: USA: California... | reverse complement strand
CGTTGTATAGTTCAACCCAGTCACTCGAATCTCCGTCGTCATCGGAGAGTCCAGTTCGATTTGAGGCGAGGATCTCGTTAAGACGGATCTTCCCAACGTCGGCGTTCTCGTCCGCTGAGTTCACTCCGCGAGCAAAAACGAAACAGACAATGCATGCGATTCTGATTGGCAAGCCTAGCTGTTCTCTCATGAATTCAGTATCCAAGTGGCCCAACACAGATGGTGGGACTCAACATAGCGACTTTCGCTAAACCTGGGAATTGATTTGGTCAGCAAATTTCATGCGCCGACCATGCTCAAGATCGTGTCACTGGTCCGACTGAATCGGGATCTGTCGGAGTCCAGCAGCGACTCCACCCCATAGGGACAAATAGGAACACCCACCTTTCTCCGTCACCGTATCGAAATTCCCGGCAGGAAATCGTCAACCCCAATGCGATTGCTCAACTCTCGACAGACAACGCGCTTGTTGTGCGGCTGAGTTTTCAAGACTCCAACGCCGGGACGCCGCGACACGCACGAATCGTCGCAAATCGTTTAAGGTGGAGGGGGCGACGCGCATGAAAACACGCCGGGCACTCGCGCGCTCGGCGTTTTCTGTTCACCCGTGGGTAGCGAAAGTTCGCTCCGGAATATATGGATCCCCGTCCTTGATACGTTTCGAGCTTTTCTCAAGTCACCGCCATTAGATTACATGATTCACTCCACCGATTTTCGGGAAGGCGTTAACGCAGCTTGAGTCACCCGTGTGCCACTGAGAAACCTAAAATCGAACGTTGTGAGGAGCGCGGAGCTTGCCCAGGTACGACCACCGACGTGCAGCGTGAACGGCTCAATGCCACACCGTGAATGGCTTCTGTCCGCGATGAAGGTGCGCCCCCGGCTGCGACCACACGCGATTTCCACAGCCTGTGGCTGTCATTACTGATCGCCGCTGGGCCGAATGCACGATCGTTTTCTTTGGTCGACGCCCGATTGGAAAAGTTCTCCAATGTCAGCGGAGTTGTTGGCGCTTGCGGGTAAATTGTCGATTCCACTTCCGATTGGACATCATTCGCACTTACCAGCTCAGTACATCCGTGCTTTGACCAAACGATTCTGTTTCGAGTCTCATGTCAGCCAACATTCTCAAAAACAGATTACTCAACTGCGTGTTGTCGGTCTTCTCGAACTCGACGAATCCACGGTGCTTGTAATCGCCCCCGGCCAGTAAGATCGGCAGGTTGTGTGTGTCGTGTGCGTTGGCGTTTCCGAGGTTGCTTCCGAACAGCACGGACGTACTCTTGAGCAGTTGCGTTTCCGATTCTCGTTTCCCACCCAAGCCGCCGAGCAATCTGGAGAAGCATTTGAGAATTTCGGTTTCAATACGCTCCAGTTGCTTTACCTTTCCCTGGTCTTGACCGTGATGCGAAAGAATATGGTGCTGCTGGTCGACCCCTTCGATGTTGGTCAGGTTTCCATGGTCCTGAATCATCAGCGTGACGATACGTGATGTATCGGTTTGGAGAATGATTGGGATCAAATCCACAAACAAACGGATGCGACCAATCAGATTACGGCCGTCGGAAATGTCCTTTGGCGCAGCCACATCGACGACGGGCTTGGGCCGATCAATCCAGGCCTGCAATTCGCCGATGTTCTTTTCCGTCTGCCGAACGGATTCCAGATAATCGTTCAGCAAATGATGATCGGATCGACTGCCGCGACGCCGCACCAATTCGGTTTGCGACTTGATCCCGTCCAGAATGCTCCGGCCTTGAGCCAATTTTCGTTTCTGCGCTTGCACTTCGGCGACCCTTCCCCGCAGGAACATCTTTGCAAACAAGTTTGCCGGACTGGTTTCTGCCGGAATCATCACACCGCCGCTTGTGTAGGACTGGCTTTGCTCGCTCTGCGTCCCCAGCACAATCGATGGAAAGCGGGTGACATAACCGAGGTGATTTGCGGCGACTTGATCAACCGAAATCGTGTTGCGGAAGCCGTCCATTCCGGGTTTGCGCGCAGCGGTCAACCAGGTGATTTCGCTGTCGTGCGCTTGACGCCCCAACTGATCGCCATGCGAAAGACCCGAAAAGAGCGTAAAGTTGTTTCGATGCTCGCCCAGCACATCCAGGTAGGTGGAACGACCGTTTTCATCTGGCCACAGCGAACCGGGATGCAGACCCAGTGTGTTGCAGACAAACAGCATTCGCTTTGGTGCCTGATCAGATTCGCCACCCCGGACCGGTTTCATCGCTTCGAGCAACGGCAGGGCCACCGAAACACCTGCGGCCTTCAAGAACGTCCGCCGCGCGAGTGATTTATGCATGACTGAATACCAGCTGTGTCTGAGACAAAGTCTGAGGTGAATGCCACATTTTCGCGGTCCTGACAGTCGGTTCCCTATCCGTCTTTCGCTTCGCGCCCACAAACCATCCGGCCAACAAGTTTCATTCCATCTAAAACAAAGCCATTCCAATTACAGTTCGCGGAACACCCGACTTTGAACGATTTCGTGAATGAGATCCCGCACGCGGAATCCGTCTTTCCTGGTTGCATCCAGGATCAGGCTGATCGTTGTTCTATCCGCAAACTCAATTTCTCCTCCAGTCGAAAACACGACCAGCTGTGAAACCAGATTCTTTGCGAAGGCTTCTCTTTCCTTGAGCAACAGTCTTTTGAACTCACGGATTCCTGAAAACGGTTGACCGTCATGAGTGACGCCGCTCGCATCGACTTTCAATTCCTGGCGCACTCGGCCATCGACCAATGCGCGGTAGCGTCTGCGATAGCTGCCAATCGGATCGAAACTCTCCAACGCAAATCCCGGTGGATCGATTTTTCGGTGACAGACATTGCATGAATCCACATCGCGATGCGCTGCCAACTGTTCGCGCAGCGTCTTCGTGCCCCGCGTATCCGGTTCGATGGATCCCGCGGATGGCGGCGGAGGAGGCGGCGGGTTGCCGAAGAAGTTGCTCAACACGAAATTGCCTCGAATCACCGGTGAGGTAAGCGAACCGTTTGCCGTTGTTTTCAGCACGCTGGCGTGCGTGAGAACGCCGCCGCGAACACTGTTTTCGGGAAGATCGACCCTTCGGAAATGCTGGCCGTCCACACCGTCAATTCCGTAGTGTTGTGCCAGTCGGCGATTGAGAAATGTGAAATCTGAATCGATCAGATACTCGGCAGGCAAGTTGCGCCCGACAAGGTCGGCAAAGAACAGGTCGGTTTCCCGCACCAGTGAATTGCTGAGCAGTTCGTCGTACTCCCAGTACAAACGCTTGTCCGGCGAAGTCGCCTGAATCTTGTACAATCGCAGCCATTGCCCCAGGAAGTCGCTGACAAATGCCTGCGAGTTTCCGTCCGCCAACATCCGCTCGACTTGCCCACGCAACGTGGCCTTGTTGTTCAATTTCCCGGTTTCGGCCAGGCGAAACAACTCCTCATCCGGCATGCTGCGCCAAAGAAAATACGAAAGTCGACTGGCCAAGGCATGGTCATCCAATGCCCCAGGGTTCGAGTCGAACATCACGAATTGGGGCGAAATGAGAATCGCCTTTAAGGACGCACGTAATGCAGCGACAAAGTTCTGGTCCTGGTCAAATTCGGCCCGAGCGTGCGACAAGAAGAAATCCAGTTCCTCGTCGGACGCCGGGCGTCGAAAGGCCCGTTGGGCAAATCGATCGACGGCATCGCGAACATGTTCCATCGGCCGCCTGGTCAACTGCAACTCGTATGTTGAATCCGAGTCCAGCGGTTGTTTGAGCGTGACCTTTGGCAACAACGTTCGCGTGCTGGGAGGTGGCCACACAGGCAATAGCGGACCTTGAACCCGATACGACCGGATCGCTAAACCTCTGCCTGTATAGCCCTTCATGCCGTGGGCCATGATGTACTTGATATCCGTTCCCTCGCCCATGACAAACGCCGGGTAAAACGAATCACCGGGATGCAATACCGCCTGGACCTCAAACGTCTGCGGTTCACCTGGCTGGACCTCAAATGCGGCGAGCAAACGTGTTACACCTTTGCCTTTGCAAATGACCTTCATTACGACGTGCTTATCGGATCGATAAGCGTCCGCCTGGATCACAATCCGATATTGACCGGAGATCGGCACATCGAACCCATGTGCATGGGAAGGAAGCAGGAAGTCCTGTTCGGTAAACAGCACAACGCCTTGCCCGAGTCGCAGGTAGATGCCACCGCCATCGATGAACGTCTTTCCATCGTGGTAGGCAAGACGCGGGCTGTTGGGAATGTCGAATGCAAAATTGCGATACGGGTTTGCTCCCAATTGAAACGTCGCATCGAGAGCTCGATCGGCACTTTTCATGAACGCGGCCATGTGAACCGCACTCAATCGCTGCGTCTGGCCAATCGTATCGAATCGCCCGGATTGACTTTCGCCGGGCAAGTCGGCTGCGATGTCATCATCGATTTGCAGCAAGTCGCGAATCGTGTTGGCGTATTCCAGTTTGGTGAGTCGCCGCGCCGGAACTCGGCCGTCACGACGATGACGCTCAAGACTGCTCTGACTGAGTTCCTGTTCAAGCCGTTTCAGAGCCGCCTGCAGCTGGCCAGCGGCGGGCTTCGTTTCGTCACTCGGCGGCATTTCTCCTGCGACCAATCGATCGTAAACCTTTTCCCACGTTTTGAATGTCGCCGTGTCGTCCAGGTCAAACGCGATCGCCGTCAAATCAAGTGGCGATTTCCCCTGCTTGTGATGGCATTTCACACACGACTGCGTGATCAGTTTCTCGACGCTGGCAGGCACCTCTTCACCGCGAACAGGTGCACACACAAAGACGATCGCACAGATCGCAAGCAGAATGCTGCGTCGGCCGATTTGGCGATTCGTCATCAATCTTCCTCGCGGATGCAATACAGCTGTCCTTTGGTTCGCAGGTACAATGTCGCGGTAATGGCCAGCGGAGAAGCCATCATCCCATTGTCTAACCGGTTGACTGCGACTTCCTCAGGCTGCTTGTCGCTGGCGGAGACCCGCAAGATCGACGACTTGCCATCCCGATCAAACAGGTACATTAAGTCGCCCACGACGATCGGCGAAGCGCAAAAGCTACCACCGATCCTCTTTCGCCAATTCATCTTGCCCGTTTTTTCATCCAATGACACCACCACGCCATTATCGGTTACAAAGATCAACTGTCCCGCCAAGTGTACGGGTGACGTCGTCGCAGGTCCGCCGCGTTTAAAGACCCACTTCACTCCCGAGTCCGTGACGTCGTTTTGGCCATCAATCCGAACGGCAAAAATAGACGGATTCGCAAAGCCATCCACCACAAAGGCGACGCCACGCGACGACACGGGACGCGGAACGGCACTGAAGCCCGGATACCGAAGCGACCAGAGTTCACGACCGGTTGCAGGCTCGTAACAATAACATCCTTGAGCGGCGGGGCTGAGGATTCGATCGTGGCCATTTGACTTGACCAACAGCGGCGTTGTGAAAGCCTTGCGCGCGAAATCGCCGACGTGCGACAAGTCCAGGGACCGTTTCTGCTTCCAGGCGGTCTTTCCGGTCGCCGTTTTCAGCGACACGATGTACTGCTTGTCGCGCCCATCGCAGTGAATCACCAACCGGTCTTTGTACAACAAAGGCGAGGATCCGGGACCTTCCTGGTGATCAAGATTCACGTCTTTTCGTGACCAGACGATCGAGCCGTTCATGCCATTGATAGCCGCGACACCATACGTCCCAAAGGAGACGTAGACGTTTTTCCCGTCGGTAACCGGCGAGGGAGACGCATAACTATTCATTGCATTGCATGCTGCTGGCTCGTCAACGGAGAACAGACGGATTCGATGTTTGATCGCACCGGTCTTGCGGTCGACCGATAGAGCCAGGAGTTGGTGTCCATCATCTTCGGATGTCGTCATCCACAATAGGGGGCCGACGATAACGGGAGTGGACCACCCGCGACCGGGCAGCGCCGTCTTCCAGGCGACGTTTTTCGTCTCGCTCCAGTGGAGCGGCACGTTTGACGCCACGACCGAACCGACTCCGGTCGGTCCGCGGAACTCCGGCCATTCATCGGCTGCCATGCAGCATGCACTCAGGATCAGTAACAACATATAGCTCACTGTCGCTCGACGAATCACTGTATGTTTTCCTTGTTGCATACGCTCTCTCCCGGAAGGAAACGTTGCGGTTGTGAGAATTGATATTGTCCGAGCACTTCGTGAATTCCCGTCACAGCGTCAGCGGCAATAGGCACAGGCCGCCCATTGCTTGTATGTATCTCGTGCTCAGGATCAATCCCGAGCAGGCGTTAAATGGTTGCCACAATATCTGAAGGCCTAATCCTTAAGGCCACACAACTCTGCCGAACTCGGCGTGGCGTCGTGTTTGTGAATTTCGGCAGCCAACATTCTCGCATCTCAGCCGCTTGGTTTCACCTGTCGGCGCCGGAAACTGGAAGATCGGAATAATACGCTTGCATACAAGCATGTAACGGCCATCTCCGGCCGTCCGGGTAATGCCGGGGTAACATTCGCACAGAATGCCCACAACAGACCGCGTACGCGTTACCCCGGTGGCCCGGAAAGCTTTGTATTGAACGGCTTCGACCATTGTGAAGAATGCAAAATTCAGAATTCAGAACACTCACTAGAAAGCAGAATGATCATGCTGATGAGAATCTATGAGATGGTTGCTTGGTCGAACGTAATGTTCTTAGCCCTCGGCGTCTGCTTCTTGAATATGCTACTCCGGATCAACATCAACCTCAGAGCAATCCGTAAGGCACTCGAATCCAAAGACTGAGCTCCCTGGTGCCGAATTCCGCCGACCGCCGGCCGAGTGTGTTCCTATTGGCGGTCGAACACTATCGACATTCGCACGCCTGCGGAATCGTCACCACAGCCTGGCGGAAACCATCCGCGAGTATGGCCAAGAGTCCGGTGCGGTTCGAATCGCCGATGGTATTCCTCGTCGGCCGTCCAGGTCGCCTGGATCGCGGCACAGCCTTGGCGGATCTCGTCCGGTGTCGGCAGGTAGTTTCCCATGATCGCCCTCCATGACAGGCCAGGACGCATCCTACCAAAACCGGCCCGCTATTCTGGCCCGTGTCGGACTCGGCCATCGGTCCGTGATGTTTGGGTCGTCCAGGAATCCGATATCTCAGAATGAAAATTTCGGGATTCGCTGAAAGACTCTCTGCGGCGGTCGGTAGTTGGTGTCAGACGGAAACCATTCACTGAATCCAACACACCAACACACAGGGGAAACACAATGAGAATGCTCTTGCTACTCGGGGTGCTCAGCGCACCACCCACGGAACAAGACCTGATGATCGCTGAACTGTACGAAACGGATCCCGTGCTGGCCGTTGAAGTGATGGACGTCGTAGATGCTCTGACCGATGTCGATCCAGACTATAAGCGACCAGAGGCTGCTTATGTAACGCTGCTGGACATGGGCTTCAGTGACCGAGACGCATATGACTTCATAACGCTGCTCCCGGATGGCAAGGTAATGATCCTGGGCGTGTTAACCGAATCCGAGGGTGGCGGTTCGGATTGACCGTCAAACACTCAAGCGTGTCCAGGGCTCCGGGAGCGATCTCGGGGCCCTGTTTTTATGCGACAGCCACAACACGAAAAAAGGCGACCAGTCTGATCAACTGGTCGCCTTAAAACAGGACGACAATCGGGCGACAAGCCCTATGCAGTAACGCCATTCATGACGGTGAAGTGATCAGGTCGCAGAACGCCAACGTCAGCTCTGACATAGGCAACAATCCAGCGTAGCAATTGCGACGTTGCGTTGATGTCGCTCGAGCCATCGTTGGCGATGCGGTCGGCAGACACGCGGATTTGCACGCCATTGGTTCGCATACCGAGAACGACTTGCGTGAAGTCGCCAACGATCATCGACGATTCATTCGACCGACCTCCGCCATCAATCGGCATCTCGGTGGTTGCAAACCGTTGCAGGTCACCGACCCATTGGGTCGGCCGCAGCAGTTGGTTTGTCGTGTCGACCAGGCCGTCGTAGGTCACAAAATCTCGCGGATGTGCGATCCAGGCCAAGCCAGAAATATCGCCGTTGTAGTTGTCGACCAGCAACTCTTTGATGGCCGTCGTCATTTGGCTGTAGTCGGTTGGCGTGCCGACGGTCGACACAACATTGACGCCGGTCGTGTTGATGATGCCACGCGGCTCTGCACCACTCCCAGATCCCTCGAGAATCGCAGCGTCCAACTTTTGACCCAGTCAACTTCGATCCGGAACGTTGCGATCTGCCGCCGCAGCTCGTGGACTGGGACGAAGTCGCCCTGCAGCACAACGTCGCGACTGTTCCGCAACGCTGATCACGTCACGTGGCTCGATCAACCCTCACATCATTTTTCAGGAGAAATTGCATTATGCAGTCAATCTCTCAGTGGGCCTGCAACAGAACGTGGGCCAGCCGGATTACGGTTCTCTCGGCGCCAGTTGTTATCTCGAATTTGAGATCGATCGCTCACTGTCCGAGAGCGACCGGGACGGGTTTCCGCAACAGGTCCGCAGTGCCTTCGCCGTCTGTCAGCAGTCGGTCAACGAACAACTGGCTCAACCAGCCCAACGACCCGCACCCAACGTAACGGGCACAGCAACGGTAATCAGGACCTTCCGGCAGCACCCCGGCTAATACGTCCCCCGGGACACACGCCGCCCGGAAGTTCGTGACGCGGCATTTCATGGTAGACTCTACCCCAGACTCGGCAACCGCCTGGCAATGAGAAGCGACGATGACCGGAAACCATCCGGATCCCCATCCCACCTCCCCGAGCACTGTCTGCTCCACCGCGGACGGTTGCCGGTTCCGGTTTGAATTCGGGCACGTGTTGTGGACGACCTCGACCCGCTGCCTCGTTCTGGCCGTCGGCCTGACCTGCTCCGCCGCCGCGGACAAACCGGAACCGCCGCCCGGCATCGTCCCGCTGTTCGACTCCGGAACGAAGCGGGAACCGCTGACGACCGAAGACACGCCCGATGCGCTGATCACTCGAATCGCGGATCGTGTCCGCGACCGGCACGCTCGGGAGCAAGGTGCTTACGACCATTATTTGAGCTGGTATTGGGAACAGCGCACTGTCGCCATCGAGCTCGTGGACCGCGTGGCGAAGGGTGGCCGCGACATCACCGTCACCATCACTTCGCTGGCACCGTTGAACAGACCGGATTTCCGCTGTTTTTTCCGCGGCATCAACACGGTGGCCGAGTATCACCACAACGTGGCCACCAAACAGATCGGGCCAAATCGTTATGCGACGAACATCACCTTCAATGCGTCTCAGCGCCGCCCGTTGAAACCCGGCGATCGAATGGAATTCGAGTTCAGCCCGTTCCTCGTCGCTCCGAAGAACGGGCGAAAAAACTACTACGGCACCGCGATGCTGTATGTCGTCGGTCGCGGCATCGTGCCCTGGCAGGGCGAGGGCGAGAAACTCGACTCGGTGCCGCTGCCCGACCTGGCGTGGCTCGGCGGGCACACCACGCTGCCCTACCAGTATTCCAATCAACCGCGGGAACGCTTCAAGCAGATGGCGACGAACATGGCGCCGGCCAGCGCCCAATCGTTCATGCTGGGACGGCGGTTGCATCACACGGACTTCGGCAACGGAACGCACTCGGACCAGCCGAACCCCGCTTACGCCGCCCAGTCCGGAAAACTCGGTCCGCAGTTTGTGGCCCGCAGTTGCATCGCCTGCCATGTCAACAACGGCCGCGCGCTGCCGCCGGCCATCGGTGACCCCATGTATCAGACCGTCGTCAAGGTCGGCGGCGATACCCCCGCCGCGGCGCACGCGCGGCTCGGTACCGCGTTGCAACCACAGACCGTGCGTGGCACACCCGAAGCGACCGTGACGCTGAAAGGCTACACCAGCATTCCGGGAACGTTCGCCGACGGCACGGCATATACGTTGCGAAAGCCGAACTATGCGTTCACAGGCATCACGCCCGAGCGGTTCTCGGTGCGACTCACACCGCAACTGGTCGGACTCGGCCTGCTCGAGGCAGTGAGTGAAAACACCATCATCGCCCTGGCCGACCCGCTGGATGCCGATCAAGACGGGATCTCGGGACGAGTGCAAACGGTGCGTGATCCGGAAACCGGCCAATCGCGGTTGGGACGCTTCGGCTACAAAGCCGGGCAAGCCCGTCTCCGCCATCAAATCGCCGGCGCCCTGAACAGCGACATGGGTGTCACGACCTCGATTTTCCCCAGGCTCGACGGCGAGTCCACGTCCGGAACACCGGAACTCGCCGCCGCCGACCTGGCGAACATGACGCGCTATCTGGCCACACTCGGCGTCAGCGCCCGGCGCGGCCTGGCGGACGCCGAGGCCCTGCGGGGCGAGCGGATCTTCGCCAGCGCCGGCTGCGGGAAATGCCACACTGCCAGGCTCAGCACCGGACCGCACCATCCCTTTGCCGAACTTCGCAGCCAGACCATTCGGCCCTACACCGATCTGCTGTTGCACGACATGGGCCCCGGTCTGGCCGATCGCCTGGGCGAACACGGGGCCTCTGGGTCAGAATGGCGCACGGCACCGCTGTGGAACGTCGGTCTCACGGCCGGAGTCAGCGGGGGCGAAGCTTACCTTCACGACGGTCGCGCCCGCAGCCTGGCAGAGGCCATCCTGTGGCACGATGGTGAAGCGCGTGCGGCTCGGGAGACCTTCCGCACGATGCCGCCCGCCGATCGCCGGGCACTGCTCACGTTCTTGAAATCGCTGTAGGGCACCGGTAGGGTCAAAAAACTCCGCAGAACTCAAATCTCCGTGAAACACGGGACTTACGGCTCCCCAGAGTCTTCCATCTCAGCCGCTTGATTTCACCTCTCGGCACGGGAAACTGGCGGTTTTCGGCGCCGAACCTGTCCTTCCTGCTCCAACCCTGGCACATCCTGCTCGCCGCACTCTGCGGCATGCTCAACCACCGGCAGCAACAGATCATCGAGTTCCAGAACGCTCAGATCGAAGCTCGGCTCAACAAGCATCGAAAGCCCGGTCGCCCACACATCCGACAAGAAATCGTGGATGCCATCGTGAGCTTTGC
>Ga0315336_1007056_pt1 | contig 11052 bp, 8 predicted proteins | sample ASW5metaG_FD_204512 | JGI IMG/M metagenome (GOLD analysis project Ga0315336, IMG submission 204512) | Ammonia-oxidizing marine archaeal communities from Monterey Bay, California, United States - ASW #5 | ecosystem: Environmental > Aquatic > Marine > Intertidal zone | place: USA: California... | reverse complement strand
TTCAATTACATCAATATTGCGATAGGGGCAACCGAGCGACGCCTGAAAGAAATCGGAATCAGAAAAGTATCGGGTGGTGTGAGAGCGCAACTCATCGCGCAGTTCATGGTCGAGAATCTGGTCCTTTGTACTGTCTCGTTGGTCATAGCAGGCCTGATTTCGTGGCTTTTTCTGCTACCCATGTTCGACGAGCTATTTGTGTACGCGTTGACCTGGGCGCCCACGTACGAACCTACATTCTGGTTTGTCATTCTGGGCATTCTTCTGGGCACATCTGTAATTTCCGGAGCCTATCCGGCCCTGTACATATCGTCTCTGGATCCTGTTAATATTTTGAAAGGATCCCATGCTCTTCCCGGCCGACGCATGTTCTCACATGTGTTTCTAGCAGGCCAGTTTACTATTGCTTTCTTCAGCATTCTGATAGGCATGTTTATGGCGTTTGGAGGAGACTTCGCTGCAAAGGATGGATGGGGATATGATCCAGATTCGATCGTAGCGGTACGCATGGAGTCTTCCGATCAATTTGGGCCGTTTCGAGATACCATTCAGGGCAAGGCAAGTGTCTTACAGGTCTCAGCAGCGCTCCACCATGTGGGCGGCAACAATTCTCGGGCTACCGTCTCGATGAACGGCCAAGATGAAGTCGTGGGACACTTGCGTGTCGGATCTGACTATTTCAGTACCCTTGGGCTAGAGATGCTCCAGGGCCGCGGTTTCGAAGACGGGTATGGAGCTGATGTCGGCGTCAGCGTGGTCGTAAATGCTTCATTTGCGCAAAGATCGGGCTGGGATGATCCGATCGGACAAGGGTTCATCAGCGACTCTACCAGTTACCAGGTGGTCGGAGTCGTGGAGAATCCAATGCTGCACCCGATAATGAGATACCGACCTGTATTTTTTACCCGCATCGAGGATACGAGTGCAGCGTATGCCATCGTGCGAGGAAGTTCTGAGGATTCCGAAGCGCTGCTTTCTCAGATGAAAACTGAATGGGAAAACATCTACCCGGAGACCCCTTTCGACGGCTTTCGACAGAGTGGCGTCTTTGATATTCACGTTCAATCTTGGAAAAACCTCACCGACGCCATGACATGGCTCTCCATGTTAGCACTCATCATATCCTGCATGGGGCTCTTTGGCCTTTCATCGCAAGGTGTGGCTGCGCGCATGAAAGAGGTATCAATCCGAAAGGTGCTCGGCGCCAATCCAGCTGCTGTCGCTCTTCGAGTACACGTTCGTTATCTAATTCTGATATCAGTTGGGGCAGTTATTTCCATGCCCGTTGTTTATTTCGGACTGGTGACCTTGATCGATTTCGCCGAACTCTACCACATAGTTGTCGGACCGGGAGTCTTTATTGGATCCTACTCGATCGTCATGGCGGTGGCCTTCATATCGATCGCAAAACACGCTTGGAGCATGATGCGGGTGAATCCTGCTGTCTCGCTTCGAGGTGAATGAGACGATAAAACAGGTTATGGAGAGGCTATCAATCTAAAACGCGAAAGAGAATCAGATTCAGTCGCATTCCAACCAACTGGTGCCATATCGATGGCGGGTAGAACGGTTGAAGATCCCATCACGGACCAGCTTGCCTGCTGTCCGTACCACTCAAGCGGTAGCGTTTTGCCCTGACCCGCGTACGAGTCGTTCGGGAGGGTCATCGATTCAGAAGAATCAGTCCTAGACGCGAGCGCTCCTCTAGCATCATTTTGCTGGCTCACATTGGCAAGTCCAGCGACCATTCCGACGATGAGCATAAGGCTCACAACAGATGTCAGCATTGCGGCGCTACCCAGACGGCTATATAAGACTGCCTGGTGTTTGTTCTGTCTGTTGAGTTCGCATGCCACTCGATGCCGGAGTTGCTCCTGCAGCGTTTCAGACGGGTGGCGTCCACCGTATGAACATAACATGCTGCGCGTATTACAGAGGCACCGCGCATGATCGGCCAACGTCGGATTGGCATCTAGATATTCCTCGAACGCCTGCCGAACGCAGGGATCCATTGTACCATCGACGTATTCGCATAGAAATTCGTCGAGCTGGTCGTCTGATTGGTCCGAATAATCCGAGTTGTATCCTTCTGGCATAGGCGCCGCAAAACGAGAGAATGTTCATGTTCCGTACACATGTGTGAATCGAAGGTTCTCGCTTGAGCGTATTTATCTTGCGATTTGCCCTACGTGAATGGGACAATTGAACATGCCTTGCACTTCGGAACCAATTGCTGTCAATTGAGCGATTTTTTGCGAAGCGAGTGAATCGTGCGTTACGAATTTTGCACTGTGCCATTCACCGGTGTGCCTTTCACCAGTGTGCCCTTGACGATGGGCCACAAGACCACCAATCCAGACCAAAGCATGCAGCTATTATTTGACAATCGGTTCAGCATCATTTCGGTGTTGATGCTCTTTGGTGCGTTCAACGGATACGTTTTCGCAGTTCTGTTTCTTCTCAAAGAGCGTCGTAAAGAGCTGGCAAACGTGATCTTTGCCGCCATCATGCTGGTATTTGCACTCCGGCTCACCGAGAGCAGTCTGGTGGTTTACGGGCTTATTTGGAAAGTGCCCTATTTGTCTGCCACAACGTTTCCACTCCTGTTTTTGCTTGGACCTCTCTTCTTCCTCTATGCGAAGCGCTTGATGGAACCCGATTTCAAACCTGGTTGGAAGTACCTGCTCACCGCACTTCCCATGCTTGTCTACATGACCCGGCTGATCCCCTGGTACATGACCGACCTCGAGCTTAAGAGCGAATATCTACGCAATAATCCGATTTGGGACATTTCCGAAGTCAGCCTGGCTTCCTACGTGATCGTAGCCATAGTCATTCTGCATACGGGCATCTATCTCTTTTTGGCTCATCGGAAATTCAGAGCCTTCAAACTCAGAATGGAGCAAAATTGGTCAGACGACCAGACAATGATTCGGATGGGCTGGCTGAAACGGATGACACTGTTCATTTCAGCATATCTCAGCGGCTATCTAATCCTGTTTGTGTGCCTTGTGTTTTTTGGCCAATACGGTGCGGTGCTCGATCGCGCGTGGCTTCTTCTCCTTTCCGTTCTCCTTCAGATAATGGGGTATATCGGCATTCAGCAACCCGCGCTTGCCAAAGACGATCTGAGAGAATTGATCGAAGCAGGCGGAAATGTGGCAACCGAATTAAAATATCTGCGATCTGGGCTCTCCGCAGAAGAAGCAACGGAGCAATATGCGCGGCTCACGCGACTCATGATAAATGATCGACTATATCTTCAATCCGGCCTAAAGGCCTCCGAGGTTGCCAGCAAGCTATCGATACCGGCTTATCAATTGTCGCAGGCGTTGAGCGAGGCGGCTGATTTGAATTTTTTCGATTTTGTCAATCAATATCGCGTGGAAGTAGCCCAGCAAAAACTTATCAATCCCGAGTTCGACCATTTGACCGTATTGGCCATCGCGCTGGATTCAGGATTCAATAATAAAGCGTCCTTCAACCGGGCATTCAAGAAGTTCACCAAGCGAACACCTTCATCATTTCGAACGGAGAAACTTCACTTGAATTGATACGAGATGGTGCGCAATCTCGTAAGGACGCGTAGGGTAGAAAGAAACACCTATTGGTATCAGCCTCGTGGCTGAGACGATTAAACGAGCGGCATTGACGATTTTCAGTCTCGTTTTCCTGAAAATCACTTTCCAATATTTCGCCGGCATGAAGTCTCTTTCGAAGTTTTTTCTCATCGTCACAGCTCTGACGTTCCTGACAAGCACCGCACAATCTCAAACTGTATCCACTTTGGCGAGCTTGAACCTGGGTCGCCTCGGGGACGGGCTCATCCAGGGTCCGAATGGTGACCTCTTCTTGTCTCAAGGCTACAACGGAAACAAGGTGTTCCGCATCACGCTGGACGGTCAAGTCACTGAATTCGCAACCGGACTCCAGGGTGCCGTCGGAACCGGATTCGACTCGCTGGGCAATTTGTATGTAAACAGTTACTCCGGCGGCTTTCTTTATATCATCGACCCGCAGGGCGGAGCATCCGTATTCGCATCAGGCCTTGACGGACCGGCAGGAATCGTTGTTACCCCCGACGACGAACTCATCGTATCTGAATTTGGGGGCGGTCTGAGTGGCCAGGGTATGAGCGTTACCAAGATCGACGCCGAAGGAACGGTCACACCGTTTGTTTACGCGTCTGGCTTAATCGATCCGATTGGTATCGCACGGGATGAAGCCGGAATTGTTTATGTAGCGAACTGGAGTAGTGGCCGAATTTTTAAGATCATGGCCAACGGAGACGTCACATTCCTGGCCGACATTGGTGGCTCGATCAACCAGATGACGTATGCAAATGGAGTACTTTACGTCCCCTCTCCAGGTCAAAACAAGATATTCACTGTTACCACGTCAGGCGAAGTGTCGTTGCTGGCCGGCACAGGAGCTTTTGGTGGGGTTGATGGAGATGCTTTGCAAGCCTCCTTCCAAAGACCTAATAGCATCGCAGCTAGCGTGACCGGGGATACACTTTTCGTAGCCGATGCCGGGTCCGGAGTTATTCGGATGATTGAACTCAATCCGGGGAGTGCTGTCGGTACAGAGTCAGGTGTTCTTCCGAAGCGTGATTTGCTGGATCAAAACTATCCTAACCCTTTCAACTCGACTACATCGATCTCATACAGCCTTGACGAGCCTGGTTTCGTTTCTCTGAAGGTCTATGATTCTCTGGGGCGTGAGGTTCGCGTACTGGTAGACAGCGTCCAGAGCGCTCAGGAATATGTGGTGCGATTTGAGGGCGACGATCTCTCAAATGGCGTTTACCTGTATCGGTTATCTACGGCAAACCACAGCGAAGCTCGTGCTATGCTCTTGAACCGAGCCGATTGAGGTTGTCTTCCTCCGACAGCCTTCTGATTCGATGGAATAAAAAAAGGGCCGGAAGCGATTGTATTCAAACAACTGCTTCTGGCCCTTTTAAATTTTAGCGAGACGAATTAGTCCGTCTGAGGCGTGTAAACTTCTTTCAGAAGTGCCTGCAGCTTCGTCCGTCCTCGATTGATTCGGCTTTTGACCGTTCCCATCGGTAGACCTGTAATGTCTGCAATCTCTTCGTAAGCAAGCTGCTGCACATCGCGCAGCACGACCACTTCCCTGAACTCTTCTGGAATCTGCCGAAGCGCTTCCTGAATAAAGAAGTCCTGAATGGTGGATTCGGTGTGCTTGTCCGGGCTGAACGTCTCGTCTGGAATCTCTACTTCATACTCTTCATCATCACGATTTACGGACTGAAGAGAATAGAGACGACGACGCTTGCGCTTACGATATTCTGACCGGGCGAGGTTACCCGCAATGGTATACAACCATGTCGAGTACTTGGCAATTCGACGATACGAATGCCTGTTTCTGTAAACACGCAAGAACGTTTCCTGGAGGAGGTCTTCACACTCCTTCATGTCACCGAGGAAACGATAAATGTAATTCGTCAGCGGATCTTTGTATCTGCCAACTAGGATATCGAAGGCCTCGACGGTTCCCATCTGAAACTGGGACATGAGGTCTTCATCACTCATTTGACTGAGTGCATCAAAATGCCGGTTGTTCGGATTGACATTTCCAATCAGTCCGAAGTCCGACGCCTTCACCGTGAGCGTTCGCTTTTTGAGCTTCCCTACGTTTTCGGTGTCTGTCATATTCTATAGGTAATCAGCAAGATTATTCTTGCCATTGTTTTGTAGCACTGACAATTTGTCCGTTACAGCTCCTCCCCAATAACGGCATTGGAGCTGTCAAACGTATGTCACACCTCGAAATTCACAGTGTGAATTTTGCTTTTAGGCGATCAGCATTTTGCGAAACATCAGATCAAGAATCATCCGATCGCTTTTCTGACTACCACCTTTTAGTTCGTAATCTGCCGCTAATAGGGCAGAAAACGCCTTGTCGAGGGCATCGACGTCAAATCGTCGCAGACAGTTAAGATACTCTTTCAGGAAGTAGGGCGAAACCCCGACGGCCGAAGCCATCTCCCTCTCAGTAGTTCTTGATACCTGCAATCCTGTCAGTTGCCACAGCTTTATAAAGAACGATGTCAGGACAGAAACAATTAAATTGCTCTCCCCCTTTGGATTTGAAGACTGTTGCAACAATCGTTCCGATATCATCAAGGCGATATCATAGCGTTTTTCCCCGACCGCTCGCTGCAATTCAAAGACATTGTAGTCCCGCGTCTGACCACTTGCCTGGACAACATCATCTGCCGTAAGGACTTCCCGCTCCCCCGCATACGTCGACAGCTTCTCAAGCTCCGCAGAAACAGCGGAAAGAGATGAACCAACATAGTCGGCCAACATGTGAGCAGCCTTCGCCTCGAGGGCGAACCCTTTTTCTTTCGCCAGTGTCTCGATCCACCTGGGCACTTGATTCGGATAAAGCGCCTTAAATTCAACGGCTTTCCCCTTTTCTTTGAGTGCTCGATAAGGGTGGCGACTCATGTTCGGTTTCCCAGCACACACCAAAAAGACAACACAAGCTGGATTTGGCTGCTCCGCCAACGTCTTGAACAATGTGTTTTCTTTCATCTTGTCGAAGTCACGAATGACCACGACCCGCCGTGTGGCCATCATCGGATAAGACTGACAGGCACCCAACGCAGCTTTCGCGTCGGTTTCCGAGCCATACAGTATATCCAGATTGAAGTCCTTTTCATGCGGCTCGAGCGCATTTTCGAGCAGCGTCTCCTGAAGCTTGTCGATGAAATAGCGTTCCTCGCCGTAGAGCATATAAATCGGTTCGAAATTCCGATTCTTGAACGCTGTTTGAAGACTGATATATGGGTTTTCTCTTGCCAATCTTATCCAGGAAGGAGACTATTTCTGCTTGAAAACGAGTTTCATCGGAACGCCTTCAAACCCGAACCGAAGCCTCAGCTGATTTTCAAGATATCTACGATATGGCTCCCGGATGCCTTTCGGATAGTTCGTAAAAAACTGGAAAACCGGAGGGGCCGATCGTACCTGTGTCGCATACTTGATCTTTACGCGCTGATTTCGATAGAGGGGCGGGTTATGACGTTCCACCACCATCTGCATCCACTCATTAAACTCTGATGTGGGAATTCGCTTCTGGCGCTCGGCCTCCACCTCTAGCACTTTGTCGAGAAGTTTGTAAACCCGCTGTTTGGTCAAGGCAGATATCGTTACGATCGGCACAAAACTGAGCGTGGCCAGACGATCCCGAATCACCTTCTCATAGTCCCGCACTGAATTGGTCTCCTTCTCGAACAGATCCCACTTGTTTATGGCGAGCACAAGCCCCTTTTTCATGCTCTCGGCTTGGGCTAAAACTTTGATGTCCTGGGCTTCCAGCCCTTCGACAGCGTCGATCATTAAAATGGCGGTAGTACACGACTCCATCGCCCGCTCTGTCCTCAAATAGGAGTAAAACTCGACGTTTTCTTTGATTCGAGCTCGTTTTCTTAGTCCGGCAGTGTCAACAAGTACGATGTCCTGACCATGATATTTTAGCTCTGCATCCACCGAATCCCGTGTCGTCCCACTGATCTCTGTCACAATCGAGCGTTCTTCACCCAAAAGCACGTTGGTCAAGGAGGATTTTCCCGTGTTCGGGCGGCCAATGATGGCAAATCGTGGCCTATCATCTTCGCCTTCGTCCTCGCCTTCGGGAAGCTGCGCGACAACGGCATCCAGAAGGTCACCCGTTCCCATTCCGTTGATGGCGCTGATGGCATAGACCGTATCGTATCCCAGTTCATATAATGAATTCGCTTCCCATCTGCGTTCATTGTTGTCGGCTTTGTTGCCAACCACCAAGACCGGACGATCACTCTTGCGCAGTACGGACGCCATTTCTTGATCCATGTCGGTGACCCCGACTGTGACGTCATTGACGAACAAGATCAGGTCTGCCTCTTCCATCGCTAAAAAGACCTGCTCCCTAATGGCGGCCTCAAATCGGTCCTCTGAATTGGAGACAAATCCGCCGGTGTCGACGATTGAAAATGTTATGCCTCCCCATTCCACATGGCCGTATACACGATCACGCGTTACGCCTGGTTCATCGTGGACGATGGACTGGCGTTCTTCTGTCAGGCGATTAAAAATGGTGGATTTGCCCACATTGGGGCGTCCCACGATGGCGACGAGTGGCATTAAAACAGGGGAAGAAAAGAGAGATGGGCCTCAGGAGCGTTCCTTTCTCTCAATATACAGCGCGCGGAAGAGCATAAACGCCGTTTCGGCGGTTTCGGTTGTGAACCAATAGTTGATTCCTGCACCGATCGCAGCCCCTGCAATTGGGATTAGTTGAGCAATCTTGCGTCCACCAATATTTTTTGCGATTTCTCTCGGAAGATGCCGATTCTGGTCCCTGAAGGTCCCACTGACCCTTCCTTTGTAGTCTGACTCTTGAGCAATTGCGGCGGCGGCGACCGTGATTTCGCGTAACGATTCGTTTTTCGACTCGCGTGTCCCTGCAGCGGCCACATTGAAAATTGACAGAACGAGAGGGCCATATGCGGGTCCGCTCACGTCAAATCCGTAGGAGGCTCCGATCTGCTGGATCAATCGTAGATTGATACCAAAGAGAAGGGGAATATCCGCTGCGATGAGAACTGCGCCACCCAATCCGGTCCCGCCCCCTTCGACGGCCGCGAGCAGGGCATTTTCATTGAAGTAGCTTTTTGCCAACTCATCCAAGATTTCCAGATCGGCAGTTTGCAGATCGGATATCGATTCTGCTTCTACCCCTCTCGACGCGGCTGCGCCAAGAACTTCAGTAGTATCGTAGGTCCATGCGGACGCATCGTTAAGAAGAGAAAGAAACTGTGAGATCGCTTTGTCTACCGCATCGATGACTTCATCTGGAACGATACGATTGACGACCCAGTCCATTGGCGCCATCGCCCAATTCATAGCCTGAGCGACGAGTGACGCATCGCCGTGCTGCCACTTTTCAATTTCCCGTTGAACGGAACGCTCGTAGTCAGATAATCGCATGCTAAGTACAGTTTGCTTTTTTATGCGAAACGAGGGACCTCGTTCTCTGGAAGCGCAATCAGTCCATGAGTTCGAACTTTTTTAGTAGCCGATACATCGTTGCTCGCCCAATCCCAAGCTCAACTGCGGCACGATCCACGTTGTGGTCACAAAGCCGATACGCGCGTTCGACAGCGCGATGCTTGAGTTCTTCGAGCGAAACGATTCCGCCATCACCGCTTTCTAAGGAAACAGGGGCTTCCATAGAACCGGGCTCTTCCTGGGAAACGAGGTCATCGAAATCGTCTCCTGAAGCAGGTGTACTGTTCGAAGCGGGTTGAGGTTGCGATACACGTCGGCTCGGAGAGCGGAAGTTTGTCACGGCAGCCTGAGCTAATGTCATGCGCTCTGCCCATGGAGAGATCGGATTCAGTTCGGCGATCATCAAGTCTGCAGCGCTGATTTCTGGAGCGTCTGAAAGAAGAATGGCTCGCTCAATCGCGCTTTTAAGTTCACGCACATTTCCGGGCCATGAATGGTTTTCGATTGCCCTTCGAGCTTGCGTAGATAATTTCTTTCCCTTGAAGTCAGGATGTGTGTTTGTGTACTCGCGGAAAAAGTAATTCGAGAGAAGTAAGAGATCTTGTCCACGTTCGCGCAGTGGTGGAAGAGGAAGAGGAAATTGGAATAAGCGATAGTAGAGGTCTTCTCTAAAAGTGCCATCCCTAATCATTCCCACCACATCTCGGTTCGTGGCACTGATAACGCGCGCATTAAATTCGATGGTGTCGCTTCCACCAACCCGGGTAATCTCACCCTCTTGAAGCGCACGGAGCAATTTGGCCTGCAAGTCGAGGTTTAATTCGCCAATCTCGTCGAGAAAGATCGTTCCGCCATCAGCTTGTTCGAACTTTCCAATTTTTCTAGCATGGGCTCCCGTAAACGATCCCTTTTCGTGGCCAAAAAATTCACTCTCCATCAAGTCTCTTGGAATTGCGGCGCAATTAACGACCACAAATGGGCCACGTTTGCGCCCAGAGGCAAAGTGAATCGCTTTTGCTACGAGTTCTTTCCCCGTTCCACTTTCACCTTGAATAGCAACGGTAAGATCTCCACGGGTGGCCTTCTGAATGATGCGATGTACTTCCCGCATGGGGGCAGAATCACCAATCATCCCTTTAATTTGATACTTCTCGCTAACCTCTCCTCGCAGGCTTTCAACTTCTCTTTCCAGGGAAACCTTTTCGAGAACATTACGCACGATTGAGTCGAGTTTCACAAGATCGTCCTGACCTTTCGTGATGTAATCGTACGCACCGAGTTTCATGGCCTCTACGGCTGTATCGATAACGCCCTGTGCCGAAACCATGATGACTGGCACTTCAGGCATACGGGTTACCATCTGACGCAGAACTTCTACCCCATCTATTCCCGGCATCATAATGTCGAGTAACATCAGGTCGGGCTTCTCGTCGAGGCTCTTCAATACTTCCTCACCACTGTGAAAAACCTTCACGTGGTAATTCGCATTTTTGTCGAGACGGTAGCTCAACATCCGGGCGTAGTGCCGGTCGTCGTCGACCACGTAGATGCGATACTTCATTCGAAACTCCTGTTCGGGATAGATAAAAGACATGCTGATGATGGAGAGAGCTTGCGCTATCTCACATGTCCGTTATCGGGCGAGGAGTTCGATTCTTAAGGGCTTTTATATCAAATTGAGACAAAAATATCGCTATTAGAGCAAGAAAAGCCCGATTCCGCCTGCCAGAAAGCAATAAATAGCGAAATACTGGAGCTGGCCTTTCCGAACGGCTTCCAGCACCAGTTTGATGGCGACAATTCCAGATAGAAATGCAATGAGCGTGCCCAGAATTAAAATTACCCAGCGCGCATCAGGAATGTCCGAAATGGCTCCGCCGACTTTGAATATCGTAGCGCCCAATACGACTGGCAACAAGATGAGAAAGGAGAAATCTGCAGCTTTAGTAGGTTCTACATCCTGATACAACGCCGTACAGATGGTGGCTCCCGAACGAGATATCCCCGGAATCATGGCAGCCGCCTGCGC
>Ga0315336_1007055_pt1 | contig 11053 bp, 4 predicted proteins | sample ASW5metaG_FD_204512 | JGI IMG/M metagenome (GOLD analysis project Ga0315336, IMG submission 204512) | Ammonia-oxidizing marine archaeal communities from Monterey Bay, California, United States - ASW #5 | ecosystem: Environmental > Aquatic > Marine > Intertidal zone | place: USA: California... | reverse complement strand
CGCTCGCCGCGGTGCCCAACATCCCGGGCAGCTCCGGGCTGGACATTCTGCTGGCCGCGCTCGAGAGGGGCGGCGCCGACTCGGCTTCGATCGGCCAGGTGCGCGAGGCCTCCGCCGAGTTTGAACGGATGGTCACCGTCCACACCGGCGACCGAGCCGCGCTCGAGCTCACACTCGACAGCATGGGCGGCAACGGCGCCGCGCTCGAACGCAGCCGCCGGCTCGCGTTCCAGGGCAACAGCGGCATCTGGGGAATTCAGTGCCAGACACGAGTCGCAGCGGAGTTCGTCGCGCCCTCGCGCGAGAACCCTGACCTGCTCGACCTGGCGTTCGTCGCGGGGTGGACAGGTGTACGAAGGCTGCGCTCAATTAACCGCTGGCCCGCGTTCCAGATCTACCTTCGCCACGACGACGGATCAAGAGTACCCGACAACTCGAACAACCTCCCGCTCGCGCCGGACGACAACGGTGGCTCGTGGATGCTCGACCAGTTCTGCACCGGCGCCATGCCCGAGATCCACGCGAGACAGACCCCCGACGGCATCTGCTACGAGTTCGGCGATGGACCGGTCGGACGGACCGGCGAGTTCGCCTGCTTCTACGGCAACCGGCGCCCGCAGGCGGTATCCCGCTTCGCCAGCACCATCGACGCGCTCGGCGAGTTCCACGTGGGCGTGACGATCCCCGCCGTGGTTCTACTCTTCGACGTCTTCGTGCACCGCGATCTGCCCGAGGCGCTCTCGCCCGAGGTGCTTGTCCGCGGGCGCCTCCAGACGCACTTCGATCACGAGGATCGCTCGCTCATCCAGCTGCCGATGCGAACACGCGTCCACGATCTCGGGCGGAACCCGTCCGTCTCCACGCCGCACGTCACCGGGTACACCCGACTCATCGACACGGCGATGACCGCCAACGGCTGGGACCGATCGGACTTCCACTGCCTCCGCCTCGTGCTCGAGTACCCGCCGATGCCCTCAACCGTGACGATGCAGTACGGGCTGCCGAGCGGGAACGACTAGGGCTCCGCCCGGCCTCGTCCCATCTGAATACACTCCAAGACGAGCCAGCATTCACGCGATGGCCACTGGAGATCCGCCATGTCGGACAGATGGTCGGTGGGCGCCGAGAACGCCCCGGTCCATGTCTTTCGTTCGCCTGCCGAGGCGACACACGCGGTCGCGAGTCAGATCGCGGAGCTGATCCGAAGGCGAGCGTCAGAGGGCAAACCCTGCGTGCTCGGGCTGGCAACCGGCTCCACACCGCAGGGTGTTTACGCAGAGCTTGTCCGCATGCACCGCGACGAGGCTCTGAGCTTCGCGGGCGTCGTGACGTTCAACCTCGACGAGTACTGGCCCATGTCGGCGGACGAGCTTCAGAGCTACGTCCGGTTCATGCGTGAGCACCTGTTCGATCACGTGGATATCGATCCGTCGAACATCCACATCCCCGACGGCACGGCGCCCCGCGACGAGCGTGAGTCGTACTGCGATGCGTTCGAAGCAAAGATCCAGGACGCGGGCGGCATTGACCTCCAGCTGCTGGGCATCGGGCGCACCGGGCACATCGGGTTCAACGAGCCGGGCTCACCGAGAGACAGCCGCACGCGCGTCATCACGCTCGACCGTGTCACCCGCCTCGACGCCGCCTCCGACTTCTTCGGCGAATGGAACGTCCCCAGACAGGCCATCACGATGGGTGTCGGCTCGATCCTCGATGCCCGACAGATCGTGCTCATGGCCTTCGGCGAACACAAGGCGCCCGTCGTCCGCCGCGCGGTGGAAGAAGAGATCACCAGCACCGTCGCGGCGTCCTTCTTGCAGACGCATCCCTCCGCCCGGTTCGTGCTCGACGAGCCCGCGGCCGCGGAACTCACCAGGTTCAAGACGCCCTGGCTGGTCGCCCCGGTGCGGAAGTTCGGGCTGAGCTGGGACGACCCGGCGCTCATCAAGAAGGCGGTCATCTGGCTGGCGGACCGCGTCGGCAAGCCGATCCTCAAGCTGACGAGCGAGGACTACAACGAGAGCGGCCTCCAGGAACTCATCGCGGCGCGCGGGCGCGCGTACGACATCAATATCGAGGTATTCAAGAGCCTGCAGAAGACGATCAACGGCTGGCCGGGCGGCAAGCCCGGTCGCCCCCGGTTCGTCCCGGGAAGGGGCGTCGTTGACGCCAACGGGCCCGACGAGCACCCGAAGCGCGTCGTCGTCTTCAGTCCCCACCCCGACGACGACGTCATCTCCATGGGCGGCACGCTGATCCGGCTCTGCGACCAGGGCCACGAGGTCCACGTCGCCTACCAGACCTCGGGCAATATCGCGGTCTTTGACGACGAGGCGCTCCGCCACGTCGACTTCGTACGCGAGTTCTGCGACTCGCTGGGCTTCGGTGAGGCCGAGGCCTCGCGCGTCGCGGCGGAAGTTCAGGCGTTCATCCGCCACAAGAAGCCGGGCGAGGTGGACACGCCGGCGCTGCAGACGATCAAGGGGCTGATCCGTCGCACCGAAGCGCGGGCCGCGGCGAAGTACTCGGGCGTGGCGCCGGAGCGCATCCACTTCCTCGACATGCCCTTCTACGAGACGGGCAAGGTCAAGAAGAGCCCGCTCTCGGAGGCGGACGTGACGATCATCGAGGACTTGCTGCGTGAGGTGAAGCCGCACCAGATCTACGCCGCGGGTGATCTGTCGGACCCGCACGGCACACACCGCGTCTGCCTGACCGCGATCACCACGGCGCTGCACCGCCTCGCGGCCGAGTCCTGGATGGCCGGTCGCGAGGTCTGGCTCTATCGCGGCGCGTGGCAGGAGTGGGACGCCGAGCAGATCGAGATGGCGGTGCCTCTCTCACCCGACGAGGTCGCGCGCAAGCGTATGGCCATCTTCAAGCACGAGAGCCAGAAGGACAGCGCCCTGTTCCCGGGTCCGAGCGATGCCCGCGAGTTCTGGGAGCGGGCCGAGGAACGGAACCGTGCCACAGCGCAGCACTACGACCGCCTGGGACTGCCCGAGTACGAGGCGATCGAGGGGTTCGTGACGTGGAAGCCGTCCGAGGCAGATGGGGCGATCGTGGGGGTCAAGCGATCGAGTGTTGAGAACCCGGCCGACGCTCACGAGCCGGTCTAGTCGCACGCTCGATAGTGTTCTACGGACACCCACTCCCGAACGAGATCAGGAACGCCAGGACATCATCAAAGTCCAGCACGCCCGTCGGCTCGGCCAGGTCCGCCGCGGAGTCTCCCGACCCGAACGCCACGAGGAACGCGAGCACGTCGTCGAAGTCCAGCACGCCGAACGGCTCGGACAGGTCCGCGATGCAGACCTCACGGCACCCGTTCCGCCAGGTCCCGATCCGATCGACCAAGCCGACATCACCGATGACGTCGAGCGCCCCGTCGCGGTTCGTGTCCGCCAGCGCGACGCCCCGCCCGGCCAGGGCGAACGGTCCGTTCCCGGAAACCGACGCCTCGGCGAACTGTCCGGCGCCGTCGTTGCGGAGGATCACCGTGTTCACGCCGCCATCGGTGGTAATGACCGCGAGATCGAGGTCGCCGTCGTTGTCGATGTCACCGACCTCCACATCCGCGAGCCGCGCGAAGATGTTCAGGCCCAGGTCGTGCGAGGCGTCGAGCTTGAGCCCGCCGGCGCCGTCGCCGAGATAGACGACGACGCCGCCCTCGCTCGCCTGCTCGTGCAACTGCACGACATCGAGATTCGTGTCCCCGTCAAGATCTGCGGCGAGGAGCTTCTTGGTCTGGGAACCGGACGCCGTGGACGGTCCGGCGCTGAACACGCCCGTCCCGTCGTTGAGGAACAGCGTCGTCCCGCCGCCGCTGATCGCTGCGAGTACATCGGTATCGCCGTCGCCATCGAAGTCCGCGCTTGTCATCGCGTCCGCGAGAACACCCGAGTGCGCCGTCGTCTCGACGCCGAACCCGCCGCCCTCCAGGCCCCGGAGCAGTTGGAGCCCGAAGACGGATCCGCTCGAGTAGAGAATGTCGAGCCTGGAGTCCCCGTCCACGTCGAGCACCGCGAATGAGTGTACTCTCGGATCGTTGACCGGCGCCTGCGTTAGCGTCACTGGCGCCAGTAAGTCGCCAGCCCCGTCGTTCTCCATGTAGACGATCCCGTCGTCGTAGGCGGCGGACGCCGGGTTGTTATGCGGGTCGCTGATAAACAGCACGTCCGTGAACCCGTCGCGATCCAGATCAACGACCCGGAGTTGGCTCACGGGCGCTTCGAGCTGATAGATCACTGGATCGGCGAACGTGCCGTCCCCGGCGCCGAAGTGAACGGACATCGTCGAGAGCAACGCCTCCCCGTCGAACAACGTGGTGTCACCCGCGATCACGACGATATCCTGCTTGCCATCGACGTTCAGGTCAACATTCTCTAGTACGAGTGTGTCCTTGAACCCACCCGCCCCGGAGTTGAGTGACATTGACTGGTCCTGCGTGTAATCGCCCGACCCACGGCACCGCTCGCCGTAGACAACTCCTGCGAGCGTTCCGGCTCCGTCACCGATCACAAACCAGGTCCGTGGCCCTTGATCGAATGTGGGATCTGTAAACCCCGGCCCTGTCACATTGTCGACAAGGAACTCCGAGCCAACCGGACCCGTCACCACAAATCGGAGGAGCACCGGACCGATCGTCACCCCGTTTTCCTGGTCTATCGGGAGCACGACCCGAGTGAAGTCGGTCGGGTCGGGATCAAGCTCGCCCCGCTCGATCGTCGTCAGGAGGATGTCGTCCATGAACACCTCCATGGTCATCGCCGGATCCACGAGCAAATAGTCGAAAGCGACCTCAAACGGATCGGACTGAGCCCGGAAAGCCCGGACCGCTTCCATCGTCGCGACCTCTTCCTCGCCGCGCCCCGAAGTGGAGCGATCGCGGAGGCCTACCGAGCCCTGGAGTGAATCGGAATCGCTGTCGTAGCCCTCGTCGCGATCAACCTGCTGCATGAATAGACGGTAGATTCCCTTGAGCATTTGGATGCCCTCTCCAATGCTCTCGGCGTCCAGGTCGGCGACGTAGTCGAATCTGTATGTGTCGATCGCCAAGCGCCCATTCTCAGTCAGCTCAAGTGATGATTGGCTGATGAAGCGGAGAGTCAGGGAGGATGCTTCGAAAGTCTCCAAGACGTCACCGACGAAGATCTGGGTACCCACTTCTACAGTTTGTGGATCGCCAGCCCCGCCTCTAAGCACCACGACGACGCCCTCGACCTCTTCAGCAACGCCGATCGCCCCTCCATCGTCGATCACGCTCTGAGGCACTTCGACAACATAAATCGCATGGAATGGAAAGTCCGATTCTGCGCCCCGCCCACGGGTCCCAGAGATATCCAGCACACGAACCAGCGTCGCAGGCCCCACGTTGTACGTGACCTCGACCCGCCCGCGCGAGGTAATCGAAGCGATGCCGGACCCGAACTCCGGCTGGACCACGAAACCGTTGATGACGTGGTTCAGTTGGAACAACTCCGGGATGTTGCCCGCCCCGAACTCGTACGTCAGCACCGTCGGGCGTACCGGCGGCTCCTGGCCGCCGGCGCCCTGTCCCTCAGGAAAGAACACCAGCCCGTTCGTGCGAGTCACATCGAAGAACTCCTGATCCTGGCTGAGCTCGGGCCCGACCGTCTCTCCTCCGAACTGGATCCCGGCCTCAAGAGTCGCCGAGAGCAGCGTGCCCGAGCTCGGGGTCACTCTCCCGTGCATGTCGTCGAGGAACACACGCACGCGCAGGGATTCAACGACCGTGCCGGGACCGTCGGGGTGCTCGAAGAAAACCGCAAAGCTGTCGGCGCCGCCGTTCCCGTACGTGCTGCTGAACGAGACGTCCAAGGTGAGGTCGAACGGGTGGATCTCCGTGATCTCCTGACCCGATGACCGGCCGGCGATTACAGCTAGAGCGACAGCAATGAACAGCATGGACCTGGCCATCATCGAGACCCTCCTTCACCAAGACTGGGGACGCCCACGCTATCACCCAACCGGACTTCGAACAAGCCGATTTGGGCGCCCGCGCGCGAGAACTCTGAGATTCGATTGACTGTCCTCTAAGGACACCCGCTCCCAAACAAGACCAAGAACGCGAGCACGTCATTAAAGTCGAACTCACCAAAGGGTTCGGCCAGGTCCGACGCCGCATCCATGGCGCCAAACCCGACGAGAAAGGCGAGCACGTCGTTGAAGTCCAGGACGCCGAACGGCTCTGCCAGATCAGCCGCGCTGCATCCGCTCGTCTCCGGCGCTCCCCGGCTTGGCAGCGCAGACACGCCCGACCTGAGCCCTCGCTTCCCCGAGATCACCCAGGGACGCCCATCGGCGGACATGTCCGCGACCGCGACGTCCCCCGAGGGGATCCCCGCCAAATAAGACTCGGCGGGCACGGCGTTCCCAGCCACGCCCCGAGTCCCGTCGTGGTAGATCACGCCAACGAACTGGTCCTGCCCGGTCGGGCCGTCGTTGACGAAAGCAACGTCGCCGGCACCGTCCCCATCGAGGTCGGCGATCGTCGCGTCCAGGATATTCCAGCCGTCAGTTCGCTCGCCCGTGAAGAGCGTGGTAGCAGTAAACCCGCCGGCGCCATCGTTCACGAAGACCACAATGTAGACCGGGAGCGCCGGGTTTCCGTTTGAAACCGCGACGAAGTCGTCGTCGAGATCGCCGTCCCAATCTCCGACATGAACCCGCGTGAAGTCGCGGATCGGATCCGTCGAGACCGCGTCGGTCATGACAGGCGTGCCGTCGCTCAGCATCACGTAGAAGCTCACGATGGTGAGTGCGGTGTGCGCAAGACACAGGCGAGCGGTCAGATCGGCGTCATGCCCCAGAGCCATCGTTGTGGCGGGGGCGGGGGTCACCGGCCCTGCGGTGAATGTCCCGTCGCCATTGTTGAACCAGGTCCCGAGACTCGTGCCCCCGAAGCTCACGGCCGCGTCGACGCTCAGGTTGTCGTCGATCGTGGTGAATCCAACCCCCGAAACGAGCAAGGGGCCCGTGTCGATGGTTTTGGTCGCGAGAGAGAAGCCCCCGGCGCCGTTGTTGAGAAGGACCTCGACGCCGCCGGATACGCCGGGCGCCGCCAGATCCGGGCCGTCCACGCCATCGAGATCACCCAACGCCAACGGCCCGGTCGCGTTGACCGAGAGCGCTGGGTCGGCCGAACCGAACGCGTGAGCGTTGACGTCCCACCAGCGGGCTGAAAGGTCGTATGGCTGCGTTCCCGTATCAGAGGGGATCGCCAGCGCTACGACCTCCTGGACTCCATCCGCCGACTCATCAAAGTTCGCGACCGCGAAAGACACAACCCCGATCGAATCCTGCATCTCCCCGAGCTGCTCCGAGAGCAGATCCTCACCGTCGCCCAGGACAACCACACCAACGTCCTCGAACGAAGAGAAGACGACGAGATCAACAAACGGGTAATCGCCCGGACCAACATCCGAGAAGGCGATATCCGCGACGCCGTCAGGAATGAGGTGTGTCGATGAGCTCTCGAACGTCGCGCCGGCCTCCCCGAACAAGATCGTCACGGTGTCGTCCACGCCGTTGACGATCCCGGCATCCGGATGGTCGTCGATGTTGAGATCTCCGAACGCGATACGGGCCGGCCCCATGCCGATGCCCTCAGAGTCTGACAGCGTCACCGTCCCGTCCGAGTTGTTCACGAAAACGCTAACCACACCGTTCTGCGTCGGAACGGCGCTAGCGACGACGATGTCGCGATCACCATCGCCATCGAGATCCTCAGACCCCATCGCGGCCACCGTCTGTGGGACGCCGTACACCGGGCCCGATACGTACGCGCCCGCCCCGTCGTAGAGGTACGTGCGCATGTTGTTCGCCCCTGAACCGAGGCCCAGCATGATGTCCTCGTCACCGTCGGCGTCGGCGTCGAGCAGCGCCAGCGACGTAACCGAGGCCAGCCCCGGCGGGAACCCGCCCACGCTGTACGTCCCGTCGCCGTCGTCGATGAAAACCTTGGCCGCCGAGAATGGGCCGCCGCCCTCGCCGTAGACGACAACATTCTTGCGTCCATCTTCCGAACCCTCGGCAAACTCCAGGCCCGCCACGGCGAACATGCCGCTGTCGCCCAGCGTCGTGACGGCGCCGGACGGGTGCGCAATGACGTGAATCATGCCGTCAGACGTCACGACCGCGATCTGGCGCAGCTGACCAAAGCTGTTGAAGCACTTCGTGATCTCGACGGGAACACCGGGCACGCTGTGCTTCGTGACAGTGCCCTGATCCGGGCCATCATCGATGTCGTGAAGGCTCACATGGATGTTGTCGGGCCCGCCAGTCGAGAGAAAGCCCACTAGAAAGACGAAGCTCCCGCGCCTCTCGAGGCACCCGCCCGCGAAGTCGTCGTCGAGCTTCGCCTGAAAATTCGCGACCGTGAACGAGTTGCAGGACGCCAGCACACACGCCGCGCCGGCGAAGAGCAGGACTCCGAGTTTCCTTCGGTTCACGATGACGCCCTCCCCTTGGTGGCCCCCACCACCACAGATCTCACCAGACCGGCGGGCCGGGGTCAACAACTCGCCAGAGAAGGATGTCTGGGACCGCCCTGAGAGCACCAGGAGCGCAACATCGGGACCAGTCCGATCGGCGCAAAAGATCGGGGCCCGCTCCCCCGAGCGGGCCCCTCATTCACTATCTAGCTCTGGGGGTGTCTACCCCTGCCTGCTCTGCCAATCCGCCTTGTAGTGCGTGATCCCGTCAGCGAGCTTTTCCTCAAGCGAAGCGTCCAGCGCCAGCTTGTCGCCCAGCTCGTCGTACACGCTGTTGAGGTTCGTCCGGAAGTACTCGAGCATCCCCTTCTCGAACTCCGCGACCTTGGGCAGCGCGATGTCGTCGAGGAAACCCTTCGTACCGGCATAGATCGAGATGATCTGGTCCGTCACCGGGAACGGCACGAACTGCGGCTGCTTGAGCAGCTCCACCATTCGGGCGCCGCGGTCGAGCTGCGCCTGCGTCGCCTTGTCAAGCTCGGTGCCGAGCTGGGCGAAGGCCTCGAGCTCGCGGAACGCGGCCAGGTCCAGTCGCAGCGAGCCGGCGATCTTCTTGATCGCCTTTACCTGCGCGGCGCCGCCCACGCGGCTGACCGAGATGCCCACGTTAATCGCGGGACGCACACCCGAGAAGAACAGCTCGGGCTCGAGGTAGATCTGGCCGTCCGTGATCGAAATCACGTTGGTCGGGATGTACGCCGAGACGTCGCCCTCCTGCGTCTCGATGATCGGCAGCGCGGTCAGCGAGCCGGCGCCGTTCTCGTCCGAGAGCTTGGTCGCCCGCTCGAGCAGGCGGCTGTGCAAGTAGAACACGTCGCCAGGGTACGCCTCGCGACCGGGCGGGCGCCGAAGCAGCAGACTCAGCTGGCGGTACGCGACCGCCTGCTTGGAGAGGTCGTCGTAGACGAGCAGCGCGTGCTTTGGCATCGGCTTGCCGTCGGACATGGTCTTCCCGGCTTCCTTGCCGGACCACATGAAGTACTCGCCCATCGTGCAGCCCGTGTAGGGCGCGACGTACTGCATCGGGGCGGGGTCGGAGCTTCCCGCGTTGACCACGATGGTGTAGTCCATCGCGCCGTGGGACCTGAGCTTCTCGACGACACCCGCGACCGTAGATTCCTTCTGGCCGACCGCGACGTAGATGCAGACCACGGCGTCCTTCGTGCCCCAGTACTGCTTCTGGTTGACGATCGCGTCGAGCGCGACCGCGGTCTTGCCCGTCTTGCGGTCGCCGATGATCAGCTCGCGCTGGCCGCGACCGATCGGGATCATCGCGTCGATCGCCTTCACACCGGTCTGCAACGGCTCGTGCACCGGCTGACGCTCGGCGATGCCGGGCGCGATGATGTCCACCTTGGCCGTTTCGCCCGTGTTCAGCGGCGCTCCGTCGTCGACCGGGCGACCCAACGGGTCAACCACACGACCGAGGAGCTGCTCACCGACCGGAACCGAGAGCAGGCGACCGGTCGCCTTGACCAGGTCACCCTCCTTCACGGTCAGGTAGTTGCCGTAGATGATGGCGCCGACGGTGTCAGTCTCCAGGTTCATCACCTGGCCCATCACGCCGCCTTCGGAGGTCTGGAACTCAAGAAGCTCACCCGCCATCGCCTTGGCCAGGCCGTAGATGCGGGCGATTCCGTCGCCAACCTCCACGACGCGTCCGACCTCGGACACCTCGAGCTCGGCGGCGAACTGCTCGATTTCCTGCTTGATGACGCTGGCGATCTCGTCGGTCTTGATCTTCACGGCGGCGCTTCCCCCCGCCGACGACCAACGGGCCTTCGGCGGTCTGGATCGAGGGTGATGTCGCAGGTCGGGCCCCGTCGGCCCGGACCCCCTCCGACCCGGTCGGAGGGTCCAAACAGTAGGTCGGTTCGCGCCCGGTTTCTTGCCCCGGGAGCCCTGATCCGTCCTGTCAGACCGGCCCTGTTACGGGCTCACGGGATCCGCTGAAGCGTCCTCGACGCGCTCGATCGTCAGCCCGATCTCGGCGTCAACCACCCTGGCCGTCACGCCCGGGGGCAGCAGCACGATCTGGGCGGCCTTGGACGTGATCCCCCGCTCAAGCTCCTCAAAGGAGAGCGAGAGGACCGCCATCGGGCGTGCCGCGCCGGAGACCACCTGCCCGACCCCTTCGCTGGGGCCGCTGATGGCGACATCGAACAGATCCGTGTCCTCCGAAGCGAGCGTGATCCGCCACCGACCCAGCTCGGGCGGGGGCAGCACCACCTGCACCGGGAGTCTCGGGATCGTGTGCGTCCGGGTCCGGGTCCGAACCTGGACGGTCACGTTGACGGTCGACGGGCTGAGTGTCACCCCCCACGTCCGGGCCAGCGCCTCGGGCATCTCCAGGCGGATGTCCGGGATCACCTCGCCCACGCCAGGCAGCAACCCATCGAGCAGGGCTTCGTCGATCGGCGCCACCGCCTCGAGCAGACTCTCGTCGAATGCGCTGATCACCTCCGCTGGCCCGCGAAGGGTGACGCTGGCCGGGCTCACCACCGGCGCGCCGTCGAGACGCCCGCTCGGCGCCCGCA
>Ga0315336_1007054_pt1 | contig 11055 bp, 6 predicted proteins | sample ASW5metaG_FD_204512 | JGI IMG/M metagenome (GOLD analysis project Ga0315336, IMG submission 204512) | Ammonia-oxidizing marine archaeal communities from Monterey Bay, California, United States - ASW #5 | ecosystem: Environmental > Aquatic > Marine > Intertidal zone | place: USA: California... | reverse complement strand
AATCACCCCCGAGAATGCCCATCTGCTCCACGCCGATTGACGAGATCGAGCCGCGCGTGGGGCGGTAGCGGTCATCAACGGTGTTGCGCGAGAGCGAGAGGGAGACGCCGGTGAGCACGTCGGGGCCGGCGGCCGCGAAGACGTCAACGGGTCGGCTCGGGTCGATGTTCGTCAGCTCGACCTGTTCGACGCGGAAGTTCAGTCCGCCGTTCCAGCGTGTGCCGAAGCGCCGACCGATACCGAAGCGGGCGCCGAAGCGTTGTTCGTCGAACTCATCGAACTCGCGGTCGCGGTAGAAAATTTGGGCGGAGCCGGAGTAATCGGTGTCGAGGAGGTAGGGGTCCGAGAGGGAGACGGAGTAGCTCTGCACCTCGTTGCCCGGGAGGATGTCGATGCTGAACGTCTGAGCGGCGCCGCGGAAGGCCCGTCCGGAGAACATCTCGCCGACCGAGTCTGGTGTGTCGGTGACATCAAAGTTGCGCTGGGTGAGCGAGAGCGTGCCAATAAGTCCCGCGTCTGAGCTGACGGCGGCGCCAATGTTGAAGCTGCCGGTGTTGGTCTCTTCGACCTCGACGAGCACGTCTCGGTACTCGGGGTCTTCCGGGTCCGGCGGCTGGAGCGTGATCTTGACGCCCGGGTTGTGGAAGAGGCGTGATCGCTGCAGTGCTTCCTCGGAATCGCGGATCGCGGTGGTGTCCAGCGGGCGTTCAGGGCGGATCTCGAGCAGGCGGCGGATCACGTTCTGCTTGGTCAGATCGTTGCCGGCGATCACAACCTCGCCGGTGAGATAGCGATCGCCTTCTTCGATGATGATGACAAGATCCACGAGCGGGAGATCGGGGTCGCGCTTCTCGACGTTGTTCACCCGAACGTCGGCGTATCCGAGGATGCCGTAGGCGTCCTGAACGAGCGTGAGAGACTCAACGAGAGCCTGGACGCCGTAGACATCGCCCGGCTTGAGGTCGACGAGTCCGGCGATCTGCTCGGGGCTGAAGACGAGCGGGCGATCTTCCGCGCCGCCCTCGATGAGGACGGTGCGGAGGGTGTAGAGCGGTCCCTCGTCGATGAGGTAGGTGACGATGGCCTCCTTGCCGTTGGGCGAGGGCTGGACCATCGTGTCGGCGCGGATGTCGAGGTAGCCGTTGTTGCGGTAGAACTGGATGATCGCGGCGACGTCGGCGTCGAGCACGTCGTCGTCGAGCTGGCCCTTGCGGAAGAGACCGGACGTGCGGGTCGTGACCTCGCGCCGGAGTTCCTTGTTCTCGAAGGCCTTGGCGCCCTCGAAGCGGATCGCAGTGACCTTGAGGCGGTCTCCCTCGCGGATCTGGAAGAGGACGATGCCGCTCTCGTTGAGTTCGTCCTCGTTGACCGAGACTTGTGCGAAGTAGTACCCCTTCTCGCGGTAGAGATCCTCGATGCGGCGCGCCGCGCGATCGACCTGGAAGCGATCGACGGGCGTGCCGACGAGCAGGTCCACCGCGAGCGCGATCTCCTGGTCGCTCAGGCGCCGGTTGCCCGAGACCTGGACGTCGAGGATGACCGGGCGCTCGGCGAGTTCGAAGATGACATCGACGGACCCGTCGTCGAGCAGTTGCACGAACGTCTCGACGCGCGAGAACAGCGAGAGGCGGTTCAGGCGGCGGATATCGTCGTTGAGCGTCTCGAGTCGGAACGGGGCGCCCGCGTAGACACGGATGTTGTTCAGTGCCTTCTGGCGCGCGGCCGGATCGAGCGGGGGCGTGACCGCGTTCGGGTCGATCGGGGGGGGCGCCCGAAGCACGACGTCCGCGACGAGACGCCCTTCGTAAACGGAGAGATCCTCGGGCTGGTCAGCGGCGCGGGCGGGCTCGTCATCGGTCGGGGCGGCGAGGGCGCGGGCGCCAAGCACGGCCGGCGAAGCGGCCAGTACCAACGCGCCGGCGATCGCGGCGAGCCCCCGAGCGCTGCGCATTCCTTGCGAGCCGCCCTGGGAAGCAGTCAGGCGTGAGCGTCCATACACGAGCAGGGGACGATACCTCGCAGAGACCCGGGGCACAAACAGATCCAGCACTGGACCGACACGGTACGACTCGCGCGGTCCGTCTTCCAGAGCGTGGTCCCCGGGGTCAGCTTGCCGGGGGCGGGGAGCAAGGGTAGGGTACGTTGTCCCGCCTACGCATGTGCGACGGGACGCGGGTGGGCAATGGACGCCCCCCGGAGCCGGATCCCCCCGAACCGCGGGGGTTCCCGGCGACAGAGCAAGGATGCTGATCCTCCCGGGTCAGCGCGGACCGGAGAGGAGTCGAGCGGTGCGACTCGCTGTTGTGTGCTTGCGAAGATTATCGATGGTGGTCTGTGCCCTCGGCACGATTGCGCTCGGCATTGTTCTTGTCTGGGCTCTGATTCGCCCGGGCGTGATCGAGAGCGTCGGTACCGGTGGGCTTGCCGGCGTCGCCGGCGCCCTGCTCGCGCCCTGCCTCGCGCTGGCGGCCCTCCGTTTGGACGGGCGGGTAGCCCGGCGTGATCACCTTGAGATTGTGATCGACGAGAAGCTGCGTACAACGGAGGCGGTCCCGGTCCGCGATCTCGGCGTAGAGCGCGATCTGGAGCGAGAAACCGTCCTTGAGCAGGGCGCTGAGATCGATCACGAGGATCTGGTCGAGGAGATGTCGCCCGTGATCGCGCGAATCTTCCACGAGGGCGAGATCCGTCGCCTCTCGCATCCCCGACATTCCCGCCAGGAAACCCGGGTTACTGCAGGTTGACCGGCATCACGACGTAGACGAAGTCCGCCCCTGATCTCAGGAGGCCGGGCTTGTTGGTCGCCTTGAGCTCGATGATGACCTGCGGGTCGTCGATGACCTTGAGGGCCTCGTTGATGAAGCCGGGGTTGAAGCCGATCTCGATATCGCCGCCCTCGTAGCTGGCGAGGCCGACCTCGACATGGGCCTCGCCCATCTCGGGAGAGCGGCTCGAGAGTTGGAGTTTCTTGTCGTCGGCGGTGAACGCCATACGGACGCCGCGGGACTCCTCGTTGGTCAGCAGGGCCGCGCGCTTGACCGCGGAGAAGAGCACGTCGCGGTCGAACCCGACGCGGATGTCCTGGTCCTTGGGGATGACGTCCTCGTAGGGGGGGAAAGCGCCTTCCACGAGGTTCGATGAGAGCACGGCCCGGGCGTCGGCCGGGTCCTCGCCGAAGCCGAAGACAATCTGGTTGTCCGTGATCGCAAGGTTGATCGGCTCGTTCTCGTCAATGATGAGCTTTTGGAGGACACCGAGCGCCTTGGCGGGGACGATGCAGGCGACGGGCTCGTCGCTTGAGGCGGCGCCGGGCAGGTGGGCGCTGCAGTGGGCGAGGCGTCGCCCGTCGGTCGCGACGAGTTCAAGTTTCTTGCCGTCCTTCTTAAAGAGGACGCCGTTGATCGCGTAGCGGGAGTTCTCGCGTGCCGCGGCGAAGATTGTCCGCGAGACCACGGTCGAGAGGTTGCCCGCGGGCAGGACGAAGGCGCCGCGCGAGCCAGAGGCGATGATCTGCTGGAAGTCGGGGATCGGCGGGAAATCGCTGGTGGGGTAGCCGTGGAGTTTGAACTCTGCGTCGGCGCCCTTGATGGTCGTCAGGTCGCCATCGGAGGCGATGGTCAGGGTGGGGTCGTTGTCCTCAGCGGAGATGATCTGGCTGAGCTTCTGGGCCGGGACGAGGGTCTCGCCGGGCTCAGAGACGTCGACAGAGCCCAGACGGAGGGTGAGCGAGATTTCAGCGTCGGTGGCCGAGAGCATGAGTTCGCCCGCGCCGCCTTCCTTGGTCGCCAGGAGGCGAACACAGGTGAGCTGGGGCTTGGGGGTTCGAGAGGCGGCGACGCCCGAGACGAGGCCGATGGCCTCAAGCAGGGCGGCTCGATCACAGATGACCTTCATTTGACAGACTCCAGATATCGTGGGGGGAGTGTATCCAGGCCCCGGTCTATGGGGTTTGGGGATGGATGGTGGGGTGTCGGTGGGGTGGAGAGTCTGTGCAAATCTCGGGCCGAACCGATGGAGGGTTCGGAATCGGCCTGCTGAGCCCCACGAGCTTCCGTGAGCCCGGCTATCGTCCTCAGATCTGAACGTACCCAGACACCGACGAACCGCGTCTCCGGGCGCCCACAGCGGGCGGGGGCCAGGGACGCGCGGGCGGTGCCTGTAGAAAGGACGGCGAGCATGTCATACGAGGCGGCTGTGCATGCGCAGGCGATCGAGATCGATCGTCTCTCACTCGAAATGTGCGCCCGCGCGGGCTCGGGACACCCGACCAGCGCGATGAGCGTTTCTCACCTTGTGACGGTGCTGATGTTCTCATCTATGCGGTGGAGCCCGGACTACCCGGACTACCCGACGAGCGACCGGCTTGTGCTGAGCGAAGGGCACGCGGTCCCGGCGGTCTACGCGGCGGCGGCACGTCTCGGTGTTGCCGTTGGCAATGAACAGGAGGACCGGCGCAAGCTCACGCTCGATGATCTCAACACTCTTCGCCAGCAGGACAGCGTCCTCGATGGGCACCCAAACCCGATGGAGGGCTTCCCGTTCTTCGACGCGGCGACGGGCTCGCTCGGCCAGGGGCTGAGCGTCGCCGCGGGCGTTGCAAAGGGCGCCAAGATCGACGGGATCGACAAGCGTGTGTATTGCATCTGCGGCGACGGCGAGGCCCGCGAGGGCCAGGTCGGCGAGGCGCTCGACTTCATCGTCGATCACCGGCTCAACAACGTGCTGCCGATTTTCAACTGCAACGAGTACGGGCAGGCCGACCGCGTCAGCGGCCAGCAGTCGCCCGAGGTCATGGCCAGGAAACTCGAGGCGTACGGGTTCGAGGTCGATGTCATCGACGGGCACAATCCCGCGGAGATCAAGGCCTCGATCGACAAGTTCGTCGCCCGCCACGAGGATGGAAACGAGGTTCCCTCGGCGATCGTCGCCAAGACCGTCAAGGGCTGGGGAGCGCCGAGCATCCAGGGCAACGGCTGGCACGGCAAGCCCCCGACGGGCAGCGTGCTTGAGACGGCACTCGGCGAGCTCGACGACCGCCGTCTTGAGGTGACCACTGCCCTGGCGAACTCGGATCAGTTCATGATCGAACCCCCGACCGAGGCGCTCGCCAAGGAGACGCCGACGGGCGAGATCCCGTCGCTGACCGAGGCGATGAAGTCGATGGACATGGAGAGCGTGCTGCACGCCGGGCGTTTGGCGACGCGGAAGGCTTACGGCATCGCGCTGCGTGCGATGGGCGGCGTCCTGCCCGACGTCGTCGTGCTCGACGCGGACGTCAAGAACTCGACGTTTAGCGAGACGTTCGAGAAGGACGCGACGCTGGCCGACCGGTTCATCGAGTGCAAGATCGCCGAGCAGAACATGGTCTCGGTCGGCGCGGGGCTCAGCGCAGCGGGCAAGATCCCGTTCTGCACGACCTTCAGCAAGTTCATGACACGGGCCTACGACCAGATCGAGATGGCGATCTACTCGGGCGCGAATCTCAAGATCGTCGGCTCGCACTCGGGCGTGACCCTCGCGGCGGACGGGCCGAGCCAGATGTCCATGCCCGACATTTCTTGGTTCCGCAGTTTCTCGACCATGCGTGACCACCGGGGCAACCCGGGGGTGTACATCCTCCAGCCCTCCGACGCGTTCAGCGCTTACGCCTTGACCGGCGTCATGGCGGACTACGAGGGCGTGTGCTACATGCGGACGCTCCGTCCGGAGACCGAGTTCCTCTACTCCGAAGACCAGGTGTTCAACCTGGGCGGGTTTGAGACGCTCAGCGAGGGTCGCGACCTGGTGATCTGTGCCTCGGGGTACATGGTGCACGAGGCGAACAAGGCTCTTGAACTGCTCGACAAGGCCGGTATCAGCGCGACACTGCTGGACATGTACTCGCTGCCGTTCGATGAGGACAAGCTGATGGACATCATCGGCGCCAACTCGGGCTACGTGATCTCGTTAGAGGATAACTTCGGCGGGGCGCTCGGCTCGGCGATCGCCGACGCCCTGACCCGGTCGGGCGACGGGTTTACGCTTGAGCAGATGTACGTCCGTCAGATCCCCAAGAGCGCTCACACCCCCGAGGAGGTCCTCGAGTCGTGCGGGCTGACCGCGGAGCACGTGCTGCAGAAGACGATGGAGATCCTGCAGGTCGCGTAGGTCTGAATCGGACGAACAAGCATCGAAACAAAAGGGCCCCCGTCACTCTTGGCGGGGGCCCTTTCTCGTTCTCGCACCGCATGGTCTTTGCTCTAGGGGCAGCCGGCGCCGAAGGCGGCGAGGAAGGCGAGCGCGTCTGAGAAGTCGAACACGCCGACGGGCTCGGCGAGGTCCGCCGCGGGGTCCTGTGACCCGAACGCGGTCAGGAACGCGAGGACATCGGAGAAGTCCAGTGTGCCGAAGGGCTCAGCGAGATCGGCGGGGCAGGGGTTGACGCCGCGGATGATGTAGACGGTGTTGCGGTTGGCGGCGGAGGCGAGCAGGTCGGGCCAGCCGTCGTCATCGGTGTCGCCAATGCCGACGCAATCGAAGCCGAGCTGGAAGTTGGCGTTCGTCCCGGTGATGGTGCGGAGGATATTGCCGGTTCGTCCGGAGAAGATCTCGATGCGTCCGGCGTTGTTGGCGCCGGCGTCGTTGAGGTACGAGCCGATTGCGAGATCATCGTGCCCGTCGCGATCTATATCGGCGAGGAGACCACGCCCGGGGCCGAGCCCGTCGCCGGGGAAACTGCCGGTGAATGTGTGGAGGCGGGAGGCGTCGGCGCCGGAGAAGACGTAGGCCTTGCCGAGGCCGGCGCTGTCGCCGAAGTCGCCGATGTAGATGTCATTGGTCCCATCGTTGTTGACGTCGCCGCTGTAGCCGACGAAGAAAACCCCGAAGCTCGAGTTGCCGGGGTCGGCATTGAGCGGGGAGAGAAGGGGAAGGCCGGAAGCGCCCGAGAACACGAGAGCGGTCCCGGCGCCGGGGGCAGCGACAACGACGTCGGTGATGGCGTCACCGTCGAGGTCACCGACACCCGCGACGCCCTGGCCGAACTGGGCGCCGGTGCTCATTGGGCCGTCGAGTGTCCGGAGGACGGTGCTGTCCTCTCCGGAGATGATGTACGCGCGTCCGGCGTTAGCGAACCCGCCGACGACCTCTCCGGGGGCGCCGACAATGAGGTCGGCGTGTCCGTCGTCGTTGGTGTCATCGATCCGAGCGATGGCGTAGCCAAACTGAGAGCCCGCAGCGAAACCCGCGAACGTCCTGATCTCGAGGCCAAGGTCGTCGGGATCGCCAGAGTAGACGCGGACCACGCCCGAGCCCCCGATGCCCCCGGCGGCGAAGTCGATGTGCCCGTCGTTGTTCATGTCTCCGGCGTCGGCGATCGCCCAGCCGAGCTGCTCGCCATTGGCCTGGCCATCGATCTGGTGGAGCATGACGCCGTCAGCGCCGGAGTGGACGGTCACGCGCCCGATGTTGGAGGCGCCTCTGGTCGGCGAGCCGGAGATCGCTTCCATCACTCCATCGCCATTGGTGTCGCGCAGCTCCGACACACCCCAGCCGAACGTGCCGACGCCGGACAGGGTGTGGGCGGCCTCGACGTCCGGCTCAAGGAACTGGGCGCGGGCGCAGAGGCAGAGCGAGGCCGACAGGATGAGCGAGAGGGCACAGGACGTTCGCATAGTTATCTCCTCCCCGCGCGGCCCCTGAGAAGGAAGACACAGAGCCGCGGGACTTCTCCATACGCCGATCCGGGGCCCAGGCCTTTCAGGAAGCTGCTTGAGTGTCGTGGTGGAGCCAAAAAAACAGCCGCACCCACGGGAGTGTGGGTGCGGCGTTGGATTCGAAGTGTCGCCTGAGGTCAGGCGATCAGGGCGACCCTATTACGGGCAGCCGGCGCCGAAGGCGCCGAGGAAGGCCGCGACGTCAGAGAAGTCGAAGGTACCGAAGGGGACCGCGAGGTCGGCCGAGGCATCCATCGCGCCGAAGGCGGCGAGGAAGGCGACGACGTCGGAGAAGTCGAGGCTGCCGAAGGGCTCGGCCATGTCGGCGTCGTTGCACGGGCCACCCTTGGCGGCGGAGGGCACGGGCAGGGTGACGGAGAAGTCCGTCACGCCGGCGCCCGGACGGAAGAGGCCGACGGTGACCGAGCCGTCCTCGGGGCCGGTATCGGCGACGAAGGAGTAGTTGTGCATCTCGGCCCAGCGGATGGCGTTGGCGGTGCCGTCGTTGCCGACGGTCCAGGCTTCGGTGCTCCAGGAAACATCGGAGCCACCCTCGCTGGCAACCCAGCTGGCGTTGTCGTAGGTCTCACCGGAGTGAGACTGCGGGGCATGGAAGAAGGTGCTGGAGACGTTCACGCCGGCGGCCTTGGGGACGCTGACGGAGTTGGCGGAGCGGTGGGAGTTCTCGTTGTGCACGGCGTAGTCGTAGCGCCAGGTGCCGTCGCCGAGATCGGTCGCCTTGCCGGCGACGTTGAACTCACCGTCGCCGGGGATGAAGACGGTCGAGATCTGGACGTCGGTGTCGGGAACGCCAACGCCGTTGCCGTGGTCGAGCCAGGCGAAGATGGCCGGGCGCTCACGGACGGTGGCGCCCGTCAGGGTGAACGAGCCGCCGGGGGCGTTGAGGTTGGCGCGACGGTAGGAGGAGTTGTTGTAGTTGTTGCCGGCGACGGTATCGTCACGGGTGACGTACTGGCCTTCCATGACGTAGATCTCGCCGCTGCCATTGGTCAGCGAGGCGGTGGGAACCTGGACGCGCTTGAAGATCGCGTTGCCGGTGGAGCCCTGGGGGTTGGCGTAGGGCCAGGGGAACACGCCGGTGGAGGCGTTGACCTGGAAGCGGGGGCCCATGCCGGACTGACCGCCGTTGAGGCCGGCGTCGTACGGGTCAGAGCAGCCGGTGCCGAGGTGGGAGAAGTCGCCGTCGGGCTGGCAGGTATCGCAGACATTGCCCTGGAGCGAGGCGAAGGAGTGCTTGAGCCAGCCCTGGCCGAGCTGCATGATGCGCCCGTCCTTGATCTGGAAGATGTTCTGCGCAATCACGGGGTGGTTGACAGAGCCATCGATCCAGTTGGCGCGGGAGGTGCCGATGTTGCAGGCGGTGGTACCGATCGAGTAGGCGTTGATGCCCCCGACCTGACCATAGAAGTTCATTCCGTTGAGGTGGCCGACGATGACGTCGGGGCCGGGGTTACCACCACCAGCGAAGGCGGTGGCACAGAGGGTCAGGACAGCGGCAGCGCTTACGGTTTTGTTCTTCATCATCATCATCACTCACCAGAGGTTTGAGGGTCAAGCGATCCGTAACACCCGAGACGTCGTGTATACATGCACGACGCTCCCCACTCGAATCGCTCCAGCCATCTCGGCTGGGTTGAGGCCAAGTCTATATGGCGGCGATCGGTGGTCATAGGGGCGGGGGCAGAATCCCGGGAAAATACTGTCTGAACAGAGCCCTATCTGAATATGCGGCAAGCCAGACTCGTCTCAGGGACAGCCGGCGCCGAAGGAGCCAAGGAAGGCAACCACGTCTGAGAAGTCCCAGGAGCCCAGGGGCACGGCGAGGTCGGCGGCGGCCTCCATGTTGCCGAACGCGGTCAGGAAGGCCACGACATCCGAGAAGTTCAGCTCGCCGAACGGCTCGGCCAGGTCCGCCTCGTTGCAGCCGAGGGTCTCGCAGGTATCGGGGACGCCGTTCTTGTTGGCGTCATCGAAACTGGTCGGGACGAGCTTGGAGACGGTGGAGCCGATGGCGAAGTAGAGCTCGCCGTCCTCATCCTCACCGAAGGTGGTCAGGCCGAAGGCGAGGTTGAACAGTTCGGTCACGGCGCCTGCTGGGGTGCGGGTCCAGATCTGGCCTGAGCAGTAGTCGGCGAAGAAGTAGTTGCCGACCTGGTCGGGCATGGCGCAGCCGCGGTAGACGTAGCCGCCCGTGACGGAGCAGCGACCGGAGGCGTGGTTGAACGTGTGGACGGGGAACTCCATCGTCGCGGCGGGGGCGCAGCCGCCTGTGTTGAACGCGTTGTTGCCCTCGTAGCAGCGCCAGCCGTAGTTCTCGCCGCCGGCGCTGGCCGCGGGCTGGAAGTCAATCTCTTCGATAGCGTTCTGACCGACGTCGCCCATCCAGAAGTCGCCGGTTTCGCGGTCGAAGCTGTTGCGCCAGGAGTTACGCAGGCCGTAGGCCCAGATCTCGTCGTCACCTGAGACGCCGACGAAGGGGTTGGACGGGGGGTTGCCGTACTGGCCGTTGGAGCTGTTACTGCCGTCCACATCGATGCGGAGCATCTTGCCGAGGAGCTGGTTGGTGATGTCCTGAGCGCGGTTGCCGGGGTCGCCGCCGGAGCCGCCGTCACCCATGGAGATGTAGAGGTATCCGTCGGGGCCGAAGCCGATCCAGCCGCCGTTGTGGTTGGAGAAGGGCTGGCCGATGGTCATCAGGATGCGGGCGGTCCCGGGATCCGCGATGTCTGGGTCGATGGCAAAGGTCTGGTACTCGGCGATGACGGTGGCGCCGGAGTTATTCGTGTAGTTGACGTAGAACTTGCGGTTCGTGACGCCGTCGTGGTCGGGGTGGAAGGCGAGGCCGAGGAGGCCGCGCTCGCCGCAGCACGACGAGATCGCGCTGACGTTGAGGAAGTTGTTGGCGTTGAGGTTGCCGTCGGTGTCGGCGACCTTGACGATGCCGTTCTGCTCCATGATGAAGAGGCGTCCCGAGCCGTCGTCGGCGTTCGTGACGAAGATGGGGCTCGAGAGCCCGGTGATGAATGACTGGGTCGAGACACCTCCACCAGCAAGGGCGGCGGCGGAAAGGGCAAACGGCAGGGCGGCAGCGATCACTCTGTTACGGGTCACAAACGGCTCCTCTCTCGGATGAGCATCGGGGGCTACGGAATGGGCGGGCTCCGACACCCAGAGAATCCCCTGGGCGCCCTCGCGAGCTCGGCGTCTATAGAACGTACTGGCCCCCCCTGACCGGGAGCAATGGCCAGACCGCCGATTCGAGCGGATATCCCGCCCGGATCCAGCAATTCGGACCTTGGGAGCGAAGAGGTCCGAGAACACGCGAGAATGACCTCCCGGG
>Ga0315336_1007053_pt1 | contig 11057 bp, 8 predicted proteins | sample ASW5metaG_FD_204512 | JGI IMG/M metagenome (GOLD analysis project Ga0315336, IMG submission 204512) | Ammonia-oxidizing marine archaeal communities from Monterey Bay, California, United States - ASW #5 | ecosystem: Environmental > Aquatic > Marine > Intertidal zone | place: USA: California... | reverse complement strand
GCCAAGACTCGAGCACCGCCCCCCACGCCGCACCGTCGATCTGCCGACGCCGTTCCAGTTCGTGCCGATCTGCGCGATAGTGGAAGACGCCGGGCGTCGTTGTCACGCCCTCGACCGGACCCACGACGACGTACGCCTCGGTCGGGTGGAGGTTGCCGCTCGACGGGTTGACGCGCAGCGACCAGCGGCTCTCCTCGAACTCCTTCCACGCCGATACGGCGAGCGAATGAAAGAGGAGATCGGACAACGACCGACGATCGAGCGTGGCGACCGACCGCCCCTCCGCCCGATCGAGCGCGTCGAACGGGACGCCGGTTTCGAACGGACCGCGGTCGAGCGCGATCACCTCCGCGCCGTCGTAATGTAGGAACGGGTCGGGCTGCGACTCCCAGTCGAGGAACCCGAGGGAGCGCGCGAACTGGTGCGGGTGGTGCTTGGTCCGCTGGTGATAGGCGACCGTTCGTTCGTACTCGTCCATTTGTGGGACATTACGGTTCGGTCACGCCGACGAGAACTGTTTGCCCCGATGAATCGCGGTTCATAAAGTCCCCGGCGTGCGCGGGGCTGCCCCACCGCACTGGTTCGAACGCGACCTCCCCACCGTTCGCGTCCGATCTATGGATTTTGCGCGCGGCATGTTCGTTCGCTTTCACTCAATCAGCGGAGGATCGTCCCTGACGATCGTTTTTTCCGCACCCCGGCCACATTCGCGTCGATACGAGAGCGCGAGCGAGCCGACCGATCGAGTTGACGACCGGCTGCTTCGACGTACCGATTTGACTCGCACCTCCTGATCCCACACCCGGCCCCGTCGAGAACCCCTCGCGAATGACACCACTCCGTTCGCTCATCTGTCTGTTCGTCTTTGCCGTCTCCGTCCCATCGTCGCGTGAGCTCGTCGCTGGCGAAGACGCCTCGATCGAGGTCGGACTCCCGATCCATGTGCGGGAGTTTCAGGGCTTCGCGCGCGTCTCGGAGCCCGTCACGTTCGGCTTCCCAATCGCAGAGGTTGACGAGATCATGTCGCCGACCGAGTTGGTCGTGCTCGATCCGGCCGGCAAGCCGGCGGCGGCGCAGTTCCGCGTCACTCAGCGATGGCGTGCGCGGCCGGACGACTCGTCCGCCCCCATCCGGTGGCTGCTGGTCGATCTCCAGGTCGACGTCGACGCCGGTGAGACCGTCACCTACCTCCTTCGCGCGAAGGCCAAGAAGGACAAGAAGCCGAAGTCTCCCAAGCTCTCGATCAAACAGAAGAAGAAGACCGGGACGGTCAAGGTGAAGACCGGAAGCGCGGTCTTCGTCGTGTCCGGGGAGGATGCGACCGGATTGGAGGTCGTCCGCGCCGATCTCGACGGCGACGGCAAGGTGAAGGGCCAGGAGCACCTGATCTCGAAGCCGTCGCGAGGGGCGTTCGCCTTGACGGACCGCTTCGGCGACGAGCACTCGTCGAGGGCGTCCGCCGTGAACGTCGAGATCGAGGAGCATGGAAAGCTCCGCACCGTGGTTCGTGTCGACGGCGGGCACGACCCGATCGAGGAAGACGCGGGAATCGGCCGGGAGTTCTTTCGGTATCGCACGCGATACACGTTCTACGCCGGGAAGCCGTACGTCCGCGTACAGCACACGGTGAAGAACTCGTACCTCGACGACGCGTTGGGGAACATCGGGTTCGAGGGATACTCCTTCCGAACCGAACTCCACGCCGGGGCGGCCAAGGGGCCCCTGTCGGCGACATTCGGCGTGGAAGGCGGCCTGACGCAGACCCTCGAGTCCGGCGGGCGCCTCGTTCAAGACAGCGACGGTGGCGACAAGTGGAACCTGGCGCCGAACACGACGTTTCGTGGTTTCGAGGTGCGCGACGACCAAGAGAAGGTCGTCGGGGCGGGCGATCAGGCCGCCGGCTGGATGCATGTCGGCGACGGCAAGGTCGGGCTCACGATCGCGATGAAGGACTTCTTCGAGAACTTCCCGAAGGCGTTCGCTTTCGACGGCGCACGAGCCATCGACTTCGATATTTGGCCTGAAGAGACCGCCGGCTTTCATTGGCTCGACGACGGACAGCAGAAGACGACCGAGTTCCTGCTCGTCGCGCACGGCAAGAACTCGGCCGCACCGAGCGACTTCGCGCGGGCGTTCAACGCGCCGCTGCGCCCGTTCGCGGATCCGGAGTGGACCCGCCGATCCGGGGCCTGGGCGGACCTGGGAGACCTCGACGATCCCGATCCCAGCGACGAGGCGATGATCGCGTTCGACGACGATCAGTTCGAGCTGCTGAAGATCCAGGCGTTCACGAGGACGTCCTACGCGTTCGGGTGGTCCGAGTTCGGTGAGCAGATCTGGGCAAAGTCGACGCACACCACCGGCTCGCCGCGCAACAAGCTGACGTACTGGGACAAGTTCGCGATGACCGGCTCGTATTCGGCGTTTCGAATCCCCGAGTTGTTCGCGCTCCACTCTCGCGATCTCCGGACCTATCACATCGATGGGTTCTCGAAGGAGGCGCGGCCGAACGCCGTGCTGTGGGAGGCGCTCCCGGTCTGGAGCCTCTCGCCGGATCAGCTCGGACGCGACGCGCTCGACCCGGCCCTCGACCCGCACCGCGCGGGCGTGCCCGCGAACGGGCACGGGTGGAACGCGTTCGACGTCGAGCACATGTCCGTCGACGACTTGTACGAGTACTACCTGATGACGGGCGATCCGGTCTCGCTCGACTCGCTACGCGAGATCGGCGAGGTCATGAGGACCTGGTTGATCTACTCGACGGAGAAGGCGCCCGGTTCGTCGCGCGGGGTCGGCTGGTCGATGCGGGCGCTCATCAAGATCTGGCAAGTCACCGGCGAGCAGCGCATGCTCGATTCGGCCGACGAGTTGGTCGCTTCGGTGGCGGCGACCTACGGTCAGGAGCCGTCCCCAGTGACCGGGATCGTCTATCACTACGTCACGCGCTACCCGCCGCACGCGAACCACCTCTCGAACGACGAGTACGACCTTCCGTGGCAGCTCGCCTGCGTGATCTACGGCTTCCTCCTCCACCACGACGAGACGGGCGACCCGCTGAGCCGGGAGATCGCGCTGAACGTGGCGGACTACATGGTCGATTTCGGGTGGAACGGGGTGGCGATGGACGAAGCGCTCGCCGTCGACGATCACGGGACCGTGAACCACAAGAGCGACAATTCCGGGATCAATATCTGGATCCCGTCGGCGCTCGCGCTGGCGTACCGGGAGAGCCGCCGGCCCGAGTATCTGTACATCGCGAACACGATGTTCAACTCGATCCCCGGCTTGACCAACCCGGTCAGCTACAACGGCTACGGCACCCACCATTGGTGGCACGGTCTCCGGTCGCTGCTTCTCGGGTACTGATCGCTCAATTCCTCCTCGCCGTCTTCCGATAGGTCATGGGCAGCTTTGCCCGACCGGAGACCCGAAGATGGCCTGGATTGACACCCTCTTGAAGCGAATGGTCGACCTCGGCTCGTCCGACCTCCACCTCGCGTCCGCGTGCCAGCCGCAGTTTCGCCTCCACGGCGAGATGACGCCCGTCGAGGGCACGGTCGAGGTTTCGGCCGAGCAAATGGAGACGGTCCTCCACGAGATCTCGTCCAAGGAGGTCTGGGACGGCTTCAAGGAGACCTGGGACGCGGACTTCGCGTACGCGATCGAGGGGTGCGGCCGTTTCCGCGTGAACCTGTTCATGGATCACAAGGGGGCGGGCGCCGTCCTTCGTCTCATCCCGGAGAAAATCCCGAGCGCGAGCGACCTCGGACTGCCGCCCTCGATCCTCGAGATGTGCAACCACTCCAAGGGGCTCGTACTCGTCACCGGCCCCACCGGTAGCGGCAAGTCGACGACGCTCGCCGCGATGGTCGACCACATCAACGCGAGCCGTCCCGACCACATCATCACGATCGAGGACCCGATCGAGTTCGTTCACCCGAACAAGCGCTGCCTCATCAACCAGCGGGAGGTCTCACGACACACGGTGAGCTTCAAGCGCGCGCTGAAGGCGGCGCTCCGCGAGGATCCGGACATCGTGCTCGTGGGTGAGATGCGTGACCTCGAGACGATCGCCATCGCGATCGAGACCGCCGAAACCGGTCACCTCGTGTTCGGGACCCTGCACACCAGCACCGCACCGTCGACGGTCAACCGGATCATCGACCAGTTCCCGGCCGGCGAGCAGGCGCAGATCCGGATGATGCTCGCCAGCTCGTTGCGAGGTGTCGTGGCGCAGACGCTCTGCAAGAAGGTCGGCGGCGGACGCGTCGCGGCCCATGAGATCCTGATCTCGAACGGCGCGGTCGCCGCGCTGATCCGGGAAGGGAAGACTCACCAGATCGTCTCGCAGATGCAGATCGGCGGGAAACTCGGGATGCGGCTGCTGAACGACACGCTGATCGACCTGGTTCAGAAGAACCTCGTCGATCCGAACGAGGCGTTCCTGAAGTGCGTCGACAAGGACGACATGCTGACGAAGCTCTCCGGGATCGGGAAGTCGCCGTCGGTGCGTCAGAGCGTCGACATCAGCAGCGCTTCCCCCGCCTCCGCGGCGGCGCCGCCGCCGGGCGCCGTTCTGAACGCCGCGGGTCCCGCTCCGAGCGACTCGGCGCCGACGCCGGCCGCGTCTGACAACCCCGTGCCGGTCGGCGGCGACGCCGAAGGCGATGGCTACGCCGATCCGTTCGAGGCGTTCCGGAAGAAGCGCAAGACGACCTGAGCGACTCGTGGTTTCCATGCCTCCTTCGGGGGCCGACGCCCGCTACGCTTCGCTCATGGCCGTGACCGTCGAAATCTGCGTTGAGACTCCGGACGGCGCCGAAGCCGCCGCGCGCGGCGGCGCAGACCGGATCGAGGTCTGCTCGGCGCTCTCCGAGGGGGGCGTCACCCCGAGCCCGGGGCTGCTCGCCGCGGCGCGACGCGCGTTCGTACGCGACCTGACGGTCCTGATCCGTCCGCGCGGCGGTGACTTCGTCTACTCCCGTCGAGAGCGCGAGGCGATGCTCCGTGACATCGACGAGGCTGGCGAAGCGGGCGCGGACGGCGTCGCGATCGGTGCGCTCCGGGCCGACGGAACGATCGACTACGAGGCGACGGCCTCGTTCGTCGAGCGCGCACAGACGATGTCGGTCACGTTCCACCGCGCGCTGGACGTCTGCACCGAGCCGATCGATGCGATTGATCTCTTGGCGACCCTGGGCATCCGGAGCGTTCTGAGCTCCGGTGCCGCCCCGACTGCCGTCGAGGGGATCGAGGGCCTCCGTCGCCAGGTCGCGCGCGCGGGAGAGCGGATCCGCGTGCAGGCCGCGAGCGGCGTACGCTCGTCGAACGTCAAGGCGCTGATCGAGGCGACCGGCGTCACGGGCGTACACGGCTCCGCTCGGGCGGAGATTGCTTCTCCGCAGAAGTTCGTCGACGACGCGTCGGCGTGTCGGTTCGGTGAGGACGCGCGCACGCGCCTCGTCACCGACGTGGCCGAGATCCGAGCCCTGGTCGAGGCCGTCGGCTGATCATTCGTCTTTTGGCTCGCCTGCGACCTCGGCCTTCATTTTCTTCCACTCCTGCTTCAGCTCGCGACGACGTTCCTTCTTGCTGTCGATGTCCGCCTGGATCTCCGGCTTGCCGCTGTCGGCCGCGAGGCCGAGCTTCGCTTCCAAGGCCTCGATCTCGCTGTCGACCTCTTTCAGCTCGGCCTTCACGGCCTGCATCTCGGGGGTCCGGACCTTCTCCTTGCCCTTCGACTCTTCGCTGCATCCAGACATCAGGATGGCGAACAGGACCGCGAATAGGGAGACCGTCAGCGCGACTCCGGGCGGTCGAAGAATCGTCGTGGTGCTCAGGTGGTTCAGGGGGTTCAACGTCCAACTCCTCGCGGTCTCGGATCTCGCTTGCGGCCCTTCGGGCGGTGCGGCTCATCGTACGAGTCCGGACACAGAGGTCACGTGCCTCGTTCCCTTCGTATCATGCCACGCGTGAACGATCCGACCGGAAGCGATGTCGGCGAGAGGTTGGCCCGGCAGGCGGGTTGGCTCGAGCTGCTGTTCGTTCACCTGGCGGGTCCGCGTCTTGCCTCCCCATGGAGCAGCCGATGACACCCCCCGAAGAATCCATCGACGACCGGCTCGACCACGCCGCGATCCACGCCGACGTCGCGGACGCCGAGAGCGCGGACGTACTGGCGTACCTGCAGCGGCGCGTGCCCATCGACGGATCGATCCACGTGGTCGCCGTCGGTCCGGTCCGACGTCGACGAGGTGACGGCTGCGCTGGAACACACGACCGGCCGATTGCCGACGCGCACGGCACCGGCCGTCGAGTCCACGTGGGACGCGGCGCCCGGAACTCGCGACGCGACCTGGGATCTCGCCGCGCACCACTACTGCGAGTGGTACCCGGTTCCGGATCAGGACGGCGCGGACCGGATCTCCGCCGCCCTGCTCTCCCGGATGTTGTCGATCCGGCTCTCGCAGCACCCGGCGCTCTCCGGCCGAGGGCTGCACGTCATGGCCAGCGACGATCTGGTGACTCCGGAAGGACGGTTCCTGTTGCTCTCCGGCGGCGGAAGGAACGCCGAGGACATCGACCTGATCAGGAAGGCGATCGCCGATGTCGTGGCGCAGCCGAGCGCCTTGCCGGTCGGCGTCCCGAGCCTCGAGATGTTGCTCGAGCAGGTCGAGTCACAGGTGGCGCGTCAGCCGAACTTCGCGGTCCTTCGAAAGGCAATGGCCGGGCGCCCGGGCGCGGAATACTTGGAAGCGCAGGTCGTCCTGTCCCAGACGATGTTCCGCCACACGACCGGCCTTCGGGACGACGGCGCGTTCGAGGAGGCCCTGGACGCCGCCGATGCGTCGAGGGTGAAGAATCTGGCGGAGGAGATCTTCGCTCCCACGCGCCGCGGCGCGCTGGTCCTTCGGCCCGAGTGAGCAACATGAAACGTTTGTGCGAGGCACAAACGTTTCATTCAGCGGTCGTCGTCGGCGTCATGATCGCGATTGTCGCGATCGTCGCTGCGGTCGTCACGGGAGTCACGGGAGTCACGGGAGTCACGCGAGTCGCGTGAGTCGCGTGAGTCGCGTGAGCGGGGTGCGCGTCGGCTCCGCTTCCGCTTTGTCTTCTTCTTCAGCTCGTCGCCGAACGCCTCGACGCTGAGTGTCCGGTTCGTGGCGTTGCGCGCGGTCCGCACCAGCCCGCAGTCCTCGGCGTGGTCGAGGATCTCCGAGAACGTCTTGAAACCGTAGTACGACTCGGTGAACGACGGGCGCTTTCGCTTCATCGTCTCTTTGATGAGCGACGCGTACAGCACGTCGCGGTTCTCGCGGCGCAACGCGTGAAGCGAGTCGAGGAGGAGCTCGAACAGCTCGCGTTCGATGTCGTCGATGTCGCCGTCGTCGGGGATGTCGAACTCGACCCGCGGGACCTCCTTCTCGAGGTCCTCGTAGTAGATGAACTCGTCGCAGTTGTCCCGCAGGAGATCGGACGTCGAGTTCTTCATGCCGAGCCCGATGACGCGCTTGCCGTTCTCCTTCAGCTTCGAGACCAACGGAGAGAAGTCACTGTCCCCGGAGACGATCACGAAGGTGTCGATGTGCGTCTTCGAGTAGCAGAGGTCCATGACGTCGACCGTGAGTCGCATGTCGGCGGAGTTCTTGCCGCTGCGGCTGCGGGCCGGGATCTGGAGCATCTCGAACGCCGTGTCCTGCAGCGCCTCCGAGTGCGTCCGGAATCGCTTCCAGTCGGCGTAGGCGCGCTTGGCGACGATGTTTCCCTTCTCGACCAGGCGCGCGAGAACGCGCTCGATGTCGAACTCGGACTTCCGTCCTCGGAAGCCGAGGGCAAGGTTTTCGAAGTCCAGGAAGACGCCCAGGAGGTGCCGCTCGCTCATATGTTCTCCGCCCGCCCGTCGATGGGCGCCGTCATCATGTCGGCTGGAGAGGTCCGAATCACGAGGAATGTGATTCCTCAGCGGCCTCGGCGAATCGCGAAGCCGGCCTGGATCCGGCCGCGGAGGTGGTTCGGATCATCGGTCGTGATCCCGCCGACCCCGAGGACGGCCGCCCCGGCGTACTCGACGTCCGTATTGAGCGTGTAGACCATGGTCAGGAACTCCCGCTTGTGGAGGACCCGAAGCATCTCCGTGGTGACGTCACTCCCCCGCCAGTGGACGAGATGGAACGCGTGCTCTCGGAACCGCGCGACGTGATCGATCGTCATCTCGCCCGATCCGAGCGCACCCAGCGTGGCGGTCGGGGCGTGACCTCGGAAGTCCTCCAGAAACGCCCAGTCGAACGCCTGCACGATGACTTGATCGAGTTCGCCACGCGCCTTCAGAAACGTCGCGAGCGATTCCGCGTCGCCCCCCTTCCGTTCGATCAGCGGGGTCGCGCTGGGAAGGATCGCCTCGAGCGCCTCCTCGAGGGTCGGGATCCGAACTCCCACGAAGCGCTCGCCTTTCCAGACCCCGGCGTCGAGCCGCCGCAGCTCCATCAGGGTCCGCTCCTCGATCTTCAGCCCGGCGGCTCCGAAGACCACCTCCGCGTTGGTGGTCCGATCGAGGGTCTTGTCGTGGAAGCAGACCCAGTGTCCATCGATCGTCTTGTAGACGTCCAGCTCGATGATCTCCGCGGACTGGAAGATCGCCGACTCGAACGCGGGGACGGTGTTCTCCGGGAACTCCGACGAGTCTCCGCGATGCGCGACGATCAACGGGCGATCGGCGGCCAGCGCCTTGAGCTTCGCGAAGGACGACGCCGGATCGTTCGCTTCTGGCGCTTCCGCCGCCTCCGGATGGGCCGTGAGCGATGTCGCCAGGAGCGCACCGGCGACGAGGAGCGAGAGGTTCATTGGATCACGTAGGTCTCGGAGTCGCTGACGAAGTCGACGCCGTCCGGCTGGCCGTCCCAGGTCAGCAACGCGAACGAAACCGCGACCCCCTGGACCACCGCGTCGGACGGTACGTGGAAGGTCGCCGTGCCCCCACCGCTCGAGTCGAGTTTTCCGGCGAGCCCGCTGAACAACGTCGACTCGGGGAAGGAGGCCGCGAACAGCAGCAGCGGATCGAACGCGAGGCCGAGCGTGCGGCCTCCGGCGACCGCGATCCCACTGGTGGCGAGGGAGGGCAGGAAGAGGTACGAGTCGCCGCCGACGCCCGGCACGTCGAGGGTGAACGTCGAACTGGTCCCGAGCGACAGCGACGGCGACGTGGTGAACACGGGGACCTCGAACAGGCGGGCGTATGCGTCCGTGTCGGAGTCGAACCAACTGGTCACGATCCGCTGGCCGCTCTGCGACAACGCGACGGTCGCCCAAGACTGATGCCCGGCCTCGGCCGGCGCGTGGAGCGTGAACTCCGCGCCGAGCGGTGCCCCGTCGACGTCGAATCGCCGCCCCATCACGTCGGCGTCCGCGCCGCTCCAGTCCTCCCAGACCGCGACGAAGTTGCCGACCCAGTCACACGCGACGATCGGGATCTGTTGGTCACCGGCCGTCGTGTTCGAGAGGACGAACTGGGTCCCCTTCGGCGTGCCGTCGGCGGCGAAGCACCGGGCGAAGACGCCGAAGCCGTCGCCGTCCGTCCCGCTCTGATCGTGCCAGGCCACGACGAAGTCGCCGTTCGCGCCGCTCGCGACGGACGGGTAGCGCTGCATGCCGTCCGGCACGTCGTTGACGACGAACTCGGGGCCGAGCGCGAGGCCGTCGGCGTCGAAGAGCCGGCCGAGGATCTGACGCGGTTCGCCATAGGCGCCGCTGGCGTCGACGTACGCGGCGACGAAGTTCCCGTCGCGATCGCACGCGATGTCCGGCTGGATCTGGGTGAACGTCGACGGGTGGTTCAGGAGGATCTCCCCCGTCACGGGCGTGCCGTCACGCTCGAAGATCCGCGCGAACGCCCCCGCCGATCCGTCCGCGCCGGCGTCGGTCCAGGCGACCACGACGCGCCCCGTCCTCGCGAACGAGATCCGCGGGTCGAACTGGGAGAAGTCGGTGTGGACGTTCAGGAAGAACTCAGCGCCGTACGGCGTGCCGTCGGCCGCGAAGAACCGCCCTCCGATCCCCATCTCGAAGCCGTCACCGCCGTTGCGGTCGCTCCACGCTACGGCATAGTCGCCGGTGATCGGATCGAGCGAGACCCACGCCTCGTCCTGCGTGCCGTGCACCTTGGTCGGGTTCGCCTGGACGTCGTTCGAAAGCGGCGTCCCGTCGAGGCCGTATCGACGTGCGTAGATCTCGCCGCGCGAGTAGACGTAGACGAAGTGACCGTCGTCATCGCAAGAGACTCGCGGCTCGCCCTGGACGTGCGGCGTGTCCGAGGTCGCGACGAACGGCGGCCCGAGCGGCACCGGGTCCGCGGCGCGAGTGGCTGAAGCCAGAGTGGCCGCGATCGAGAGCGTCAGGAGCGGAAAGCAGTTCTTCATGTCGACACGCGGGATCGATAGGTTCGGGATCTGCATTCTACCAGTAGGGGGCTCATGCGGCGTCGCAACATCATCCTGCTCGGCTTTGTCATCGTTGCCTCCATCGGCGCCCTGCGTTGGTTCGACATGCACCCGATCGAGATCGGCGGTGCGCCCGGCGAGCAGGAGGTCGCGGGAGCGCCGCTGCCGTCCTCTTCCGCTGGCGACGTCCTCCTCCTGATCGACGACGCGGTCGTGCGCGAGCGCGCCGAGGCGAAGAGCCACGCCGGCCTCGACCTCTCGTACGGTTGGACGAATCTCCTCGAAACCGAGTTCGGTCCGGTTTCGCGGGCCTCCCCGGTCGACGCGGACCTCGCGAGCGCCCGCGCGGTGGTCTGCTCGTCCTCGGCGCTCGCGGCGCTCGACATCGACGCCGCGCGCGCGTTCGTCGAATCGGGCGGCGTCCTGTTCGTCGACGCGCCCGAAGCTCCGGACGTGTGGCGCGAGGAACTCCTCGGCCTCGCGGGTGTGCGGCTGGGTGCGGCGCGTGTCCCGTTCTCGATCTCTTGGGTCCCGCCCGGGCTCGACGCGGTCGACGCGGACGACTGGCGCTCGGCGCCGATCCCGGTCCCCGATGTCTCTGCACAGCTCGTCCCCGTCGGTAGC
>Ga0315336_1007051_pt1 | contig 11061 bp, 9 predicted proteins | sample ASW5metaG_FD_204512 | JGI IMG/M metagenome (GOLD analysis project Ga0315336, IMG submission 204512) | Ammonia-oxidizing marine archaeal communities from Monterey Bay, California, United States - ASW #5 | ecosystem: Environmental > Aquatic > Marine > Intertidal zone | place: USA: California... | reverse complement strand
CGTGGGATCAGCGGCATCATGACGCCGTACACGAGGCCAATGAAGATCGACATCACGACATGGATGCCTGTGCCTACCGCGATGGCCATGCCGTTGAAGGCCAGCAGTTGCGTGTGGTCCATGTCGCCGATCGACGGTAGCGCTGCACCGGAGAGCACGTTGGCCGCAATCCACGGGCTGTCATCGGTGAACCAGCCGCCCAACGCAGCGACCGCGGCCATGACGACGCCCCCAATCAGGCCACCGATCAGCCCTGCAGAGTAGGGGTGAATAGTCAGTGGGAGGCGCGCGCGGTGGCGGCGCTCCTGCATCAAGCGAGCGACGATGCCGATGCGCGGTGTTACCGGATCGGGATGCACGTTGATCGTGGGTGCGTATTCCTTCGAATCAGGGTGCACTTCACGCCACCAGTGTGTGGCACCGGCCATGCCGAAGACTGCGCCGACGATGGCGACCGACCAGGTGGTGACAATGCCGGCGAACAGCAACGTGATGCCAAAGGCGCAGAGCATGGGGCCTGCGCAAGGGGCAGGCAACTCGATGGGAGGCTGCTGCTGGTTGTGTTCAGTCATGCGTCACCCGTAGTACCCGATGATGTAGACGATCGTAAAGACGACGATCCAGACAACGTCCACGAAGTGCCAGTACCAGCTGAGCAGGTCCACTTTGCCGGCCTGGCGTTTGTCCATGTAGCCGCACATCGTCAGCACCAGCACAATGGTCATCAGCGTGAGGCCTGCGGCGACGTGGAAGGCGTGGAAGCCCACCAGGGTGTAGAAGCATGAGCCGAACAGGTTGGTGTCCATCCACAGGCCGTCGTTGACGATCAGGCCGTACCACTCGGTGCCGGTGCCCATCAGGAAGATCGCTCCAAAGAGGATGGTCATGCCCCAGCACACGGCGAATCTGGCCATGGCGCCCGCACGCAATGCTCGGACCGCCAGCACGATCCAAATGCTGCTGGTCAGCAGGAAGATTGAGTTGAACGACACAGCGAGTGGTTTCCATGTGGCCGCCGAGAAGGGTGGGTCCATCACGTCCTGCGGGTAGGGGCCATTGAGGTCTTTGCCGATATAGAACAGGTACACGGCGATGATGGTGCCGAAGAAGAAGATCTCCGACACGATCATCAGCGACACACCCAGTTTCCCCTTGGGCAGGTTGTTGACGGGTGCAAGGTCCGGAAGCGCGTTGGATTGAAGTGTGCTCATTCGTACTTCCAATCCGGATCTTCTGGGTGTTTCTCGTCCCACAGTGGGCGGCGGCTGCGCACTTCGGGGTCGATGTCGTAGTTCCACGGCGGTGGAGGCGAGGTCGTGGTCCATTCCAATGTCCAAGCGTCCCATGGGTCATCGCCGGCGGGTTTGCCTTTGCGCAGTGAGCGGATGATGTTCCACACGAAGAAGGCAATGGCGAGTGCCTGGAACAGCACACCGATCGAGGACAGCAGGTTCCAGAACTCCCAGCCGCGTTCGAGTTGATACGTATAGATGCGTCGGGGCATGCCGAGCATGCCGGAGACGTGCATGGGGGCGAACGTCAAGTTGAAGCCGATGAACAGCAGCCAGAAGTGCCACTTGCCCAGCGTTTCGCTGAGCATGCGTCCGCTGACCTTCGGGAACCAGTAGTAGATCGCCGCGAAGATCGTGAAGACGAGTCCGCCGAACAGGACATAGTGGAAGTGGCCTACGACGAAGTACGAGTCGCTGACCTGCCAGTCAAACGGTACAACTGCCAGCATGATGCCGGTCAGTCCGCCGAAGAGGAACTGCGATAGGAAACCGATCGAGAAGAGCATGGGCGTGTGGAGTCGGATCTGCCCGCCAAACATCGTGGCGATCCAGTTGAACATCTTGATGCCGGTGGGCACGGCGATGAGCATGGTCGACGCCATGAACGCTGTGTTGACCGCGGGGCTCAGGCCGACCGCGAACATGTGGTGCACCCACACGCCCAGCGAGATGAACCCGATCGACACCGTGGCCGCCACCATGAGTGGATAGCCGAACAGCACTTTGCGGCTGAAGACCGGAATGATTTCCGACACAAAGGCGAAGGCCGGCAGGATCAGAATGTAGACCTCTGGGTGGCCAAAGAACCAGAACAGGTTCTGCCAGAGCACGGCGGAGCCGCCGTTCTGCGGATCGAAGAAGTGCGATCCCAATGAGCGGTCGAAAAGCAGCATGATCTGCGACGCGGCCAGCGGCGGCATGGCCAGCACCACCAGGATGGCGTCGATCAACATGATCCATACGAAGAGCGGCATCTTCATCATGCTCATGCCCTTGCAGCGCATGCACAGGATCGTGGCGACTAGGTTGATGCCGGTGGCGATGGAGCCGAAGCCCGACACCAGTAGCCCGAGAATCCAGTAGTCGGTGCTGTGGCCGCGAGAGAAGGTGCGTTCTGTCAGTGGGGCGTAGGCGAACCAGCCGACATCCGGGGCGCTGCCCATGCCATACAGGCCTTGTGCGCCGAAGTATGAGAAGTACAGCAGCAGTCCGCCGAAGAAGAACAGCCAGAAGCCAAAGGCGTTCAGTCGTGGGAACGCCATGTCGCGGGTGCCGATCATCAGCGGGACGAGGTAGTTCGCGCTGCCCAACAGGATCGGCATGCCCACCAGAAACACCATGGTGGTGCCATGCATTGTGAACAGCCGGTTGAACTCGTCGGGCATGACGACATCCATGCCCGGCCACGCCAGTTGCCAGCGCATCATGGCTGCTTCGAATCCGCCGATCATGAAGAACAGCAGGCCGGTGACGATGTACATGATGCCCAGACGCTTGTGGTCGACAGTGACGACCCACTCGTGCAGTCGCGCAAGCGAGGGGGCGGCGCCCTGCAGTTGTGGCGATGGAGGCGCAGCGGTCATTGCAGCGTCTCCAGATACGTGCAGATCAGGTCGGTTTCGTCCTTTGTGAGTTTCATCGACGGCATGTCGCAGCCGGGTTTGATCGTCTGTGGGTCCCAGACCCAGTTACGCAGGTTGTCGGGCGTGTTGGGGACGATACCCGAGCCGATCGTAGCGCGGCTCATGAGGTGCGTGAGGTCTGGTGCGAAGGTGCCGTTGGCCACGGTGCCTCGGATCGTGTGGCAGTTGATGCAGGCGGTGGACAGAAAGAGGTCGCGGCCCTTGGCAGCGTCATTGTTCTGCGATGCGGCCCGTTGTTGGTTGGCGACCCAGCGGTTGAAGTCAGCTTCGGTGTGTACGAACACGTTGATCAGCATGTTGGCGTGTTGGGCGCCGCAGTACTCGGCGCACTGGCCCACGTAGTGGCCGATCTCCAGAGGTTGCAGCCACAGGTGGTTGGTGCGACCGGGGACGACGTCTTTCTTGCCGGCGAGTTGTGGCACCCAGAAGGAGTGGATGACGTCGGCGGATTCGAGGGTCAGGAAGACGGCTTGCGATTCGCCGTCCTTGGTCAGGGGCACGTGTAGTTCATTGGCGGTGGTGAAGCCTTGTGCGCCGTAGTCGAACTCCCACCACCAGCGGTGGCCGACCACCGTGACTTCCAGGGCGCCGGCGGGCGGTTCTTGCTTGTCGATTTCGAAGATGCCGCGGGCGGACACTAGGAAGAGCACGAAGACGATGAGCAGGGGGATCACGGTCCAGGCGAGTTCGACTGGGTTGGAGCCGTAGACCTGTGGTGGTTCGGATCCATCGCCGTCGGCATGTTTGGCCCGGTAACGGATGATGGCCCAGATGATCAGGCCTTGCATGATGATGAAGATGACGGCGCAGATGGCGGTCACCAGCCAGGTGATGTCCAGGATCATCTCTGCCGGGGCAGAGCGTGGGTCGAACATGGACGGCACGCCGGCGGTTGGCATCATGCCCGGGGCGCAGATCGGTGCGGCGGAGGCGGTGGTGGTGATGACGCTGGTGGTCAGCACGATCCACATTCCTGCTGTCCTGCCGACTGCTTGCACTGCCGCTCTCCCCGCGCAACAGGCCTGAGGCCTCATGCGCTGGGGGTGAACCTAGCATGCCGCTTCCCGAGGGGGCAAGCGATGGCGACCTTGGATCCCGGTGATCGCGATGGATTGCCAGCGTCTTGATTGCAGCCCGCGGTGATGCGGTGGCGCGCTCGGGACGGGGCGGTGTGTGTATTAGGAGGTGTGGGGCGAGGGGGCGTGGGGGCGAGGGTGGGGGCGTTCAGCCAGCCGTGGCGGTCTCGTGCACGCCTTTGCGCCCGATGCTGTAATAGATGAAGCCCTTGTCGTGCAGGGCCATGTCGTGATAGACATTGCGGCCGTCGAAGATGACGGGGGCGCCGAGTTTAGCTTTCATCGTGCCGAAGTCCGGTTGGCGGAACTCTGACCATTCGGTGCACAGCACCAAAGCGTCGGCGCCGGCACACGCTTCGTACATGTCCTGTACGTAGTTGATTTCAAGGCCATAGGCTTGGAAGGTCTTTTTCGCGATGGGATCAAAAGCCGTCACGGTGGCGCCGCGTTCCAGAAGGCCTTCAATGATGGTCTTGGCCGGGGCTTCACGGACGTCGTCGGTGCGGGGCTTGAAGGCCAGGCCCCAGAACGTGAAGTGCTTGCCGGCGACGTCGCCGTCGAAGTGCGACAGGATGCGATTCAGGAACCACATGCGCTGCGCTTGGTTGACTTCGTGCACCGCTTCGTTCAGCAAGCAGGGGATGCCCGAGTCCTGACCCATTTCGATCACTGCGAGGGTGTCCTTGGGGAAGCACGAACCGCCGTAACCCAGGCCGGGATACAGGAACTTGTCGCCGATGCGCTTGTCGGCGCACATGCCTTCGCGGACGCGGGCAATGTCGGCACCGTAGTGCTCGGTGATTCTCGCGATCTCGTTGATGAAGGAGATCTTGCAGGCCAGCATGGCGTTGCTGGCGTACTTGACCATTTCCGACGACTCGACATCCATGAACATGAGCGGGTTGCCGGTGCTCACGAATGGCTCGTACAGCTCGGTCAGCAGGGCGCGGCTGCGGTCGTCTTCAATGCCGCAGACCACTCGATCCGGCTCCTGAAAGTCCTTGATCGCATCGCCTTCCTTCAGGAACTCAGGGTTGTCGGCGACGGCAAATGGCTTGCTTGTGATACCGGCGATGACCTCGCGAACCTTCGAGGTCGTACCCACCGGAACGGTGGATTTGACGACGATCACGGGGTGCTCCACCTGGCAGACGCCGGATTCGATCGCCTCGCCGATGGCTTTGGCCACGGCCATGACGGCCGACAGATCGCTGCGGCCGTCGGCACCGGTGGGGGTGCCCACGCAGATGAAGATCAACGCACCGTCGGCATAGGCCTCGGCGGGGTCGCCGGTGAAGTGCAGCCGGTCGCCCTTGATGTTCAGGGTCATCAACTCAGAGAGGCCCGGTTCGAAGATGGGGCACTCGCCGCGGAGCATCATGGCCACGCGATCGGGATTGATGTCCAAGCAGGTGACCTGATTGCCGGTGTTGGCAAAGCAGGCGCCAGTCACGAGGCCGACGTATCCAGATCCGACAATGGTGAGGTGCATGGCGCTTTGGCTCCGGGAAAGCAGTTGTTCTCGGCCGCTCCAATGCAGAACACGGATCAGCCGGATGAGTCCCGCATTCTATCGGCCAAAGCGGCCTCGATCGACAGCAGACTTGCTTTCAAAGCGAGGGCTTTCCACCGCTTTTTCGTGCCGTGAAAGCCGCCCAGCCCGTTGGTTCCCAGAACACGGTGACAGGGCGTCAGCGGGGGCATGGGATTGGCCCGCATGGCCCCTCCAGCGGCCCGCACGGCGGTTTGGCGGCCGGCCGATGTTGCAAGTTGGGCATACGTCTTTGGCCGTCTCATCTTGATCCGGCGGCAGGCTTTCCAACAGGCGGTGAAGAATGGCGGGCCGTCGGGCGGCGGCGCCGGCGGGGGCCCGGCATCCTCGCGCAGGGCAGCTTTGATCCAGGTGGCCAACGCCCGCTGCAGTCGGCGGTCCTGCTTGCCTTTGGGCGTGTCATGCAGGATGGCCCACTCGGTGTGCAGCGTTTCGTCGGTCATGAAGATCAGCAGCGCTCCGGCGGGTGTCGGGACGCTACGCCAGTAGGCTCCTGCGGCAACTTGTGCGGGAGGTCGTGCGGGAGTTCGTGCTGGGGTCAATGCCATGGTGCCGATCCTATCCATTGGATTGTGGACAACCGTAACCGCGGCCAAAGAGCCCTTCTACAATGCACAGATGAATGCATCCGCCACGTCGCTTGACCCCATGTCCGTCCAACTACTCGAATTGCTCGGCGAAGCCGATCCCGCTGCTGCGGAGATCCTTGCAGCCGAGGCCACCCGCCAGGACCGCACGCTCGAGTTGATCGCGTCGGAGAACCACGTGTCTACGCCGGTCATGCACGCGGCCGGATCTTGGATGACGAACAAGTACGCCGAAGGCTATCCCGGCAAGCGCTACTACGGCGGTTGCGAATACCACGATCAGATTGAACAACTGACTATCGACCGCGCCTGCGAACTCTTCGGTTGCCGGTTCGCCAACGTGCAGCCGCACTGCGGCGCCAATGCCAACACCGCCGCCTTCATGGCCATGCTCAAGCCCGGGGATCGCGTACTGAGCCTGCCCATCAAGAGTGGGGGTCACTTGAGCCACGGGTTGAAGCCGAACTTCAGCGGCACCTTTTACGAGATTCACGACTACGTGCTCGACGCGGAAACAGAACGCCTCAACTACGATCACATCGCAGAGCGCGCCCGCGAAACCAAGCCGCACATGATCATCTGCGGCTACAGCGCGTATTCGCGCACGATCGACTTCGAACGCTTCCGCGCCATTGCAGATGACGTGGGCGCCGTGCTCATGGCGGACATCGCCCACATCGCCGGGCTCGTCGCCGCGGGCGTGCATCCGTCGCCGTTTCCACACGCGCACATTGTCACCACCACGACGCACAAAACACTGCGTGGTCCGCGCGGTGGCATGATCATGAGCGACGATCCAGAAGTCGCCAAGATGGTCAATCGCAAGGTCTTCCCCGGCAGCCAGGGCGGGCCGCTAATGCACATCATCGCAGCGAAGGCCGTGGCGTTCGGCGAAGCACTCAAGCCCGAGTTCAAGACGTGGGCCGGGAATGTTGTGGCGAACGCCGACGCACTGGCCAAGGCGCTGGTCGGACACGGGTATCGCCTTTGCACCGGCGGCACCGACAACCATCTGCTGCTGGTCGATCTGCATCCGCGTGATGCCGACCTGACCGGCGCTGATGCCGAGCAGTGGCTCGAAGCGGCGGGCATCATTACCAACAAGAATGGCATTCCCAACGACCCACGGCCACCCATGGTGACCAGCGGCCTGCGTCTGGGCACGGCGGCATTGACCACGCGTGGCTTCAACACCGATGACATGGTGACGGTGGCTGGCCTGATCGACCGCGTGCTTGCCGCCGGCGGAGAGTCCACGGTGTGCGACGCCGTGCGCAACGACGTCCACGCCCTGTGCGACCGCTACCCGCTGTTTCACTGAGCGGCTGCGTGTATCTGCCGCAGGGCTTCATAGGTTGCGGCCGTCGCCGCGCACGCCAGATTCAGTGACCGAATACCAGCCTGCTGCGGCAGGCCGACGTCGACGTCATCACCCCAGCGGCTGCGCACGTCTTGCTTGATGGCGTCCGGCAGACCGTCACTCTCGCCGCCGAAGAGCAGATAGTCGCCGTCTTGAAAGCGTGCTTCCCACACGCTTCGAGCTGTCCGCGCCGTCAAGGCCCACAGTCGTGGGGGCTGTTCGGTCGCCAGAAACGCTACCCAGTCTTCGTGTACGCGCAGATCGAGGTCCTGCCAGTAATCCAACCCTGCCCGGCGCAGCGCTTTCTCGCCGAGATCGAAGCCAAGGGGCTTGATCAGGTGCAGTCGCGCACCAACGGCCACGGCGGTCCGGCCGATCGTACCGGTGTTGTTTGGGATTTCAGGGGCGTACAGCACCAGATGAAGCATGACAGTGGGACTCTACCTGCCCGCGATTGCGTCTCGCTATAGTCAGAGGCCCGGGATTCGATGCCTAGAGCAGCTTGAGAAGGAAGGAAAACCAAATGCCCAAGCACACCACGGATCAGATTCGCAACCTTGCGCTTGTGGGCCCATCGGGGTCCGGCAAGACGACCTTGACCGAAGTCATGTTGCACGCGGCAGGCGCCATTAACCGTGTCGGCACCGTCGAGGACGGTTCCACGACCTGCGACTTCACCGATCTGGAACAGAAGTTCGGGCACTCTCTGGACAGCACCGTGGTGCATTTGGAGCACGGTGGTTGCCACATCAACATTGTCGACACGCCGGGCCGCGGCGACTTCCTGGGCATGGCGATGAGTGCCCTGCCCGCCGTGGAGACCATGGTGCTGGTGCTCGATCCGGACACCGGCATTGATCCCGTGTCGCGACGGCTGATGAAGCTGGCTGCAGACCGCAAGCTGCCGCGTGTCATCTTGATCAACAAAATGAACACAGGCGACGTCGGCGAGCTGCTCGAGCATGTCAAGGAGACATTCGGCAACGAATGTGTGCCGATCAACCTGCCCACCGACGACGGCAAAGCCGTGGTGCGCTGTCTGCAGGAAACCGAAGGCGAATCCGATCTTGGCGACGTGGCTTCCTTCCACACCGCGCTGGTCGATCAGATTGTCGAAGTCGACGAAGCGCTCATGGAGCAGTACCTCGAAGCGGGCGAAATTGCACCAGATGCGTTGCTGGATCCGTTCAAGCGCGCCATGCGCGAAGGACACCTGATTCCCGTCGCATTCACCAGCGCCCGCAACAACGTGGGCGTCTCCAAGTTTCTGGATCAAGTGGCCTACCTGTTCCCGAATCCCGCCGAGGGCAACTTCCGTCCCATCGAAAAGATCACCGACGACGACCACGAGTTGATTGAACTCACCGCCGATCCAGCCGGGACGCTCGTGGGCCATGTGTTCAAAGTCGCGAGCGATCCGTTTGTGGGCAAGCTCAGTTATGTCCGTGTACACAACGGCACGCTCAATGCTTCAGACCACCCGCGTGTGGACGACAGCAAGAAGGGTGTGCGTCTTGGCCATGTCTTCCAACCGCAGGGCAGAGAGACCACCGAGATCGACGCCGGCGTGCCGGGCGACATTTGTTGTCTCGCCAAGATTGACGACATCCATTACGACAGCACGGTGCATGGCGTCACCGACGGCTACGCAAAGATGAGCACCATTCCTCTGCCCAAGCCCATGTATGGGCTGGCCATCGAAGCCACCAGCAAGGGCGGTGACGCCAAGTTGGGCGAGGCCATGTATCGAATGATGGCCGAGGATCCAACCTTCGTGCTCGACCGCGTTGCCACGACGGGTGAACAGGTCATTCGTGGGCTGGGCGAGTTGCACCTGCGAGCGAAGTTGCAACTGCTGAAGGACGAATACGGCGTGGAAGTGGACACGCATCAGCCCAAGGTCGCCTACAAGGAGACTATCCAGGGCAATGCAGAGGGGCACCATCGACACAAGAAGCAAAGTGGCGGGTCCGGCCAGTTCGGCGAGGTCTATCTGCGGGTGGAGCCCGTCGGTGACGACACCGAGGGCATGACCAACGGCCTGCTATTCGTTGACGACACGTTCGGTGGTTCGGTGCCCAAGCAGTTCATGCCTGCCATCGAAAAGGGCATTCGTCGTGTCATGGTGGAAGGCGCCATTGCCGGCTACCCCATGCAGAACATCAAGGTCAGCGTGTACGACGGCAAGCACCATCCCGTGGACTCTAAGGAAATCGCGTTCATGACGGCCGGCCGTCGCGCGTTCGTTGCAGCCGTGCAGAAGGCACGGCCGGTGCTGCTTGAACCATTCGTGAAGTTGGAGATCACGGTGCCGCAGGACTTCATCGGCGACATTTCGTCGGATCTGTCCGGCCGTCGCGGTCGTATTCAGGGCACTGACACGCTCGCCGGCAATCAGGTGGTGGTGCAGGCCGAGGCGCCGCTGTCCGAGGTCATGATCTACGCCAACCATTTGAAGTCCATGACCGGCGGTGCCGGCTCATACTCGATGGAATACTCGCACGACGAGCAAACGCCGCCCAACGTGCAGGCCCAGGTTGTGGCAGCGTTCAAGCCTCATTCGCACGAGGACTGACCCGCGGTCCACAATGACGCCCCGGGGGGGTGTGGCAGTACCATGCTCTGGTGCTTGTTCGCTGTGCTGATCCCGCTGCTACCACGCCCGTCGAGATGGACGGCGCGAAGGATGTGCGAATGCAGATCATGGTGGGACGCGACGACGCAGTGCCAAACTTTGCCATGCGTCACTTCGTGGTTGCAGCCGGCGGCCACACACCGCGCCACAGCCACCCGTACGAGCACGAGGTTTACATTGTCGAAGGTGAGTTGGAAGCCGAATGTTCCGGGGAAACGCAGTTGATTCGAGCGGGGGATGTCCTGCTGGTACCCAGTGCGTCCGTGCATCAGTTTCGCAATGTCTCCGGGACTGACGCACGCTTTCTGTGCTTGGTGCCGGTGACGTCTGATTGCGGCGAACAGGTGCCTGGGGCGTAATGGGCACCGGACAAACAGCTCAACGTACCGCGGTTTCATTCTGGCCGTTGCTCCCGGAGGCGGGCCTGCTGATCGTGGGCGTGCTTGGTGCGGAGCAGGCATGGGGCGCCGGTGTCGCTGTAACTGCCGCCGGAGGCATGGTGGTCACCGGGGCCGGACTGCTGTTGGGCAGCGCGTTGGTGAGCCAGCTGGGATTGGCCGCATCGGTGTCCGTGTCGGCATGTGTCGCTGGGCTGCTGTTGCCCGAGGGTACGCCCGCAGCGACTGGCCTGGTGATCGGCGGCGTGATGGGCGTGGTGCTGTTGGCGTTTCTACCCTTGTTGTTGCTCACACGCGCCGGCGCCGGTGGGTCCGATGCGTCCATCTACGACCTGCTCAAGGAGATCGGCGAGCACGTCATGCTCAGCGACTCCGCCAAGCGCGTGCTGTTCCGCGATCGTGAACACGAGTTGCTGCAGCAGACAATCGAAGGGGACATTGAGTCGTGTAGTTTCAACCGAGCACTGGTGCTGTGCGACGATCTAGAGCGCATGCTGGGCACTAGTCCGGAAGCAGAG
>Ga0315336_1007049_pt1 | contig 11067 bp, 5 predicted proteins | sample ASW5metaG_FD_204512 | JGI IMG/M metagenome (GOLD analysis project Ga0315336, IMG submission 204512) | Ammonia-oxidizing marine archaeal communities from Monterey Bay, California, United States - ASW #5 | ecosystem: Environmental > Aquatic > Marine > Intertidal zone | place: USA: California... | reverse complement strand
TTACCCGGCTTACGAGAACAACCCTGCTACCCCCGAGGAGATCAAGAAGCGCAACGACCTGCGCTACAAGCTCAACAGGGAACTGACCGGGTCGGTGATCTACCGGGCGGTCTACAGCGAGCGGCGTTTCGAGGAGGTGATGGCGGAGTTCTGGCGGAACCACTTCAACATCGACCAGAGCAAAGATCAGGTGCAGTACCTCGCGGCGCACTACGAGCAGACCGTGATCCGCAAACACCTGTTCGGGGATTTTTCTGACATGCTGCTGGCGTCGGCGCGCCACCCTGCGATGCTGATATACCTGGACAACGATGTCAGCCAGAAACCGTTGAGCGATCGCGAGAAGAACCTGCTCGTGCGATTCGAGAATAAGAAGTACCAACCGCGTTCGGTCGCGTCGTTGGGCAGGCAGCGGGGATTGAACGAAAACTATGCCCGCGAGCTGATGGAGTTGCACACGCTGGGCGTGGCGAACGAAAATCGCAAGGGCGGTTACTCGCAGCGGGACGTGACCGAGTTGGCACGCCTGCTCACCGGGTGGACAGCCGGGCGATCCGGGGACTCGATGATGGGCGGGGGTGATGGTTACGGCTTCAGGTTCCGCGACGATGTGCATGACGATAAACCCAAACGCGTACTGGGGATGAGCTTCCGAGGAAATGAGGGCGAGGCCGGGGGGATCCGATTTATCAAGAAATTGGGATCACATAAGCAGACGGCGCGGTTTATCTCAACCAAGCTCTGCCGGTACCTGGTGAGCGATGACCCGCCTGCGGATTTGATCGACGAGGTTGCGGAGGTGTTTGAGGACACCGATGGGGACCTGTCCGCGGTTTACGAGGCGATCCTGTTCAGCGATGCCTTTATGGATTCATCGAGCTACCGCGCGAAATTCCGTACGCCGTTTGAGTTTGTCGTGGCGTCTCTGCGTGCGACCGATGCGAAGATCACAAGCTTTAACGGGACGCGCGAGTCGCTGCGTCGGATGGGTCAACCCTTGTACGGGTGTGTCGATCCGACGGGCTACAGCGATACCGCCGAAGCCTGGCTCGACCCGGGTGTGTTGGTGTACCGTTGGGACTTCGCGTTGCGGCTGGCCCAGGGGAAGGTCGGGGGTGTGAAGGTGCCCGGCACGTTCTGGAAGGGGCTTCCTAAAGATAACCCCGCGGGGTTGAAACTTGCGCTGGCCGAGGCGTTATTGGCTGAGGGTGCGGACACGCAGGGCTGGGACACGATCGAAAGCGCGTTGGGCAAGAAACCCGAGCCTCGACGAGCGGCCGGCATGGTCCTGGGCTCGCCGATGTTTCAGGAGCAGTAAGGGCCACGCGCTCATCAAGTAATTTCTGGATTAAGCAGGAAAGGCGGCAATCCATGGCGACGACGCGGCGTGAGTTTATTAAGCAAACCAGCACGATCGCGCTGGGGGCGGCCGGTGTGGGTGCGCTGGGGACTCAGACAGTGTTCGGCGCGTCGGGCGGTGCTTCACCAAGCAAGCCGACGGTGGTGGTGCTTTATCTTCGGGGTGGGTCGGACCCGCTTAGCGCGTTGATCCCATACGGGGACCGGACGTATTACAACCTTCGGCCGACGATCGCGGTGTCAGGGCCCGACGGAGAGAATCCTAAGGCGGGTGTGATCGCGTTGAACGATTATTTCGGATTCCACCCATCCATGGCCGGGCTCGCGCGTCTATATAAGAAGGGTTTGATGGCCCCGATCGTGAATGCCGGGTCAACCCACCCGACACGCAGCCACTTCGATGCCCAGGACTTCATGGAACGGGCCGCACCGGGAGTCAAGTCCGTGACCGAGGGCTGGCTCAACCGGTACCTGTACATGACCAAGACCGGGGACGACTCGGACCTGCGCGCGGTGTCTTTCCAACCGGTATTGCCCCGGTCGCTTCGTGGGCAGTACCCGGCGCTGGCGGTGCCTGATAAGAACGCACAGTCTGCGGCTTCGGTGTTCGCCGGTCTTTACGGGTGTGACGACGCCAAGCAGACCGCGAAGGCGCAGGAGGGAACGAGCGCGGATAAGGCGTCCGTTGACGGATCGCCTGACCAGCGGTCCGGTCGCAGCCGGATTATCGAAGCGGGCGCTCAGGGGATCTCACGACTGAATCGCCTGAACGAGGTGCTCAACGACAATAAGAATAAGCCAATTGCGAACTACCCCAAGACAACATTGGGCGGTCAGTTCCGTGACATCGCCAAACTCATCAAGGCGGACGCGGGTCTTGAGATCGCGGCGATCGATTACAACGGCTGGGATCACCACGCGATGCAGGGCGCGAGCTACGGCGTGTTCGGGCAGATGATGGGCAACGTGTCCAATACTATCGAAGCCTTTGTTAACGACCTGGGCTCGAAGATCGACCGGACGGTCGTGCTGACGATGAGCGAGTTTGGCCGAACGGCGCGCGAGAACGGCAACAGCGGATCAGACCACGGGCACGGCGGGTACATGCTCGCGGTCGGAGGTCCCGTCAACGGCGGGCGGTTCTACGGCAAGTGGACCGGGCTCTCCAGCCGGTCGTTGTATGAAGGACGTGACATGCCCGTGCATACCGACTTCCGCGACGTCTTCGCCGAGGTGCTCTCCGGGTTGTACGGCTTCCAGGCCGACGACCACCAGTTCTTCCCGGAGTACGACGCGAACGACAAGCCAATGGGCTTGATCAAGACGTGAATTCACACTTCATTGCCGTGTTCATAAATCAATATTAATAAAGCATTTAAATCGACTTCACCCATGAGGTGTTGCGTGTGATATGCCGCTTGGGGTTGACCCGGCGTGTGAAAGGCCGACACTGTTGATTGTCATGCCCCGCTGTTTCTTGGTTGGGGCTATATTCGATCGTGGGCACTTCTAGATTGGTGGGATAACTTATGAGTGATACAGAACAAGGCGGCGCGAAAGGAATGAAATTTTCAATGGCACGTCTGATGGTAACCATCCTGATTGTGATCTTGATCGCGATCGTCGCGTATCAGTACGGACTGGACCAGGTTCCTAAGAATGACCCGACGCGGACGACCAAGATCTTCGGGTTGGATAAGCCCAAGTCGATGATCCTGGCAGACATCTACAACGACGCGGACGGCGACAGCGTGGCCGACCCGCCGACCGAGGCGGACCGATGGATTGATCCCCAGGCGATCCTGTTTTCTTATGTCGCGGCCCCGAACGCCGAGGTGTATGAGAAGGCGTGGCAGCCGTTGGTCGAACATCTAGCCAAGGTGACGGGCAAGCCCGTGCAGTATGTCCGGTTTGAGTCGGCGCGCGACCAGTTGCTGGCGATGCGTGAGGGCCGCCTGCATGTGACCGCGGTGAACACAGGCAACGTCCCCGAAGCGGTGAACCTGTACGGGTTCGTGCCCGTGGCCTCCCCCGCCGATGCCGAAGGCAAGCACGGCTACACGATGAACATCATTGTCCCCAAGGGGAGCACGATCAAAACCCCGGCCGATCTGGCGGGGCGCAACATCGCCTTTACCGACCCGGGATCGAACTCGGGATGCAAGGCCCCGATGGTTCTGCTCAGTGACTTCAACCTCCTGTACGACAAGGACTACCACTTCGTGTTTTCACGTGGCCACGAGCAGTCGATCGCGGGTGTTGCTTCGGGTAAGTATGAAGCGGCGGCGGTCGCCAGCGATATGCTGTCCCGGGCCGTATCCCGAGGCGACATCGAGGACGGCAGCGTACAGAGTATCTACACGTCCGAACGATTCCCCTCCGCGGCGATCGGGTATATCTACAATCTCAAGCCCGAGCTGGCGGCGAAAATCCGTGAAGGGTTGCTTGATTTTAAGGTTGGGGACAGCGCGGTCACGCAGGAATTGGCCGAGGGCGTCGTCGGGTTTGCGCCGGTTTCTTACAAAGATGATTGGGCGCTGGTACGACGCATCGACTCGAACGTGGCGCCGAGTACCGACGACCAGGCCGCGGCCGACGCGGGGTAAGCCCGTGACATCAACTAACGATCACACACAAACGCCCCGCACACGCGGGGCGTTTTTTTATGATTACAGCAAAGGCGTATCTCGGCGCGTACCTTGGGTCTGTGTCGCGATTGGGTAGAGCTTATGTGTCGGCGGTCAACTCGCTGACCGTCGGGCAGGTGCATTGCAGGTTGCGGTCGCCGTAGGGGTTGTCTACTCGACCGACGGGAGGCCAGTACTTGTTCTCGCGCAGGCGCGGGTCGGGGTAGGCCGCGAGGCTGCGCGGGTAGGTGTGGGGCCAGTGGTCGTCGCTTACAGCGGCCGCGGTGTGCGGCGCGTGTTTCAGCGGGTTGTCGTCTTTGTCTAAATCACCCGACTCGATGCGCGCGATCTCACCGCGGATCGTGATCAGCGCGTCACACAAACGGTCTAGTTCTGCCTTGGACTCGCTCTCGGTCGGCTCGATCATCAAAGTGCCCGCGACGGGCCAGCTCATCGTCGGGCTGTGAAAACCGAAGTCCATCAGACGCTTGGCGATGTCTTCCACACGGACACCGGCGGATTTCTCGAAAGGTCGGCAGTCGATGATGAATTCGTGGGCGACACGGTTGTTATCACCGGTGTAGAGGATGTCGTAGTGGCCGCTTAGCCGGGCTGCCATGTAATTAGCATTCAGGATGGCGGCCTCGGTCGCGTGCTTTAATCCGTCGGCTCCCATCATGGCGATGTACATCCACGAGATCGGGAGGATGGACGGACTGCCGTACGGCGCGGCGCTGACAGGGTGTTCGCCTGTAATCGGATCACCGGGCAGGAACGGGGCGAGCGTTTCGTTGCAGGCGATCGGTCCCATGCCGGGGCCGCCCCCGCCGTGGGGGATGCAGAAGGTTTTATGCAGGTTCAGGTGGCAGACATCCGCACCGATGTCGCCTGGGCTGCACAGCCCGACCTGCGCGTTCATGTTCGCGCCGTCCATATATACCATTCCGCCGTGGTCATGGATAATCTTGCAGACCTCTCTGATCGTGGTCTCGAAGACGCCGTGCGTCGAGGGGTAGGTCACCATCAGCGCGGCGAGGCTGTCTTTGTGTTGTTTGGACTTGGCTTGAAGGCCGTCGATGTCTATGTCGCCGTTATTTTTGCAGGCGACCGGGACAACGCGCATCCCGGCGATAACCGCCGACGCGGGGTTCGTGCCATGCGCGCTGACGGGGATCAGGCATACGTCGCGTTGCGAGTCGTTGCGCGACTCGTGGTAATGCCTGATAGCCAAAAGCCCGGCATATTCGCCCTGCGACCCGGCGTTGGGCTGCAATGATACGGCGGCGAAGCCGGTGATCTCCGCGAGCCAGGATTCCAACTCGGTGAAAAGCTGTTGATAGCCCTTGGTCTGATCTGCCGGCGCGAAGGGATGCATCTGCGCAAATTCAGGCCAGGAGATCGGGAGCATCTCGGAAGCGGCGTTGAGCTTCATCGTGCATGAGCCCAGCGGGATCATGCTGTTGGCGAGGGTGATGTCCTTGCTTGCCAATTGCGTGGTGTAACGCAGGAACTCGTGCTCGCTGTGGTACTGGTTGAAGACTGGGTGGGTGAGGAAGGGTGTGCTGCGCCGGTGCTCGGTTGAAACCGTAAACCAATCTGGTGTTACTTCCTTCAGCATTTCTTCAACGGTATATCCCACGGGATGAGACCCGGGGCTGAAAATCTCGAATAACGACTGGATGGTTTCAGTTGTTGTCGTCTCATCTACACTGATGCATATATCTTGATCATTAAAACGACGGAGATTAATACCTCGCTTGTGTGCGAGGTCAATAATCGCATCAACTGACGCATTTTGTGGGCAGACAGCGACGGTGTCGAAGCCTACGGTGACTTCGTTTGCCATGCGCTGGAGACCCTGGCCTAAAGCCTGTGCTAATTGATGGACACGGTTGGCGATGCGTTTTAGCCCCTCCGGCCCGTGATACACGGCGTACATCCCCGCGACGACAGCGAGCAGAACCTGGGCGGTGCAGATATTGCTGGTGGCGCGGTCGCGTTTGATGTGTTGCTCGCGGGTCTGGATGGCGAGCCGGTAGGCCGGGTTGCCGTGCGCGTCCTTGGAGACCCCGACGATCCGGCCGGGCATCTTGCGTGCGTGTTTTTCGTGAGTGGACATGTAAGCGGCGTGTGGCCCGCCGAACCCCATCGGGACGCCGAATCGCTGCGTGCTACCGACGGCGATGTCGGCCCCCCACTCACCCGGCGGCTTTAACATCACCAGCGCGAGGATATCGCAGGCGGCGACGAGAAGTCCGCCCGCTTCGTGCGTCTGATCGGCGAGCGAGGCGTAGTCTTGGATGCGCCCGTCGGTCGTGGGGTATTGCACCAGCACCCCGCAGGCATCCCCCAAACCCGAGGGCGCCTGCCCTTCGGTCGGCGTGAACAGTTCAACATCGATCCCCATCGTCTTTGCGCGGGTCTTCACCACCGAGATCGTCTGCGGATGGCAATCATCAGCAACGAGGAAGACCTTCTTCTTCTGCCTCGCAATTGAATAACACATCGCCATCGCTTCCGCGGCCGCGGTGGCTTCATCCAGCAGCGAACCGTTCGCCAGCGGCAGCCCCGTGAGGTCGGCGACCATGGTCTGGAAGTTCAGGATCGCTTCGAGCCTGCCCTGGCTGATCTCCGCCTGGTACGGGGTGTAGGCCGTGTACCAAAGCGGGTTCTCCAGGATGTTGCGCAGGATCGGCGCGGGGGTGATCGTGCCGTGGTACCCCATGCCGATCATGGAACGGTAGACCGTGTTCTCGCTGGCGGTTTCTTTGAGGCGATTAAGCGTGTCGTGTTCGCTCTGCGGCGCATCGAGGTTTAACGGTTGCTTCAGCCGTATGTCGGCCGGGACGGTCTGATCGATCAACTCATCCAGTGATGCACAGCCGACCAAATCAAGCATCTCATGGATGTCTTGCGGCGCAGGCCCGACGTGACGCCGGGCGAAGGGCGCGTCGGGTTTCGTTTGATCGTTGTGTGTCGGCTCTGGGCTCATGGGCGTCATGGTGGGGCTCATAGAATGGGCTGCCTGATCGCGTGGTGGGTGGGGCCTGTCTGTGGGCAGTCTAGGGCGGACGTTGACGGCGGGCAATGAGGTATTGGGCGATCGACACCACCCGTAGAGGATCTACCTGTAACCTTAGATTAATAGTTTTAATTTATAAACACTCATTTCGGGTCAGGCCTGCGGGTTCGATGTGATAGCCGGTATGCGCATTGTCGGTGGGTCGCGACGGCTTCCCGGGCGGGCGGTGTGGCGTTAAGCTGATTCTCATGTCACAAACCAATGCGAAACTGTCACGGATACTTCAGCAGATGGCGGACGCGCTGGAGGTCCTCGGGGCTAATCGGTTCAAGGTGATCGCCTTCCAGAAGGCGGCCCGCGTGCTCGGGGAACTGACCGACGACGTGGCGGGGATGGATACGAAGGAGCTGCGCGCCATCGAGGGGATCGGCAAGGGGATGGCTGACCGGATCGAGGAATTCGTTCAGACCGGCGGGTTGCCCGAGGCGATTGAGCTGTTTGAGAAGGTCCCGCCGGGCGTGGTGAAGATGCTGGACATCCCCGGGCTCGGGCCCAAGACCGTGTCGATCCTCTGGCGGGACGCGGGGCTGAACGACATGGCTCAGCTCACCGCGGCGTTGGATACCGGCGAACTCGAGGAGTTGCCCGGCTTCGGCAAGAAGAAGATCGAGAACATCAAGAAGAACCTGGCGTTCGCGGAGCAGGCCGGCAAACGCGCGAAGATCGGCAAGGCGATGCCTTTGGCGTTGTGGTTTGTCGAACAACTCAAGCAGTTGAAGCAGGTCAAGCAGATCGAGTACGCCGGGAGCCTGAGACGTGGCCGGGAGACGATCGGAGATCTGGACCTGTTGGTTGCAGCGAATGAGAAAGATGCCGGGGCGATCATGGACGCCTTTGTCGGGCTCGACGTCGTAGCCGACGTGATCGTTAACGGGGAAACAAAAAGCTCTATCCGCACGAATGAGGAATCCGGGGGAATGCAGGTGGACCTGCGCGTCGTGCCGACGAAAAGTTACGGGGCCGCGCTGATGTACTTCACCGGGAGCAAAGACCACAACGTCCGACTGCGCGAGCGCGCGATCTCGATGGGGATGAAGCTCAACGAATGGGGCTTAATAAAGACCGACAGCGAAAAAGTGGTCGCGGGCAAGACCGAGGCTGATGTCTTCAAGGCGTTAAAACTCGCGTGGGTCCCCCCGGAACTGCGCGAGGACCGCGGGGAGGTCGCGTTGGCTGAGAACGACGATCTGCCTGAGTTGATCGAGCTATCCGACATCCGTGCCGAGTTGCACACCCACACGACCGCCAGCGACGGGATGTGGACGATCGAGGAACTCGCAACCGCGGCAGCGGATCGCGGGTTCCACACCGTTGCGATCACCGACCACTCCAAGGGGCAGGTGCAAGCCAACGGCTTAAGCGATGAACGATTGGAAAAACACATCGTCGCGGTACGCAAGGTCGCCGAGAAGCTCAAGAGCAAGATCATCGTCCTGGCTGGCAGCGAGGTCGACATCCTCGCCGACGGCCGACTGGATTACCCGGACAGCCTCTTAAAAGAATTGGACGTCGTGGTCGCGTCCCCTCACGCGGCGCTGACGCAGGAACCCGCGAAGTGTACGAAGCGTTTTCTTAAAGCGATCGAGAATCCGTATGTCACCATCATGGGCCACCCGACCGGCCGACTGATCGGCCGACGCGAGGGGCTTAGCCCGGACATGGGCGCGCTATTCAAGGCCACCGCCGAACGCGGGATTGCCATGGAGATCAACGCCAACCACTGGCGGCTGGACCTGCGCGACACCCACGCCAAAGCCGCGATCGCGGCTGGGGTAAAGTTAGCCATCAACACCGACGCCCACGGCCCCGCCGATCTGGATCAACTCCAATACGGCATCCTCACCGCACGACGCGCGGGGGTGACGAAGAAGGATGTCGTGAACTGTTTGACCAAGGCGGCGCTGGCGAAGTGGTTGAAATCAACGCGTGCGTAGTTTATCTCGCCGATCACCTTGTAAATCCTCAAAAACCATTGCTATGGATACAGAAACCAGATAGTCTGTATACGCCTACCGGGGGGTTCCGGCAGGCATATCGAAGAATAGTTGCCTCATCACAGACGATACGGGCGACGGAGGGAGAGAAGATATGCGCTTACACGGTGTGTGTGCGGTGGCGGCTGGCCTGGCTCTGGGGTTTTCCTCAACCGTGACGATCGCCGGGCCCTGGTATGAACTGGCCGTATTAGATTATTTTCCCGAGACCAACCCGCCAGGCACATTTGGGGACCTGATTCCCGGAAATGGAAAGTCCGTCACTATATATGGTGACCGTATTGCAGTCGGTTCTCCTAATGCGGAATTGTATGACGGCGTTGGGTATGTGTATGTGTATTCACGTTCTTCGTCCGGGCAGTGGTCACAAACACTAACCCTCAATGCTGGAGCAGACCGACCATATTTTGGCCGTTCGGTCGCCCTGTCGGAGGAATATCTTGCGGTTGGTGACGCGTTTCATACCACCGCGCTCAACGGCAGAGTGACGATGTATCGTATTAACGAAAACACCTCCGATTACGTAGAGATGTTTCTTCCTGGCGGCGTATTAATAATACCGCAAAATAGCGAGTACGGGACTAGTGTTGATCTGGCCGGAACAACACTTGTTGCAGGATATTTTGAGCGAAACGGGGCATTAGTATACGAACAAGAAGTCCTCTTGGAAGATCCATTTGTAGAGCAGTGGCCTGCTACACAGGTGTTACAGAAAGGAGGCAATTCGCGCGGGAGCCGATTCGGTACTGTAGTTGCCACCAGCGGAGATGCGTTGGCAATAGCTGAAAAGCCGAATTTTCTAGCAAACGATTTATCCGGCACCGTGCATTTATCAGATAAAACCGCAACCGGTGAATGGTCCGCTCCAATTAGTCTCGCTGCGCCCACGCCAATCGATAATGATAATTTTGGCGGAAGCTTATCTATGGATGGAGATTACTTAGTAGTAGGCGCATTTGGGCATAGTCCAAGAGGTGACGGTAAAGGGGCGGTGTATATTTATGAGCGTATCGGTGTCGGCGAGTGGGGCCTGATTGCAGACTTGATCCCGTCAGATATCGACCAAGTGGGCTTTGGGACCTCGGTAGCGATCTCTGGAGAGCGAGTGATCATTGGTGCAGCGTCTTCGGTTTATATATTTGAGCGCGACTCGACTGGTGATTGGCTCGAAATCCAGAAGATTAATGACCCGACATCGAATGACATAATATTTGGTCGCGAGGTAGATATACACGGTGATACCGCCGTCGTATTAGCGAATCAGCACTTGTATGTGTATGCGGTTCCTGAGCCTTCTGCATGTATTATCTTGTTGGTTGGAACTTTGGCCCGCACACTGAGCCGTCAGAGACAGCCGAGTGTCAATCGGTTCATCTAGCCAATATGATGCCGACTGAGTAGTTGAATTCACCCATAAAAACTTGATTTGAGTCATCCAGCGTTTACCCTTTGCGTCGCGACGGACTCCGCGAGTTTGGCGTAGTCCTTCGCGCCGTGGCAGTCCGGGGCGTAGTCGAAGATGCTTTGGCCGAAGCTGGGCGATTCGGCGAGCTTGATGTTTCGGCGGATCGGGGGGCTGTACACCACCGCGTCGGACCAGGGGGCGTCCGTGCCTCGGGCTTCGGTGAGGAAGCTGTTCACATCGTTGATGACCTCGTTGGCGAGGATGGTGTTGCCCTCGTGCATGCAAAGGACGACGCCGGCGACTTTCAGCTGGGGGTTGATCCCCTGCTTCATCATGGAGATGGTTTCGAAGAGCTTGCCCAGGCCTTGCAGGGCCAGGAAGTGTGCCTGCATGGGGACGATGACTTCGCTGGCAAGCGTCAGAGCATTGATGGTCAGCAGGCCCAGGCTAGGCGGGCAGTCGATCAGGACGTAGTCGGGGCGGTCGTTGGTCTTAACATCTCTTGGGAGGTCGGGGTTGCCTAAGAGCGGCGCGACTTTCTGTTTGAGCACGGTCTGCGCCATCCCGGTGACAACTTTGTCTGCCAACTCGGCTTCAACG
>Ga0315336_1007048_pt1 | contig 11067 bp, 9 predicted proteins | sample ASW5metaG_FD_204512 | JGI IMG/M metagenome (GOLD analysis project Ga0315336, IMG submission 204512) | Ammonia-oxidizing marine archaeal communities from Monterey Bay, California, United States - ASW #5 | ecosystem: Environmental > Aquatic > Marine > Intertidal zone | place: USA: California... | reverse complement strand
GTAACGTTGGATCTGGCGGCACTAACACTGCTGTGCTTGGTTCGAAGTGGGCCTGGGGAACGTCCATTCTGCCGCAAATCGATCGGCAGAACACTCTTGACGATCTTGGCGTCAAAGCCCCCGACTACGCCTCTGTTCTGAGCCCCAACACAGGGTTCCCGGTCCGGTACAACGCTGTTGGACTCCGGATCCCCATCTATCGTTGCCCGTCCACAGACGGAATTTATGACGGCAACACGCTCCGCGGTTTGGGTAACTCCGGTGCCGCTCTCGGTGTTCCCGGAAAATCGAACTATGTGGGGAACATGGGAACTCGCATGGCGGTCTACTCTCCCGCCGGGACAATTACCAATGGCGAGTACACCAGCGATACTGACCTGACTGAGCAGTTCGACCTCGATCCTTCTTCGCCGACGATTGACGATGCTGACGGTACGCTCTATCCGGGCAGCCGGATTCGTTTCCGCGACATGGCTGACGGTGCGAGTAACACCTTCTTGGTTGGCGAGCGGGACGATAACCGTGGTGCCGCTGTCTGGGCAGGCATTCGGGAAGTCGGTGGTACCGAAGTTACGGGCGATCCCTCCGGCTTAGGTGGCGACATCGACGGTTTGGGTCTGATGCCTGAGTCGATTACAGACCGTCCGTTGAGCGGTTCAGTGGAGGATGCCTTGGGGACCGTCATGCTCCAGATCAATTCGCGCGATTTCGGCGGAGTGATCCGGATGGACTCTGCCTCCGAGCAACTTGATCTCGCGTTCTATCCTGGGTTTGGCAGTAAGCACGATTCGGGTGCTCACTTCCTGTTCGGAGATGGCCGGGTCGAGTACATTAACGACACGATTGATTCGGCGCCGAACAATTTGCCTGCCAATTTTGGTACGTTGCAACGCCTCGGTGCCCGCAACGACGGTCAAGTCTTGCCTGACTTTTAGGACGGCTGGAGTAAAGCTGTCGTTTGCGTAATTCTGTTGATTAGATTGAGGAGGGCCTTCGCAGTTTGGCGGCCGGTCGGTTGGCTGCCAATCAAACGGAGGTCCTTTTCAATTCGACTGAAAGCCAACGGGGGCAGTCAGGAAGATTGTAGAAATCTCTTCCTGGCTGCTCCCCGGTTTTATTTTGACTCTTGGGCAGGTACGGATTCTCGAACCCGGTTTACGGATGTATCGCACGAGGCTTTGCGTGACGTCTCGCTTCTGGTCATGGGGCCCGGCACGGGAACTGCACATTTGGCGAAAAAGCTGTCTGGAAAGCTAAGGCAGCGACCATCGCGGAAATTCGAAGGAGTTTTCTACCCCTTTGTGCTTGCACCAGTCCGAAGCGTGCTCTGGCAGATCCCTCATGAGTGCGACGGGAGGCAGCCCAACGTCGGCGATTGCAGAACGGATGGGCCGGTAGCGAACGATGAGATGACGCCGTTTTTTTTCAGATTTGACGGTTGCGCCAAGCATTCTTTTTCCGGTTGATTGGTGCGTCCGCGAGTACGGAGCCTGTTCAGTTTCGTGTGGGTTCAAGAATTTGGCGACCCGTCAGAAAGCCCTCCACAGAGCACGATGACATACGAGAAAACGGCTGATTCGGACAGGCGGCCGCCGGCGATTGAATGCGGGGAGCCTCTCAGTCGGGTCTGGCCTTTCGAGGGTCAAGGCGTGTTGCTGTCGAGGAGAAATCGGGGTGGATAGGCCGCCCGCTGGATCAACGTGCCTGGCGGCGGGGACAGAAACAAGCCGCTTGGAGTTCAGTGTCCAGAGATGTTGTTCGGTAACCTGAGTGTATAGGCTTCTTCAAAAATGGAAATCGAAAAGATGCGCAGATTCGCCGTGTGGAGCGTCGTGGTAGGTGTGTTGTCGGCCGGTGTCGTTGGATGTAAAGAGGACCGCGGCTTTGAAGTGGTGCAGATTACGGGCAAGGTCTACTGTGACGATGAGCTCGTGAAGGAGAGTGATCTCTTCATTCAATTCATGCCGGCGGGAGATATTTCCCAGCCACTTGCGGGCAAAATGGCGGCTGGTAAGGTCGACGAAAACGGACAGTTCTCAGATTTGACGACCTATACCAAAGGGGATGGTGTCATTGTCGGCAAGCATAATGTCACCGTCTACCGTATGGTTCCCGTGGCCGAGGACGAGGACGATGATGAATCCGGCGTAGGAGGCCGAGAGCTCATTTGTGGTGAGAGTAGTACGGAAGTTACGATTACCGCAGATAGCAAAGATATCGAGATTCGGCTCACCAGCGACTAGAGTTGCCGGGTGACGTCGCAGCGCAAACTCGATGCATCTACGTGGACGGCTGTTGCGCCCTTGACAGAGGCAATGGCAGCTGGCAGCGGTCTGCCTATTTTCTTGGGTTACCGTCGGGGCCTTCTTTGGTCCACGTAGTTTGTGGGGATGGCTCTCCTCCGTGCGAGGAGATCACCCGAAAATAGATCAAAAGTCGGCATCCTACGCGGGGCGGGTTCTGGCCGCGGTCTTGCTGTTGCGTCTTTTTGGATGAACCTGCCACGAGAGCGACTTCGTCGAACGCTATCAATTCTCTGCTGTGCAAACATCGGTGGAGCACGCTCCTCGCACGGTATCATCCACTTTGTAGGCAGTTTCCTGCGGTATCTCGGAGGCAGCTTGGGTGAATACGCCATGCTCGGGACGATCGAGCAGGGAGTTGCCTGCAACTCAGCATGCCTGCCCCAAAGCTTCGTGAGACCCGCGCAGCGGGACGGCTTGCCGAATGTTAAGTTCCGCGTGTCGCCTGTCACTAACGTCTTCGGTCGTGGGCACGAACTGTTTGTCTCCGCGCAGCCTTGACAGACGCTACCCGATGACACATTCTGGTCCCACCGATGGCAAATCTTTCGACAACATAGACGCGATTGCCTGGCGAGATTTCATAGGGACCTTGTGTCAAGCGGATCTTGAGTGTCTGTGAGAACCGATCTTGTACACGCCAGTTGGCGTGACTATTTATTTCTTGTGCATTCTTTCTGGAAAAGCTGCGCTGGTGCGACGGACGCAAATGGCCGACAAGAACGAGGTGTTCACGGCGCTCGTCGACAGTCCGATGCGGTAGTGATGGCAGCCGAGTGGATTCGGCAATCGGCTTGTTGCAAGAGGGGCGTCCCACAGAAAGAATCGGTTGAGGTTTCACGCCAAGACGGGAATCCGACGGAAACGCTTCTGGTAGCGAGGCGGTGCTGTTCGGGTATCTTCTAGACGAGCGTTGCTAGCGGATGTCGTCAAGTCACAACTGAATTTGAAGAAGGGCGGGAGTCAGCATGCGAACATTTACAGCTTGGATGGCCGTGATCGGGGCGTTTCTGGTTTCGGCAGTTGTCAGTGGATGCGGTGATGGTGGTGGTGGCCTCGGTCCGTATGTCGAAGTACATGGAAAAGTTACCTGTAAAGATAAAGTCGTGACCGTCGGGACCATTACGTTTACGCCAACTTTTAGCGCCACCGAGGATGGACTTACGCCGGCAACACGTACTGCAGAGATAGGCGAAGACGGTAGATTCGAAGTCGAAGACACGGAGGAACTCCCGGAGGGCCTCCTCCCAGGTGATTACAAAGTCACATTCGAGTTCGATTTCGGGGCGGATGGCACCAAACCCGATTGCGCTGCTGCGGGTGTTCCGTACACCGTGGTCCAGGACGCAGAAAAGGTCGCCAATTTTGATCTTAAGTAGACCGCTTCCCGCCGCCGCCATTCTCACTTCGATGGCTGCGGCGAGACGTCTATCCGATTTTCAGCACCTGGAAGAAAGAATTCTCGGGCAAAGGTTCCTTCTACGAACCGGCGGAAACGCAGGGGGCACCGGCACTTCCCTCGCTGGATACCCTGCCCGATGTCACGGCCGATCGGCTCAATTACCGCCGATCGTTGCTCCAGCAGTTCGACGACAGCATCGCCGCGTTGGAAGCCACCCGCGTTTCCGAGGCGATGAACCCTTTCCAGCAGGAGGTCTTTTCCCTGCTAACGTCGCCCAAGACACAAAACGCCTTCGACCTCTCGCGCGAGCCGTCCCCATGCAGAGACCGCTACGGCAGGCACCTGTGGGGGGGCCAGCTTGCAAATCGCACGTCGGCTGGTCGAAGCGGGTTCAACTTTTGTCAGTGTGAATTGGGAAGAGGCCGATAGCGGTAGCCATTGGGACATGCACGAAAACAATTTCGGCATGCTCAAACGGCATTTGCCGCTTTTGGAACAGATCGTCTCGGCCTTGCTGCTGGATCTTGAAGAGCAAGGTCTCCTCGATTCCACGCTGGTTGTTGTCATGGGCGAAATGGGCCGCACCCCCGAGTTAACCGCAAGGCGGGACGCGACCATTGGCCTCAGTGCGGTTTCGCGCTTTTTGCCGGCGGTGGCATCAAGCAGGGGTTTGTGCTTGGTAAGTCGGACGCCCAGGGAGTCTACCCGCTCGTTTGGCCCGTCTCTGCAGGAGATGTTGTCGCCACCATCTATCAGTTGCTTGGCGTCGATTCGAGGATGACCGTTGAGGATCTCGAGGGGAGGCCCGTTCCCATCGCGCACAGCGGAGCGCCGGCGCGGGAGCTAATCGTGTAGTACCGTGGGGGCACTTATTTCATCCGTTACTGATGTCCGCACCGCACTCTCGAAAAAGTTGCCCGCAATCACATCACGTCGACGCAACCCGAAGGCTTGGTTGAGTTCGCGTAGTCGTCTCTTGTGCGATGGGCCGAAACTGTCGTCGGGGCGGGTAGGAAACGGCGTAAGATGCTGCAATCGGAAGGCGGCGGCAGAGTTCCCAGAGGCTGTCATCCAAGCTTCTGAGACGCTACAGTTTCGTTAGAGTGCTTCCAAGTAAGATGTAGCACGTCCTCTCGAAACATCGCTCACACGCAAGGTTCGCCGTTAGTTGTTGTACGTTGATAATTGCGGAGCGATGTTGCTAACCGCTTTTTGGCGGGCGGAAGACCATTGATGAATTCTACGTTTGACCTGCTGCATCCTTGCGAGGCCGGGTGTAGTTGCGCTGGAAGCACGGCGGCGGTACGATGGTGATCCGTGACAGCTCTCGATCGGTGTTCGTTGCACGTGTCCTTCGGACCGATGCCGGCATTCTTGACGCGAACGCCGTTTGAAATATTCGAAACGGGACGATAATCAGCGGAGACAAGGCAATGCAGCGACCGAAGATGACAGCCGGCGATTCGGATCCTATTTGGACGACGATTCGTCAGGAGGTCTTGGACGTTGTGGATGGCGAGCCTTTGCTGGCGAGTTTTCTCCACGCAACGATCTTGAAGCACGAGCGATTTGAGGACGCGCTGAGCTTCAATCTGGCGAGCAAGCTTGGCACCCCCAGTCTGTCGGGCATGCTCATCCGTGAGTTGATCGACGAGACGTTCGCCCAAGACCTTGCTCTCGGTGAGGCGGCCCGGGCGGATACCCAGGCCGTTCGCGACAGAGATCCAGCCTCGCACGGCTACTCGGAACCGTTCCTCTACTTCAAGGGGTTTCATGCGTTGCAGTCGTACCGAGTGGCCCACAGTCTTTGGGGACAGCGTCGCCGTTCATTGGCGCTTCATATGCAAAACCGCATCGCCGAGGTGTTCGGTGTCGACATCCACCCGGCGGCACGCATTGGAAATGGAATCCTTCTGGACCACGGCACGAGCGTGGTGATCGGTGAGACCGCGGTCGTGGAGGACAACGTTTCCATGCTGCACGAAGTGACGCTCGGCGGGACGGGCAAAGAGACCGGTGATCGCCACCCGAAGGTGCGCCACGGTGTGCTGATCGGTGCCGGTGCCAAAGTACTCGGAAACGTGGAGATCGGTGTTGGCGCCAAGATTGGTGCCGGCAGTGTCGTGCTCGACGACGTCCCCAGCCATCGCACGGTTGCGGGAGTTCCGGCTCGCGTCGTGGGTAGCCCAAACGTTGCAGAACCGGCGCTGGAGATGGACCAGCAGTTTCCGCACAGACACAGTGAGGGTAGCGGCATTTAGAGCCGCTTACGTAGAGCAGAGCCTGTTTTCGGTTCGCGGAATTCAACGAATAGGGACTATCCCCTATCGATCGCTTGACGTGGTTTGCCTACCGCGTGTCCTGTCTCGCTCAGATTTTCCGGATTTCGCCTGATTACAAGGTAGCGGCGGCCGGGAGACTGGATGCGGCCAACTGTGATTCTGAGAGGTAGCAGATTTGCTGGAGACGTCTGTGCATAGATGGATCAACGGCTTGAGAAGCAAATCTTGCTCCAATTACGGAAATTGCCTAAACTCAGAAACGAGTGGTGCGACGACGCTGCTATTCTGGGACGGCGCTAACGGCAGCGTACAGGCGGGAGTCTGAAGAAAGGCTTTCTTTGCCTTCCGGTAACCAAGTTGCACCTTCCGAAATTTGGTGGCAGATAGGACGAGTGGTTGCCTGCTAGCGCGAGGCGTGCCGTTCGTCCTTGAAACCGGCTCGTCAGGTACCGGGGGAACTCTCGATGCGAAAACAGTGTGCGTCTTTGTTTGTTACGGCTGCGTGCTTGTTCTGCGTGCTCGTGGCCCCCGTGCAGACACAGTCTGCCGATCAGGAACGTGACGACTACGAACTGATGCGGGTCTTTGTCGACACGTTCGAGCAGATCGAGCGGAATTACGTCAAGGACGTCAATCGGCGAGAGTTGATGGAAGCGGCCATTCAGGGAATGGTTGCCAAGCTCGATCCCTACTCTTCCTATATCACTCCTGACGATTTGGCACGGTTCAACCAGATGGTGGACCAGGAATTCGGCGGCATCGGGATTCACGTCTCCGTACCCGAAACGACGAAGCGACTGACAGTCGTCTCGCCGCTGCCGGGCACACCTGCGTACAAAGCAGGCGTTCGCGCTGGCGACGTCATTTTGGAAATCGAAGGAGAGTCAACCGAAGGGTTTACGATCGAATCGGCCGTCAAGCTGCTCAAAGGGAAGCCGGGAGAACCGGTAGTGATTACGGTCAAGCACGACGATGCTGAGGAGACTGAGGAGGAGATTACGGTTGTCCGCGCGGTGATCCAAGTTCCAACCGTACTTGGCGATCGGTACAACTCCGACGGTAGCTGGAACTTCGTTGTCGACGAGAAGAACAAGATTGGCTATATCCGCCTCACTCACTTCAGCCGCCGCAGCGGGGACGAACTGCGGGACGTTCTGGGGTCGCTGAAGTCGGACGGTATGCAGGCGCTGGTGCTGGACCTGCGGACAAACCCTGGTGGGTTGCTCTCACAAGCAACAGAAATCGCCGATCTGTTTATCGAAAAAGGCATGATTGTCAAAACCGAGGGCCGCAATACTCCGGAGCGCGTCTGGAATGCGAGAAAAGCGGGCACTTACAGCGGCTTTCCCATGGCGGTGCTGGTGAACCGGTTTAGCGCTTCCGCGAGTGAAATCGTCAGCGCGTGTTTGCAGGACCATAAGCGGGCGATCATCGTCGGCGAGAGAACGTGGGGCAAGGGAAGCGTGCAGAACGTGATCGAACTGGAAGAGGGCAGCAGCGCCCTGAAGCTGACGACGGCCAGCTATTTGCGGCCTAGCGGAAAGAACATTCACAGATTTCCCGGTGTGGACGAGAGTGAAGAGTGGGGCGTGATGCCCAACGACGAATTTGAAATCAAACTGCCTCAGGACGAGTTGCGGGAATTTCTCGTGCACCGTCGGGAGCGCGACGTCCTTAAGAAGGATGGCTCCCCGAAGGGCGATTTTGAGGACCGGCAGTTGCAGAAGGCGCTCGAGCACCTCGTCAAAGAAATTGGTGCCACCGAAGCCGCCCAGGAGAAGAAATCTCCGGAGACAGAAAAGGAAGACACAGCACGGCGCGGCGTCGGGAGCCGGCAGAGCGGTGTGCCCGCGTGAGTAGCACGCCCTTTACGAATGGGAGTGCGCTTGCGCAGTTTGGAGTTGTATCAAACGAGCTTGGTTGCAGAGACCAATCGGCCGTCTGCGCTGTATGAAACAGCGTATGCTGCTGTAGAACTGGTCCGAAAAGCCGGTTGGCGGCTGACAAACCACTTGAACTTCCGCAGCACCTTCGCTGTCCAGAGAGTTCTCGGACTGCTTCTACAGCGTCTTACGCTGTCTTGTGCCGCGCCGACAGCCGTTCGGCACTTCAATTCCTGCTTGCCGCGAGCCGGAACCTGTTACGGATTTTCGAAAACCGCTGCAGAACTGGTCCGAAAACCCGGTTGGCGGCCAAGAAAGCACTTGAAATTCAGGGGCACCTCCGCTGTCCAGAGGGTTTTCGGACTACTTCTAGTGCGGCAATTGCGGGGGGAGTGTGACAGACGCGGCAATCACGCCGATGGGCGCGGAACTCTTGTTGACGATCGAATCGTCATGCGATGAAACGGCTGCCGCGGTCATCGATCGTGGCCGTAACATCCGCTCCAGTGTCGTCGCATCGCAGACCGATCTGCATGCTCGGTTCGGCGGCGTGGTGCCGGAAATTGCCTCTCGCGCTCATCTGGCCCGCATGTTGCCGGTCATTGACGAAGCGCTCTCTCAGGCGGGAGTGACGCTCCAGGATATGAGCGGTATTGCCGTTGTTACTCAGCCGGGACTCGTCGGCTCGCTGCTGGTTGGGTTGACCGCAGCGAAAACGCTTGCCGTGGTGTTGAACGTTCCACTGATTTCAGTCAACCATCTCGAAGCACATATCTACGCCTGCCGGATGGCCGCTGGCCGGGACATCTTTCCCGCGCTCGGCCTCATCGTCAGCGGCGGGCATAGCGCCCTGTACGACTGCCGTAATTGTTTGAACTTTCAGCTGCTTGGCTCCACGATCGACGACGCGGCTGGAGAGGCATTCGACAAGGTTGCCAAGATTTTGCAACTGCCGTATCCCGGGGGACCCTCCGTAGAACAGGCGGCACAAAAAGGAAATCCGTCCGCCATTAACTTCCCACGGCCATTGCTCGACGACGCACGCCGGCTTGATTTCAGTTTCAGTGGATTGAAAACAGCTGTGCTGTATGCCGCCAGGGGGATACCGGGTTCGCGCGTGCCGGCTCTTCCCTTAACGCAAACGCGCGTCGCCGACATCGCCGCGAGTTTTCAGGAAGCGGTTGTCGACGTGCTTGTGGAAAAGTGCCGTCAGGCGCTTCAGCAATGCCATCATAGCAGACTTTGCGTCGGCGGAGGCGTGGCCGCCAATTTCAGGCTCAGGCAACGACTCGACGAACTCGCCGAAGAAACCGGAACGGAGTTGCTCTTAGCGCCTCGGGAACTTTGCACAGACAACGCGGCCATGGCCGGCATCGCCTGGGAAGCGTTCGAACGGGGACATACCGCAACTCTCGACCTCGACGTTTGCCCGCTTCCGGTGCGCCGCTGACGCTTGCCGATCGGTTGACCGTTCACGACCGGAAAGCTTGTAGTTCAGTTCCCGGTCGTGTTGCCAGCTCCGGTCTGAAAGCTAAAGGTGAACACGTCCGAAATGGCAGTGAAAACCGGGGCGGTGGAAAGGCGGACGAAGCGGCGGTCACCCGAGACTACCGCCATGGCGCTCATCGAGGCTCCTTCCGAGAGCGTGGTGATGATTGGCTGAAAACCGACGGTACCGAAACTGGCACCGGCGCCTACCTGCCGTAACGCTGCCTGTCGCCGCGACCGAGCGAAGCGGCGTGCGGCGCGACGCGCTTCGGGGTCGAGTTGGTGCAGCTTGCGCATGTTGTGAACACGACGCGCCGGTACCCGCGCGACTTCTGCCTTGGGAATCGGCGCCAGTTCGGTTCGACGTCCCTGTGGGAGCGAGAGACGGATGATTTGGTCGTCCATCGAAAGCGGAACGGTCAATTCTTGTGTTGTCTCGTGAGGCGTGCCGCGATAACGAATCACCGTCAATTGGGCGCGTTTGCCGACGACTGTACCCCAGACGTGCCGGACGCGCACCCGATAGTTGCCAGGTGCTCCGAAGGCACAAACATATTCTTCGTAGCAATTTTCCTGCTTCGGGCCGTAGCCGTCATGCACCAGCACTCCGCCGCCGGCCGACTGCGGGTTGTCGTACGAGCAGACGGTTCCGGGCGGTTCTTCGACAACTAAGTCGATATCTCCCAGGCCGTTCCACGTCAGTTTGAGTACCAGGTCGCGCTGGCTCGCATCGGCGATAGCCTGTTCCATCAATTGGGCCTCTTCGCCGCGATCTGCACTGCGCAGTTCTTCAATGGCATTGAGTGCCACGGCATTGGCCTGACGGTGCAGCGCGATACGGTCCTTCGTCCAGGCTGTCGTGAGAATTCCGGCGGATGCCCAGCGAATGGCGTCGTAGTCGTTGAGTTTTCGCGCCAGCTTGAGTCCCAAAACATAGGGCTCAGGACGAGTCGGAATCAGCCGTGATGCTTGACGGTACATCGCCAACGCTTGTTCGTCGGCACCGAAACGTGTCAATTCGGCCGCGGAGTAAACCATGCTGGGAAAGTTGGTGGCGGTGAAGTCGACGCGAGAGAGCAGCACTCGCTCGATATCTGTCTTCGGCCTGCCGGCAATTTGCATGGAGAGGGCGAGAATGTCGTACATCCAGGGCTGCGCGCGGCCATGGATCAGTGCCGACTCGATGGCGGCGATCACGTGCTCGTGACGCTCCAACTTGTGCAGTTCCAGAACCAGACGGGCAATTTCCTGGGAATTTGGTTCTCGCTTGCTGAAGAAGTCGTCCCACCGCTCCCGTGGGTTTTTAGCGTTCGGATCGAGAGGAAGTTGGAGCTTGCGCGGTTGCTTCGAATCGGTTTCGCGCAGCAAAGCGGCGGAGCCGGACGTATCCGTCCGATTCCGCCGAGGTTGCTGCTTATTGGGCGTTTCAGCCGGTTGCTTCAACGAACCCGAATCCGTTTTTTTTTGAGCGAGCGGACCGCTTCATTGTCGAGGCGAAACGTCTCTTGCGGCAACGGGTCTTGAACCTGTGCAAATGCCTGGCCGCGAGAACCGTCGAGCTGGCTTGTCTCCTGGCCGCGAATATCGTCCAAGATATTCTGAATTTCCGGATTCTTGATAGACTTCGTCGTCGTCTGGTTCACCTTCTCGGCTTTGGGCAGATGCCGCTTCATCGTCTGGACAGCCGGCACACTGAAGAACCCACCACC
>Ga0315336_1007047_pt1 | contig 11070 bp, 9 predicted proteins | sample ASW5metaG_FD_204512 | JGI IMG/M metagenome (GOLD analysis project Ga0315336, IMG submission 204512) | Ammonia-oxidizing marine archaeal communities from Monterey Bay, California, United States - ASW #5 | ecosystem: Environmental > Aquatic > Marine > Intertidal zone | place: USA: California... | reverse complement strand
CGTCGGGGTCCGGTACAGCTTAATCTGCCACGCGATGTCCTGTCCGAGCAGTGTGACTTTGGCAGATTTCAGCGGCCGGAAGAGAATCGTGCCCAGAATCTGCCTCAGGCTGATAATCAGTTGATTGTTGAAGCCGCAAAGATTCTCCACGGAGCAGCAAAGCCCGTGATTGTGGTCGGTGGAGGGATTAAAAACTGCGGGGGTCACGCAGATGTCTTAGCTCTTGCAGAAAAGCTTAATTCCCCGATCATCCTTGCTCCGGGCCACGGCGACGCAATCCCACATGGCCATCCGCTGAATTCGGGACAGATGGGTCCGCGCGGCAATGTGGTGGCATCACGCCTTGCAAAAGAGGCGGATGTGATCCTCGCGCTCGGAACAAGACTGGGGTTCAATTCGACTTTCTATTCATACGACAATATCAATTCAGACGCGGATATTATTCAGGTCGAGCTGGAGCCCACAGCGATCGGACGTTATTTCCCGATCCGTCTTGGGATCTGGGCAGATGCCCGGGCAGTAGCGGGACAGCTTACTAACGCTCTGGAGAAAGTTGAAATCCGGGAGGAGGTAGTCGCCTGGACACACGCATATCGTGATGAGCGTGCCGCCTATCTTTCACAACGTGATTCAGCTGCTGACGACCGCGAAATACCGATCCAGCCTTCCGGCCTGTATCGGGTACTTCGTAGTGTGTTGCCTAAGAATGCAATAGTGACAATGGATGCGGGGACGCTTTGCCTTCAGGCAACCGATGCGCTTGAGTATCACCAACCACCCGGATTGTTTACACCTCTTGATTTTGGATTGGTCGGCTTTTCATTCGCCTGCGGACTTGGTGTCAAGTTAGCTCAGCCCGACCGTCCAGTGGTGAGCCTAATGGGGGACGGTGGCTTCGGCATGACGGTGTCTGAGCTCAGCACTGCCGTCGATCATGGAATCAATACCGTTACCTTGGTAATGAATAACCAGTGCTGGGGTGCGGAGAAAGCATACCAGCGTGATTTTTTTGGTGGGCGCTATATCGGTGCTAATGTCAGTAGCCCACCGTATGACCGGCTCGCAGAATTGTACGGCGCCGCGGGCTTTAAGGCAGAGCGACTAAGCGAAGTCGCCGACGCCGTGCAGGCTGCGCTCGCCTGCGACAAGCCCGCTGTGGTCGATATCTCCGTCGATCCCGACGCGTTATATAGTTTTCGTCGGGACTCTTTTAAACACCGCGGGGGTTAGCTAGATGTCTAAGGATAAGCAAAGTTATCCACATACTCAGATGCATCGTGATAAAGGAGACTGGAATCCGTTGTGGGAACAGTTCCATCAACTCGACCCAGATTTCCTCGAAGCTTATCTCGCGTTTCGAAATGTGCCGCAATCGACAGGGCCGCTCGAGCAAAAATACAAAGAACTGATCCTGATTGCAATAAACGCAGCGACCACTCACCTGTACCAACCAGGCGTCAGGCGGCACATTCAAAATGCGCTGAAAGCGGGCGCTACTCAGGAAGAGATTCTTGAGACGATTCAACTAACCACGGTGATGGGTATTCATTCGTGCAACCTTGCAATTCCGATTTTATTGGAAGAGATCGAGAAAAGTGGGGTTTAGCCCGATGGATTACGGTTGTATATCGAGTCATCTCTAATCCATTAAAGGCTTGAAAAACTGGTGTTTATAGCCAATACTAGATTGCTTCTACCTATGAGTTCATTAGATATATAAGATATGTGGGTTCATTCAGGTAGTGCATACCCCTGAAGTCATGACCCATAGTTTTATGGGATTCATGAACATTCAGTTCTAATACTATTAATTAATAAGAAAGGAGGAATTTGATATGAGGGCGTTTTCTAAATCAGTTGTTGCCTGTGGACTTACCTTAGGCCTTGCCGCGCCGGCAATGGCCGCAGACATGGTTGTGGGCGTGCCGAACTGGCCTTCCGCTGTGGCTACAGCGAACGTCATCAAAGTGGTTCTGGAGGACAACCTGGGTCTTGAAGTTGAGTTGCAAAATGGAACCAATGCTGTGTTCTTTGAAGGCATGGATGCAGGTTCAGTGCATGTGCACCCTGAAGTGTGGCTGCCTAACCAGAACAACCTTAACCAGAAGTTTGTAAAAGAAAAAGGAACCGTTGTTATGACGGCGCAGGGTGTTGCTGGTGACCAGGCTATCTGTGCAACCAAAGGCACCGTGGAAAGAACCGGAATCTCGAGTCTGTCTGAGCTCAGTGATCCGGATATGGCCAAAAACTTCGATACCGACGGAGATGGTAAAGGTGAGCTGTGGATTGGAGCTGCAGGTTGGGCGTCGACGGTAATTGAGAAGATTCGGGCCAAGTCCTACGGTTATGACGAAACCATGACACTCAAAGAGATGGATGAATCGTTAGCCCTTGCTGAGGTAGACAGTGCGGTAAACAAAAAACAGGATATCGTGTTTTTCTGTTATACCCCGCACCATATGTTTGCCTGGCATGACCTGGTAATCCTGAAAGAGCCAGCCCACAACCCCGACAACTGGAACGTGGTGCAGCCGACGGATGATCCTGAGTGGCTTGAGAAGTCTGAGGCAGCATCTGCCTGGGACACGGCTTACCTGCACGTGCATTACGCCAAATCTCTTGAGACAGATCACCCAGCGGCCGCGGCTATGCTGAGCAACTTCTCTTTGAATACGGATATTGTCTCGACAATGACCTATGCCTTGGTGGTTGAGAAGGCGGATCCTGCTGAGTATGCAAAGACATGGGTAGGTGAGAACGGCGCTCTGGTCGACTCCTGGTTGAACTGACGTTTCGTTAACTCCCTGTATTTCGTGAATAGGGGCGCTCTACTTTCAGTAGGGTGCCCCTTATTTCTCCTTTAAACAACGGTCTTTTGGGATCATGCCGAGCAACTGGGTTGCGTCGCATACTCCTTTTCTTTCTTCCCCGGAGGTGAAATGGCTGATCAAGCAGTAATAGCCATCAACGGGGTCTGGAAGATTTTCGGCGACCGTGCCGAAGAGGCCATGGAAGCGATCAAGAGCCGAGGCCTCAGCAAAGGACAGGTACTTGAGGAGTTCGGTTGTGTTGTAGGCATTGCAGATTGCTCGTTCTCGGTTAACCGCGGCGAAGTATTTTGTGTGATGGGGCTTTCTGGCTCAGGTAAGTCCACCCTGGTGCGCCACCTTAATCGCTTGATCGAGCCTACTGCCGGTGAGATCTCAGTACTGGGTCGAGATATCCGGGCGCTTCGGTCTGAGGAACTCCGGGAGATGCGCGCACGGCATATCGGTATGGTATTCCAGCATATGGCGCTCTTACCGCATAGAACGGTTAGAGATAATGTGGCGTTTCCTCTGCAGATTCGAAACGAGCCGAAGTCGAAACGATGGGAGGTCTCGCAACGGGTTCTGACCATGGTCAACCTGGAGGGCTACGAGGACCGTTTTCCAAGAGAATTGTCCGGGGGAATGCAGCAGCGTGTCGGGCTCGCTCGAGCTCTTGCGTCTGATCCAGAGGTGCTACTGATGGACGAGCCGTTTTCGGCTTTGGATCCTTTGATCCGAAGACAGCTTCAGGATCAGTTCATGACGTTATCTGCAGAACTCAAAAAAACCACGATATTTATTACCCACGATCTTGATGAAGCGATCCGTATAGGGAACCGCATTGCCATTATGAAAGATGGTCGAATCATCCAGATTGGTACACCCGAACAGATTGTGACCAATCCTGCTGATGATTACGTGAGGGATTTTGTCGAGGGGATATCCAAACTCAAACTGGTCTATGCACATTCAATAATGGATGATCTGGCGTCGTACTCGCCCGGCCCCGGAGAAGATCTCGCCAAAGCATCCAGGGTACCTCACGATACGAATCTCGATAGCCTCATCGATATCGCTGTCGATACAGGGCAGCCCATCGTCGTTCAGGATGATGCTGGAGTAGAGGTCGGCATCATTGACCGGACCACTCTACTTAAGGGAATCAAAGGCGGTAAGTCGTGACGGATACAGGCTTTGAGCCGAAACCGAAGTCCCTTGACAGTTCGGTTTCAGAATTTGCCCGCGTGAGGGCTGATTACTATTCTCGCGAGTTCTCCAAGATCCAGGGGAAGTCCAGTTTCGCCTGGTCCTGGAACTGGTCGGCGGCGCTTTTTGGGCCGCTCTGGGGATCGATCCGCGGCGCCTGGGGATTTTTCTGGATTTTTCTGGTCGGAGAGTTGTTCGCCTTCGTTCAAATCGGTCGGGGATTATGGGGTGAATTGGGCGGTGACCAGATTGCTCGTCTCGAAAAGCTCAATGCCAATATTGCGAAACGGCAGGAACAGGCCCAGCAACTCCTGGCCGCGGGTAATGCAGAAGAGGCGGAGCGAAAGCTAAATATTGCTGAAAACCTTAAGAAAGTCGCAAGCAAAGTTCAGGAAGCAGCAGAGGCGGCAGCCAGTGAGGCGTTTTCAATTCTCATCACCGGTATCGTACTTCTGTTGGTGATCAAGTTGATCGAAGGGTTTTACGCAAATCTTATCTACGAGCGTCAATATCTGCGCTGGCGGGCTAATCCAAAAATTCAATCAGGAACCGATCTGCGCAGTGCAGTAGTCGGCGTCTTGCTCATTATTGCAGTATGGCCGCTTACGTTGTTTCGATTTACGGTGGCAGAGCCGGACAAAATACTCAGCAAATTGACCGATGGATTTATTGGATCCCGGATTCCCATTACGGAATTCCCAGTGGGTAAAGAGTACTTTGGAATTTTGGCGAGGTTAGGGGATGCCTGGTTTGACTCGCTAGCGATTAAGTTCGGTGATTTTTTTAATCACATTACCGCAGGAATTCGAGCAGTGTTGGACGGCCTCGAGTTGGTACTGATAGAGACCCCTTGGCCGGTAGTCATGATTGTGATTGTTGTTATGGCCTTTAGGTTGGCAGGATTCCGAGTCGCCCTGTTTACGGCGGCATCTTTGATGTACCTCGCCTTTATGGGTTTGTGGGAAATGTCGATGATCACGGTCGCGCTGATTGGTGCGGGCGCTGCCTTGTGCGTGATTATGGGAATACCATTGGGTATCTGGTTCGGCAAAAGCCGGCGCGCCTATTCCTTCGCAGAGCCTGTCCTCGATTTCATGCAGACCATGCCTGCATTTGTCTACCTGATCCCAATCATTGCATTTTTTGGGACGGGTAAACCACCCGGTGTTCTCGCGACGATCATCTTTGCGATGCCGCCAGTGATCCGGCTTACGGCGCTTGGTATGCGCGGCGTGCCGGAGACAACGAAGGAGGCGGCAGAGGCCTTTGGTTGCTCAAAGTGGCAGCTGCTCATGAATGTCGAAATCCCGCTTGCCATGCCTTCGATCATGACCGGCATTAACCAGACAATATTGATGAGTCTCTCAATGGTTGTTATTGCCTCCCTCATTGGTGCTGAAGGGTTAGGTGCATTGATTCTTCAGGCATTACAATATGCGGCAAAGGGGCAGGGGCTATTGGGCGGCCTGGCGATTCTCGTCTGTGCAATGGTGATCGATCGAATCGCGCAGGGTATGTACCGCAAGAAAACTTCTGAGTCCTGAGCAAGGATTGAACAAGCGGATGGCCGGCCGCATTAGTGCCGCAGTCTGGTTGCATCGAAGTTTGATCTCGGTCAAGGTGTCGAGCCGGGACATTGGTTAGAGTTGCCCAGTGGTTTTAGTTTTCCAGAAACGACGAACTAAAAACATTAGTCGCAACCTTTCACAATGAAAACCTCTGGAATTAATATTAATCTGAGTAACTTATTTTCTTCCTTTAAGGGATGTTTGTATAAGTCATGTTTTTGAGAAACGCTTGGTACGTGGCGGGATGGAGCGGCGACTATGGGCGAGAGCTTGTAGCGCAGACGCTGCTCGGCCAGCGCGTGGTCTTGTATCGAAAGCGTGATGCCACGCCCGTTGCTCTGGAGGATGCCTGTCCGCATCGAAAACTGCCGCTCTCCAAAGGCAGGCTGAAAGACGATGTCATCGAGTGTGGATATCATGGTTTGACCTTTGATGGTTCGGGAAAATGCGTTGCTGCCCCGACGCAGCCCGGACAGATTCCCGAAGGTGCGGTGGTCAGTAGTTATCCCGTTGTTGATCGGTACCGACTGCTTTGGATCTGGATGGGTGACCCGGATCGAGCAAATCCTGATGAGATTCTTCATATCGAGAATTTTGATAACCCGGACTGGGGCTGTACCGAAGGCGGGACCCTCGAAATGGAATGCAACTACCTGTGGGTCTGTGACAATCTTCTCGATCCAAGTCATGTTGCCTGGGTGCATGTTTCTTCATTTGCAGGTGCGGGCACTGATCAAGGGCAACTGGATCTCAACCGGACCGAAACCGGGGTGACGGTCTCGCGTTGGATCTACGGCCAGTTCCCGTCACCTTACTATGCGGGCCTTGTTAAATTCGAAGGGGAGTGCGACCGATTGCAGCACTACGAACTACGCATCCCAAGCATTGCTATCAACAAGTCGGTTTATACCCCGGCCGGCACAGGCGGCCCTGATAAACCACCGGTCGACAAGACCTACATCAATATGTCCTATAACTTCATGACCCCGGTCGATGAAGGTCACACACGGTATTTCTGGTTCCAACACAGAAACACCGACCCCGACGATAAGGTCGTGTCGAAGTTTATGAACGACGGCGCACACATGGCCTTTGAAGAGGATCGAGAAATACTGACTGAGGTGGACCGGGGTATGCGCGATCGCGAGACACCCAACATTGATCTTCGGTTGGACGCCGGAGCCAAGTTGTTTCGCAAGCAACTACAACAGAAGATTGACGCTGAAGGTTGAAGCCGGTATCCGTGTGGAGGGTATTTTTCGGTTCTGAGAGGTAGACTCGGCGCTAAGGGTGGGACAGACGGGAAATTAGTTTGCGAAGGAGATGCTCTCCCTGATCAACCTGATCTAGGGCGATGAACTCATTGGGTTTGTGCGCCTGATCAATCGAGCCCGGGCCGCATACTACAGTGGGGAAGCCAGCCGCCTGAAACTGTCCCGCCTCAGCGACATAAGGCGCATGCTTATCTGTCGATTGGGTACCGAGAGAGGCGAGCAACGCCATAGCGGGGGATTCGGTCATTAAAAATGCCGGGGCAGAAGCCATAATCTCAGTTTTGATACCACAATCATTGCTGATTCCTTGCATATTCGGTAGGACTTCATCCCGACAGTATTTTTCAAACGCATCAATAATATTTTTTGGGTCATCGTTAGGTATACACCGAATATCCCATTGGAACTCGCAGTGTCGAGAAATAATGTTGATTGCAGTTCCACCCCGAATGATACCAACGTGAATCGTTGAGTGATGAGGCTCAAACCCAGTATCAATGCTGGTATGTTCCGCAAGTTCTGTCGCCATGGAGTTTAATCTTTCGACCAATTTGGCTGCGGTCATTACTGCACTTACTCCTCGATGGGTCTGGCTTGAATGAGCTTCAAAACCGAGGATCGATGTAGTCAGCGTCACCATCCCCTTATGACCGGTGATTGCTTTCATCTGGGTCGGTTCTCCCACAATCACGGCTTCGGGTTTGGGAATAGTTTTTGAAATTTCTGCAATCATTCCTGGTGCACCCTTACAGCCGACTTCTTCATCGTAAGACAACGCAAAATGAATAGGTTTGATTAAAGAGTCCATTTCAGGGACAAGAGCCAGAGCAGTTCCGATGAACCCCTTCATGTCGCAAGTCCCCCGACCATAAAGGCAGTTTCCCTTTACTTCTGGTGCAAAAGGGTCGGTGTGCCAGTCCTGGCCGTCAGTGGGCACCACATCTGTGTGACCTGAGAGAACGACGCCTCCTGGTTCGTTCGGGCCAACCGAAGCGTATAGGTTGGACTTCTTTCCATCCGCACTTTCTACTCTGTGTGATTCGATCCCGAGATCATCAAGATAGGCAGCAATATGATCGATTAACGGTAAATTTGAATCACGCGAGACAGTGTTGAATTGAACGAGTTCTTTGATCTTTTCTAATGAGGTCATAGCGATATTCGACCAATAAGAAAAGGGGTGCAGCATTTGCTGCACCCCTTCTTGTACCTAAGTAACGGTCACAGGTAAAACATCCTACCTGGGGATGCGGGAAGCTAGAGCGCTTCTTTCACCAGGGCACAGTCAAGGCCTTTGGCTGGATCAGCTACATCCGTCATGAAGCCAAAATTTACCCACCATTTTTGTGTCAGATTCCAGTGATCCACCATCTGACCATTTTGTTGGCCAAACGGTGGGTTACCCGGTGCGACGCCACAAAATCGAGCTGTATCCTCAAGCGTATACATATAGAGGGTACCGTCCTTTATGTCATTTTTCGCAACCTCGGTGGTTAACTTACCATTGCCAATAATGGCCTCTACGTCTGCCATAGGAAAGCCAACCGCATCAGAAATTACTTGGTTATCAACCTCTGAGTTTGCCCGCCAATGCTCGACTCCCTTAAAGATTGCCTGAAGAGTTTTAACTGCTAAATCCCGTCGGTTATCAAGCAAGTCATTCGACATGAAGATCGCATCAGCGATTAATCCGCTTTCTAGCCATTGGGTTTCAAGAGAGTTTGCAACGGATCGAGATCCTGGGAGATTCTCTAAAACTTCGGTGTTAAAAGGCGCCCATAGTTCAGCCGCCGCAACTTGCCCACTCATCATGGCGGCTGCAGCATCGCCAGCGACCAGATTTACCATCTCCACTTCATTCCACTTGACGCCATTTTGCTCAAGCCAGATTCCCATCATGATATGGGATAATCCTCCCTCGAGAACCGCAACCTGCTTGCCTTTTAGGTCGGCCGCGGACTTGATATCCGGATGGACGATGATGTCATCTGATCCATAGCCAAGATTGCTTAGAGCAACTAATTTGGAGCCCATATCTTCAGCTGCGAGGATCGGTCCGAATTCGATCGTACTAAAGACAACATCCAACTTATTGGTGCCAAGCAGTGCAAAAAGTTGAACGGGATCCTCAATCACGGTGAACTCAAAATTAAGGTCTGGGGACAAATTGTGGTGTTGATTTACATATAGAAAACCATACCCGGGCCAACTGAAATGCCCAACTCGAATGGTCTCTGCCGCATTAGCTGCAGGTATAGCGCTGAATGACAAAGATGCGATAGCGCTCGCAGCCAAAAACTTACCTAACTTACGAATTAATGAATCGAATTTCATTTTCACTTGTTCCTCCTCTATTGGTGTTTCAGGAATTTACCCGCGATGGGGTAAGCTTTAACTAATTTGTCCTTGTATTTCCTCACGCATCATTCGATACAGAGTTTTTTCCATGTCGACATAACCCTCTCGACTTAGTAAATCTTCTTTTCGAAGAAAGCGTTTTCCTTCTTTAAAGTCCATAGAAAGATCAGCTTTAATTTTTCCAGGCTGGCGGGTGAAGAAAATTATTCTATCCGCTAAATAGATAGCTTCCTGGATGTCGTGAGTTACAAGGATCACAGTCTTGCTCTCACTTTCGATGATCTCGATAACCATCTCTTCCATTTCCCAGGTTACCTGGGCATCCAGAGCTCCAAAAGGTTCATCAAGCAAAAGTAGTTGTGGGCTCTGAGCCAAAGTTCTTGCTATGGCGACCCGTTGCTTCATCCCACCAGACAACTCAGACGGGTACGCTTTGGCAAATTTCGATAAATGAACAAGCTTTAAGAAATGCTCTGTGCGTTCTTTTCTTTCCTCTTTGCGAACCCCCTGGATTTCCATCCCATGCTCAACATTCGCAGAAACTGTTAGCCAGGGGTATGAGGTGTACGCCTGGAACACCATTCCGCGATCTGGGCCGGGCCCCGTTATAGAATTTCCGTAGGAAGAGATCAGACCCCTGGTTGGGTACTCAAGACCTGCTATCAGGCGCAGAAGGGTAGTTTTTCCGCACCCAGAGGGTCCGATAAATGCGGTGACCTTGTTCTCCTCTATATCCAGACTCATATCATCCAATGCCACGATAGCGCCATTTACATATTCTTTGCTTACTCGCTCAACGCTTATGGGATAAGTAGACACCTAGATTTCCTATGAAAGTTTTGGGTTATGAATATTCAGTCAAGCGAAAGAAATTACTTCCTGGCATAGACATGGGGAAAAAGAAAACGACTTGCATTTCGGAAAAGGATGTCTGTGAGAACACCAAGGACTCCGATTGTTAGGATGCCGGCCATAATGATGTCGATATGTAAGAACTTTGCACCTCTCATCATCACGGCACCGATTCCATCAGTTGCGGCTACGATCTCCGCGATGACTAGATAGGTCCAGGACACAGCAATCATATTTCGCATTGAGTCTAGAATTTGTGGCGCTGCAGCAGGCAATGCCACCCTCAAGACAATATGCCTCCGATTTGCACCCATGGTCTGCGCAGACTCTACAAATTCTTTCGGTACTGCCAGGACGTTGTCTAAAATCAGTGCAATTAGGAAAAACACGCATCCCAGAAACAGGAGTGCCATCTTCGCGGTATCGGTAGGGCCGAGATAGACCAACAGTAACGGGACAAACGAAGCTGCGGGCAAGTAACGCAATCCACCCACCGTAGGGTTAACTAGCGCCCGAACCTTTACGAAACAGCCCATGATCAAGCCAAGAGGAACCGCAACAAGACATGCTACGAAGAAACTGAGGTAGATACGATAAAGACTTACGCCAATATCGCTAATAAAGTCCTTGTTAATTAATAGATAAATAATCTTGCCAACTACCTCATCAACACCAGGTAGAAACTTTCGTTGAAGTTCAGGAGTTGCCCAGTGTCCTATCTGCCAAAGAGCGAATAACGAGACTAGCCCTAAGAGTCCGAGAACAAATCCTTGACGCCCGCTTACCGTCCCACGGACTGAGAAAAACTTCTCTTTCGGCGGCGCAAACAGTGGTGCTTCACCTTGAGAGATAGGTTTGTCTGGACTGTTTTCGATATTCATCTCAGTTTAGGCTCACAAAAATTTATTGTTGAAATTTCTAGGTCAGACTGCGTTTTTCGACTCTATTAATTACCGCCATTGCTCGATTTGGAATGTTAACGGCTAGAGTTTAGTCCTTTTC
>Ga0315336_1007045_pt1 | contig 11072 bp, 14 predicted proteins | sample ASW5metaG_FD_204512 | JGI IMG/M metagenome (GOLD analysis project Ga0315336, IMG submission 204512) | Ammonia-oxidizing marine archaeal communities from Monterey Bay, California, United States - ASW #5 | ecosystem: Environmental > Aquatic > Marine > Intertidal zone | place: USA: California... | reverse complement strand
TCGGTTGGAGGTTGAGCGGATAACTGGGGGGAACGAGGATGAGAAAGGCGATGGGGTGGACATTGGTTGAGTTATTGATCGTCGTAGCGATCATCGGGATATTGGTTGCAATGTTGATTTCGGCGTTAGGCGGTGTACGCCGGTCGGTGGATCGTGCGCGGTGTTTGAATGGTCAACGGGTGTGGCGGATTAACACTGAGATGCAGGAGTTGACGGTGGCGGACAGGACGAGGTTAAAGAAGTGTTGGGAATGTCATCCGAGCATACCGTGACGAGGTACGACATTTTACCGGAGGAGTGTGAGGAGGAGTGTCTGGTTTGGTTTTGGTGATGACGACATACGTTAAATGTGGGGACGATGGACGGTGGCGGATCTGGGTACGGTCGGCGGCGGGAGAGTCGCCTGCCGGTACCCGATTGAACCGGGGCGGGTTGTTTCCGTATGAGACGATTTGCGACCACCGAGACCACGCTGAAGCGACTTTACAGGCGGGCCGGTTGCAGGAGTACATCGATGACCGAGACCGCGTCCTGCTGGCAAATCGGAAGAAGAAACAGCGATGGAATTAAAAATGACAACGGCGGAGTATTATGACGAGTTCTCCGAGTTATGGGGGCGCGAGTATGGCCCGTTGATGCAGACGGCATTATTTGCGAAAGAACCGAAAGACTTCGCCAGTGTGGTGATGGGGCGCGGGATTATTTTACCGGGTCACAGTGTGTTGGATGTGGGGTGTGGGTTGGGCGGAGTGATGAGCGGGTTGATGGCCAACGGTGTGGAGGATGTGACGGGTGTGACGATTAGCAAGCGTCAGGTCGAGTTGGCGGAGTTGAGTTTGGAGTTGGCGGATTTCATGGAGTGGGAGGATCGTGGGAGGCGATTTGATCGGTTGATCTTTTGTGAGAGCTTCGGATATTTCGAGGAACCGGGGAGGTTGATTGAGAAGTGTGTGGGGTTGTTGAATCCGGGGGGGATGATCTATGTGAAAGACTTGTGTGCGGTGAACGATCCTGACTTGTTACAGCAGTACGGATTGGCGCAGATGGGCAAGTTGTGGGGTGGTTACAGGACGTACAGTGTGGTGGAGATGGCTTGGATGTGGGGTTTGGGCGGCATGCGGCGGGTTGGTGGTGCGGACAATTTGTGGCGGGAAACCGACATCAACCAGTTCATGGCGTTTGTGCGGGGCGAAGGCGCATTTGCGGCGGCGCACCGGGAAAAGTTGGCGGAGTTCGGGATGGGACAACAACCGGTTTGGGAGGAGTTGGGGCGGCAACTGCAAACCACCCAGCTACCGGTGAAAGCGTCTGACTTTCTATGTGCGATGTGATTGACCGGTTGGAACAGCAATGCGTAGACATCGTTTTGGAGAATCATCCAGGCGACAGTTGGGTTTATACGAACGACAAGTATTCGTTCCTCGATGGTATGTTTGTGCGTGGGGGCGTAATTAAAGCGGTGGCGGAGATTAAGAGTCGGGAGTGTCCGTTGGGTTTCCATCCGAAAGAGATGGTGGGGTGGAACAAGATGGAAGCCGGGCGGTGGGCGAGTAAATCTTTCCGGTGTCCGTTTTATTTATTTTCGTACCACCCGAAGAGTGAGGTGGTGGCGGGGTACAAGATTACGAATGAGATGGGAGATTTTATTAGAAAGTTTGAGGTGAGTGATTATGGGCAAAACAAAAACAAAGACGAGCGCGAAACCAAGACCATCAGAAAAACCTGTTGGGTCGAAAACCAAGAGCCGAGTCTCCTCAAGAGACGCGGATTGCGATGTATTTACTGAGAAGTATTTTGGGTTAAAACTTTACGACTGGCAGAAGAAAGTTCTGCTTGATCTGAGCAAACCCGGTGCGCGGGTGGCGTTGAAAGCGGCGAACGGTAGTGGCAAGACTGCGATGATAGCGGCCCCAGCGGCGTTGTGGTATGCGCTCATCTATCCGGGGAGTATTGTCATCACTACGTCAGGCGTTTACCGCCAGGTCAAAGAACAGCTTTGGCCCCAGATCCGGGCACTCGCCAGTAAAGTTGCTGGACTCGGTATGCAGATCAACCAGACCGACCTGACGATGGACAATGGGTCGAGAATATTGGGGTTTGCGACTGATCAACCCGGTAGGTTTGAAGGCTTTCACGGCAATGTTTTCATAATCCTGGACGAGTGTAAGTCGATTCAGGAGGATTTATTTGAGGCGGTGGCCCGGATTCAGCCAAATCGCATCCTAGCGATGAGTTCGCCTGGCGGAACCACGGGCAAATTCTATAAGATTTTCTCAAAAGAACAGAAATGGTGGGAGCTTCACACGGTGACCGCGTTCGAGTGTCCGCATATCAAGCAGGCATGGATTGACGAGCAGATCGAGATGTGGGGCCGCGAGCATCCGTTGATACAATCGATGATCTTCGGTCAGTTCCAGGAGACGAGCGGCGAAGGTTTGGTGATACCGTGGGAATCTTTGATGCAATGTCTGGACAATCCTCCTACGAAAGACGGCCATGAAGTGACGGCGGCCTGCGATTTTGCGGCTGCCGGGGATGAGAGTGTGTTTTGTATGCGGGTCGGGAACAAAGTCACCAAATTGACGGCCTGGCGTGAGGCGAACACGATGGCCGGTTGTGCGAGGTTTGCGTTGGAGTTCGAGAAAGCCGGGTTGAAGCCTGAGCAGATATTCGGGGATGCGGGTGGGTTAGGATTACCGATGTGCCATCAGTTGGGTGAGATGGGTTGGCCGATCCACCAGGTGAACCTGGGCGGTCGGGCGCAGGAACCGGATCGGTACCAGAACCGGGGAACGGAGATGTGGTTCCGCGCAGCCCGCCAGATCGACCGTATGGAGGCCATACTGCCCGATGACGAGATTCTTCACAGTCAGTTGACTACTCGGCGGGTCGGGACATCAAAGACCGGCAAACTCAATCTGGAGAGCAAGAAAGAGATGAAGGCGCGTGGGTTCAGTTCGCCTGACCGGGGTGATGCGTTGGTGATGTGTTTGGCGAGTGTCAGCGATCACCCGGCCTGGGCGCGAATGAATCAACCGGACTTGAATGAAATGCTGGCAGCGGGTATGACTGACTGGAGTGGCGATGCGAAGCTACGAGAATCGATGGGGTTGAATACGGGATGAGTGCATTGGGAATAATACGAGCGATTTTGGAGTTGGTAAAAGAACTGTTTGGTTATGGAAAAAAAGTCGAAAAGAAAAAACTGGAAGCAATTGTTGACGCTCGTCGCCGTGATAAGCTCGATTGGGTTCGCGACAGGATGTCAGACAACGGTGCCCCGGAAGCTGGACGCGACGAAGCAGATCATCCTGGGCAATGAACGAGGATTCGAGGATGCGTACAACGCGAGTCCCGAGGCCAAGACATTCGTCCAGTCGTTGTTACAAAAGATAATTTCCTACGAGTACGAGTTGGAGAAAGCTAGTTTGGAATGACGTTAGCCCAGGAAGACCATCTGGCTGAAATCCAGGAAACGATAGCAAAACAGGTCGATGCCAAGTACCGGGTTGGCCAGGCGGAACATGGCGGGGATTTGTGGGAGCGAGTGCCGTTGGTCGAGGATCTCATTGAGGAGGCGTTAGACCAGATGACCTATGCGCTGACGCTCAAGTCGCAGTTGGGCCGGGTGAAGAAGCTACTCGATGACGCGAGGAACGCGGCACCCGATAACCCGGTCTCCGCTCAGAAGCTAATCACCCGAGCGATGACTTACCTCTAGTTACCTCACAAGAAGTTTGCCAGTAAGCGATTTTGACGCGCCCAATTCGGGTGCGTTTTTTTACGCACTAAAATAAAACATCTCATGGCAGCGAAAAAACAAGGTTACAAGTCCCGACAGGACGAATCACTCGGTGCGCGGCGTGGTGCGCGTAAGAGTCTGAAACGAAGCGTATCAGCGTCCGGTCGGCGGGCGATGGCTTCCGGGCCGCGTAAAGCGGCAGGCGGCAAGAAGTACGGTCTGAACTCAAAGAAACGTTAACTCTCCCCGGGGGCATGACCACCGAGGAACAGTTCAACGCATTTTGTAATGACTTGGAGGCGTTACTCTCTCGATACCAGGAAGAGTTCGACTTGAACGATGCAACGCTGATCGGTGGGTTACAGATGTACTCCACGTTATTCGCGATCCAGTCGATGGGTTGGTGTTGCGAAGAGGAAGAAGAGGAGGAGGAAGAAGAGTTTTAAATGCGTAGTCGGGACAAACTAAACGCGGAAGTTTTACAGGATTTAGCGGATCGTTCGGTGTGGGATACGCGCCAGCGCATGTTCTACGAGATGCGCCATCACGGGTTGCGGCGGAAGAATAAACCGTGGCCCGGGGCATCAGACGTTCATTTTCCGCTGGTCGATACGACGATCAGCGAACTCAAACCGGCGTACTTCCAGCAGTTGTTTGCGACTGATCTGATAGCCCAGTTTGTTCCCACCTCACCCCAGGTAGCCGAGTTTACGACTGCCGCCGCTCAGTGGTTCGATCATCGGGTCAAGCAGCGGACGAACCTGGAAACCGAGGTGCTGAGTGCGGTGGATTCGATGCTGATGTGTGGCACCGGCATTCTGAAAGTCTTGTGGGATTACTCGTCGAAGCGTCTGAAGTATTACACCGTCGATCCCCAGCATTTCGTAGTACCGGCCTGGACGCGAGACATAGCAGACGCTGATCGTATTTGTCATATCAGCGTTTACTCGGTGGATGCCTACAAGCGGCAGAAACATCTCAAGCAGGACAAAGCGATCCTCGACCAGATCACCGGCAGCTACAACGAAGACGCCGGTGACATGAACACCGAGGCGGCGAAGTATGAGCGCGAAGGACTGACGTTCCCCGAGCAGGACAAGATCATCGTTTGGGAAGTGTACAATCGTTGCCCGGACACCGGTCAGTGGATCATCTGCACCTACTCCCCCACCTCCCCCGATCTCGATCTTCGTCCGCCGATGAAGATTCCGTACAACCACGGCAAACCACCGTTTATCGCGTTTAACTACGAGATCAAAGACCCGGGATTCTACTCGTCGCGAGGCGTGGTCGAACTGCAAGCGGTGTTCGAGGCCGAGCTTACGAAGCTGCAAAACGAGAAAATGGACTGCATGACGCTGTTCAATCGACCGTTATACCGGGCCGAGCGGGATATGCCTAACAGCGGCAACCTCCGCCTGACACCTGGCAGCATTTTACCGTATGGAATCCAGCCGGTGATGCACCAGGCACCTCCAATTTCGTTCGATACCCAGATGAATATCATGCGCGAGATAGCGCAGAACCGGGTATCTACCCCCGATTTCGGGTTGACCCAGACTTTACAGAACACCGAAAGACGCACTGCGACCGAAATCCAAGCGATTGGCGGCCTTTACCAGCAATCGAGCGATCTGAGGATGCGAATATTCCGCATAGCGTTGGGCAACCTGTACAGGATGAGTTGGTCGATCCTGCTGCAATACGACAAATCGAGCCTCAATTACTGGTACCTCGACACGGCGCAGGAGATCCCCCAGGAGGCATTGCATGAGCAGTACAACATTCAGCCCACCGGAAGTGCGGATGGGGTGAATAAACAGCTTTTAATGCAAAAAGCCATCACCCGGTTCCAGATGTTCGCGAATGACCCGTACATCGACCAAGGCCAACTGCGAAAGACGATCCTAGAGAGTGATGATGCGACTCTGGTCAAGCGACTCTACGTCGATCCGCAACTCACACAATCGACTCAAGCGGAGGATCAAGCCAACGAGATCACGTTCCTACGGTTAGGCTTCCCGGCGTTGGTGAAAGATTCAGACGATCATCTAATACACATCCAGACGGTGATGAGTTACATCACCAACCGAGCCGACACAGGCGCACCCCCGGAACCGGCGGAAGGACAATTTCTCGAACAACACATCGGCGAACATTTGGAGAAGCTGAAAGAAGCAGACCCGAAGACCGGGCGCCAGGTGGAGCAGGAACTAAAGAATTTATTCGCTCAAATGCAGGAAGCAGTTGCACAGCAAGCGGAACAACAAAATGTGGAATCGATTGAAGAACCGATGGCGGGCATGGAAGCAGTTCCGCCAGGTGTTGCAGTGGTCTGATCCTCCCGAGTGGAGCAACGGACATGCGGGACAGTTGCAGACATTCATGTCGGGCGAGGTGGGAGTTACGTTACGTTACCACTTACGGAACTTGCACATCCAGAATTGTGACCGGTTAATTTCATCCCCAGCGGACTTGGCGTACCACGCCGGTCATGCTGCCGGGTTCAAATCCGCGTTGGCAACGCTTGATGGGATGGCTTCGATACGGAGTCAACCCGAGGAGGAAGTGGTCGGGGTCACCGACGATTTGGAGTGGATGCGTAAAACCGCATAAGAATTTATGTCTAACGTAGTGGCAGAAAAACCAGTTGAGTTGGATGTCGAACGCGAGCAATTGCTAGAAGCATTGGCTGATGCCGATGCCTCCGCGTTCGATACTGCGAACATATCCCCGGTGCCGCAGGCCGAGGAACCCGACCAGGAGTCAGTTGAGACCGAAGACAAACCCAGTGAAGTAGAACCGGACAAACCGGTGGACGAGGAACCCGAGAAGACTGAAGACGAGGAGAAATCCCAGTCAAAGTATTCCCGGGCGAAAAAAACGCAGGAGCGGGCTAACAAGACCTGGCGTGACGCTAATGCCGAAAAAAATTCGGTAAAGAAAGAGCGGGCCGAGTTGGAAGCAGAGCGCAAAGCGTTTGAGTCGCAGCAGAGTGCATCCCGAGAGGAGATCACTCAACGGTCAGCGCAGAGTCGTTACTCACCCGAAGAATACGAGGCGATAGCCAAAGAGTTCGAGGATGAAGGCGATCACGCGAATGCCGAAGCGGCGACAAAAGCGGCGAAGCAGGCGCGTGAAGCGGTTGCCGAGCAGGACGCAAAATCGCAGCAGGCGAAGTTCGTAGCCAAGTGGGACAGCAACTGGAAAGCGGCGGCAGCCGAGCATGGGGACTTAAACGATCAGAACAGTGACCTGTTCAAAATGGTCGGTCGATTGCTTGAGCAGAAGCCGGTTCTGACGCAGTACCCCGAAGGCATAACGGACGCAGTCGAAGGCGCGACCATGTACCTCAAAGCCAACCGGTCAACGGCACTGGAAAAACAGGTCAGCGAACTTAAAAAGCAACTCGCTGAGTACGAAGAGAAAACACAACTGAACGGAACCCAACCCGGCGGAAACATCCTACAAGTTGAGTCGTTTGATAAGCTACCGGTCGATCAACAGAGATCGGAACTAATGAAAGCGATGCAGCAGGCGGATGAAACTGGGGGTGGCATGTTCGCAACAAATTAAATTAGGAACTAAAATATTATGGCAGGAACAACTCTAACGACTACCGGTTCGGCTACGGCAGGCCCACAGTCAACACTTCAATCATACTTCGACAAGAAGTTACTCGAACAAACGCTCAAGACAATTGTTCTTGATCAGTTTGCATTTAAGGCACCGTTACCCGGTAAAGCGGGCGCGAAGACGATTAGGTTTTTCCGTTACCCGGAATCAGCTACAACCGATGTTGCTACGCTTACCGAAGGCACGGCAATTGCAACGGGTGCGTCAAAGCAATTGAGCATGGAAACGGTTGACGTTACGCTCGCTCAGTACGGGCAGATCGTGACGATCAGTGATCTGTTAAGCGCAGTCGAATTGTTTAACACAATGGAGCAGGCAACCGTCCAGAACGGACAGGACGCAGCACTGAAAGTTGATGAGTTGCTACGGAACATCCTGGGCAATTCGGCAGCATTGCAACTGCGTTACGCAGGTGCGGCGACAAACTACGCGACAGTCGGTGGAACCGATGACGCGATGACTGCGCTCGACATCCTGGATGCGGCTACCAATCTACGAGTGAACAACGCTCGTCCGAGTGGTGGTTATTTCACGGCAGTCATGGCACCGGAAATCGCTCGCGACCTAATGAACGACGATGATTGGTTGGAAGCCAGCAAGTATGGCAGCCCGGATCAATTGTTCAGAGGCGAGGTTGGTCGGTATATGGGAGTTCGCGTGGTTTCGACCACCAATCCGTACCGTCAGAACACCCAGCACACCTACAATGCTGCCGGTACCCGGTACTCGACATTCGTCGTTGGCGACCAGGCATACGGAGGCGTGAACTTGGCAACGATGAGTGCTTACTCACCGAAGATGATCATCTCGCAAGGAGCGGACAAGTCCGATCCGTTAGCGCAGTTGACCACGGTCGGATTCAAGTTCTACTACGGGGGCGCGATTATCAACGCGAACCACGCAGTGAACATCTACTCGGTCACGAACTACAGCTAATCACTAGCCCGGGGGGTTAATAGCCTCCCGGGCGTTTAATTATGCCAAAAGTAGATATTCCAATTTCCGCACTACAAGTGGCGGATGAAGACGGTTCCATGATTGTCCCGGCAGTCGGTGATGCGGTGAGCTTCACTGTCGAAGGTGCGGTTGAATCGCTGGGCGACGAGTATGCCGTTGTTGGTATGGAGTCGGTCAACGGTGAACCCGCCTATGCCGAGGAGGTTGTGGACGAGGCAGCGGCAATCGAAGCACCCAGTCGGGATGATTTGATTGCCGAAATGGAAGCAATCGACGCGGCAGAAGGATTATAAAAAATTATGAGTACAAGAATAATTGGGAACCCAAGACAAGGACGGCGCGTTGCCAGCAATGCGACTGGGGCGGGAACGGTAAAAGCGGTTGAGTTTAAAGCACCGATTGGTGACGGCACAACTGCTGATTCGGCAACACCGTTTCTGAAGTTTACAGGAACGCAAGACACATCGGAGGACGGTTCAAACAATATGTCGAGCGCGAACGTCACCACTGGAGTCACTCCGGTTGGGGTGTTGGTTGAGACTGAAGGAGACAGGTATTGGTTGGCTTTGTATCCGTTGAGTTAATGCCGCTGTTTGACTTCGAGAATCGCGAGACCGGGGAGGTGCGAGAGATCCAATCCTCCCCGGATCTCGATAATTTTAAGGACGAGTCGGGCACCTGGCTCAAGTTGGAGGTGCAACCGGGTTTCGCGATTGGTGGTCAGCGTTCGTTTCCGACCCAGGCGGAGACGATCAAGCGCGGCTATTACAAACAGGAGCAATCCGGGTGGCGCAGTGAGTACAGTAAGAACAAAGTTAAAAAAGCGTGGGGGTTATAAATTATGGCAAGACAAAATGATACACTAGCAAATTTTGCGGCATCGACCAACGAGGAGTTGTCGGTCACAACCGGGAACTCGGTTCCGAGCAACACCTCGTTGAAGACCGAGGCCGCCCCGGCGTTTTTGCTTTTGCAGAACGTGGGAACCGTCCCGGTCTTTTATCGACTGACGGCAGATGCTGACACCGCGACATGCACAACTGCGAGTGGCAACTATACCGGCATCCTGGCGGCGGGAGACGCTGATGAGGATGGCACGGGTGGCGTGATGACGCTCGCCGGGTACACGGGCGGTTTGGCGTTTACCACTGGTAGTGGCACCGGCAAAGTGAACATTGCATACTCGGGCAGACTAGGAGATTAACCGATGGGAATAGTCAATTACACATACAACCGCTCGACAAGCGGCGGTGAGATCATAACGCATCTGATTAACTCAACCGATGGCACGGGTCTGCACTTCGATGGAAGTGCTGGCAGCATCGACATTGCATCGCCGCCGGACTTGGGAACGAAGTTCAGTTTCGAGTTCATTGTTCAAGCGGATTCGTGGGGCAGTACCCAATACCTATCAGACTTTGGGCCAACTGCCGGGGCGGGGAGGCTTTCGTTGGCCTCGTTTAGTGCCGAATCTTACAACTTGGCCATATACGATACGGGCTACCATAGTTTCGGCGTTGCGGTGCTGGATGACTTAAAAGTTCATCACCTCGTTGTCACAATTGACGGCACGGCAGCGATTCTTTACGACAACGGCAACCAAGTCGGCACGACAACAATTGTCGCCCCAACAATTGATTCAGCCGCGGATGCAACCTTGGGGAGCTACGTTGCGGGTGGCTCAAATTGGGACGGAACTTTCTACCGCGCCCGATTCTTCAACCGCACGTTGTCAGCGAGTGATGTAACCACACTTTTCGAGAAAGCTGACGTAAGTTTTGCCGACCAGTATGGGAGTCAGACCGAGAAGGTCGTTAATGGTGCTTTCGCTGCCGATACAGATTGGACAAAAGGCACGGGTTGGACAATCGGAAGCGGAGTCGCAACCCACGCCGCTGGATCGGCAAGTTATTTGTCCCAAACGATTGCGACTCTAAAGGCGGGAGCGACATATCGCGTTACGTTTACGATTAGTGGCGCAACAGCGGGAGAACTGCGGCCAGAAGTGGGCGGCACGGCTGGAAGTTTTATCGGCACAAACGCAACTCACACCGAGGACATTGTTTGCGGTTCAAGTACCACTTTTCAATTTTACGGCCACACGGCATTTGCTGGCAGCATCGACAATGTGCAAGTCGTTCAGCTTGGCTGCGTCAGCGACTACGACCTAGCGTTCGCAAACCCGACCCAATCGTTGATGGTTCAGGATCGAGCTGGTGCGGCAGACGGCACTTCGTCTGCAACGGGTGTGGTGCAAGTCACGCCGATTGAGCAGTTGAACAGCAAGTCGGCTCGCATAGGAACGACTGCTGCGACACCGGCTGATGGTGATTTGTTGGTGAGTGGCAATGCGGGAATCGGCGCAGACACGAATTTCACTTACTCCAAGTTGGAAGTTAAAGCCGCGACCGATGCCACCGGCTTTGGCATAACATCTGACAACACGCAACCGTTGGCAAGAAACTGGGGCTTCATTACGAATAATAGTGCTTGGGGTAGTCTCGACATAATGTATTCAAGTGCGAGAAACACTACCCCATACAACACTTCCGCCGTCTCCATCTCCTCGGCTGGACTCGTGGATGTTAAAGCCGGTTTGCGAATCTCAACGGCTGGCCAAGAACTGCAATGGGTTGCGGGGCAAACGAAGATAACTGGCGCGACCAGTTATATGATTTTCGATGTCAATTCCGCTGAACGGCTCCGGATTGATACAAACGGCCAGCTCGGCCTCGGC
>Ga0315336_1007044_pt1 | contig 11072 bp, 8 predicted proteins | sample ASW5metaG_FD_204512 | JGI IMG/M metagenome (GOLD analysis project Ga0315336, IMG submission 204512) | Ammonia-oxidizing marine archaeal communities from Monterey Bay, California, United States - ASW #5 | ecosystem: Environmental > Aquatic > Marine > Intertidal zone | place: USA: California... | reverse complement strand
GGCGACTGTCCTGCTTGGGTCGCAACGCCGCCGGAGCCCGCGTGGCGCGATGAACGGGGACAGGTTGGAACTACCGCCGACGCAAAACGGCAAGCAGGCGTCTGATCGATCCGTGTTTGAACACCGTAGACATTGACTAAATGATTACTCGTTTGTTGACTGATCATATGGGTGTCGAGGTGATTGGTGTTGACTTAACTACCCCCTTGAATGATGAAACTAGGTCAGAACTGATCGATGCATTTCATCGCCATTTAGTGTTGGTAATTCGTAACCAGAATCTTGACCCACAACAAATGCTCGGCGCCGTGGGTATATTCGGTGAGGTATTCGATCAACACAATAAGCTATTTTCTATACCTGATTGCCCACAGATTCATTATCTATCTAATGAGGATCACTATCCCGATGGCAATCGGTATATTCCCGGTGGGGGGTATCACACCGATCATTCCAACGCATTACAGCCACCTAAGGCGACCATACTGTTTGCTAAACATTTGCCGGAAACAGGCGGTGACACACAGTTCTTCAATATGTATTCTGCCTATGCAGATCTACCCGATACGATGAAGTTGTGGATTGCTAATATGAAAGCTGAGCATGTCTATCAGAGCCGATACAGTGCACGTAAGTTGATGGCGCTATCGGATGCCAGTGCGAAGAACGCACCCGATGCGGTTGTTCATCCTCTAGTAAGAACCCACCCCGAGACAGGCCGGAAAGCCCTCTATATCAACCCGATCCGAATTGAGGCCATTGAAGGCTTGTCTGAACCTGAGATGTTATCCTTGCTGGATGAGCTAATGGAGCACGCAACACAAGAGAAGTATCAGTACCGCCATCAATGGAAGTTAGGTGATTTAGTAATGTGGGATAATCGTTGCTTACTGCACAAGGCAAATGGCGACTACGATATGTCACAGCTCAGATATCTGTACCGCGTGATGTTGAAAGGGGATCGGCCAATTTAGACGTTATGGACTGAAACGGACTTAGTTTCAGCACACGACAAATTCCGATGTAGAAGGGGGCCAGTGAAAATCACCTGTCCGGAAAACGAGTCAGTGCAGTTTCTGTGGATGGTGCACACGAGGTGCTTGCTGTCGAGCAAGCGTTGCTACCTGCGGCGCAAGCTCCATCTTCCTGGACCCATCCAAAACTGCAGGATCTGCTATCCAGGTGCCCCCGGATTCGCTGCGCACCAGCGGGGGACGGTAATCGGTGGGTAAGACCGACTGACCATGCAAATAAATAGACTTTCCATACAATTCTCTGCTTTTTTGCAATCAAGAAAGAAGATCAAAGTCGCCGTGAATCTATTTTTCCTAGTGCTGGCGATCGTTTTTTCCTTGCTTTGGTTCTTATGGCTGTATCAAGAAAACCTAGTCAATAATGTAGGCTCGTGGGTCATATCAAGCTATACCAATCAATTCGAATCGGAAGCGAATGACGTATTGAGGCAGCTGAGCAAAGGTGAAATTACAGCAGCTGTTGAATTACTAGAAGAGAAGAAATGGCAGGAGACTGCCATTCGAGACAGGGCCTTTGCAAAGAAGCGGGAGATTCTAAAACGCCTTGCGGGAACGCTCCATCACGCCGGCAGATTTAAAGAGCTGTTGTATTGGTCGGATATCTGGAGGTCTCAAGATGAAAGAAACGTCGATGCGATGGCGTATTGGTATGAAGCACTTCGTCACTCACCTGATCGGCATGCCGAAGGGGTGGAGGGATTGGAGCGAGAACACGTTCGGTTTCCCGCCAACACTTTACTGAATCAATTCGTTTCGAAGCACAAGGCCGAAGCCAAGAATTTGATACAAGATCTAAAAGAAGGGGAGATACCAGCCAGCCACGTGGTAGAAATATTGAAAAATCCTAACAGGTTGCAAAATGTGACCCAAGGTTGGGAACTGCGTTGGCAATGGAAGATTCGTCATGTAGCTATCGACTATATACGTAATCTAAAACAATACCTTACCGATGGTGAATGGGGCGACGTATGGAAAGCGCCCCAAGTGTTGTGGCGCATCTTGTCAGATTGGAACAACAGCGATCAGTTACATGAAAAAGGATATTTAGAGTTGTCCATACTACCTGCTCTAGATGATCGGATTCATATCCGAGCGGAGATTCCCCGCAATATGTCCACGCTGAGAATTGATTTGCCATCTAATTCTATGATCAGGATCTTTGAACTTAGTTGGACGATAGATGGTGAGCCTGAGCAGATCACTCCTGATAATTTTGAGTATGTAAACCTTTATCAGGAGGATGGATCAATCAAATCAGATGGCCATTGGGATCCCTTTTTTCGAGTGAACCTTCTAGGTGTACGGAAAGCAGGTGAGAGTCCATTGATGAAGGTAGATCTTAGCTTCCGAGTCGCTTTGGTTGTTCCTTTTGGACGAGATATATTGTTGTCGCACAGGCTGGTGACGGATCCTCGTTTTAGCACGGACAACTCGAAGCTGTGAAGCGTCTGCTTTCACTTCTGTTTTTGTGGTCCTGGTTAGTGAGCGTACCAATTACCGTAATCGGGAGCTACTGGACCTATCGATCCATTGATAGATTCTATACTTACAGTGTTCGCTATACTTCCAACGCCGAGGAACTCAGGCTCAGTTCCATTGGGCACTACGAGGTGAATCGGCTAGCACAACAAATCCGGGCGAACATCTCTGGTAATTTCGATCGTAGAACGAGCCAACTCCAGTCAGTCCACCTCTTCTTTCCGGAGTCCAGCCTGTCGATGCTGGAGTCCCATATGCCTCAGTCTGGGTTCGACTATGTGAAGGGGAGGATGATGATTGACGGCAAACTTAGCAAGGTTGAGCTGAAGTATCGTGGAGATACCCCCTATCGTTGGGCTTGGGACAAGAAATCGATGCGAATCAAGACATCAAAAGATAAGTTGTATGAGGGAATGCGCTCGGTCAACTTGTTAGCTGCAAGGTCTCCCGAGCAACTCAATAATTATCTCTCCTACCGTCTTGCCGAATTGATGAATCTCCCTGTACCCCGAACAAAACTAGTTCGAGTTTTAATGAACGGCAAGGACCACGGAATTTATATCTTAGTGGAACAGCCGAAGGAAATCATGCTACGCAATCGAAAGGTGATGCCAGGCGACCTTTACCGAGGCGAATTGATTCCAAGATCAAAAGATGACTTTACTGGAGGGGGCATATTTTCACTTTTTGACTCCGCGGTGGTGTGGGACAAGGTTGCGTTCAACAATCACTATGATGAGGCGTCCAAGGCACCACTTTCGCGCTTGATCGCATTACTGAAAAGTCCCGAATTGAGTTCGATGCAGGTAGATTTGGGGGAAATGATTGACTTGCCGATGTGGGGTCGATTTTCCGCTTTTGAATCGCTTACCCAAAATCGGCACGTAGATGACACCCACAACTGGCGTCTTTACTATGATCCTTGGCGACAAAAGTTTCTGCCGGTGGTCTGGGACTCGATGGGATGGTATGACCTCCTTAAACATGTTCGTTTACACGGGTTAGTGGGCATTGAGTTCGGAAACGAGATCATCGGCAATCGACTGATGAAAACACTTTTTCAGAACGGGGACTTTATCCGTGCAAGAAGTCATGCACTGCGTATGTTTGTTACAGGGGGGAAGCATCAAGCTTTTCTGAGGATTGTTTCAGAAACTGTGCGGACGATGGAGTCGGAAGTGCAAACGGACCCATTTTTGCTCCCCACCAATCCGGAAATCGTAAAAGACCATATGCGTCGTATGGAGGTAATCCTCTCTAAGGTATTAACGGAAAGGATCGATACGTTTCTGGATAATGATCCGTCTTTGACGGACGAGTTTGTTTCTGTTCGGATTCAAGATCAGGAGATGGGCCTAGTTGTGCGAGGCAAGCATCCGGTTGCTCGGCTGCGATTGACGTTCAGTGGCATGGTGGAAGAAGTCTCCAAAATCGATGTAAGCTATCAAACAGCATCGGGCGAGCAAGTAAGGAGTCTTTCGGGTTCTGCTGCGATTGCAGGTAATCTTCTTATTGTCGGAGGTGGATTTCTTCCTAATCTGGCAGTGGCGCAGAATGGTAAAGATTCTTGGAGCCTCCACACAAGCCCCGGCTATTACCGGATCCGGTTCGAGGGGCTGGACCCGGAACTTAAGATCGTCTCAGTAGAGGTTGATCGGGGTAATGGTTGGCTACCGGCAGAATCGGTCTTGAGTCTGCAAATGAGAAGGAAAGCGAGATGGGGCGAGTCACACTGGGAGACCTTTGGCAAAACGGAAGGCCGAACGCTATCAGGCGATTTTGTGGACTATGTGAACAATCATCCTGACCTTCTTGCTGCTTATCAAGAAATCTATATGGATACTCTTGATTTCGATGAAGGGAAAGAACTGGAATCCGCCGACTTCGGACAGCTCTATGCACCGGTCGCAGCCTACCCCTTGCCGGATCCCGTGATCTGGTCAGGTACGGTAACCTTTGCAGGGCATCAGATCCTGAAGGATGATCTGATCATCCAGCCTGGCACCACTGTGCGTTTCGCACCGGATGCCACTTTGGTTCTGAAGGGCCGTTTGTTAGCTGAGGGTACTCCGGAGCGCCCGATCCGCTTTTTATCCCAACAAGCCGATCAGTCCCCCTGGGGGGCGATTGTGCTAATGGGGCAGGGAGCCAATGGCTCACGCCTTACCCACTGTGAGATGGCAGGAGGCAGTGGTCGAAAAGGAGATCTTTTCGAATATTCAGCAATGTTTTCGGTACATGATGTGAAAGATGTATCCGTGCAGGACTGTCTGTTCCGCGATAATCGGGTTGTAGATGACATGGTGCACACGGTTTATGCCGATATTCGCTTTGAACGGACAAGATTCAAAAATGCTTTTGCCGATGCGCTGGATCTCGATATCTCGGAAGCCGTGATCATCGATAGCCGGTTCGACAATAGTGGTAACGACGCGGTGGACCTGATGACGACTCGGGCACATGTAGTCGGTTCTATATTTGTCGGCAATGGCGATAAGGGCATCTCAGTCGGAGAGAATAGCCAGCTGTGTGCTGTGAACAATCGTTTGGTCGGTAATGCGATCGGTGTAGAGTCCAAGGACAGATCCACTGCAGTGCTGTTTAATCATAGTTTCGTTGATAATAAAATCGCACTGCACGCATACAAGAAAAACTGGCGCTACGGAGGAGGAGGCAGAATATTTATTACTAAGTCGGTAATTTTTGGGAGTGAGGAAGTCGCAGCTGCAAAAAAGGAATCCGCCATCCACCTGTTTGACTCGTATGTTGACCAGCCTTTGTCCGGAAAACGAGTCAGTGCAGTTTCTGTGGATGGCCTGAGTAGAAAAAATGCCAGTCGAACCAACTTGTTTCCTAATGCCGATGAATACAGTACAGACTGTGATGTCGAATTGATAGAAGCCCCTGAGCTACTCCGCCAACACATTCAAATTGGGCGGCGTGGAGATTACATCAATGGTTGAAAATATTAAAAATTCTGAGGCGACCGCATCACCCTTGCACTTTGCTCGATTTGAGTTCAAATACATTTTGTCAGCCGCTAAGCGACAAGCAGTCGAGACTGATCTTCTATATTTTCTTGAACATGATCCGTTTGTCGCAAATCGACCTGAGCACAAATATTTTGTCCGCAGTCTGTATTTTGATGATCCAACCTATTCGTCATTTCATGACAAGATCGACGGCCTCATGTCTCGTTATAAGTTCAGAGTTAGAACTTATTCCAGTTCACCAGAGGTGAACGTCCCTGTTTTCTTGGAAATCAAAGGCAGACATAATAATCTTGTCTTCAAGCACCGGACTCCGATTGTCAGAGAAGATGCTCAGGGAGAGGTATTAACAGGCGATTTTCAGCATGATCAGATTCTAAGCCATGCACAAGATGGTTCTGTCCGGGATCAGTTTGAATATGATTTTTACCGAAGACATCTTAAACCAGTAGCCCTTATCGATTATCATCGAAGACCCTACATCAGCAAATATGACCCTGGGTTCCGAATTACTTTTGATGAGAAATTACAGGCGACACAATCGAATAGACTGTTCCCACTACAAACCTGCGCACCAAGACGGATTATCGCTGGTTATTCAGTGGTCGAAGTTAAATTTCGGCACCATCTTCCCTCTTGGTTTCACCAGGTAATCCAAGCTCATGAGCTTCAACGCATTTCGATCTCGAAGATAGTAGCGGGTATGGAGAGATTAGGATTAGCTCACGATGAACACTGACTCATAGATATCGAATATGGACACAATACTACTTAGCCCTGAGGGAAATTTACTGAACTACTCGTACTTTGAGATTGTGATCAATATGATCGCTGCTCTGGTAATCGGTGTACTAATATCGATCACCTATAGAGCGACTCACAAGGGTTTGTCATATTCTCAGTCATTCAGTCAAACCATAGTTTTTGTGACTCTTATCGTAGCGATTGTGATGATGGTGATCGGTGGTAGTCTGGCCCGGGCGTTCGCATTGGTTGGCGCCTTGTCGATTATCCGATTTCGTACGGTCCTCAAAGACACCAAAGACATGGCCTATATCTTTAGCGCATTGGCGCTAGGTATGGCCGCAGGGACAAGCAACTATTTTCTAGCGGCCGCCGCCACAGTGGTGGTGATCATTGTAGCCTTTGTTTTGTCCAAGACAAATTTCGGAGCAATTTATAAAAGTGAATTCATATTGCGGTTTCGATTTTCTCGTGTCGGCGATAGTACGGAATATCTCGAAGCTATTAATGCGACCTGTAAGCGGTTTGATCTTTTACACATGGAGCCGTCCGGTGATAACGAAAGTGTAAGCCTGACATATGACGTCGCTTTGAAAGATGATTTATCTGCTGATGACCTAACTCAGAGAATGGGAGACATAGAACATGTCTCAGAAGTTGTTCTGATTGCTTCTAAGAATGATGTGGATTATTGATAAGAAATAGCCTGTTGTGCAGGCTATTGAACATAGCCGTCTGCGGCACCTACACATGGGCCGATGAAATCAAGCACGGGGAATGGATGGCTGGGTTCCCTTGGAATTGTGTTTTAGCTGACAAGAACGGGCAGGTTGTTGAAACTTATTCGATCGGTATTAGACATTCCAAATAGCCGAGTGGATTAGTACAGATGGCAGATACACGTATGAGCGTCGAAGAGCGCGAAACGTTTCTAGCAGGTGTCCATGTAGGTGGGCTGTCGGTCCGACGCAAGAAAGAGGCGGCCCCGCTAACAGTACCTGTATGGTATGACTACTCGCCTGGTGATGAGATATGGCTCATTACGGGTCAGGAGTCGTTGAAAGGTCACTTGCTGAAAGTCGGTACGCCTGTTGCACTAGTAGCTCAGACCGAGGACACACCATATAAGTACGTGTCCGTCGATGGGCGCGTTACAAAAATCGAATCTACCAGTAATGAGGCAGACCTCAAACCTATGTCGATACGTTATCTTGGCGAACAGAAGGGTATCGCCTATGCAGCGGGCAGTAACGAGGTAGAGTCGATTCGAGTTTCAATCCTACCTCAACGATGGTTTACGGTGGATTATGCGAAGACCTGAACTGTAAGAGGGACCAGTCGACGGTATCTTTAGATACCACCATATTCGCACACAACAAACATCCCTCAAATCCAAGAAAACAGAATGATGAAACTTTATTTCGCTCCGAACACGCGCGCCGAACGAACGGCTTGGTTGCTGAACGAACTTGGCCTCGGCTACGAGCTAAAACGCTACAAGCTCGGAGACAAGGCGATGCGCTCGCCGGAATTTCTCGCGGTCAACCCGAATGGGCGGGTCCCAGTTCTGGATGACGACGATGTACGAATTACCGAGAGTACGGCCATCGCACAGTACCTGGTAACCCGCTATGGGAGGGGGCGTTTGGCGCCACCGGTCGACTCTCCGAATTTTCCTGTCTACCTGCAGTGGCTGCACTACGCCGAGGGTATGCTGATGGCCCCGATGGGCAACTACGTCGTTGAGGCGGTCCTGCTGCCTCCGGACCGACGCTCGAAGGTACACGCTAAGCGGGCACTCAAACTCCTTGGCAACCTATTGAAGGCCGTCGATGTCCATCTCGCTGACAGAGACTATCTGGCCGGTGAATTCACGGCAGCAGACACCGTGACGGGGCACGCTTGCGTGATTTCCGAGCAAATCGGCAGTCAGTTATCCGAGTTGCATAACGTGACCGCGTACCTCGAAAGGTTGAAGGCACGCCCGGCACTGCAGAAGGTCCTTGCGCTTCGATCCGAGATTTAACCGCCCCGTAAAAATATCGGTGAGTTGGTGGGGTCGAGAAGGATCGAACTACAGACCCTCGAATTGTGAAACCAAACTTCCAACTTGTAGTCACATCACATCAATCACTTACCTACAGCAATTCCCGGCAAATGTGACTCAGATTGACTGGAGTGGATAGATTTCGGTCACATTGACCATTGAGTTGCAGATGGAACAGACGTTACTAACTGTAGAAAGTTCTGTAAACATAGGACAGATTTGGTGGGTCGGCTGGATTTGAACCAGCGACCCCTGCCGTGTGAAGGCAGAGCGCTCCTCACCAATAGTCCTAAATCCCTTTAAACAACAGGCTCCGACTCCACGAAAATGGACCTGAATGGACTGGAGAGGACTGGAATCGACCCAGTTTCAGCACATGTTCAGCACACCTAGAACAGGCTAATTCTTAAGCCTGTTTTCTCTTTGCGCCGGGGGTACCACCCCCTTTGACAGAGCAACGACTTCGAATATCCACCCCACGCAGCGGTGGGCAGTTTTTGACTCGATAGCCTCAATGATGCAATGGATGGCTCTTCCTAGTCTGCTACATTGATCAGTCTTAATAGTCGGTGATATCCGACAGTCGGGAAGGCATTATGAATCTACATTTCACCCAGGAAGAGTTTGACGCGCGTCTTTTAGAGGCGCGACGACGAATTAGCGCACATAACCTCGATGGTCTGCTGCTCTTCAAGCAGGAGAGCATGTACTACCTGACGGGTTACGATACCGACGGGTTTGTTCTGTTCCAAACACTGTTTCTCGGGCTCAATGGGGAATTGACGTTAGTTACTCGCTCGGCTGACAGAGTTCAGGCAGGCTATACCTCGATTATCGAGGACGTTCGTATCTGGTTAGATTCAGGATCTGAGAACCCGGCCAACGATGTGCGCAAGATGCTCGATGGTCATGGTATGCGTGGCAAGCGCATTGGAGTTGAATACGATGCCTACGGGCTGTCTGCCAAGCGAGGCCAAATATTGGAAGTGGCGCTTGAGAGTTTCTGCCAGCTTGTGGACGCCTCAGATCTCCTGCGCCAGCAGCGGTTAGTTAAAAGCCCGGCAGAATTGAACTACATGCGAAAAGCAGGGGAGATCTGCCAAGCTGTCCAGGAGGAGGCAGTACGCTTGTCAGTGCCGGGGGCTTTCGAAGGTGATATTCGCGCGGCTATGCACCGTATCATCTGGTCGAGTGACGGCGACACGCCGGCACACGTCTGGCCTATGGGCAGCGGTCCCTCGGCTTTGCTAGTGCGCTACAAGTCGGGCGGGCGGTGTATTGAGGAGAATGACCAGGTCTTTCACGAGTTTGCGGCCTCCTACCGACATTACCACGCAGCCCTGACATTTGGGTTAGTCACGGGTCAGGCTAGCCCGGCACATCAAGCCATGTTCTCCGTGTGTCGCGAGGCGCTCCAGGCCTGTGAAGAGGAGCTACGACCAGGAAAGACAGTGGGCGATATATTTGAAGGCCATCGTCGGGCTTATATAGCTGGAGGTTTCGAAAACAGTTATCTGAATGTTTGTGGTTATACGATGGGGGCTATGTTTCCACCGACCTGGATGGAAAATCCGCTGATCCGTGAAGGTGAGCCGGAAACTTTAAAGCCTGGAATGGTCTTCTTCATGCACATGCTAATGGTCGATAGGGCCAATGGCCATATGATGGCGCTGGGTGAGCAGGCTGTCGTCACAGATGGAGACTGTGAGCGAATCACCCAGGCACTCGATGAGCTGGTGATTAACTAACAGCAGTTGTAGGAAAACTTCCTTTCCCCACATTTTCAGCACACTTTCAGCACACTAACAATTTGGAGCAGAAAGGGGCCAGTAAAAATGGCCTAAAAGCAGTGGAAAATGGTGGGCGCGGCTGGATTTGAACCAGCGACCCCTGCCGTATGAAGGCAGTGCTTTCTACTGGGTATAACGTTAAATCAACCACATACGCACACCGATCCCGCGTGTATGTGACTCAAATGGACTGGAGTGGACATATTTCGGTCACATTTTGGTCACAGTAATTTGACTGACAAGGGACTCCATATTGGAGTTTAAAATCGATCCCAGTGTTGAGTGGAACACTCCATCGGTCTCTGTACTGTTACTGGGCTCATCCAAGAATAGGAAATCGATGGTGTGGTATCAGAGCTAGATTCATCTCCCGCATTTGTTGGTTATTAATGAATTTCTTGTAATTTCCTTTTGGCCCCAGTTATTATGCATGCGTTTGCAAATTTGGCTTGGCTCAATTGAATCACCTGATCGAAAACAGCAGAAACTTGAATAATGAGCATGAATGAACCTGCCAATTTAATGCCGACAGGATGGAATTGGGGTCGGTACTGTAGGTAGATGGATTGCTGAGTTCGATCGATGGTACAAAAAAATATCACGTCTGACGATGTGGCAAAACTAGCGAAGGTATCGCAGTCCGCGGTAAGTCGTACCTTTACACCGGGCGCGAGCGTTTCGGACAAAACTCGATCAAAGGTACTTGCAGCAGCAAAAAAACTCAGCTATCGACCGAATGCCATTGCGCGCACACTGGTTACCCAGCAGTCTCGGGTCATCGGTGTAGTTGTCGCTCATCTCGATAACCCACTGTATCTGAATGTACTGGAAAGTTTGTCGAAACGATTGCAGCGGGAAGGATTTCATGCGCTCCTTTTCATGACCGATGCAAAAGATGCCGATCACATTTTGCAGGAGATTCTGCAGTATCAAGTGCAAGGGATCCTGATGGCGTCAGTGACGCTTTCATCGGGGTTGGCTGAAGAGT
>Ga0315336_1007043_pt1 | contig 11073 bp, 11 predicted proteins | sample ASW5metaG_FD_204512 | JGI IMG/M metagenome (GOLD analysis project Ga0315336, IMG submission 204512) | Ammonia-oxidizing marine archaeal communities from Monterey Bay, California, United States - ASW #5 | ecosystem: Environmental > Aquatic > Marine > Intertidal zone | place: USA: California... | reverse complement strand
TCGAGATGGCGCTTGGCATAAAGCCGCCTCCGCTGGGTATCGTGATCCGAAATCTGCTGTTGAGCTGCGAGTACCTCTACGACAACCCGCTGCATATCTTCATTTTGGCGGGACCCGATTTCTCCGAGACCCTAATCCGCGAAACCAATCCCGAAATCTGGGCCAAGGCCCAGAAAGCGCCCGCCAAATTCACGAAGACGCATGGTTATAAGACGATCGGCGAAATCATGACCGATCTCAATCCGCTGACGGGCAAGCTCTATTTGGAAGCCCTGGAAATGACGCGGGTGGCCCGCGAGGCCTATGTGCTGCTTGGAGGCAAGTATCCCCATCCCGAGACGATCATTCCAGGCGGCGTCACGACCACGGTCACCACCAACACGATGACCGAGTTCTACGTGAAGCTCGTGCCATTCTTCGATTATGCCAAGCGCTGCATTGCGATTTGGGACGACATTTACGACTTCATGTATGAGGCCAATCCGCAATACAGGCATTTGGGTGAGTTGCCGCCCACCATGGTCGACTTCGGGCAGTGGGACCACGAGGACTACTACGACGCCACCTATGAGAACTGCAACACGTGGGGCGAAAAGCGTTGGTCGACGCCGGGGTCCATGGTCGACGGCAAGCTGGTGACGACACGTCTGACCGACTTGAATGTGGGAATAGAAGAGTTCATCGAGCATTCCTATTACGAGCCGTGGGAAGACTACCCATTCAAAACCGACCCCGCTGGAAACCCAATCAGCCCCAACCACCCTTGGAACAAGACGACGATCCCACGTCCGGGCGAGCAGAATTGGAAAGAGCGCTACAGCTGGTCCTGCACGCCGACATGGGACCGCCATACCTTCGAGGCTGGCGCCTATGCACGTGTCTATCTCTCGGCCCTGGCCCAGAAGCTGCCGCCAAGCAACTATTTCGAGTCCACCGGCAAGAGCCTGGTACTCAATCTAGCCAAGGACAAATTGCCGGAGATGAAAGCGGAATGGCATGTGCCCGACATTTGGAATGCGTTTGAGCGCAACAGGGCGCGCGCCTACGCCGTTGCCTTCAATTTGATGGTGACGGTGGAGAACTGGGTCCGCGCCCAGGATCTCATCAAGCGTGGCGAGCGGCAGGTAGCCACGCCGTTCGAGATTCCCAAGCGTGGCCGCCATATCGGCGCAGGGTTCTGGGGCGCCGGCCGCGGCTTCCTGGCGCATTGGTGCGTAATCGAAAAAGGCGTGTTGGCGAACTACCAGATATCGACGCCGTCGACCGTCAATTCCTGCCCGCGCACGCCCTGGGGCGAGCCCGGAGCCTATGAGCAATCGGTGCTGAACACGCCGATCATCGAGACGAATTTCAAGGACGAAACGGACTTCAAGGGTATCGATATCCTGCGTGCCCTGCGCAGTTTCGACCCCTGCATGCCTTGCACTACCCATGTGATGGTGGAAGGGACCGACCGAGTGGTGACCCGCGAGGTGACGACGTGCGCCTGTGGCTTATGATGGCTCGGGAGCCGGGTTGTTAGGCCCATGTCCAGAATCGCATTAGGCCTTGTCGGCTATTACCAGTTCATCCGCGGCTATCCGTTGGGTCCAGAGCTCAAGGAGCGTCTGGATCGCATGTCATGGCCCGGCCACCATGTGGATATCAAGGAGATGAACTGGGGGCCTGTGGCGATCGTGCAAGATTTCCAGGCGAGCGACATCACCTATGACCGCGTGGTGCTGGTGGCGGCCGTTCAGCGCGGCGGTGCTATTGGCGGCGTGAAGTGCCGTAACTGGGTTGGCGGCCAGCTCGATGTGATGGAGGTGCAGAACCGCATATTCGAGGCCGTAACCGGAATCATCAGCGTGGATAATCTATTGGTGATCGGCGAGCACTTTGGAATCTGGCCCAAGCAGCTGATCGTGATCGAGGTCGAGCTACCTAATGAGGCTATCGGAAATCTAATCCTCGAGGAGCTGAATATCGATCAATCGAAGGGTGAGGTCAGCGCTGTCGGCCAGCAGCCCATCACGCCTGAGGCCGAGAGAGTCGTTGAGAAAATCGCATCGTTGACCGACACCGCCATTCGTGCGGGCGCCGACGGGATGAGTGATCTCGCACCCCTCTCAGTGAAAGACCTCAATCCGCTGGCTGACATATGTCATAATCAACTGATTAACGACGTCCGCCGGACGGCGGCGGTCAACTGAATGCGCAGAAAGACTTGCCTATGAGCATGACGCCCACATCGCCGAAGCAGGCAGAGAGCGCCCTGGACCGCCTCGTCAACCGCGAAGAGGTTCTGCAGATTTGCTACTGGTACCAGGGAGAGGGTTTTGGCGATGCCTACAACGCGACCATATTGAGTCCGTTTCTGAATAGCGATGCCGAGGCCATAGAGGCCGCCCTCCAAGACCTGGTAGCCGAGGGCTGTCTGGAAACCACATCCAGATCCGCGCCTGCCTACCGCTTCACCGCCGAGGGGAAGAAGCAAGGTGGGCGCCTATTCGCCGACGGCTTCTCTGATTATCAAAAACAGGGTCACGGTGAATGCCCGGATGGATGTTGCGACGGCGACGATCATTCTCAATGCGGCGACGACTGCATCCTGCACTGATGCAGGCAGCGAGCCGCCGCTGACCGGCAACATTCCAATCGTGTCTACAAAATCCAAGTCCACCAAATCGCAAATGCCTCAAGACGGCCCCCAGCCTCTGGTGGGCTTTATGACCAATGAAGAATGGAATGAGCTCCTGGCCCATGTCGATGGGCTGGTGCAGGAGATGGATGACCTTCCGTTTCCCGAGGTCAAAAAACAGGTGTTCGAGTTGCTGGCGGGTATCGATACGATTCACCGGGAAGGACTGCGCCGCCTGGTTCGCCTGTTCAAAGAAGGCGTCTTGGAACAGGTCGTCACCGATCCCACGATCCATACCTTGATGGAGTTGTATGATCTGCTGCCACCGGAGGCAAAAGACGTCGACGAACAGGCGTCCAAAATTCAGTGGACGACGAGTCGCTCCAACGCCGCAGCGCCGCAGGCAGCAATCCCCACCAATCACAAATTTCCCCATTGGGTCCCTGTGTTGAAGGATGGCGAGGAGTTGTCCGACGGGGCTATCAAGGAATGCAAGATCGACGACCGCCGCATATTGCTATGCCGCGTCAAGGACGACTTCTTTGCCGTTGGCTCTGCCTGCCCTCAAGACGGTTCGTCGCTGGCCGAGGCAAAGCTCCATAAATACAACCTGGTCTGCCCACACCACAGGGGGTGTTATTACGACGTTCGCGACGGCGCGCGCATTGCCGGTGAGGGTGGGATCGAATGTTTTCCAGTGAAGCACGAAGATAGTGGCCGGATGCTGATCGGTGTCGACATGGAATTCGAACCCAAGCTACCTGCCTTTTAGTATTCCGACGAGAGATGCCCGAACCGGACCCCAAGATCCTAATTGCCGGCGTCGGCAACGTATTGAAAGGCGATGACGGATTCGGAATCGAGGTGGCTAACCGCCTGATGAAACGGGATGACCTGCCGGCATCGGTCAGGGTCATCGAAACCGGCATAGGCGGCATGAGTTTGGTGCAGGAGTTGATGGATGGTTACGACGCCCTAATCATCTTGGATGCGTATTCGAAAGGCGGCGCACCTGGACAGCTATATTTGTTGGAACCGGAACTGCCCGATTTGTCCAATCTGAGTGCCGGCGAGAAACGCGATTACTTTGCCGACACCCATTACGCCACGCCGATGCGCGCGCTCAGCCTGCTCGCCCACGTCTCGACATTGCCCGAGATGATACGAATCATAGGTTGCGAGCCGGAAGAGCTCGACGACTTGAAAATTGGTCTAAGCGTGCCCGTCGCCGGTGCCCTCGACGATGCGGTGGCAATGGTCGTCGATTGGGTTCGAAGTTATCAGGCAAGCCACGTCGCACAGCCAATAGGCGCAAGATAGGGGATCGGCGTGCCGCGACTCCATGCCAAAAAGACATCGGTTCGAGAAGACGGCGTCTTCAAGAACACGCACGCCCTTAATCTCATTGTCGGCGATCGCAAAGAAACGCCCTGCGATCATGAGACATTCGAGAAATTCAAACTGTGGGTGGCCGGCTCACTCGCGCAAAAATCAATCGAAACCTATCGCCGCGACGATGTGGTCATAGAGCACTGGGACGATCAATCCGGAGACCGCTATCCCCATTTGCTCAATCCATGTGAATGTGGAACCTATCTACCGATGGAAATCGAGCCCACACCGATGTTCTCCAGCGCCATTGGCCTGCTCTCCGACTTGAATGAATTGAAGACTAACGCTGGAGCGATCCCGGCCGAATTTGACGCGATCATCGACACCATGATGCGGATGGCCGAGTTCAGTCTCGCGACAAATACCGCGCTAGAGATCAAGTAGCGGCGCCGGACCCGAACGCGCCCTTGCGCGATCAGCCGTTCGCTCGTCTACATTTTCACCCGTACGCCCGTATACGCGCTCAAAGGCTGAGCGGGAATGCCGAAAACGAGCTCATAGTCTTCGTCAGTGATGTTGTCGATGCCGAAATACCACGTAGCATTGTCAGTGACATCGAGATTCACTTTCAGATGAGCAACGTAATAGTCGTCGAGATCAACCTGCGGACTATTCGGTGGCTCCACAGGGATATCGACGATGCCACCGGCATATCGTCCATACAAACTGACCTCTAAATCGTCTTTCCTAAAAAGGCTGTGTGTATAGACAAAACCCACGTCAACGGTTCTTTGAGGCACGCGCAGGAAACGGTCGGTCTGCTGATCAAAATCGGAGATCGCGATTCCGACCATACCCTCCAAATTCTGTGTTAGTGCGTAGTGGAGCACCGCCTCGACCCCACGATTCCTGTAATCGACGTCATTCTGAATATCGGGTGGCGGCGGTGGCGGCGGTGGCGGTGTTACCGGAAGCCCGATCAGGTCAAAACCGTCCTGAGCCCAGACCACCACATCCAAATTTACGTTCGGTAGGGCTGTGTTAAAACCGACTTCATACTGGTCTACGAGTTCAGGACCGAGGTCGGGGTTGGCGGGGCCTCGTCTGCCTCCCCTGAAGACGCCGTACAATTGTTGCAGAGTTGGTGATTGGTAACCACGCGTGGCCCGCGCTCGGAAAGTTGTATCGTTGAGCAAAGTGTCTACGCCGCTGATTTGCGGTGAGAACATAATTCCCAGCTCACCGGATTCTACGTCGCCATATTCACTATGGTCCGTAAATCTTGGCCCTCCAGAAATTGTAATAGAATTGGTCAGTTTCTGTTCTGCAAAAACATAAAAGGAAGTTTCGTCTAGGTCCTCAAACACACGGGCGCGAGGAATTGCCAACGGTGGCAGAAAAAAAGGAGGTAGTACCGGCGAATTGGCTACTGACGCTTCTAAATAATCAACACCGGTGATGATATTTGTGCTCTGCGTAGCTTCCCATGCCGTTTTGAAGCGGATCCCTTGCTCCACGACGTCTGCGCGTTTCTCGCCGGGATCCAAGACCTGACTTATTGGATCAAGCTCATCGTGAAAAAACTTCAGTGATGACACCACGTTGCCGAAATCGGCATTCACGGTGAGATCGTAGACCGTCTGGTTCAAATTAAGCTGATCGGTACGCGGATCGGTAAAGGGGCCGGGGACGAAAAATTCTTGAAATACATCAAATTCATCTTCGTTCTGTGCTGCTGCGAATGTTACGTCCAAAACATCGTTAAGTATGAATTGTCCCTTGAAGTTAAGATTTCTGACGGTAGCTTCAGAATCTGGATTGAATCCATTCGTGCTGCGATGAGAATAACCTACCCGTGCATATCCCCTCTTGCCGCCATAAGATACGCGGGCGTAATTCTCGTTGGTATCAAAACTGCCGTAGTTTGTATCTAGGTATGCATGAAGTCCGGGGTCGGGATCCGCCGTGACTATGTTGACTACGCCCGTTCTCCCGGAGCCATAAAGTGTAGGAGCGGGACCGTGTATAACTTCGATATATTCGACCTCCGCCAGACCTAGAGCCGATGGCGTGGGATGTGCAAACGAAACGGTCGAATCGGGCCGGCCATCGACAAAGACCTGTAATCCGGCGGGACCTACGCTGCCATTGCCTCGAATTGTCAGCCGGCTTAATCCGGACCCGGTCATGCCCAGGCGATTGACGACATTCAGACCCGGTTGTGAATTCAGGACGTCGTAGGCCACAGGCGAGCGTCTTTGCTGTATTTCTTGCTGGTCGACGATCGTCACCGTATCCGTTCGTTCGCCTTGCCCGACGACAGCCGTGCCCTCCGCTTCCTCGACCAGGCTCGTGCCCAGAAAGGTGGTTGCGCCCGGCGCAGCGGGGGGCGGCGTACCGGTGACTTCGATCGGCGGCAAGTCCGTGGTGCCCTGGCCCATAACGGGCGCGGACAATGCACTCAGAAAAACTAATCCAAGAGATGCGCTGCCTAACGCGCGATCGTTCTTGTTCATTGCTCCCCCCTATGCCCAATCGGCTACGCCTTCGTTGTGCGCAACCTTAACCTTGGGGCATTCCCTAACAGTAACGTTACGAATGGCAGCGGGCGCGATTCAACATAAATCGCCGACTCACAGCGAAATGGCTGGTCGGCAGTTGTATATCTGCCACTCGAGTCCCAGTATCATGACTTCTCAGATCCCAAGAATCTCAGCCGATTCCAGCCAAGGCGCGAGGGCTGGTCGCATTGGCTCCGAGCCCGCCGCGAAACGATCGCGGCCTCCAATTGCGGCTTCGGTCACGCCCTGACAGGGCGTTGGTCGAAGAAGTCTCCAATCGATTTTCAGTTATGGGGTATAACGTCCTCAATCGATCGCGCTTGCGGCCAATCATGTTGGCCTGGCCTTTGGGGCAGTCTGTTATTGCGGCTGCACATTATTTGGGGCGATAGCGAAATTCGGGAACAAATTTGAATGTGTCTTGGAATTCCGGGAAAGATCGTCGAGATCACCAATCCAGCCCACATGCTCGCGCTGGTAGATGTGGCCGGCGTCAAGCGCGAGATAAATGTCACCTGTGTTGTCAACGAAGAGCATCCACTCGAGTCGTGTATCGGCGATTGGGTGCTAGTGCATGTCGGCTTTGCCATGAGCCGGATCGACGAACAGGAGGCGGCTGCTACCCTCCAAGTCCTCAACGAACTAGGCGAGGTTCAAGCCGAGCTTGCGGCGATGCGCAACTCGGGACGGACCTAATCCAAATGTCTGATGCCAAGGCCAATTTGGAAGCGCTCTATCCGTTTCTGCACGGAAAAAAGCACGACCCCAAGGCAATGAACCTTGCGCTCGTCGAATCGGTACGCCAGAAGGCGGCCTACCATCGGGACGTCATCGATGACTTCTTTGGCGAGCACGGCCAGGCGGTAGTCGATACGGCGGCCGCGATCGCCGAAGTCTATCGCGGCAATGGGCGGCTCTACACAATGGGCAATGGCGGCTCAAGCTGTGACGCGGCACACATCGCAGTCGAATTTCTGCACCCGGTTACGGCAGGACGGCCGGCTTTAACGGCGATCGACCTCACATGCGACGTCACAATGATGACCGCCATCGCGAACGATGTGGGCTTCGACCACGTCTTCGTGCGTCAGGTGATCGCCCAGGCAAAGCCTGGCGATGGTCTGATCGGCATCTCCACAAGCGGCAATTCGGACAACCTCATCAAGGCATTCGCCAAGGCAAAGGAAATGGGTGTCACAACGATGGGGCTGGCTGGAATGAGCGGCGGCGAGATGGCCAAGATTGGGCTTGATCACTGTCTCGTTGTCGAATCAGACAGCATCCACCGGATTCAAGAGTGCCACGTCGCCATCTACCATATTCTCTGGGACTTGGTGCACACGCTGCTGGCTGATGACCGGGACGCGTCGGATATCTCAAAGGCGGGATAGGCTGGAGAGGCGATCATGAAATATGTCGATGAATTCCGTGATCCGCAGAAGGCCAAATTCCTGCTGAAAGAGATTGACGGTCTGGTGCCGAAGATCAGAGAGAGCCTGGACCGGCCGATCTACATCATGGAGGTGTGCGGCGGACACACCCACGCGATCTTCAAATACGGTATCGAGACCATGCTGCCAGATGGCATCGAGCTGGTGCACGGCCCCGGATGCCCGGTCTGCGTTCTCCCGATGGGGCGCGTGGACGACTGTGTCGCGCTCGCCGAAATGCCGGGCGTCATCTTCACGACTTTCGGCGATGCCATGCGTGTGCCGGGATCAAAAAAGAGCCTGATGCAGGCAAAGGCCGACGGCGCCGATGTGCGCATGGTCTACTCGCCGCTCGATGCGCTTGCAATTGCCCGCAACAATCCTGACCGGCAGGTGGTCTTCTTTGGCCTGGGCTTCGAGACCACCATGCCCAGTACGGCCCTCACCATCCTGCAGGGCGATGAGGAGGGCATCGAGAACTTCTCGCTGTTCTGCAATCACATCACCATCATTCCCACTATCAAGGCCATTCTGGATTCGCCAGAGCTGCAACTCGACGGGTTCCTGGGGCCTGGCCATGTCAGCATGGTTATCGGCACGGCGCCCTACCAGTTCATTGCCGAGCGCTACAAACGGCCCGTTGTGATCGCCGGGTTCGAGCCCCTCGACGTATTGCATTCACTATGGATGGTCCTCAAACAGATTGCCGAGGGCCGGGTCGAGATCGAGAATCAGTACAACCGCGTCGTCCCCGACCGCGGCAACGAGGAGGCGCTCGAGGCTGTCGGCAAAGTGTTCGAGCTACGAGAGTTCTTCGAATGGAGAGGGCTCGGCTCGATCGATCATTCCGGTGTGCGGATCCGCGAGTCCTACGCTAAGTTTGACGCGGAACGAAGATTCTCAGTCCCGGCCATAAGGATCGCGGATCCAAAATCCTGCCAGTGCGGCGAAGTGCTTAAGGGCGTGATCAAACCACGGGACTGCAAGGTTTTCGGCACGGCCTGTACGCCAGAGGCGCCGCTCGGCGCACTGATGGTTTCATCGGAAGGCGCCTGCGCCGCCTATTACCAGTTCGGCGACCTGGAAAAAGTCAAACGAACGGACGCGGCGTAGCGTCCGTGGCGAAAACGGAAACACCGGCGCCCAACCGCAGGCGTCTCGGCAAGGTCAATGTTCCAACCATAACCTTGGCTCATGGCGGCGGCGGCAAGGCCATGCGCGATTTGATCGACGATGTGTTTGTCAGCGCATTCGACAATGACGCGCTTGCACCCCTCGAAGACCAGGCACGCTTCGCGCTGACCGACTTTTCGTCGCATGGCGACAGGCTTGCCTTCACCACCGATTCCTACGTCGTCGATCCCCTGGTCTTCCCGGGCGGTGATATCGGCAAGCTTGCGGTCTGCGGAACGGTCAATGATTTGGCCGTCGGGGGCGCCAGGCCGCTCTATCTCAGTTGCAGCGTCGTGGTCGAAGAGGGGGTGAAAGTCGATACGCTGAGAGAGATAGCGGGTTCGATGGCTCGCACGGCTGCGGACGCTGGTGTTCTGATTGTGACCGGCGACACAAAGGTCGTGGAGCGCGGTGCCTGCGACAAGCTCTTTATCAACACGGCCGGCATTGGCGCGATTCGCCGCGGATTGCATCTTGGGGCAGATAAGGCGCGTCCGGGCGATGCGGTCCTCGTGAACGGAGTGCTCGGCGACCACGGTGCGGCGATTTTGAACGCGCGCGGCGACATGGCGCTTTCGACGCCAATCGAAAGCGACTGTGCGCCCCTTAATGGTCTGATTGAAAACATCATCGAGACTGCGCCCGATTTGCGCTTTCTGCGCGATGCCACGCGCGGGGGTCTGGCGACGGTCTTGAATGAAATCGCGTTGGCTTCCGAGGTTGGAATCGAGATTTTCGAGGACCAAACCCCAATCCGTGAAGAGGTGAAGGGGTTTTGCGAAATACTGGGGCTGGATCCACTCTATCTCGCCAATGAAGGCAAGGTCGTCTGCGTGGTTCCAGACGATCGCGTCCAGGCGACATTGGCCGCTATGGAGAGCCATCCCTTTGGGTTGGGCGCGGCTAAGATCGGTCATATCACCGAAGAGCGGGCCGGCCGCGTGATCATGCAAACGACATTTGGCGGCCAGCGCGTAGTCGACATGTTGGTGGGCGAGCAACTGCCGAGGATTTGCTAGGAGCCGCAGTGATCGGGTCCGCACCAATAACTATAAGGCCCTTCGGAAGCTGCCTCAGGATTTGAGCTGGCGACGGAGCCAAATGCTGCTAGCTGGGCAATATCGACTAGGTCCGCTTTGGGTCAAAAGCGGAAATACTCATCCCGATCATAATAGGTCTGCTTTCTGCCCCAAAGCAGACATCGCGCGTGCAAGTTTCTGAGAACCATTTGGGCAACGGAGTCGTACGATCGGCGTTTCATCCAACCGGCTGAACTCATTCCAATAGGAACTTGCCCGAGGACGCCTTCGACCAAGCCTCCAAAAACTCTCCCAAGTGTGGCCGCTGCCTCTTTCGGTCATCGATACAGGCGATAATAGCCCTCCCGGTCGATGTCGCCGCTGAAGAGGGCATAGCGCAGGTAAACCAGATAGGTGTTTAAGGCGTCGGTCTCGCAGTAGTTGCGAATATCCTCGATGCCGCCGGCCGCGTAAGTCTCAGCCACCTGCGAGCCGTCGATCCCGAACTTTCCGGGAAAGCCAAAAAGCTTGCTGACCTCGTCCAATTTGGCGGACGTGCTGGCACCAAAGTCGGCCATGACGTCCATCAGGTCGCAGTGCCAATCGGAACTGTATCGATAGCCGTAATTTTCGAACCTGCTCTCGCCCCGGTTCAGCCAGGGGGCCGAAATCCCATGCAGCATGCCTCGGTAATTGAGCACCGGGAGATCGAAGCTGCGGCCATTGAAGGTGACCAGGCGCGGCTTTTTCTTCTCCACATACTGGAAGAAGCCCTCGAGCAACTGCGCCTCCGTAAACGACGCCTCGCCGCCTGAGCGGATCTCATGAAGCTTGTGGAGCTCCAGGCCGTCCTTGCGCTCTAGATCCGCCTCGACAAAGGAGATCGCGACCACCTGGTGGGACAGCACCTTCGGGAACTTTTAGCCACTATGGTGCTC
>Ga0315336_1007041_pt1 | contig 11074 bp, 4 predicted proteins | sample ASW5metaG_FD_204512 | JGI IMG/M metagenome (GOLD analysis project Ga0315336, IMG submission 204512) | Ammonia-oxidizing marine archaeal communities from Monterey Bay, California, United States - ASW #5 | ecosystem: Environmental > Aquatic > Marine > Intertidal zone | place: USA: California... | reverse complement strand
CCGACTGCCCCCACTGCCACGACTGCCCCCACTGCCCCCACTGCCACGACTGCCACGACTACCACGACTGCCACGACTGCCACCGCTGTCGCGGCTTTTACTACCGCTGTCATCGCTAGTAAAAATATCAACAAAATCTCCACGCATTTTTTCAATACATAATGCGTGATTACTCGAGTCATCATACCTACCGGTATACGTAAATGAATCATAATATAAAGGAAAATGCAAAATATCCTTGTTGTATACGTGCTCGCTAAGAATATATGTTATAAAAGTTTCTAAATAATATGAAGAATTTGGCGATATAATATTTTCGAAATATTGGATTTGTTTGTGGGAGGGTAATAATAAATCTCTCACTATTTTATTTTTCTTCAAATTATTTTTAGTGATTTTAATAAATATTTTCTTATACATTTTTCTTTGTTTCCTCGTTTGTCCTAATAAAACTAAATATATTTTACTATTTATTTTCTTCACAATGGTGTCTATGTATTTTTTAGATTTGAATGAATAATTTTCGTTGTCACTAAGTAAAAAATGTAAATGAGTGGGTTGATAAAAAGTTAAATCTAATACAGGAAAAAAATTACATATAGACTCTCTCAAATTATCTCTATTTTTATTACTGAGCATATGTTATTATATTATAATTTTCTTATATACTAAACGTAAATTAAATATAAAGTATAAATAATAAATATAAATATGGATTATTTAAAGGATAAATATTTACTTTTACCATTTGTTTCAAAGAGTGATTTTTTATATACTAAATTAAAATTAACACCTAATGCCATAACTATATTTAATGCGTATTTTGTTACGAGCGTATTATTTTATTATTGGTATAAAAATTATTATTTTTACGCAGGCGTATTATTATTTTTAAGAAATATATTGGATGGGTGTGATGGATATATAGCCAGAAAATATAATCTAACTTCTAAAGAAGGTGAAATATATGATCATTGTAGCGATAGTATCACCATAGGCCTTTATTTTTTAACTTTATTAAATAAACTCAGCGTTCCTTTAGTATATTCTATACCCGCGTGTAATATAATTATAATGACCAGTATTGTATGTAATTTTACCGAAAACTATGAATTTATAGGCGAATATATAGTAGGCTCGGGAGGCTCATACGAATCGTATTGTACTTTATTATATTTTATGGGTAATTATATTTTATGGGTAATTTAATACAATTAATTAATTATCATAATTGATTTATAGGTATTTAAGTTAATATATATGTACTTTACTGAAAATATTATATATAATATTTTTGACCAGACCGATAATATTGTGGATTTTATTAAATTTGAACGACTAAACAAAGAGTTCCATAAAATTAGTGTACTTTTTAAATATAAAAAATATAGGATGTTATTAGAGTATTTCATTCTGAATAACTCATACGACAATTATATAAATTATTTAAAATATTTTGAATTATATAAAAATTTTGTAAATATCGATAGACTATTAGATTTTAATTTGAATAATTTTGAAAAAATTATAATAGAAAAAAACAATTTGAAATATTACGATTTACATTATATATACGAATTATTATTACACGGGGCAACCATAGACAGAAATAGTAGTCGTAAGATATTAATATTCTGCGATCGGCTGATTAGTTCTTTTAACTTTAACAACAGCTATAACAATATAAATAAGTTTTTAACGAATATTAATATTAGGCGTGACGCATTGTGCAATAATTCGTTAATTTATATATAATATTTTATTATTCATTTGGATAAAAATTACTTTGTATATAATATATGAATAATAATATTGGTGGAAAAAAAGTAAAAAAAATAAAAAAACCGAAATCTTGGAAGGGAGAACCTAATAAATGGTTAAACACGTATGATATTAAATACGTACTTGAGGAATATGAAAAAATACATAGTGATTTCAAACTCATTGAGGTGTCGCCGATAGATTTCGATACCATAATCAACGGTAGTTGTGTTACTGATAGTATTTGTAATTTGGATGTAAATAAATTATATAACGAGGGTATTCGTAAAATAGGCATTGTCTTTAATTTAGATAAACACGATCAATCCGGTTCTCATTGGGTGGCGCTGTATGTCGATATAAATAAATATGGTATATATTTTTCGGATTCTACCGGCGAAGAACCTTCTTCGGAGGTGGTTGTATTAATGGACCGCATCAAAGAACAGGGGGATAAAATGATATGTGACGATATAATAAAGTCTCCTAAAAATGTTCACATTGTAATAAAAACTTGCGATATCGGCGATAAACAAGATAATAATTGCTATGAAATTATATTAGATAGAGACAGCGAGAGAATTAATGAAAAAAATATCGTGGACATTTTAGAGTTTGACGGGGGATTAATAGATACTTTGCAAAATAAAAAATTTGAAAAAATACCTGAATTTGAAAAAAAATTTAAGATTAAAAGTAAAGATAAATCTAAATTAATCATTGTACCGATTGCGCACGATTATAAATTCAGCAATAAAAAGGGAATTCTTGTTCAAAATACATTTCGTTCATTTTATAACGACAGGGCGCATCAACACGAAGATACCGAATGTGGCGTATATTCGTTATATTGGATTATTAATTTATTAACCGAGCAAGACAGAGATAAAAATAAGTTTATAGAATTAGTGGATGATGTTATACGCGATAAAGAAATGAGTAAACATCGTGATATATATTGGGAGGAGTGATTTGATTCACACGCCATTCGCCGTCGGAACCGGATGGTCCAACGAATATTCATTGCATTCAGTTGTGCTTTTTTTGAAACGAAAGCAATCGCCGCCTTCGCTATTATATATAGTGTTTAAGTTATGTGGGGTCGGAAATTTATAAACTGTTTTTTTAGGACGCGTGAATATTTTTGTTAGCGCTATTCCGCCAATAAAAGAAATCACTACGACCCAAAGTTTTACGGATATTGATTTCATTATATATATTAATAAATATATTAATATATATTTGAAATTTAAAATTAATTGTATTTATTAGTATTGAGAATAAGTTTTTGAGATAGATGATCTAGTGGAAAGTTTGTGCGGAAATGGAGAAAACGATAATGACCGCAAAAAATTATACCGCTGCCGGTGCCGCTGCCGCTGCCGCTGCCGGTGCCGGTGCCGCTGCCGCTGCCGCTAGCGTCTCTAGTTTTTTATGCATAGCGTCCAGTTGATCTTTTGCGTCTTTTGCTTCCTCTGCTTCTTTTGCTTCTTTCTGTTCATTGATGTATACATCTTTAATATCGTCCTCACTAAACATATTTGAAAACAATTTACTTTGCTTGCTTGGATCAAATTTACCATTTTCATTTCGCCTCATCCCCAAGTCTTGGGCAGCATTATGATAAAAGTTCTCAGCAATATGACCATCGTGACCATACTTCTTGAATCCTTGATGTGTTTCTTGTACACCCGCCGCAGAACTTATCGCAGTGCCATACACCTCCTTGGTAATATCATAGAAAGATTCACTCGCCACTATACCCGAGTATTTTAGTATTTTACCATTCCTATCTCGTATATTGGTACATTTATCTATACATTTATCAACAATTTTAATCATATTAACAACCATATTTAAATCAAAGGCCCCATCGAATACACCCTTTACATTATTAATATATAAAGTGACCATTTTATTATATAATTTGCGTATACCTTCGAGAATTGGTCCAGCGTACGGAACATAACTAATTACTTTACCAAAAAAATCTTCTTGAATACTATTAAATCTGGCGTTTAGATAATATTTAAATGTCGTGGATAAAGCATTTCCCCAAGCTATTTTCATTACACTAAACATACCGGGACCTGTTGCGTCTGGGTAATATAGTGGGTCCGCATCTTCTACACCTAATCTATTATTTGATAATTTTACTAAGTCCCGATATTCTATATCTATTATTTCATTAGAAATGTTTTGTTTTAAAACCTTTTCTATATGGTTTATAATTATCTCCAATATTTTTTTTTCATTTGTATCAGGTTGACCCAGAATATTTTTTTCTAATATACTTTTAATATTAATATTTGGATTTTTAATTATAGATGGTATATAATATAGGTTGTTGGGCGGCTCTCCATACTTAATTAATTTGAATTTTTTACGCTTTAAAAAATCTTTAAATAGTGTCTTGTATATTTCTTCAAAAATGTCATGATTATAATCTGTATCATTGTTATCTTGAAAGGTTGCTTTTAATCTATCATAATTAATATCTTCTTTTTTAAAGTTTTTAAAGTTTTTATAATCCTCAGTTTTGCTTATGTCATTTATGGCATTTATGGCATTTTCGGCGCCCATATCGTTCATATTTAAAAGTGATTTTAATTCGCCAATAACAAACTTCTTCTTATCGTCGGTTATGGTTTTATTCTCCAAGTAGTACCTACATAAATAATATTTACGGTACTGTTTTTTTTTTTCCTCTATTTTGGATTTTTCTCTATTCGCGAACTTTTTTATAATGTTGACTAAATTATCTTGTTCTGATTCAGCATTGGTTTTAATTTCGTTATAATATTGACTAATATTTAAAGTTGGATTTCCTTTCTTAAGTTTTCCTTTTAATGTGGTTCTATCAACCCAATCGGATCGTTGAGAATGCGTAGTAGATATACATATATTCCTCATTACCGTGAATAAAAATAAAAACATTAATTTATTCATAATACCAATATCATTATTACTATTCCACATTTTCCATGGGTCTTTACTAAGCTTACTAAGAAAAACAGCTTTTAGTGCGTTAAATATTATATAACCTGCATCTTGTGTAAATATGCTTAATATATCAATATTATCCAAATTTAATATTTGTTCAATTTCAGGTATTTTTTTATATTTATTTGTATTATCTTCTTCATAAATAAAATATTTTTCATTATCAATATTAAAATATTTAGAAATAGTATATTCAAAAGCATCATATTTTGTTTTAAAATACTCATAATCATCTGAAATTTCAGTACTGTCGTCGCTAATTGTTCCATCTTTGTAATATTTGTCTATAATACAATAATATTTTTTATCATCATCGTCATCGTAGTTTTCTTTTATAAGCGATAATATTTTATTATTTCTTTGATAGTTTATAGCATCGTGATTTAATAAATAATCATATCGTATATCTTTAAATGTATTCTGGCACGTATCAACATAATCGTTAACAATTTCATAAATAATACGATGTGAATCCGATTGTTGTAAATATGTTATATTGTTCTCGCTAATCCAATTACTACTTGTCCATCCTAAGGTGTTAAATTCATTTAATATGTCGTAATTGCCGTCGTTTCCGTGTATATCAGAGAAAGTTTTGGGTATCATTTCTGGTATAGGATGAAGTGGCCAATACTCTTCATTAAAACCTAATTTTACTGCACTGTTTAATTCGCTACTGGTTAAATTATTCCAATCTAATTTTATAGTATTAGGTACTCCTATACTTTCTTTAAGTATTACTCCAAATCGCTGCATCATTCTATTTAACTTATAATTAATAATTATATCTTCTAAAGAAATTTCAAATATATTGGTTAATTCTTTTACTTTATACAATTTTTTAAATATCTTTTTAACTTTTGCAATATCATCACGACATACTGATAAATGTTTGATATCTTGTTCATTTAAATTCTTTTTAATATAATCTTGGTTCGGATTATTAATAAATATTGTCTCAATTACCTGCGCACACTCCTCTGATATAGAAGATATATCAGATATATCAGTTTTTCTTAAATCAAATAATACTTGCCTTAATTCAGTTAATTCCGTAATATCAATTTCATTCAAATAAGCATTTGTTACATTTTTATTATTTAAATTAACAAAATTAAACTTGGAATTTTGTAAGATTAAATATTGATCAATTTGTTTTATATCTCCTATTAAAAAGTGTTTTTCTTTTAAATTTGTTTCTGGACTCACTCTGTTAAATACATTTACTATATATTTTTTATAAATACTTTCTACATGTATATATTTATTTTCTTTTGTACTGGATTTCTTATAATATTGTAACACAAATTTAATAAATTGTCGTTGATTTATCTTATCCTGTTGTTCTAAACGATAATTTAAATCATCGTTATATAATTTTGTTAAGGGTTCATTAGTATTTGAGGGTTCATTAGTCTTTGAGGGTTCCGGTGCATAAACGATGTTTGCGATATTATCAGGAACATTAATCCAAGATTGATCATCCTCATAAGTGAAAAAATCATCGTAATTCATTAAATCAACTATTTTTTGTTCAGTTTTGTCTAAGTCAGATGACTTTTTTTTAGAAAATTGCCATGGGCGCAAACCAGCATTCCATAATGGTTTAGTCCATTGTATTTTCTTCGTGCCTGAGGGGAGTTCGTTATTATATTTTATAAGTTCATTCCAAAACGTGTCTTTGGAATTGGATACCTCTTCTGGCCAGGCCATTTGATAAATTTGGTTATTACTCAGTTCGGCTATTTCATAATTTATTCTAAGTATCTCTGTTAATGTATCTCCTTCGGTAATAGTGCCCATTTGTTTTTTTATTAGTTTTTTTTTCAATTTTTTAATTTCATTTCTTCTTAAAACATTATGTTCTTTTATTTGATCAATCGTGTATTTTCTTACATGAACCTGGTTATCGTAAACAATCATTGTCTGGTCGTTACCCTTTTTAGCCTTTTCTTTCATTTTATTAAATACTTCGTTCTTTATTATTTGGAAAAAGGAATTATGGGCAACATAATCGGCGAAGGCGGGTGTCGGTTTTAGTTTTTTTTTTTTATATAGTTGGTCATTTGTTTCTTCATCAGAAGATGTAATAAATCTCTGGTTATATATGTTTTTGAATGCATTACTAAACGCGTTAATATACGCCATATCTGTAACATTACTACTGCTGGGATTGAAATACCACGTCGTCTGTGTCTGTGTCGGTGTCTGTGTCTGTGTCGGTGTCTGTGTCTGTGTCTGTGTCTGTGTCGGTGTCGGTGTCGGTGTCGGTGTCGGTGTCGGTGTCGATGTTTTTAATGTGTCTTCTATTTCTTTTATTAAAACGTTTTCACTAAACCATACCAGTAATAATAAATCAGTTGCATGGTTACAATTATTAGGTATTGAATCTTTATTAGAATACATATCTCTAAAAATATTATCATAGTCTTTTTTTATAATTTCAGTTAGGTTTGCCTTAACGTCCCCGGTAACCTCGGTATTATACCTGCGGTATTTTTTTTTCATGATTTTAGATATTGTATCATTATCACCAATATACTTAGATAATGTGTTATATATATGTTTATTCAGCCTGTTATATATTAAATTGCCACCATGTTGGACCACAAGTTCGGCTGGGTTGTCTATATCAAAGTTTGCACTGTACTTTACAAAATTGTCTCTTTCTACTTCTGTTCCAAGAGTCGTAGCTATAAATACATCAATATCTTCATTTGTGAATTTTGGATTATTTTTGAATTTATAATAGATTTTATCGAATATGTGGAATTCTTGGTCTTTTTTTGGATTGTAGATATATTTAATCATTTTATCTTTTGTAGAATTTAATCCTAATTCAAATGTGGCTTTCAAATTATTAAATTCTTTGTTAAAAGCTTCGTGGTAATCTTCAATTTTAAATTTTTGTGGAATTCCGCTGATCGTCATGCTAATTTGTCTAGTATTTTTTGTACCAGATTTGAAATCAGTGGTTAAATCGCTATCAAATTTCGTGGCACAAACTTTGATAAACAATGTTAATAATATCATTTTCTCCCATTCTCTACCAAAATCGCGTTCGTCGTCGCCCTCAGCTGCCTCCACCTCGTCGACCGGCTTCGGTACCAAGCTTGGCGCCGAGGCTGCCGGGCTTGGCGCCAAAGCCGCCCGCCGCGGGCTTGGCGCCGAAACCGCCGGGCTTGGCGCCGAAGCCTCCCGCTGCGGGCTTGGTTCCGAGGTTGCTGGGCTTGGCACCGAAGCCGCCGGGTCCGCAGCGTTTCTTGTTGCGGTGGCAGCTGCCTCGCCCTCGGCGCCTGCCGCCTCTACTGAGATGTTACCAGTGGGAGGATTTATGTTAGGTTTTAACTGTTTCTTATCCTCATCACTCATACCTTTTCGTAATTTGTCTATATAGCCGTCCTTAAAAATGTAATGATATTTAGTAAATACACTATTATTATTAATATAATTTATAAGATGCATAATATCTTCACCTGAGAAACTGGCAAAGGTTCTATTCATTGTTTTAGTAAATGCTGCTTTTAGTATTTTATTATTTAATACATTATGCCGCGCATCCACGGGCTCTATTGTATCATTATTTGTAATTTTTTTCTTCCAGTCTTCTTCTAACTGATAATTGTTATATATAATCGTTAAAAATTCTTTGCCGAGGTCTATGTCTGACTGTTGAAAATAATGATAGAAAATTTGAAGTAGTATATATATATAATTTTGGTCAGACTTAGTTAGATAAAAATACGTCGTGAAATCATTTTTAGCTCCCCCACTCTGCCCCCCCTCCATCGTAACCGATTTCGGTGCCACATTAAAATCAACCACCGTTTTACAAAAATCTTCCATCGTAAAATTCTTAACTGTATTAGTAATTACCGTAGTAATTTTTTCAAGTATATTAATTATAACCTTCTTTTGAAATTTGCGTCCCGAATACAATTGATAGAGCATCTTAATAATATTGAAGTATAAGTTGGTTTCTGATGACACATACTTGTCCTTTCCCTTCTGTGAGTTATACTCCTTAATTTTATATGCCAAATCATTAATAATATCTACTAATTCAAAGTTAATAATTTTTAATAAGTACTCTTTTTTAGTGTTTGAAGATACAGAATTATGTTTACTATAATGATTTATGATATCTTTATATTCTTTTTGTAAATCATTACTAAATTTATCTATTTCTATCATAAATTCTTTACTGGTGGAATTATTAAATATATTATAATTAGATACTGAATTATCGTATTCAATAATTCTTTCATATTTTTGTACACGTATATTATTGTTAATTTTGTCAATTATATTTTTATATTTATTTTTATCTTTATCTTTATAATGAGACAAATACTCAATTAAATCAATATATTTTTGTTCATTATTTTTTTGTTGTGGTATCGTTTTCGTAGTATCCATTATTATGTCATAATATAAATAATTGAGAATATCATCATCTGGAGCATCATTTTTCTTATACTCAGACTCTTTATAACAAAATATATCAATATATTCTTTTATATCATTAATTAAATATTTTAAATAGTGACTTCTTAAAAATGTTGGATATTGTTCCTTATCTATAATTTCAGTTTTTAAATACAAATCATCAGAAATTTTTCTAATTTCCATATTCAAACTATTAGAATATTTTAGTTCGTATTTAATATATGAAGTAATATTTACTACCCTCGTCGCCTCGGCGACCCTCCCCAACTCATATATTTTATTATACTTTTGTTCTGGTTTTGGTTTTAAATAAAATTTATGGTTCTTATTATTGGTAATCATTATATTATAATTTTCTTGTGTTTCATCATATACAATATATATTCTTTCAGACATTATATCATTCATATCCACCTCTATAGTTGTTGGTTTATACTCGGCCTTATTGGTCGTCCCTTTTTTAATAATTATATCGGGACTGTTATCTGAGTTGTCTGGTTTTTCATATAATTCTATAGTCACGAGCCCCTCTGAAATTCCCTCTGGAATTTCCGTAAGTATAGTTTGTTTTTTAACTTTTGGATCTTTTTGATGATGATACAATTTCTCACTAGGGTTGTATCCAGTTCCATTCTTAGTAACTTTCAATCTTTTTATGCCGCCGGTTATGTCATCAACCAAAGTCACGACAACAATGGGCGACTTAGACTGTGAGGACGGCGCTGTAGACGAGCGCGACATTGTAATTATTTCTCCCACACTATATCCAGAACCTGCATGTTCAATTTTAGGATTATCTACAGTCCCGCCGTCGTTGGCAATGGCAGATATAAGCGCAGGCTGAGGACTGATATATAATTTTGGACGTATGATTCTTTCATCAAATTTATTAATTACTTCTAGTATGGATGAACCATCAATCACATATTGTATTAATAATTTATCTTTTTGCATAAAGTCACTACCGTAAGATAATCTTTTGTGTGCTTCTGCCGCCACCGCGCTCTCGGCGGTGACTTGGAGCAACTTGGTCACGGCGTTGGTGACGTTGGTATTGAGACCGGCCTCCGCCTTTATCATCTGCGCCTGATACGCCTTGTGCTTCGCACGTACCACCACCGCCTCGCTATACACACGTGCCGCATCCACCTCGCTCTGCGCATGTGCCGCTATCGCATCGCTCAGCGCCTGTACCGCCGTCGCCTGCGCGCCCAAGGTCTTGGCGGCCTGTTTCGCATTCTCCCGTGCGACCTCCGCCTCCTTCGCCGCCAAGACCAAGGTCTTGGCGGCCTCCGCCTCCGCCGCCTCCTCCGCCTCCTCCGCCTCCGCCGCCCCAGTCTCGCTATGCGCACGTGTCGCCGCCGCCGCCTCGCTCTGCGCACGTGCCGCCGCCGCCTCGCTCAGCGCATGTGCCGCCGCCACCGCCTCGCTCAGCGCATGTGTCGCCGCCGCCGCCTTGCTCAGCGCATCCTCCGCCTTCCCCTGCGCGGCCAAGGTCTTGACGGCAGCCTGCGCGGCCAAGGTCTTGACGGCAGCCGCCTCCGCCGCCTCCGCCGCCCCAGCCGCCCCAGCCTCGCTATGCGCGCGTGCCGCCGCCGCCGCCGCCACCTCGCTCTGCGCATGTGCCGTTCTCGCCTCCCTCAGCGCATTTACCACCTTCTCCTGCGCGTCCTTCTCCTGTGCGGCCTTGGCGGCCTTGGCGGCCTTGGCGGCCTCCGACTCCGCCGCCCCAGCCTCGCTCTGCGCACGTACCGCCGCCCCAGCCTCGCTCTGCGCACGTACCGCCGCCGCCGCCTTGCTCAGCACATCTACCGCCGCCTTCACCTCCGCCGCCTTCGCATTCACCTCCGCCGCCGCCGCC
>Ga0315336_1007040_pt1 | contig 11075 bp, 8 predicted proteins | sample ASW5metaG_FD_204512 | JGI IMG/M metagenome (GOLD analysis project Ga0315336, IMG submission 204512) | Ammonia-oxidizing marine archaeal communities from Monterey Bay, California, United States - ASW #5 | ecosystem: Environmental > Aquatic > Marine > Intertidal zone | place: USA: California... | reverse complement strand
GCCGGCGGCTGGAGAAATCGTTCTATTTGACCGCAGTTGGTACAACCGAGCTGGAGTCGAAAGAGTGTTGGGTTTTTGCACCGACCATCAGCATGAAAAATTCTTGCGGTACTGCGACCGATTTGAGCAGGGACTGGTCGACGATGGCATTGTATTGATCAAGTACTGGCTCTCGGTCAGTGAAGAGGAACAATTGCGACGGTTCCACGCCCGTGTCGAAGATCCACTGCGACAGTGGAAGTTGAGTGCCACAGATCTCGAATCTATGAGACTGTGGTACGAGTACTCGATTGCTCGCGACACAATGTTCATGGCTACAGACACCGATTTTGCACCTTGGTATATTTTACGGTCGGACGACAAACGGCGTGCTAGGTTGAATTGCATCCGCCATTTGCTGAGTTGTATCCCCTATGAAGGAGTGCCAGGCGAGAAGGTCGAGTTTCCGATACAGGATGTGACACACAAATACGATGACGTCGCTTCGCTTGCTTCAAGACGATTTGTTCCCGAGCACTACTGACTTAAGAGAGTGAATGTTCCACTGCATTGACAAACTACTCCTCTTCCGCTATGTTTATCGGTAGTTTAGTCATGGATGCTCTTCCCCATCCTGTAGCTGTTTGACAGCTTTCTCTTTCTCTGCGAGCCGCGCGGGCTACCTGCAGGCGGCTACGTGAAGGCTCTTTAGGCCGAGCCTTGGCGACGAGCCAGACAATTATCGCCAAAACGATACTAAAACCGATCGCGGAGCCCGACCAATGAACGGCCTAGGTACGAGTACGAAAACAGACACCGCAGTAGGAGCATCCCCCCTAGCGAATTCGCAGAAAGAGAACGACAACCATGATCAGCTTAGCCACAACTATCTCGACGAACATTCCCGATGCAGATTCTTCGGCAGATCCTACTCCGCTATTGAGCATCGGCATGCCGGTTTACAATGGAGAACTGTTTATCCAGGAGGCGCTCGATTCGCTGTTGTCCCAGAGTGTCACCGATTTTGAATTGATCATTTCGGACAACGGTTCGACGGATCGAACCGCCGAAATCTACCGTGAGTATGCCGAGCAAGATGAGAGAATCCGATTTGTCCGTGAAGAGGAGAATCGCGGATACGTTTGGAACTTCAATCGTGTGGTCGAACTATCGTGCGGCAAGTACTTCAAATGGGCCGCGGCCGACGATATCCACCAGCCCGATTTCTTGGAACGATGTATCGCCGTGCTAGAGAACGATCCGTCGGTAGTTTGCTGTCACACCTATACCAATAAGATTGACTCGACCGGTGCGAAGATTGCTACCTTGACCGATCCGACCGAAGGTGGCCTGTCGCAAGACGAGCTACAACGGGGAATTCGCCGGCCGGACGCCAGCTCGCCGAGCGTATCGCAGCGTTTCCACGACGTATTGTGCAGTCCCGGCTGGGGAGCCCGCATCTCTGGTGTGATGCGACGCGATGAGCTGCTGTCGACCGGGCTACTGAAGCCCTACTATGGCTCGGAAAAGGTGCTGATGGGCGATCTGGCGCTGAAAGGTCGATTCTACGACGTTCCGGAGTTTCTATTCTCTCAACGTGTGCACGTCGGTGCGTCCGCCTGCCTTGACTCGGGTGCCGAACAAGAACAACTTGTCGCTCCCCAGCAATCTCAAACTCGCTGGTCGGGCCGGTTGCGGTTGCTGCAGGGACATATTGAGGCCGTCCGGCAAAACCGATTGAGTTGGAGCGACCGTTGGCGGTGCTGGTTTGGGATTGTCTCCTATTTGAGCCAGTTTCACAAGTGGCACCGAGTCATTATCGATGTGTTGCGCGGCAGAGGTATCGCTAACAAGGGTTCCGATGTCGTGGCGGCATCGATTGTCAAACTGGATACAACCGAGTCTAGCACTTGCGACTACCGGGAGCTGCAAGTAGCCAGTTAGTCGTTGTAAAGAACAGAAATAAGAAATATCGAATGTAGATCTGCTCGATTCGAGTGTCACCAACTTATACGGCATACACAGACTATTTTATTTCTTCGTTGACACTGTCACTTATCTCATGAGAATCTCCTCCGCGTGGAGTTCGGAACACGGCAAAGATGCACAGTATGAACACCAGAAAGAGCCCTACAGCTAATCCGATTACGCCGCACAAGAGAGGACGGTACCAACTCGATCTCGCAACTAACGTCGGGGCCAAAGTAATCTCCGATTCACCGATAAAATGGTCGAGCGCCTGATGAAACTTTATGTCGTTAAGCTCTCGCTTAGACAAGACAATCTTTTCATTTAATCGACTGCGACTGTTGTGCAGGGCAAACCATTCACCGGAGTCGAGATCGGTCCCAGCACGCTCTTCAATGGCTTCGGATATTTCATCTTTCTCTTCCGTGCTTTCGACAACAAGGCTCTCTAAGAGCTGTTTTCTCTCTTCTAGGATGGCGGTGAATGTGGCGAGTCGTTCGTTCTGAAAGGCCACTTCTATCTCAATTAGTTCCGAAAGAAATGACTTGGATTCGTCGAGGCCGTTAGCAGTAGCAGAGATCGTTACAACAGGGCTTCCTTCTTCAAGTCGGACCAAGAGTAGTAAGGCTCCGTCATAGTTCTCTCGGATCCTTTTGGCCGACGCCCGAATCCTAGTAACCATTGGTCCTTCTTCGGCGAGATCGACTGGATCTGAAGGGTCTCCCGGGAGGACGAATGAACCAAGCTCGAACTTGGCAATAACCGCGTCTCGCTCGGGAAACACTTGCTGCGTCGCTATCCCAATCAGCACCGAGAGGATTGGAATCCCGATGATAAAGAGCTTGATTTGCCCTAAAACGCTCAGGACGCGTGGGGTTTCTTCCGCCACAAGATCGGTCGCTTTGTCAGCGAGTTGCGTCATTCCCATTTGAGCATCCCTTTGCAATAGCCAAGGATTAGCGGATTACCGTAACAGGACTTCAGGTAGGGTGACCGTCGATTGTAGAATGTTTCGAGATATATGAACACTATCAGTCGGGTGTTTGGTGGCATGACCTCCTCCCCTTATCCTTCACCTTCACTCCCATCCAGCATGAAAAACTCTCGTTTCAGAATCTGCCTTACCACCCAAAGGCTCTGTAGTCTGCACCGAAGTAGCGGTGGAAGGTAAAGAACCTGAACCAGCGGAACTAGAACGGAAAAGCTTTTCAATAATCTTTCGGCGATGGACAATCAAAGGGTCAGTGAGCAGCTCGTAGGTTGTATATCCTGTACTTGTTGCGATGAAGTCACTTCTTCGCCAAAGCAAGACTTCCACTATCTCTCGATAGTCTTCGGGCAGGGAGCTTTGTACCAGTGAGACGTCCTCAGTGGTAACTGGATGGGGACCCATTACCTCAACCAAAGCTCTCCAGCGTCCGTCAGTCCAATTGAAATATGTGCGGATTGGTACCAGGTCGAGGGAACTGGAGACTGCAGCTTCTAGTGCTGCTTCGATTCCTGGCAGCCGGGCTACTTGCAGTGACCCCGCCTCGCTGGTGTTTGTCCATTCGGTGAGGACTATGCCGCCGCTGCCTTGAAGGCTGGCAGCATTAACACGCACAAGGAAGTGAAGATACGGATCCTCTAGACGCTGTCGTAATAATACTTCGACATTCCCGATTTCCTTCTGGGTGAAACGCCGAATTGCGTTGACATAGGCGACGACTATTCCGCTTCCAGAGAGAGCACGACCGTATTCGACACGTGTGAGTTCAAAACCAGGTTCTTGCTCGAATACTTCTCGCAATACTTGCGAGGTCAGCGTCTCGCGTGCCATGTCACTTTCAGAGGAGTCAACCAGGATTTTGCGATCCAAGTTCGGACTAGCAGCCTGTAGCGACGAGCTAAGTGCACTCACGTCACGAGATCGAATCGTCCTGACTACCAAATCGACCGGGCTTCCCACAGATTCTGCTAACGCTGTTTGGATTGAAGAGACCCAAGCTGGAGAGATCGTTCGATGAGAACGAACTGTAGCCAGTATTTGAACACCCTCCGTGGTCATTCCATGTTCGACTTCTATCAATTCCACTCCATGCTTGTCAGACAACTGCTCTACCAGTGTGGTCTGGATTCCCCGCTCAAGAGTTTGATTGCGAACAATCCGAACGAAAGAGCCAGTCAGGACTATCGCAATTATTACGAACGCAAGAGCAGTCGGCCCCAAGTGAGTGACAATGCGGCGCAGAGTTCTCCGTCGTGATCGACCTAATCCACCACACCAGAACGTGAGCAACGCAACCATGAGAATCGAAACACCGTTCGCCAGGAAAAGCAACATTGCGCCACCCGCACCAGACCAGGCTCCCAGCGCCAAACAGAGTCCACAAGTTGCTAATGGCGGAACGATCGCGATTGCTATTGCAATGCCGGGCAAGGCTGGGCTGACTCGTTCGTCCACGACTGCGTAGGCTCCAGCAAACCCGGCAAATATTGCTACTAATAGATCAAGTAGATTTGGCTGTGTACGGGCAATCATCTCCGGCGTAGCTGTGTCGAGGGTCAGTTGAGGCAGTCCAACCAAGTATGCAGAAGCTACGGCAAGAGCAACTCCTATTACTTCAGTTGATATAGACCTCCACAATAACCAAGGATTTCCTCGCAGCATTCCTAGAGCAATGCCGAAAATAGGCGTCATTAGCGGAGAAACTAACATCGCTCCAATAATGACCGCAGCACTATTGGCAATCAAACCTATAGAAGCAATCATCGACGCAGTGACAAGCAAGACAAGAAAACGCCCATGCGAGCTGGATCCAGCGGCAATCTCGCGAACCAACACCCGTGCACGATGAGAGGACACTACAGGAAACTTGATCATGATAAGGATCCCAAGAAGAGGGCAATCGAACTCCGTTAAGGCTAGCTAGCTCCTTTCAGCATCAAGTAGAAGTTACGAGACACGGCTGGTCAAGCAAGAGATTAGGCAAACACAAGAGATGAACCCCGCTAGTTGGACAGCCTTTGGGGTCGCTTAAGGTGCAGTTGATTACAGTAGACTCGCCAGAATGGGAGAAGCTCACCTGCGAGTAGGAATGCAGTGTTGAGAGATATTACAATACATTCGTCATTAGACATCCTTGAACACATCCTTAATGGGCAGTCTTGCCTGCTTCATCTCTATCCAGCCGATACCCGGGCAGTTTTTGTCGCAGGTAATCACCGAAACCACCCGACGGCGCCTGATTTGCAATTTCGTTGATCAAACTCAGCTCCTTGAGTTGTTCAAATGGCAAGCCCTGTTCCAATAGTTTTCGGTCGTACATCAAACGATCGAGAGTTCCATTGAACAACATTCTCCAATCCCATCTCATCCGGCCTCGACCCTGAGCATAGATGCTCGTCGAGCAATTCGTCGTCAATCCGTGATACCAACGAGGCGTCTGGGCCAAAGCATTAATAGTGTTGGCGTATTCCAGAAAGAACTGTCGAACGACGAGTGCATCAGCGAGCAGACGATAGAGATGTAGATTGTGGCCTTCCAGGTATTTTGTACGACGCAGAATAGCATCTCGCTCATCGCTGACAATGTAAATTAGCTCCTGCTGCCTGTAAAGACTACGAAGGAGACTAAACTCTTGGCCGACGCGGTAGCGGACTTCGATCGAAATACAGATGCGACCGTCGGGACCAAAGTCAAATACAAACATTGGGTGGCTCATCCAGGGAGATCCCCAGTTCAAAATCAAAACATCGACGCCATGTAATTGTGAGAGGCGGTAGTCGCGTGTTTCGTAGCGCGGTGTGCTGTCGCCAATCGCATGATATTCTGAGTTGCGGACGTTCTTGATCGTGATTGCGTCACCTTCCAACGTGATGTGCGACAGGGAAGTACAATGAGGATCCCAGTTTCTGTGTTGCGAGGGTTCTTGCGAGAACCACCAGATCGAAAAGAAAGCGAAAACGATCAGCAAGAGAACCAACGGCTTCCAGGGAGGTTTCAGAAAGAAGAACGCCGCCAACACGAGTGCGATCCAAGCGGCTGCCAACACCACTCCTGATGCCCCTCCGCTGCCAACGTCGTAGAAGATCGCCCCTGCGGTCCACAGCGCGAGGACCATACTCACGAAATAAGTCAAGATTTTTAGAAATAGTGACTTCATCAGGAGCACTTTTAACAATTGGGGACGCTGCATCCATTCTGGCAGATTTCGATAGGATAGTCGAAATTCGATTTGATGGGAAAGTCTGTAATCACCGAAGTCAGCAGTTACATTTCTCTCAAGGTGGCGGGCGAGAATCTCCACGAATACTCTCTAGGCCATGTGGTTCAGATTGAAGTCGTTTTCGATGCCAAATAGAAGTCAGTGGGAAGACTCGTCGGTCACGGCGAGACGGATATCACCTGTTGGGCGGCGAATTCCACATACAAGTCTTCACTCTTGGCTCACACCCAGCTGTCCTCACACGTGACTCTATACGTGTTAGTTCCAGCATCTGATGGCTCTAGACTTAGGTGAACCCTATTGTGTGGGGCCGCTACTGCCTGAGTGGCCACCTTTGCTTGTTTTCTTGCCATATTTGGGGGTTTTTTTGAGTCCCCTTACGAGCGTTGTTGTTGGTCGTACCCAGGTGCTGGTGCGGCTGTTTGAGGTCCTTTTTACTACTGCTGGTGGTAAACTGGCTGGAACAATTGTCGGTATTCGCCTACATGTATAGGGGTTTCTGTAATAACAGCGCCGGTTTACATAACCGGTTGTCTCGTCTGGGGCGGCGTTGCTGGGGTGCAAAAGGGGATAAATCCAGGGGTATTGTGAGCTATTCGGTGATGTTGGTTCTGGCGGTACGTAGCTGTCCGATCGCAACCATTGTTGGGCCATTACAGAGGGATACCTATGCTGCTGATTGCCTCATGCCTGGGGGCCGCCGTTTCGGTCCCTACAACAGATTTCAAAAGCGAATTCTCTGCTCTGTTGCAAGTTGCACCTGGGGCGTGTTGCACCCCCTGTCAATCTTGGTGTTGGTTGTAGAACCATGCGGGGGTTGCTCTGCTCGCTAACCCACATTTTTCTTGCCTTTTAGTACCTTTCCTGACCTATTACTTTCGATGCATTCTTTGAACGGTTGTGGCAGTGCCTAAATCATCAGAATATATGTGCATTTGGAGAGGCCACCTTCCGCTTTTTTTGGAGGGACAAGTGGACACACATGCGTATCGAAACACTAGTAGGTTCACGATCTTGTATCCGCAAGGACGTGCGGGAGACGGAGTGCTCAGCCAGGAGAGCCGAACAGGTTATAACGTTCAATTGCTGATCGTGACAGAACTTGCGACGATCAACTCCTGACCTTCCCCCTCGCTTAGTAAGAGTCTAAGTGAGGAGAAGGTCAAAGTGCCTCCCGGAGGACGTTTTTTCGCATAGGGAAACCATTACTAGCCCTAGCAAGATCGCCGCAGACGTCGGTTCAGGTACGCTGGCCACCGAAGCAAGAGGGGTAACCGCACCGAACTGTTGCTCCCAGATCTCCAGGTCGGCCGCGTCGACAAAGCTACTGCCGTCGGCGTCGCCATCGCTCAATGCGCCCGCCTGGCCAAAGCCCCGTTGCCAAGTTAAGTAATCAGCCCCATCGACATCCAGGTCGAGGTCAAAATCGGCCGATGGCGGGCGCAGTAGAATTGGAAAAGGAGAATATCGCCAAACTTCTTCACCAACATCTTCGGCTATGAATAGCCTATCGCCTAGCAGGGCGACGCCTTCCTGGTCGTTGCCAGCGAGATCCCACTCTGCAAGGAAGGTCCCATCCGCCTGCATGGCGCGCAGCAGGTCCGAACCGTCGAAGATCGCATAGAGCACTTCGTTATTGCTATCGTAGTGCAGGCCAGAGAGGTCAGTGCGTCCTAACACGGGGGTAATTGTTTCTAGGTAGGTGACAGTAGTTGCCGTGGTGCTCGACGAAATGGAAAGCCGGAAGGAATAGATTTTTCCGTCGTCCTGCAATCCCGCATAGAACAGACCACCTTCAGGATCACCCGGGTCGGGCAAGAACGTGAGCGCCTCAAGACCTTGGTTGGACGGTCCCGACATCCACGGGGTGAGATCAAAGGTTCTGGTGACGACGCCCGTGCTGATATTCAATTCGAGGATGCTGTCAGGATTCTCGACGCCAACATAGACAAACGAGCTGCTAGGGTCGGTGACGCTGATTGCTTCCAAGTCGCCAGTAACGCTCCAGTTGCTCACACTCGTGCCATCCGCGTTCAACATAGAGACGAGGCCACCATCGCTGACGAGCAGCAACTTGCTGAGCCCCGTATGCCAGGCCGCTCCGCTCGGCTCATAACCAGCAGGCAAGCCGCCGCCAATTTCCGTGCCGGGCAGAGCCTCCGAAGGAAATGGGTCGGCCATTGCCCTACCGAGAGCAAGAATCAACACGCCTGCTGCGAGCCAAGTCTTTAGGGTGATCGCGATGAAGTTCAAAAAAACTCCGGGCTGTTGGCACCAACTCAAGTAATATAGAAAAGCCCGATCGAAAGGGATTTCCATTCGGATGTACCTGGCAATGCACCAGGCTCAGAACTTCGCCCATTCTAACAGCCAGCGTCCCCCCCATGTCTAGCCATTTGACCGACCATGCCCAGACAGTCTGGCAGGGCCGCACATAAGCAGAAGCACAACTCAGCGATCAAGTCCATATACCACGATGGCTTGTGCGATTGAACGGGTACACTCGCAGGAGAACAGTACACGTCATAAAGTTCATCACCTGACCACACTAGAACTTACGACGATTTGCACAGTCGGAAAACGGGCCGTCTGTTGAGATGAATCAAGACAGAGATCGCCAGGATGTCGAGTGCTTGCTCGAGGCCAATCACTGGAAAACGGAATCGAACACCTCGTCAAATGCGTCTTCCCACGAGCTTGGCGACTCGGAGGACTCGCTCCCCTGGGTATTCACATCGCTAGTATTCGGTGTACCAGAGAAGCTGGAAGCTGGCCGAAACAGACCTCGCCGAATCTGCTCAGCAGAAAACAAATCTAGTGAAGGCGACTGCTCGACAAATACTGGTTCGTCGGAACTCCCGCCTACTTTCTCGGCCAAGGCCATGGCCAGCGCCACGTCGACCAGATCGCTGCTGGCTAGAGACGGTCCGGCAACGGGCTCCGTGGCAATCGATGCAGATGCCGCTGCTAGCGGTGGCGCGGCAGTTCCGTACTGCAATTCCCACACACCGAGGTCGGTGCTGTCGACGTTGGTATCGATGTTGGCATCTCCGTCGCCGTGCACGGCAGTGCCGGTGGTACCGAAGCCAATTTGCCAAAGGAGAAAGTCTAAGCCGGAGACGACGCCGTCTGAAATGAAGTCGGCCGAAACGGCTCCGCGCTCCACGGCGCCAATGTCAATCCGGCCACCGACGACTCTGTCGAAGGCAAAGCCCCTTTGGTCGTAATCAGGTGGCGAAGTAAAGCCCGGGTCTCCCATGTTGATGGCCGGGCTGCCGGCCAGCAGCGCATGCGTCTCGGTTGGCCCGCCGTTGTCCCCGAGCGGCCCGAGCATGGGGGCGCCGCCGATGAGATTGAACGTATCGGTATCCAGACTGCCAAAAACATCTGCGCCGGTGCCAGCCATGTTCCCCGCCACAATGCTGTGGGTGACATTCGCATTGCCATTGTCATAGATGCCGCCGCCGTTGCCGATGGTCGCCCAGTTGCCCGAGATGGTACTGCTGGTGACGGTCACGGTGCCACCGTTGAGAATCCCGCCGCCGCGCTCTGCCGTGTTTCCCGAGATGGTGCTGCCGGTAACGGTCACCGTACCGCCGCTGCCATTGCCGATGGCGCCGCCGCTGCTGTCTACGGCGACATTGCCGGAGATGGTGCTGTTGGTGACGGTCGCTATGCCGTCACGGTTGTAGATGGCACCGCCGCCACTGGTCGCCTGATTACCCGAGAGGGTGCTGTTGATGACGTTCACCGTGCCACCGTCGCTATTACGGATGGCGCCACCGCGATGGTCGCTGCCGCCGGTGAGCGTGAGGCCGCTGATGTCGACCGTGGCGCTGTCGAAGACTCGTATCACGCTCGACGCGCCCTGGGCGTCGATCGTGAGTACGTCGGCCCCGAGACCCGCGAGCGTGATGTCGCTGGAGATCGTGAGTTGGCCGAGGATAAGGAAGATCGTGCTGCCGGTGAGCGCGGCATCGAACGTGATCGTGTCGGCACCGATGCTGCCGTTGGCAAGACCGATCGCCTCGCGGAGACTCAGATCGCCGGCAGTGTGGTCACCGTCGTTCTCGTCGATCGCCGTGTCGACGACGAAGTATGAGGCCGCAACCGTCTGTCGTTCGTAGGCGCCGATATCGATACCCGTGCCGGCCGCCATCGGATCGTCAAACACCCGTACGAACGGCGTCCCGCGCTGATCAAACTCTGCCGGATTGAAGGCGATGCCAGCATCGCCGGCGTCGATGGCCGGGCTGCCGGCCAGCAGCGCATGCGTCTCGGTTGGCCCGCCGTTGTCCCCGAGCGGCCCGAGCATGGGGGCGCCGCCGATGAGATTGAACATACTCGTATCCAGGCTGCCAAAAATATCAGCACCAATGGCAGCCATGTTCCCCGCCACAATGCTGTGGGTGACATCCGCACTGCCATTGTTATGGATGCCGCCGCCTTCGTAGGTCGCCGTGTTATTCGAGATGGTGCTGCTGGTGATGGTCATCGTACCACTGTTAAAGAGGCCGCCAATGTTGCCGATGCCGCCGCCTTCTTCGGTTGCCGTGTTACCCGAAATGGTGCTGTTGATGATGGTTACCGTGTCGCTGCTGAAGATGCCGCCGCCGCCCTCTGCCGTGTTACCCGAGATGGTGCTGCCGGTAACGGTCACCGTGCCGGCGTTGGAGATACCGCCGCCGCTGCTGCTTACAGCGACATTGCCCGAGATCGTACTGTTGGTGACGGTCAATGTGCCAGAGTTGTAGATGGCGCCGCCGCCGCTGGTCGCCTGGTTGCCCGAGAGCGTGCTGTTGATGACGTTCACCGTGCCACCGTCGCTATTACGGATGGCGCCACCGCGATGGTCGCTGCCGCCGGTGAGCGTGAGGCCGCTGATGTCGACCGTGGCGCTGTCGAAGACTCGTATCACGC
>Ga0315336_1007039_pt1 | contig 11075 bp, 9 predicted proteins | sample ASW5metaG_FD_204512 | JGI IMG/M metagenome (GOLD analysis project Ga0315336, IMG submission 204512) | Ammonia-oxidizing marine archaeal communities from Monterey Bay, California, United States - ASW #5 | ecosystem: Environmental > Aquatic > Marine > Intertidal zone | place: USA: California... | reverse complement strand
AGAATATTTCCCGTGGAAGCCACTATTAAAAGCAGTATTGAACTGTATTTTTCCATAGCAAGCAGGGAGGCAAAATAAACTTCCGATCCAAAGGGAACAATGGTGGCAACCAAGAAACTTAAGGCAAACAAGGAAAAGTATATCATCAGAATTTTTTTTAAAATTATATCAAATTAATGATTTTGTTTCTCCTATAGAAAGTTGCCAGATTTGATGCGCTTGATATCCCTGAAGTTGCGCTGCTTTTTTAAACTTGATTGGGGGCTCCCAAGGGTCTTCCGCGCTTAATCGAATTGTACCCCAATGCATGCCCAGGATGTTTTTACTACTGAGCATGGAGGCAATTTCAACCGCCTCTTCAGGAGTGCAGTGTGATGCTTGCATCATTCCACGGGGTTCATATGCCCCAATGGAAATCATTGTTAAATCAAATGGCCCCAATTTCTCCCTGATCTCCGTAAACATTGGTCCAAAAGCGGTATCACCGCTAAAATATATTTTTTTTGATTGGTAAGCGATCACATATCCGTTCCATAAAGTGGAATTACGTTTTTGACCGATACGCCTTGACCAGTGATAAGCTGGTACAGCTGTAACATTAAAGTTGTTATTTTGCTGTTCTTCATACCAGTCAAGTTCGATTACTTTTTTATAGCCAAGACTGGAAACTGTTTTGAACAAATTTAAGGGACAAATTACTGTAATGGCATTTTTGTTTTTTATTTTTTTTAAAGTTGTTGTATCCAAATGATCGTAGTGATTGTGACTGATCAGAATGGTATTGATGTCAGGCAAGTCAGATATTTTTATACCAGCAGGGACATAACGGTCTGGACCGATGCCCAGTGGCCCCGCGGTCTTTGATAAAAAAGGATCGGTAAGGAGATACTGCTTTCCCAATTTAATTAGAAATGCCGCGTGTCCTAACCATGTAACACTTATGGGATCTGTATTTTCCTGCAATTGTTCTTGAGCTGTTTTTTGTGTCATTACATGATCAGGAGGAATGTTATCGGGTATTTCTTTTTGATCGAACATTTCTCTTTTAATTATTCCCTTATAAAAAAAGCGAAAAAAATTAAAGGATGAATGATTGGAAGAATCCTCCCTTTTGGGACCTCCCGGCAAATTGCGGAAGGTTCCGTCAGACAAATGATGGTAAGGCAAAGGGTTAACCGCTTGAGCTGTTTTAAAATATTTCAAAGAAAAAATTATGGCAAAAAAACCGAAGATAATCTTTACAAATTGACGTCGATTTCGCATACAATAATAGGGTATATAATGATAAAAATAAAATTGAACAGATATAAAGGGTTTCAATGAGGGGTTTTGGTAATGCCGAATACGAGGAGCGGGTAAAAAAAGCTCGTCAACTGATGCAGGAAAATAAACTGGAGATGCTTCTCGTTACCTCGCCGCAAAACTTTCGGTATTTTACTGGACTAGATTCCTATTTTTGGGAAAGTCCGACCCGTCCATGGTTTTTGTTGCTATCACTTAACCATGATCCGGTAGCAATAATCCCCTCCATCGGGGTAACTAGTCTTAAAAAAACCTGGATTCAAAATATTAAAACATGGCAATCCCCCAATCCTGATGATGAAGGGGTAACGGTACTACAGGACACGATTTTGTCCATTCAATCAAATAAATGCGCAGTTGGTTGTGAAATGGGTCTGGAAAGCCATCTGCGAATGTCCCTTAATGATTTTCAAAAATTAAATGCAAATCTTGCCAATCACAGTTTTGTTGACGCCAGTCCGCTTATTTGGAAATTGAGAATGATTAAATCGGAAAGTGAAATTTCCAAAATAAAAAAAATTGTCTCAATAGCAAGCAAGGCATTTGACGAACTGCCGGAACATTTGCAAATAGGCCAATCGGAAATTGAGATCTGTAAAATAATGAAAAAAAAATTGCTTGATCACGGAGCAGACCACACACTGTATATGTCATGTGCGTCCGGCCCCGGTGGCTATGATCAGATTATTTGTGATCCAACAGAAAAAAAATTGCAGGATGGAGATATTCTCATAATAGATACTGGCACAACGTTGGATGGATATTTTTGTGATTTTGACCGTAACTTTGGATTTGGCAAAATAGAACACAGTACCAAAATGGCTTATGATATTTTATGGTTAGCAGCTGAGGCAGGTATGAATAGTGCTAAACCAGGAGTTACTTGTGCTGAAGTAAGCAATGCAATGCTCTCTATTCTTCAAAAAAACGGTCTTTCTTCAAACAGTGTTGGACGTATGGGACACGGCATAGGTTTGCAATTAACAGAACCGCCAAGCATTATGTCAAATGACAATACAGTCCTTCAAGAAAATATGGTGATTGCCATTGAGCCATGCTTGGAATACGCACCTGACACTATGCTAGTACATGAAGAAAATATTTTAATTACTAGCAATGGACATGAGAGGCTTACATCTCGCACACCTCAAACAATTCCAATAATAAACTAATATAGTTTTGATGAATTAAGAATAAATAGATTCAATTTTTGGCATTAAACTAATTAATTCTTTAGTGTACTGATGATTTGGATTGTTAAATAAATTTTCAGTTTTTTCAACTTCACATAGTTTGCCGTTTTTTAATACTGCTATTCTGTCACACATTTGCCTAACAACGGGTAGATCATGGCTAATAAACAAAATGGTTAAATTCAATTCCTCTTGAAGATCCTTTAAAAGGTTAAGGATCTGGGCTTGAATACTCACATCTAAAGCAGACGTTGGTTCATCACAAATAAGAAGTCTCGGCCTAGTTGCCAAGGATCTAGCAATTGAAATTCTTTGTCTTTGACCACCAGAAAATTCATGAGGATATCTTTCAAGAGACTGTCTAGACATTCCAACAATATCAATTAAGTCATTAATATTCTTCTGAATTGCTTTATTACTTATGCCCTTTTGAAAAAATTTTATTGGTTCAGCTATAATCTCTTTTACCTTAAATCTTGGATTCAATGAGGAGTATGGATCTTGAAATATCATTTGGATCTGCCCTCTATATTTATTTTTAATTTTTTTATTTTTTGGATTATGTAAAGATAAATCTTCAAAAAAAACTTCACCAGACGTTGGTTTAATTAAACTAGTTATAATCTTTGCAATCGTTGATTTGCCTGATCCAGACTCTCCAACTAAACCAAAAGACTCTCCCTCTATAATTTGAAAAGATACATTATCTAAAGCCTTAAGTTTATTAATTTCCTTTTTTGATCGAATGAACAATTGTTCATCAAATATTTTTGTTATATTTTTAAAATCAAGTAACTTTTCATTAGAAATTTCTCTTACTGCCCAATTTTGAATAATGCTGTTTGTAAGATTTGAAGAATTATTAGTTATTTCATCACCCTCAGGACTAATTAATTTGAATCTTTCAATTTTTTTATTTGTTGGAGGAACTGACATAACAAGACTTTTACATTCATTTGACTGGGGATTAGATAATACTTCTACAGTATTGCCTTGTTCTACAATTTTACCATATCTCATAACTACTACCCTATTGGTTGTTTCAGCAATAACTCCCATGTCATGAGTAATTAAAATAACTCCCAAATTTCTTTGGACTGTCAAATTTTTTAACAATTTAAGTATTTGAAATTGAATGCTAACATCTAATGAAGTTGTAGGCTCATCAGCAATAATAAGATCTGGTTCACAACATAGTGCTAATGCAATTACAACTCTTTGCCGCATACCTCCACTAAATTGATGAGGATATTCATTGATTCTTTTCTCTGGGTTTTCAATGCCAACTTCTCTTAATAGATCTATTGATTTTTTTTCTGCATCAAAAAAATTTAAATCTAAATGAGTTTGAATTGTTTCAACTAATTGATTTTTTATTTTAAATAAAGGATTGAGAGATGTTTGAGGATCCTGAAAAACAAATCCAATTTTCTTTCCTCTTATATCCTGAATAATATTTTCATTATTACAACACTCAATATTATCAAGCTTAATTGATCCATTGGTAATTCTACCTGGTTTATCAATCAAGTTTATGATAGCGTTAGCAACAGTAGATTTTCCAGAACCTGACTCTCCAACAATACCAAGAATTTCTCCTCTTTCTAAATTGAAAGTTACATTTCTACTTGCATGTATCGTTTCTTTTCTTGTCTTATACTGAATATCAAGACTATTAATTTCTAGAAAACTCATCTTGTTTTTAATTTTGGATTTAAAGCATCTCTCATCCAATCTCCAAGTAAATTAATTGATAAAGCTAGTACAACTAAAAAAATTGCAGGAAAAAAAGTTATCCACCACTCACCAGAAAATAAAAAATCGTTTCCAAATCTAATTAAAGTACCAAGTGATGGAGTTGTAGGAGGAACTCCTACTCCTAAAAAACTTAAAGTTGACTCAGTAATAATTGCTAAAGCTAAACCAATAGTAAAAATCACTAAGACTGGTCGCATTATGTTAGGTAAAATATGCTTAAACATAATTAAAAAATTTGAAAGACCAATAATTCTTGAAGCTGAAATATACTCCTTATTTTTCTCGACAAGTGTTGCCGCTCTTGTTACTCTTGCAAATTGCGGCCATTCTGAAATTCCTATAGCAAAAATTAATACATAAATTGCCATATCATTATGCAAAGATTTAGAAATAAAACCTCTAGCAATACCATCAACCAGAAGTGCCATTAAAATACTTGGTATTGTTAATTGAACGTCTGTAAATCTCATCACAATAATCTCATATCTTCCGCCAAAAAAACCTGATGTCACCCCTAAAAAGGTTCCTAATAACATCGCAAACAGTATTGAAGCAAAAGCAACAATTAAGGATATCCTGGATCCATATATCATGGTTGAGAGCATATCCCTTCCTTGCTGATCAGTTCCTAAAACAAAATTTGTACTTCCTCCGTCTATCCAAACAGGTGGTGTAAAGGCATCTAACAATGAAACAGTAACTGGATCAAAAGGATTATAAGGCGCAACAAATTCTGCAAATGCGGAACAAATAAGTATAGTTAGAAAAACAATTGTTGAGATAACGGCGATTTTTGATTTAACAAAACTATAACCAATATCATTGTTAATAATTTTATTTATTACCTGTGAAATCATTCTGACGAAACTTCTTCCTTAATTCTTATTCTTGGATCAATTATGTAATATGTAATATCAACAATAAAATTAATCATAACAAATATAAATGCTACCATAATTAAATAAGCCGACATTATTGGAATATCCACAAAATGGACTGCGTTGATGAATAAAAAACCCATACCTGGCCATTGAAAAACTGTTTCTGTAATAATTGAAAATGCAACAAGAGTACCAATGTTTATTCCAGTAATTGTAATTACGGGTATCAATCCATTTTTTAATGCATGTTTAAAGTTAATAGCATTTTTTTCTATTCCTCTGGCTCGAGCAAATTTAATATAATCAGTTTGAAGTATCTCCATCATTTCAGCTCTTACTAGTCTAATGATATAAGTCATTTGAAATAAACTAAGAGTAATAGAAGGAAGAATGATTGCTTTTATACCACTTAAAGTTAAAAAACCTGTATTCCAAAAACCAAGATCCACAACTTCTCCTCTACCAAATGATGGGAGAATTCCTAAAATTACAGAAAATAAATATATAAATAATATTCCGATTACAAAAGTTGGAAGTGAAACTCCAAAGAGTGATAAGATTAGTATGACATTGCTTAAAAAACCATCTCTATTAATTCCTGTATAAACACCTAGAACAACTCCGGAAACTATTGCGATGAGTGCTGAAATAAAAACTAATTCTAAAGTAGCTGGTAATCTTTCAGCTATTAAATCGGAAACAGGTCTTTTTAATTGATATGAAAGTCCAAATTCTCCTTGAACTGCGTTGCCGATAAATCTTAGAAATTGTGTGTGAACAGGATCATTTAATCCTAATTTCTCTCGAATTTCTTCTCTTTTTTCTGCGGATGCCTCCTGCCCCACCATATTGTGCACTGGATCACCAACATAATTAAATAGAGAAAAAGCAACAAATGCCACGACAAACATTACAAGTACAGATTGTAGAAGTCTTATGAAAAAATAGTTTGCCATTAGGATGCTGAAAGAAACTGGCCAATCATTTCAATTGGCCAGTGATAAAAAGATATAATTAATTTACCATCGCGTGGCGAAATAAAGGCTCGTTATTAGTTCTTATAGGAACATCAACATTACTTTTACTTCCCCATGATATGACTTGATGATGAAGAGGCAAATAAGGCATATTATCTTGAACTATTGCCCAAGCTTCCGCTATATTCGCATTTCTCTGATCTAAATTTGTTTCAGTTAACATTGTGCCAACTAATTCGTCTACACGAGCATCACTATAACCAACCTTATTCCAACTTCCTCCAGTTGTTAATAAGAACGAATACACATAATGACTATCAAAAGTAGGTACTCCCCAGCCTAGCATATAGAAATCACTTAAATCATTTTGTAAATCTTTAAAGTGAATGCTTTTTGGTTGAGCATCTAAATTAACTGTAATGCCTATTTTTGCAAGCATACCAACAGCAGCAACACAAATTGCTTCATCATTGATATAACGATTATTAGGACAATCTAAAGTTATTTCAAAACCATCCGGATAACCTGCTTCAGCAAGAAGCTGCTTAGACTTTTCAGGATCGTAAGGCAAACGAGTATCTAATTCTTTAGTATAACCTTGAACCCCTGGGAAAGTTATCATTCCAGCTGGTTCACTTAGACCTCGCATAACTTTATCTTTAATCGCATCCATATCTAATGCGTGATAAAAAGCAAGTCGAACTTTTTTATCTTTAAAAGGATTTGTTCCTTTAATATTGGATGATCTTAATTCGTCAGATCCTTGATCCATACCAAAGAAAATAGTTCTTGCTTGTGGTGTACTTTCAACTTTATGACCAGCAGAACCACTAATTCTTGCAATATCCTGCGCTGGAGTAAAATTTGTAAAATCAATATCTCCCGACAATAATGCCGCAACTCTTGTTGCATCATTATTAATTGGTAACAATTCTATTTTGTCAATATTATGTTGAGATTGATCTCCCCACCAACTTGCATTTCTTTCAAATACAGTTCTTGTATCTTGTTCTCTTAACGTAATTTTAAATGGACCAGTTCCATTCGCATTACTTGAACAATGTGTTGCTTCTTCTGCATTAAAATCCTGAGGTAATTCACATCCGTTCTTTTTAGACCATCCCTCAGACATAATAAAAATTTGAGACAATTGGTTTAAAAGAATTGGATTTGGACCCTCAGTTTTAATTTCAACTGTACTTGGACCAAGAGCTTTAACAGATGTGATACTTTCTATTAGTTCTATCATATCAGAAGCTCCTGATAGCGCTCTATTGATACTAAATTCAACATCGCTTGCTCTTAGTGCTTTTCCATCTGAAAAAACTACACCATCACGAAGGGTAAATACCCATGTTTCAGGATCAGTAGCTTCCCATGATGTTGCTAATTGTGGCTCTATTGACATGTCGAGACCTCGAGTAACCAAGCTCTCGTATACCTGTCTAGAAACCATGTGTGTTGGGCCTTCATTTTGCGCATGAGGATCAAGCGTAAGTGAATCACCCGGCATAGACCATTTTATTGTTGCAGAATAAACTGGCGAAATAAAGCCAACAAATAAAAGGGTCAAGCAAGTTGCTTTTATAAATTTAAGCATTTCTTTAATAATCATAATTTCCTCCTAAGATTATTTGTAGTGAATATGAAAGAAGATTTATATGTATTCCAATTATAATACAAACTGAAATTTCCCATAAAGTTGAATAGCTTCAGTCGTGGATTCAATAATTTCACTATGTTAGCAATCAATAACCAATAAAATCTATTTAATTTTTCAATTTTGAGGAGGGGTAGTACTAGGTAAGGAAATGACGTATCTTGCAACAAAAAATAACAAAATTATCAACCCTATTGTAAAATACATATTTTGAATTGAATAATGAAAAATTATTACTGCTATTATTTGCATCACAACCATTAATTGTTTTGCTTTTTTCGGTACTACTTTATGTGTTTCCCAATTTTGCAAAATGGGACCAAATCTTTTGTGACTAAGCAACCAAGTATGAAACTTTTTTGAACTTTTAGCAAAAGCCCACAAGGCAATAATCAAAAAAATTGTAGTTGGAATGCCGGGTACAAATGTCCCTATAAATGCCAGACCGACACAAAGCCAACCAATAGATATTAAAATAATTTTTTTCATTCAATTGTTGAGATCTTGGTATTTAATGGAAAACAAAAAAATTGTAACACTTAAAGTGTCACAGGTTCCCTTTTTCGTCTGGCCCCATAACCATGCAGCAAAACAGCAAACGTTATAATCAAGCCCCCGAAAATGACTGAAGCACTTGGTACCTCGTTAATGCCAAATATAGGCATCCATACCCAAATCACTCCCCCGACAACTTCCATCAATGAAAGAAGGGCTAATTCAGCAGACGGCAGGTATTTCGCACCGAGGCTGTATAAAATTAAACCTGAGGCAACCAGAGATCCGTGTAATAAACTAAGATAGGAATTAATTGTTGGCATTGACGTAAAAGATTCAAAGCTGAAACCAAGAATACAAAAAGAAAAAATAGCGCAGAAAATACCAGCTAACACCACTGTTGTAAATTTTGGCGTTTCGGGCTTCCAGCGAATGGTAACCGTGAAAAGAGCAAACCCAGTTGCTGAAATTAATCCTATAATGGCTCCAATTGCACTTCCAGATATGGAATCATAAAGTATCATTACGCTCACACCAATAAAAGCAATAATCATGGATACAAGAGTTGTGGGTCGAAGTATCTCTCCTAGAACAAAGTAGCCAACAATAGCCGCAATAAAAGGCATGACTGCCAACATAAATAACGTAACAGCAGCTGTTGTCATTGTAATAGAGAAAATGAAGCCAATAAAAGCGGTACTTAAAAAAATTCCTCCTAAAAATCCAGAAATGCCAACTTTAAAAAAATTTTTATAAAAAGATAAACCTTCTCTAATAAATAAATAAACAATTAAAATAACTGCAATAGATATGCCGCGGTAAAACAAGTAATTGAAAACATAATCATGAGCGTCAATCATGTAACGTACAGTAACGACTCCAAAACTCCATAACAAACCGGAGAGAACAACTAAAATAAACGCAGAAAAATAAGCACTGTCTGATTGATGGGGAAGATCAATATTCATAAATTGATCTGTGACATTACATATTTTACAAAAAAATAAAATTGTATTTTTGTTAATTAATTACAAATTCCCACAGAGCCCAGCGCGCAAGTTTTGCCATCAACCCAAATAGCTCCAGACAAATTTGCCTCATCAAAAATAGCACCCGTAATATTTGCTCCTCGCATATTCACTTCAAACAGATTGGCTCCTTTGAAAGAAGAGGAGAAAAGATTTGCACCCTCAAAATTCACTTTGGCAAGATTTGAATTGTCAAAATTTGAATTATTGCAATTAGCATACTGTAAATTTGATAAAAATAAGTTGGAATTACTAAAGTTAGCAAAAATGAAATTACCGAACATCATATTGGCATTGTTAATTTGGGATTTTTCCAAATTAGCTAAAGCTAAATTCACGCCTGACATTTGCGCGCCAGACAAAGAGACTCCGGATAACTCTAAGCTTTCAACAAAATTACAGTTTGTCCAATCCACCTCATTGGCAGGCTGATCGCTGCATGCAGCAAATATTTTCATGGAAAAAAATAAGATTAATATAAATACAAAGGTTTTCATAAGTGTTGTGCAAAGTACTAATATCTATTTATGTTCTATTTATGACGTATTGCATTTTAACGAGAGGTCAATTTTAATTCAATTCGTCTGTTTTGTTGTAAACCCTCATCGGAATCGCCATCAGATAATGGATAAAACTCCCCATAACCCGCAGCAGATAATCTATGGGGTGAAAATCCCAAATCAAGTAGCAATTTTAAAACAGAATTAGCTCTTGCTGTCGATAATTCCCAATTTGATGGATATTGAACCGTCTTTATTGGTCTTTTATCTGTATGGCCTTCAACTTGAATAATCCAATCAATATCTGCAGGAATATCTTGCGTTGTATCCATTAACGTCAAGCCAATTTGTTTTAACTTTTCCATACCTGCTAACTGAAGATTGGCAGAAGCCGAGTCAAACAGCAATTCAGATTCAAAAATAAAACGATCACCTACAATTTTTATATCTTTGCGATCACCCAAAATTAATTGTAATTTTCCAAAGAACTCTGATCGATATTTTTGTAGCTCAAATACTTTAGACGTTAAGGCTTTGTTTAATCTTTCCCCTAAGACCTCAATTTTTAGCTCCTTTGTTAGAAGAGTTTGTTCACTATATTCAAGCGCCGCATTAAGTAATGTAATTTCATTTTTTAATGCATCTATTTCTTCTGTTAAAAAGGCTACTTGTTTTAATGTTTCGGTTGATCTCATTTCCATTTCTTTAATGGACGCTGTTGATTCTTCCTGGATTGTTGTTTTTTCTTCCCTTAATAAATTCAAACTCTGACTCAATTCAGCTATTTGTGACTGTTGCGTTAATTGTTTTTCCTCACTTAATGACAAAATATTGTTTAATTCTAATATTTTCCCTCTTAAGCTAAAAATAGCATTGTCTTTTTCAACTAAGTTTAGATTTAATTCTGCCAATTTCGCATTCTTTGAACGTATAGCCTCCAACTGTTCTATTAATGAGGCATCTTCGAGCCCCAGACTATCATTTATCGCTAATAAATCTTTCGTAATTTCTTGATACTGCACAATTTGTTCTTGCAGGGCCTCATCTTTTAATACTAGTTCTTCGTTTACCTGCTCAATAATTTTTAATGCTTGTTCAGTTTCTTTTTGCGAATCTTGGAGCAATGCATTTAATGAGACTAATTCATCATTTTTTTTCTGAATAGCCGCTAATTGCTCTACCAAATCAGCATCTCCTAATCCTAAGCTTTCATTAATTGACATTAAATTGCTGTTTAAATTATTAAGTTCTTCTATTTTGTTTTCCAGCTCCGTTTTATTA
>Ga0315336_1007038_pt1 | contig 11080 bp, 7 predicted proteins | sample ASW5metaG_FD_204512 | JGI IMG/M metagenome (GOLD analysis project Ga0315336, IMG submission 204512) | Ammonia-oxidizing marine archaeal communities from Monterey Bay, California, United States - ASW #5 | ecosystem: Environmental > Aquatic > Marine > Intertidal zone | place: USA: California... | reverse complement strand
CAAGCCCGGCAACCGGTCGCACTTGCTGACAACGATTGGAGAACTGATTTTTCAAAAAGATCGATCGATCTTGCGGAATTATCAGTAAACGTTCCCCGCGATGCCATTCCTTCGATTGATGCTCCGCAATTTGAGACGTCGGAAGAGGCAGCTGAGTGGCTCAACAAACGCGAGCCAGTTATTTCGATTTTGCTTGGAGGGCATGCCCGAGCATACCCGTTACAGGTTCTCATCTGGCATGAAATCGTAAATGATGAATTGGCAGGCGTCCCGATTACAGTCACATTCTGCCCGCTTTGCTACAGCGCGTTGGCATTCGAAAGGCGTATCGATGGGGATGTTTATGAATTCGGGGTTTCCGGCATGCTCAGATATTCTGACCTGGTCATGTATGATCGGCAAACGCATTCCCTCTTTCAGCAGCTAAACGGAACAGGAATAGTAGGAACGCTTGCTGGAAAACAATTAGAGGCCGTCGCGGCTCAAATTATTTCATTTGATGAATTTCGATCAGCTCACCCAACCGGGGATGTGTTGTCGCGAAAAACCGGGTACCAACGCTCATATGGGAATAATCCGTATCCGGGGTATGATGATATCGATGAAAAACCATGGTTATTTTCTGGAAAAGAAGACGGACGCCTGCCTCCCATGGAGCGAGTCGTCACGATTGACTTGAACGGAGTAAAAAAATCATATCCGCACTCAATAACGCGAAATAAAAGAGTCATCAACGACGCGGTGGGAGGTGTTGAACTCGTTGTGATGCATACAGATAACGGCGCACTATCTGCTCTGGACAAGTCGAAGATATCCAGATCACGAACGCTGGGTTCGACAGGTGTTTATCGACGCAGGCTGGGAAATCGAATTCTTACATTTCAAAGAAAAAGGAATGGCTTCCGTGATCTTGAAACAGATTCTGAGTGGGATGTAACGGGTCTCGCCATTGCAGGACTGCTAGCGGGAGAGCGACTCGAACCGATCGCACACTCAGATATGTTTTCCTTCGCCTGGTTCGTCATTAACCCTGGCGCAGACCTGTATGAATAGAAACGTTTGAGAAGAGCTCACCCGTCAAAAAAGGCAGTAATTTCCTCAGGAAACCCAGAATCGCAAGATATCGAGATTGTTTGGTTCGTTGTTGGATGCAGTAGCTCGATCGTGACCGCAGATAACAGGAGCCTGTCGCAATCCAAGTTGTCTCTGAAATATGCGTTGTGATCACGATCACCAAACTTTCGGTCGCCGATGATCGGATGAAAGATGTGCTTAAGATGACGGCGAAGTTGATTTTTTCGACCAGTTTCGGGCGTCAGTTCAAGGAGGGTGTATCGTGCCGTTTCGTACCTGCCAACTGGCGTATCGATGGTACAGTGCCCGAGTGATCTATAGCGTGAAACCGCCTGCTGAGGTGGTTTGTCCGGTCTAGTGTCCGAATCGGTGGTCTTGTCACGAATGACCTTCAGCGGGTAGTCGATGACGTCTTCTGCCGCCGTCCAGCCTCGAACGATTGCGTGGTATGTTTTGCGGATAGCCCTTGATGCGAACAAATCTCCGACCGACCTCGCCGTAGCAGAATCCAATGCGAACAATAACACGCCCGAGGTCGGTTTATCCAACCGATGAAGGGGATAAACCTTTTTTCCGATTTGGTCTCGCAAAGCCTGAACAACTACCGTTCGTTCGTGCACGTCTAGCTTTGTGCGATGAACAAGAACCCCAGGAGGTTTGTCTATCGCAATGAGGCCTTCATCCTGGTAGAGAACACGCAGCTCCATTCTGGTCTAGATATCGACTTCCTTTTTCTTCAACAGGAAGAGTCCATAGTGCCCACCTGTGACGACAATGATCCCACTCTTGAAGTAAGGGTAGTTACTCCACGAAACACCGCGGCCACCCACCGGCGAGGTATCGAAATAGGCCGTTTCGAATGGCTTTTCCGGGTCAGAAATATCCAAAATTCGTAATCCAGCGCCTGTGTTGGACTGATACATCAAGTCGCCCTTGACGTAAAGATTGTGATCTGTCTCCGTAGTCTGGGCGATGTGCTCGCCAGCGAGAACGGGTTCATCCAAATCCTCCAGGTCCCAGATGAGTGTGCGTGTGCCTTCGACGAGATCGCCGGCTTCATCGAGTTCATCGTTCAGGTAAAAGTAGCGTTGATCGTCCGTAAACCATCCTTGATGAGCGTAAGAAACACTAGGGTAGCTCGCCATCGAAACAGAAACTGGATTGCTCTTGTCTGTCACATCTGCTATTGAAATTGCCGTTTCGTTCGATCCGATACAGATTTCATGTCCGGTGTAGTCGGCATCGGGTCCACTATAGACAACGCACTGTGCATCGTGCGAATATCCAGTCCCTCTTCGTCCGGATTCACCGTCTGAAAAACATCCGGCAAATACAGGCTTGGCCGGTTCTCGAATATCGATCATGTGCAGTCCGCCGCCGCACGTCTCGCCTCCAGCACTACTTCCGACCGAATATGCATATCCGGTATCCTCATTAATCACAATGTTGTGCGCGCTGAAAATGCCGGGATAGTGTGCCGTTTCCTCAAATGTAACAGGAATTGTTACATTTCGAAGGAGCCGTAAATCGAATATTTGGATACCATGTTCGCCGGCTCCGTCTGAGACGATATAGACGTGGTCTTTGTAAACTTTCATGTCTCTCCAGACGCTGATATTTGCCGTTTCCGGCATGTCCAGTTCGCCCAGATACATTGGATTGTACGGGTCAGTCACGTCCACGAACGAAGTTTGATTCGAAAGGCCCACAATCGCATATTCTCTTCCCGTTTCCGGGTCTTCCCATCCCCAAAGATCGTTTGTCCTGATTCCGCGGTCGGCGCCGAGATCTTTCATCGAAACAAACGAGGTCATATCGACATCCTTGCAAGGAAAATCACCCGCCTCATCGTTCTTGCATTCCACCATCTCGCCCGAGACAGATTCGTAGCCAAAGCTCTCATTGACTAGTGGGCTACTCCAGACCCAATCAGTGCCTTCCCTGTGCGCAGCAAATGCTGCTCCAGCGCGATTGTCATATCCTGGAGCGCCAAAAATGGCAACGCCTGAATTTGCCGCAATTGCAGTTCCCAATTGGCCTCCCGACTTCACGTCGGGTGATGGGAGCAGGCTACTTCCCGTAACCACGCGATTGCCTTCAGACCCTCCATCTGGCGATAAAACAAATCGATATGTGGCGCCGCTGCCGCGGCGCCCACCATATCCAGGTGCACCAATCCAAAACTCGTTTCCTGAAGAGGTAATGGAAGACCCAAATCGTTCCGCACGGACGGACGAAAATGGAGCAAGGCGCTGTTCGAAAGACCACTGCTCTGCTTCACTCGAGTAGTTGTAGAGAGCCACGGTGCCGACCCGGCTGGAAAATCCCGGGGCGCCCACGGCCAGGTACTTGTCCTTCATCCACAGCACTGTCCCGACGGAGGCACCTGAGGCGTCAAAAGGTGTCGCGAGTCGCGTACCCGAAGACCACGAACGTGATTCGTGATCATAAGAAAAGGCATACACAGCGCCATTTCCTCTTTCATTGGCCGGCGCAGATATGGCTGCAAAAGAGCCGTCAAGTGCAATTGCCGCTCCGAAGTTATCCTCCTCCTCTATTTCTCCTGCATGCGCGGCCGTTTCGATCCGCCCGTTCGTCAGGACACCTCGGGATTCCCAAACACCATCCTCTAGACGCTCATACGTCAAAACCTGAGCTTCCTGCTCTTCATTTTTAGGGCTGGTGACCAACAGAATACCCCCACTCACTGCCACTACCGATCCAAATCGTTCGGTATTGCCCTCGACCCTCGAGTCCGCTATCCATTCGCCATCGGCATTTTGGCTGAAAAGGAATACCTGAGCAGATCCCGGTGCTCCGATGGCAAGCGTGCCGTCATTCATTGCTATCGCGTTCCCAAATCCGTCTCCAATTTCTGCGTGATCTCCACCATCTAGTATTGTCTTCTCAATCCATTCTGAGCTTGCTCCCTTTTCAAACACGTAAACGACACCTGGGATGGCGGGTTGGCGCCCATCACCCACGAAAGTCTGGTCGCCTTGAACGGCGACAACGGAGCCGAACTGTTGAGCGAACACAGCGACGGTCGAAAGAGGAGGAAGTGCGAGAGAGAGCAAACAGAAAAGCAGAAGGGTGCGCTTCATTAAACCGGGGGAAAAGGAGTGTGAGGAGCAAGAACAGGGTTCTAGCAAAGAAAGTGCATCATAAACAACGAGCGACCCGTTGGCAACAGCGCCAGCAAGGAAGCTTGTAAAAGTTCAAATGCCATGCAAAGATTGAATCCGTTATCCCCAGTATTCACTATCATTGCAGAGCGGGGAAAGAAGTGCGTAATTCCGTCGTGACGGCCGTTTTGTTCTGATGTCATAGCCTCATACAGAATCATTTCGATTGCCCGGTACAGCCTGTCTTCAATTACATTTGAGTCACTAGCCCGAGTCATTAGCCTGAGCCAGAGAAAACACATAGTTTTTGTCCACCCTGAAATGGGGATCGGAGGAGCGGAACGGCTCATCGGACAAGCTGCTGTTGCCTGCGCGCGCGCGGGATATGATGTTACATTGTACACACGAAGACTTGAACTAGAGTTCGAAATGGGTGATGGCCGCGAGCTGGTGAAAACCAAAATAATCGGCCGATGGATTTCCCCGAAGGTTACCTTCAGATTACAGCTACTCACCCAGGTATTATGGACTCTCTGGGTCGTGTTTGTACTTTTTGTCAAGAGACAAAAAATCGATTTGTTCGTCTCTGATCTGGTACCTCATGCGGTTCTGTTTACAAAAAGATTATTCCCTCGGGTGAATCACGTCGTTTATTGCCATTTCCCTGATCAGCTGTTGGTAAGGCCTGAATCAATAGGCCGATTTGAGTGGTATCGGGGGCCCATGGATCGCATGGAAGTTCGCGCTTTGCTGGCCGCTGATCAGGTTATGGTCAACAGCAATTTTACCCAGGATGCGCTTCTGTCGATTGCGCCGAATATGAGGCCTGACGCGCTGGAAGTAGTATACCCCGGAGCCGACGAGAGCCTAAACAGAGTTTCCCTTCGACAGGGTGCTGAGAAGAACGTCATTTTGCATCTTAGTCGATTTACGGCTGCCAAAAACCACCTTCTGGCCCTCGAAGCATTCGACCTATCCATCCGAAATGGAACGTTTTCGTCGGAATTCGAACTCGTTCTCGCTGGGGGATATGATGGGAAAGTCAAGGACGTCAAGGACACGTATGCAAGACTCAAATCCGAGATAGAAAAGAGAGACATTGCGTCCAGAGTTCATCTTCTCACAAATGTGTCGGATCAAGAGTTGGAAGAACTATGGGGACGGTGTGTTCTCCTGGTTTATCCGCCTGTAAACGAACACTTCGGCCTGGTGCCGATCGAGGCCATGATGCGCGGCATACCGGTGGTGGCTCTCAATTCTGGCGGACCATTAGAGACGGTTGATCATGGCGTAACAGGAATGTTGTGTCCTCCTGATCACGCTGCTATCTCAGATGCTATGGTTGAGATCCTAACAAACGAGGAAAATGCTCGAGCAATGGGTGCCGCCGGAAAAGAGAGAGCCGAACGACTTTTCTCATTGGACGCGTTCAACCGTGGTTTCGTTGATCAGATCGAGAGAACACTTGCCGTCAAAAACTGAATCGAATCTTCCGGTGAGACATCGATGAGCGTTTATGCAGCAATAGCTGGAGGTTACACCGCCGGTCATCTCACTCCTGGTTTTGCGATAATCGATGCCCTGCGGGCTGCAGATTCTTCTCGGGAGTGTCTATTTATAGGCTCAGAGATAGGTCCAGAGAGGAAGGTCATAGAGGCTCGCGGCTTGACCTTTTGCAGCATTTCTTCGTTGCCCTATTCACGAGGAGACGGAATGGACAAGTTCAGAAGTCTTTTCGCCATTCCAAGGTCGATAGTGCAGTCAATTCGTCTCTTACGTCGTCAACGAGTTCAACGTCTGATGGTCCTCGGGGGTCATGCCTCAGTCGGGCCTGGCTTGGCGGCTCGAATTCTGGGCATTCCTGTATTCATTTTGGAGCCCAACGCATCCTTCGGGAAGGCCAATCGACTTCTTGCACGCGTTGCCAGGACTATATTTACAAGCCCGCTGTTCAATGAACCAGTGTCAGAAATTTTGAGTCGGCGTATCGTGTGTAGCGGTGTACCCCTTCGGGCTGAGCTGCGGCGAATAGCATCCAAACATGATGCTAAACAAGCGTCCAGGTCCGGGCTGCGCAATCTGCTAATTCTGGGCGGATCACTTGGCCATGATGATGTCAACTTGAATATGCCCGGAGTGTGTGGGGCACTGATTAAAGAAGGTTTTGAGATGCGGGTGGTTCACCAGTGTGGCGTGCAACGGGTTCAGTCAGATCTAGACCACGCCTACCGGATGAATGACGTTGAGGCGCACGTCGTATCCTATATCGACGACATTGCAGAGCAGTACGACCTGGCGGATGTCATCGTATCCGCCGCGGGTGCCATTTCGCTTGCAGAACTGTCCATGGTCGGAAAACCAGCTGTAATCGTGCCGCTTAAAGATGCCGCGGGGCAGCATCAGCTCGAGAATGCTATTCAATTTGAAACGTTTACTGGTGCCCCCGTTGTTGTCCATTCAGACAAAATGGCTAACGATTTGACCTCGGCACTCACGCAGTCGCTCACCTCGCCTGCGGGCGGAAACAAAGACGAACGATCGATGACTAGATTCTGGTCTCCGGATGCCCATGCCGTGATTGTTAGTCATCTAGAGAAGGTGGGGGAAAGCCATGACTGATCTCGGGGTCTCAACAAAAGAAGGTCGATCTGACGAACCGCATGTCGTTATCGTTGTGCTGGGGGACATAGGCCGCAGCCCCAGAATGCAGTTTCATGCGCTGGCATTTGCGAAAAATGGCTGGCGGGTAACCCTTCTGGGATATAGTGGAGAGTCCTTATTGCAAACGTTGGAAACGAGCTCACTCGTTCGTGTCCGCCATTTGTGGAATCCAGTTTTCTCAAAATTGCCGTATTTATTGTCCGGGCCTCTTCGTCTACTTGTTCTGAGTTTCCAGCTGAAGATTCAGCTCTTGTTTCTGATTTGGAACTGGGATCTTGTGCTTACTCAGTCTCCGCCGGCCGTCCCCACTCTTCCAATAGCTTGGCTCGCCACTCGAATCCGATCACTTCTTGCTCGTTCACGGAAACGCTTCATTGTTGATTGGCACAACCTCGGATATGCCAGATTTTCGGAAAAAGTCGGGGCGGATTCGTTGGCCGTTCGGATTTATCGCAGGATCGAAGAGCAATTTGGATCGTGGGCCGACGGGCAACTGTGCGTTTCCAGGCAAATGAAGGGATATCTTGAGAAAGAGAGAGGTGCTCAGGATGTGCATGTCCTATATGACCGACCTCTTCAAGAACAGATTGATTCCGCCTCTCAACTGAATCGGGCGCAATGGCTCGCGCGCTTTTCAGATGGCTCGCAAATAGATGCAAATGAGGCGCTTCTCTTGATTAGTTCGACAAGTTGGAGTGATGACGAGGACCCCACGATGCTTCTGAATTCTGCCAGGCGGTTGGAATCCTATTATGATTCGATCGACGCTAGAGGAATTCAAATGATGATTGTGATTACCGGCAAGGGCCCCAATCGCCGATCATTCGAAGAGCAGGTGGCATCGAGCGCCTTCAATCACATCGCCTTCAGAACAGGCTGGTTTACCGTTGATGAATATCGCGGATTATTAAATAGTGCTGATGTTGGTATCTGTCTACATCTTTCGGCATCTGGCATTGACCTGCCCATGAAACTTGCTGATATGCTCGGAGCGGCCCTTCCAACCCTCTGCTTCAACTACGGTGAAACATTGAAGGAGCGGTTCGTCGAAGGGCAGCATGGCTTCCTTTTTGTCTCTGAAAATGATCTCTTTGAGCAGCTTCTCAATCTGGCAAAAGAGAGAGCATCATCCCGACTCGGTTCCATGAGACGTATGGAATCCGACGATCCCATCGAGTCTTGGGAGTCAGGATGGATTCGGGAAGCTTTGCCTCTTTTTCAATCCACTTAAGAGTCCACAAGTCGTATTTTCTGCATGCAACCTCGCCCGAGGGTGTGAAGAAATAGCACATGGAAATATGTCCATTCTTACGTCATACAAAAAGGTCTGGAAAATCATTGATAGTGGCTCGAAAGGGAGCCTCTATTTTCTGTTGCCATTGCCCATTCTTAGCTCGCTAATTGAGCTTGGAACGGCGATTCTTGTCTTCAACTTGGTCTTTTTCGTGCTCCAAAGTCCTGAAAGTGCCCCGAGTATATCAGTTTTTGATGATTACTCATGGCTGGCCTGGATTCGAGCTCAGGGCTCCGTGTTTGCAATCAGTGCCGTCGCTGTTGCTGCGGCAGTTAAAGCCGTCTACAGGCTCACCAATCTCTACGTCTCTTCCTATATCGTCGAGAAAACGATAGGAGTTGCGAAAAAGAAGCTATTCAAGCAGTATCTCTTCGCACCGCTGCTCTTTCACACTTCCGGAAATAGTTCGGACCTCGTGCGAAATCTCTGGACGCAAGTCGAGCACATGATTCGGGGCTCGATTTCGACAGCCCAGGGATTTGCGTCGAACATTTTTTCGATAAGCGCTCTTATGCTTCCTATTGTAGTGGTTTCTCCAAAATCACTGCTGGTATTATTGGCCACCATTGCACTCTTTGCTGGCTTGGCGCTTAATGTGACGAAAAAATATCAGTATCGTTGGGGAGCTGCCTGGCACCAGGTGATATCATCAATGCTCGCCATAATCAAACAGTCTCTCGAGGGAATTCGGGAGATCAAGGTGTATCAGAAAGAGCCACACTTTCTGAAAAAATATGAGAAAGCCGAAAAGACTTTTGAGCGCCTGAGAAGATGGCAGAGTTTGGTCGACACGGCTCCAGGAGTAGTTTTGGAAGGATTTCTGATGATTGGACTCTCTGTTGTGCTGCTCTGGTTGACGAGTAGAAACCTCGATCTGGCTGCCATGGGCCCGGTGCTTGGCCTCATCGCGTATGCCAGCATTCGGATAATGCCGCTGAGTAACGAACTGATCATCCAGATCTCGCGATTGCGCCGGATGGAAGCGACTATAGATAGTGTGGCGTCTGACTATGAGAAAACCCATATTCATCGCGTGGTGTCGTCGGATGAGCTAAGCACCGGTTCACGTACAACCCCGCGCAGTACCAAGGTAGGGGAGACAACACAGGGTGAATTCAAGCCAGCCAGTTTGGTTTTTAAAGACGTGACGTTTCATTATCCATCGGAGCGATCTGCCGGCGTGAACTCACTGTCCTTCAAAATTAAGCCTGGTACTTCTGTCGCAATTGTCGGACCCACGGGTGCAGGCAAGTCGACCTTGCTCAACATGATCTTGGGATTTTTGAGACCGGATGAAGGGGCTATCAGCATCAACGGTGAGAATCTGACGGAGCATCTCGACAATTGGCTTCCTCGAATCGGATACGTCCCGCAGGAACCATTCATTTTGGACGGTACCATCCTCGACAATATCGCGTTTGCTGTTGATGAGGCGGACATCGATCCCGATCTATTGAAGCATGTCGTGCGAGCGGCACAAATAGAGGGCTGGGTAAGTGGATTGCCAGAGGGTCTTGGAACAGCAGTCGGCGAATCGGGCGTTAGGATTTCTGGAGGGCAGAGGCAGCGTATCGCGATAGCAAGAGCGCTTTTCCGGCGACCGAGTGTTCTGATTATGGATGAACCGACATCCGCAATCGACACACGAACGGAGCGAGCTTTAGAGCGAGCGATACTATCAAGCGGAACTGAAATAACACGAATTCTCGTGACACATAGGTTGGACACAGCTCGCTTGTGTGATTCAGTATTATTTCTGGAAAACGGCCGTTTGATGGGAGTGGGTCCCTTTGCGCAGCTATGCGATGAGAATCCCTCGTTTGGGTCGTTTGTTTCCTCTGACGCCCTTCATGAGAACTCTTCGAGCGACAGTTCCAGCTAGCACCTGTCGCCAACACGTTACCGACCCACCGCCGGTTGTGGGGTTGGCTAGGTCAGTCGCTGTCTTCTGCAGCAGATTCTTCTGATGTATCCTGATCAGGCTTTTCGATGGATTGGACTGAGAGTACGCGTCTGCTATTTGTTATTTCGAAGAGTCCTCCTCTCAGAACATCCTCTTCTGACACGTCTATTGTCGTTGTTGACCTGCGGATCCGCCCATTGTCATTCCAGAGAGAAATCAGATACGGGGTTTCAGGAATGACCGTTCTCGATGAATCAACCACCGTCGAATAGGGAACGGTAACTGAAATATTTCCATCTTCATCCGGTCTCACAAGCTGACGATATCTGATTTTTCGTTCATCTCTCGTCGAGTGCATAACTAGTCCGATTTCGAGTTGAAGATTTTTTGGGATGTTGCCAGTGAACGTCGCGCCTTCAACGACCTGAAATATTTTGGCAGTCGGCTCGATCGCAGCGTCATACATGAAAGCATTGCCAGTTCGGATGACCTTTGTGTTTGCGGCACGGCGATAGCTTTCAGCGTCGATCCATCTTGTTAGAGGGATACTGGCTCTCTTAACGTCAGCAGTTGTACCTCCGTCGCTTCGGGTAGAGAAGGTACTTCTATACGCGATGAACGCATCTTCTTCACTTTCATATAGCAATCTAAAATGTTGAAGGCCCTGACCGTCGTTCATGTAGAGATTGGTGATCATGGTGCTGTCGAAATCTGCGCCATAGGTCACGTGAGGAACGTCGGCTTGATCACCCAAGTCGGTAAACGTACCAACCCGGTGAACCCCCAATTCGATACCACCTGCAATGGCTTTTGCGGCGAAGAACTCTCCCGCACTCTTTACATCGGCCACGACGTATCTAACACGCTGGTTTGGCCTATCACACCTCGGGCAAATTTTGTCCAGCGCTTCTTCCTCCGAGCGAGCCATTAAAAACTCGCTCTCCTGTTCTTGGGGGTATCGAGAATAGAGTGGAACCCGATTGGCATGAGATGCAACCAGGTTACCAAAATCCCAAGTCGTAA